>ERZ1740070.721-NODE-721-length-21951-cov-4.769364_pt1 | contig 21951 bp, 18 predicted proteins | sample MGYA00581734_ERZ1740070 | MGnify/ENA primary metagenome ERZ1740070 (study PRJEB43018, sample SAMN04849744) | marine metagenome | isolation source: floating plastic debris | place: Pacific Ocean | collected 2008-09-01 | study: EMG produced TPA metagenomics assembly...
ATGTTCCACCTGTTCACGCACGCTTTCTTCAAGGCGCTGCTGTTCCTTGGCGCGGCGACCTTCGCCTGCTGGGCGGGCGTGATCGCGGCGCTGCTGACGAGCGTTTATTCCTGGCGTCTGATGTTCCTCACCTTTTGGGGCACCCCGCGGTGGATCGAGAGCAAGCATATCCAGCACTGCGTCCATAAAACGCCCGAAGAGGCGGGTGCGGACACGACGGGCGGCTATCACCCGCATGAGAGCCCCTATGTGATGCTGATCCCGCTGATCCTGCTTTCGGTTGGCGCAGTGGGAGCGGGCCAGTTTTTTGCCCCGGACTTCCTCGACAGCGCCGACTTCTGGGGCGGCTCAATCTACTACAACGAGAACCTCATCCACGCGATGCACGAAGTGCCGTACTGGGTGAAGTATTCGGCCTTCGTTGTCATGCTGTTGGGCTTCTCTGGCGCAATTTACGCTTACATCTTGAAGCCGGACGTGCCGGCAAAGTTCGCAAGCGCCATCGCGCCGCTGCACAACTTCGTGTTCCGCAAGTGGTATTTCGACGAGCTGTATGACGCGATCTTCGTGAAGCCGGCTTTCTGGTTCGGGCGTCAGTTCTGGAAGCTGGGCGATCAGGGCACGATTGACCGGTTCGGACCCAACGGCGTCGCCTGGGCGGTCATGCGTGGCTCTATCGCGGCGAAGTCGATCCAGTCGGGCTATCTCTACACTTACGCGCTGATCATGCTTTTGGGCCTGATCGCCGCCACAACCTACGTTCTGCTCTAGGGGATTGATCGAGGTATGGACGGCTTCCCCCTTCTTTCAACCATGATGCTTGTGCCGCTCGTTGGCGCCATCATAGCGCTGTTTTCCGGCGCGAACGCGGCGCGCGGACGGCATTGATCGCCACCTTGGCGACCTTTGGGCTCGGCGTGATGCTGTGGAGCGGATACGAGATAGGCGGCGCGCAATGGCAGTTCACCGAGCGGGCTGAGCTGGTCGCGGGCTTTAGCTACGCGCTGGGTATCGATGGCATTGCGCTGCTGCTCATTATGCTCAGCGTCTTCCTGATGCCGATTTGCATTCTGGCCAGTTGGGGCGCGATCACCAAGCGCGTCGGTGAATACATGGCGGCGTTCCTGTTCATGGAAACGCTGATGATCGGCACGTTTGCCGCGCAGGATATCTTCCTGTTCTATGTCTTCTTCGAAGCGGGCCTTATCCCGATGTATCTGATCATCGGTGTGTGGGGCGGCGACAACCGGATATATGCGAGTTACAAGTTCTTCCTCTACACGCTGTTTGGCTCGGTCTTGATGCTGATCGCGATGTTCTGGATGGTGGCCAAGGCGGACACGTCGGACATCCCAACGCTGATGCAATACGATTTCCCGGCGGGCGCGCAAACCTGGCTGTGGCTCGCTTTCTTTGCAAGTTTTGCGGTTAAGGTGCCGATGTGGCCTTTCCACACCTGGCTGCCCGACGCGCACGTTCAAGCGCCCACGGCAGGCTCGGTCATCCTAGCGGGTGTTCTGCTGAAGCTTGGCGGCTACGGTTTCCTGCGTTTCAGCCTGCCAATGTTCCCGCAAGCAAGCGCCGACTTCGCGTGGCTCGTCTTTGCGCTTTCGATGGTCGCTGTGGTCTACACCTCACTCGTCGCGCTGGTGCAGCACGACATGAAGAAGCTGATCGCCTATTCCTCGGTTGCGCACATGGCCATTGTCACGGTGGGCCTGTTCTCGTTCAACGTGCAGGGCCTTGAAGGGTCGATGATCATCATGCTGAGCCACGGCCTGGTGTCGGGCGCGCTCTTCCTGTGCGTTGGTGTGATCTATGATCGCCTGCACACGCGCGAGATTGATCGCTACGGCGCGCTCAGCAACAACATGCCCTATTACGCGCTGTTCTTTCTGCTGTTCACCATGGCCAGCATCGGCCTTCCGGGCACGAGCGGTTTTGTTGGTGAATTCCTCTCGCTCGCTGGCATTTATCAGGTCTCAACCACGGTGGCGCTGATATGCACGACCGGCATCATTCTGGGCGCGGCATACATGCTGTACCTCTATCGCCGGGTCGCCTTTGGACCGGAGAAGAACGAGGACGCGCAGGCCATGGTCGATATCACTCCGCGCGAATGGGCCATGATGGTTCCGATTGCCGCGGTCGTGATGTGGATGGGCGTGTACCCCGAGAGCTTTCTGGCACCGATGCGCGCCGATATCGCCGTTCTTGATGCGCGGATCGCTTCAGCCACTCCCGCGAGTGACAGCCAACTGGTGGTCGGGAAGCCCAAAGCGGAGGCAGCGAACGTGGTCCCCTATGTCGAAAGCCACACCGAGGAAGGCGCACACTGATGGATTTCGCGACCTCCTTTGCGCTGATCACGCCGGAATTGATCCTGACGGCAGCGGGCCTTGTCTTGCTGCTGGTAACCGCTTGGGGCGGGGACAAGGCCGCGAAGGGTATCACCTACGCCGCTGCGCTAACCTTCTTCGCTGCGGGCCTGACTTTAGTGCCCGGCCTTCATTCCGGCGCGGTTGGTCCCGAAACGCTCGCCTTTGGCGGATTGCTCAAGATTGACAGTTTTGCGCTCTTTTCCAAGGCACTGATTTATCTTGCCGCGATTGGCTGTTTGTTGGTCGCGCCGTCGTTCTTCAACAGCGAAGCGGCAGGGACTGAGCAGGGGATGCGCGCGGAGTATTCCGTGCTGGTGCTGTTTGCCGCCTTGGGCATGAGCGTGATGGTTTCGGCCAACGACTTCATGTCGCTTTATCTTGGGCTCGAACTCAATTCGCTCGCCGCTTATGTGCTCGCCTCAATCCTGCGTGCTGACACGCGCTCGGCTGAAGCGGGCTTGAAGTACTTTGTGCTGGGTGCACTTGCTTCGGGTATCCTGCTTTACGGCATCAGCCTGCTTTATGGCTTTACCGGCGGCACCGACTTCGCTGGCGTTCGCGCTGGTTTGACGGGTGAGTTGGGTACCGGCGCGTTGTTCGGTCTCATTTTCGTGATGGCTGGCCTCGCGTTCAAAATCGCGGCGGTGCCGTTCCACATGTGGACGCCCGACGTGTACGAAGGCGCGCCGACGCCGGTCACCGCTTTCTTCGCCACCGCGCCGAAAGTGGCAGCGGTGGCTTTGACCGCGCGCGTCGTGTTTGAAGTGTTCGGCGCGCAGGTAGAAGCTTGGCAGCAAATCGTGATGTTCACGGCGCTGGCCTCGATCGTGTTCGGGGCCTTGGGCGCGATTGGTCAGGAAAACCTGAAGCGCCTGCTCGCCTATTCCTCGATCAACAATATCGGCTTTATCTTGCTTGGCTTGGCGGTCGCGAACGAAGCGGGCGCGGCTTCGATGCTGATTTACCTCTTCATCTATGTCGCGATGAGCCTTGGCAGCTTCACGGCGCTGCTCATGCTGCGCAGCGACAGCGGCGACCTCTACGAAACCTTCGGCGATATCTCCGGCCTCGCGGTGACGCGCCCGGCGATTGCATGGGGTCTGCTGCTCCTCATGTTCAGTTTGGCGGGCATCCCGCCGCTGCTGGGCTTCTACTCGAAATTCGTGGTCTTCCAGGCAACCGTCGAAGCGGGGCTCGTAGCCTTCGCTGCTATTGCGATCGCCGCCAGCGTGATCGGCGCGTTCTATTACATTAAATTCGTCAAGGTCATGTTCTTCGATGAACCAACCGATCTTGTCACCGGCAAGAGCGGAACCGCGCATTGGGCGATCCTGTTTCTGACCGCTGCGATTATTTCGCCGTTGGGCTACCTGCTTACGCCGTCGTTGAGTGACCTTGCAGGCAAAGCCGCAGGCGCGCTGTTTCTAGTCCCTTGATCGAAACGGTCGCCGTCACCGGTTCGACAAACGCCGACCTGCTCCAACGGCTAGCGGCGGGTGAGGCGCTCGCTGAAGGCTATTGGCTGCGTGCTGAGCAGCAGTCATCGGGGCGAGGGCGCTCTGGCCGAGAATGGATGAGCGTACCGGGCAACCTGTACACAAGCACCCTTGTCAGACTTGGCGATGGGGATCCGGCGCCTCACACCTTATCTATGGTCACAGCCATTGCAGTGTATGAAACACTCAGGCGGCAGTTGAAAGCGGGCACTGACGTAGCGCTCAAATGGCCGAACGACGTTTTGGTGAGCCGCGCCAAGATCGCCGGTATCTTGCTTGAACGCTGCAACAACACGGTCGTCGTGGGCGTGGGGATCAATGTCACTCATGCACCAGAGCTGCCCGGGCGCGAGACGACCAGCGTTCAGCGTGAGAACCCTGCGAACCAGGCCGGTCCTTCGATCATTTTGGATGACTTGGCCAGTGAACTGTCGAAGCAGCTTGGCCTCTGGCGAGCTGAGGGATTGGCTTCCTTGTTTGAGCGCTGGCAATCGCGCGCCTTTGCGCTTGGCACGGCCATGTCGGTGAACGCAGCCGACGAAGGCAGAGTTGACGGCGCTTTTGCCGGGATTGCCGAGAACGGATCGCTTATCCTGCGCTTGGCCTCCGGGGAAATGCGCACTATTCACGCCGGCGATGTATCGCTGATTGCGAGAGGATAAGTCCATGCTGTTGGCCGCCGATGTCGGAAACACCAATGTGGTTTTTGCGCTGTTTGATGACAGCGTTGAAGGAACGCCTGCCCTAAAAGCACGCTGGCGCATCGCCACCGATCCGCGCCGAACAGGTGACGAATACGCAGTGTGGCTACTGCAATTGCTCAAGATCGAAGGCGTGTCTCGCGAAGATATCACGCGCATCATCGTTGCCTCGGTTGTCCCGCGCGCTGACCACAATCTGGATGTCCTGTCGCAAAAGTATTTCGGCATCACGCCGCTTTTTGCAGGGCAGGGGGCGGCGCGGTGGCGCTTTGAGATCGATGTCGATCAGCCCAGCACGCTTGGCGCGGATCGTGCGCTCAACATTTTGGCCGCGCACCATAAATATGGCGGCGACATTATCGCGGTAGAATTTGTCCACGCGACCAAGTTTGAAGCGATCGATTTCAACGGCGCGTACAAGGGTGGCTCGATCGCGCCCGGGATCAACCTGTCGCTTGATGCATTGGTGGGCAAAACCGCAAAGCTTCCGCGCATCGCCATCCGCGCGCCCGACAGCAAAAGCGTCATCGGGCGCAACACCGAAGACCAAATGCTCATTGGTGTCTTCTGGGGCTATGTCGCTATGATGGAAGGGATTATTGAACGCATGAAGGCCGAGATCGGTCGCCCGGCCAAAGTGGTCGCGACCGGTGGGCTTGCTATCCTTTTCGATGAAGCCACCGATGTGTTCGACCATGTCGATGCGGATTTGACGATTGAGGGTCTGGCGATCCTCGCCCAGCAGGCTGCGGCTGAAAACTGACACTCAGAAAAGACACCTCTCCCACGTGAAAAAAGACTTCACTCCCGAAAACGAGCTCCTTTTCCTGGCCCTTGGTGGCTCTGGCGAGATTGGCATGAACGTCAATCTCTATGGCTGCGATGGCAAATGGATGATGGTGGATCTGGGCATGACCTTCTCTGGAGGAGAGTATCCCGGCGTCGACCTAGTCTTTGCTGATCTCGACTTCATCGAACAGCGTAGCGGAGACCTCCTTGGAATTGTGCTCACGCACGCGCATGAGGACCATATTGGCGCGGTGCCGTACTTTGCCGGCGAATTGGGCGTCCCCCTTTACGCCACCCCGTTCACGGCTGATCTGGTGGCGCGTAAGCTGGAAGAGGCTGGGCTGCTCGGCCAGGTCGAACTCAACATCATCCCCGAGGACCACGGTTCGTTCGATTTGGGACCCTTTAACGTTACCTATGTGCCGCTCGCTCACTCGATCGCCGAAGGCAACGCGCTGCTCATCGACACGCCGTATGGCCGCGTGTTCCACACCGGCGACTGGAAGCTCGACGAAGAGCCGATCATCGGCGAGCCCACAACCGAGGAAGAGCTTCGCGTGATGGGCGATGAGGGGATTCTGGCGCTGGTGTGTGACAGCACCAATGTATTCAATCCCTCGCCATCGGGTTCGGAAGGGGCGGTGCACCGGGCGATGATGGAGGAGGTCGCCAGCCATGCGGGCAAGCGGGTGGTGGTCACAACCTTCGCGAGTAATGTCGCGCGCCTTCAAACGCTGGGCGAGGTTGCGCGCGAAACAGGGCGCCAGATTTGCATCGCTGGCCGGTCGCTCGAACGGATCATCGATGTGGCGCAGGACAACGGGTACCTCGCCGATTTTCCAGAGCCGATCGACTTTGACACAGCGATGCGTTTGCCGCGGGGTGATGTGCTGATCATCGCCACGGGTGGGCAGGGCGAACCGCGTGCGGCGCTCAGCCGCATGGCCGATGACAGCCACCCGCTTGAGCTATCCAGTGGCGACGTCGTTCTGTTCTCGACCCGCGTGATACCGGGCAATGAGATATCGATTGGCAAGGTGCAGAACCAGCTTGCGGCCAAAGGCGTTGTCATGGTCACTGATCGGCAAAGTCTGATCCATGTATCCGGGCATCCCGGTCGTCCAGAGCTTGAAGCGCTGTACAGCTGGATCCGCCCCGACATCTTGGTACCGGTTCACGGCGAAGCGCGGCATATGCACGAACAGGCTCGCCTTGGCGAGGCGTGCCAGATTCCCCACTCGATCCGGCAAAAGAACGGCGACATCGTAAAGCTCGCCCCGGGTAAGCCGGGTGTGATCGCGCCGGTGCTCAATGGCCGATTGGTGCTCGATGGCGATATCATCGCTCCTTCCGATGGCGAGGCTGTGACCATGCGTCGACGGATTGCGCATGAAGGCGTGTTGGTCGTAGTGCTGGTGCGCGGATCGGTCCCGATTATCGATCCCATTGGGCTGCCGCTTGATGAAGATCTGCCCGAATTCATTCAGGAAACGCAGGACGATATCCTCAAAGCCATCGGCAAACTGCGCGGGAAGGACGCGCAAGAGCCCGCCGCTGTACATGAAGCCGCGCGCTTGGCCGCGCGCCGAGCCGCCCGGCGGTGGTCGGGAAAGAACCCACAGGTGCGCGTGATCATGCCGCCTCCTCAGGCCCATAAAGGTCGCGGGTAAACGCGATGGAATGGACGTCGATTCTCGCGATCTACTTTCTGGTCTGGGTGATGAGCGCGTTCGTCTTGCTGCCGTTCGGCGTGCGCACCGCCGATGAGGCGGGTGTGACCAAGGTGCCCGGCCAAGCGGACAGCGCGCCGGTGAATTTTCGCCCCGGCCCTCTTGTGATCCGTGCGACTCTTATCGCCACTTTGCTAACCAGCGTCTTCGTGTTGAACTACAGCTATGGCTGGATCACCGCGAGCGACCTCGACATTTTGCCCACGCCTGAAGATTTCAAGCGCGGCCAAAACCGCTGAGTTTTAGGACTACTTGCGCAGCCGCTCAATCGCTTGCGCCAGCGCGACGTAGAGCTTGCCCATATCCGACCCCAAGATGGTGACGCTGAGCGCGTTGCCGTCGCGTGTGGACAGCATTGAGCGCAGCATGGCTTCGAAATCGTGGATGTAGCGATTGACGTTCGCTTTGAACGTGTCGTCGTGCTGATAGAGGCCGGTGATGGCCTTTACATCGCCGGCGTCCAGCAGGCGGACCGCTCGGCGCGTGAATATCCCGCGATCACCTTTCAGATAGGAATCCCAGGCCGCGTCGGACACTTCGGTCGAAAGCGCGCTGCTGATGTCAATCGATGCTGAGTTCAAGCTGTCGGTGATCAGCGCTACGCGCCGCGCGAAATCGTTATCGACTTGCTCTTCGGCCAATTCGCGCGCGCGGTTGATGCGCTGCTCGAGGTTACCTGTCAGCTCGTTCACGAGGGCCAGCTGATCGCGCAATTGAACCGTGGCTTCGCGTCCGACGCCGGAGGCATGCGCGGCGGATTGTTCCAGCGCTCCAATGGCTTCGGCGGTGTCGGTACGAAGCGCTTTTTCAAGCGACGTAACCGCCTCTTGGCTTAGGTCCTGAGCCAGCGTTTCAACTTTGGCGCGCGCGCCTTCGTCGAGCGCAATGAGCGTCGCTTCAGTAGCGCCCTCCAGTTTTTTGATGGATTCAACCAACGCGTCTTGCGTCTCGCCTGCTAGGGTTTCGCTGCCCTCCGTGATCTCTTCGAGGCCGCTTTTCAGGCTGTCGAGACGCGCCATGGCTTCCTCTGAACGCTCGGCCACGCGGGCCTGCAGCGCTTCAAGCGTTGTATCCGCGTGGCTGAGGCCTTCGTTTGTTTTGATGAGATAGGACGACAGCTCATCACCCTTTTGCCCCATCGCCATCATCGCTTCACTTACGCCAGTCGCGCGTCGTTCGACCTGTGAAAGCTTTTCAGACGCGGTGTTGATCGCCTCTGGCAGGTCTTCGCGGCTGTGCTTTGCTCCTGATTGGATGATTTCAAGCAAACGCACGCTGGCGTCGGTAAGCGCGGTAAGGTTGGCCTCGGTTTCAATCATGGTCGCGCGCTTGGCGTCCAAACGCTCACCCAAAGCATCCAGCCCTTCGGAAAGGCTCGTACGTGTATTCGCGCCCAAATCGCTTATCGCGGAAATCATCGCGCTCAATTTATCAAGCTGAGCCGCCATTTGGTCGCTTTGCTCATTCAGCTTTTGCGTTTCGGCAAGGTTAGCCTCGCGTTTTTCAGCCAGAGCGTCATCGAGCGCGTTGAGGCGCTGCGAAAGGACTTCGGTCGCCTGAGCCTCGCGCGTATCAAAGTCCGACTGACGCCGGTTCATCTCTTCCATGAAATGCATATCGCGCTGTTTCAAATTTGAATCAAAGCGGTCCGCCTCTTTCAGAATGGCTGCCAAACGCGACTTTTGGTTTTCAAAGTTCTGCTGATCCACTTTGTCGAGCGAATCCAGCGTTTCTCTGATGCTTTTTTCCCAGCGCTCTTGAGCCTCAGCCACTTGCTCGACGGCCGTGGCCTGCGCTTTCTGCAATTCGGTCGCGATGGCGTCTGTTTCGGACTGAAGAAGCGAAACGCGTTCGCTAAGCGCGGTCAGCGCTTGTTCTTCGGCGGCCGAAACAGTTTCACGATAATCACTCGTTTGCGACTGCGCCGCCTCAAAGCGCTCGCGCACCTTTTCCTCAATCCGCGCAAGCTGGCCTTCAAATCCTTGAATAGTGGCGCCGACATGGGCGGTAAGAGCGCTCACCTGGGTCTCGCTGGCTTTTCCGAACGTATTGAGCCGCTCAAACCCCTCAACCAGCTTATCGAGCTGTTCGCGAGCGGTGCGGCCAGTGCTGCCGACTTGGTTGTTTACATCGCGCGCCGAAGTCGCAATGACGGGTAAATCGTCGCGCAGACGCGTCATGTTGGCTAGCGCTGTGTCGCTCGCAGTTCCAATGTTTTCAACCTGTTGGCCGTTGGTCTTGATTAGACTTTGAAGTTCTTCGGCGTTGGTTGAAAGGCGTTCTGCCGCCATCCGGCCCAAGGCTTCGAGGTCGCGCGATTGCGAGGCTAGGAATTCTCGCGCAAGGCTGAGTTCGCGGTTCACCACGCTCAAGCGGTTTTCCAACTGGGCGCTTTCTTCACTTAGCGTGGCGGCGGTCCTCGCAAACCGCTTTGCCTCTCGGGTCGAATTGCGCATGGCCAATAGCCAGATCACGCAGACCAAAAGAACTGGTACCGACCAATCGATGATCCAACGCGTCCAATCGCTGGGCGGGGCGCTGGCGGCAAGAGCCAGGTCAGGGGCAATCGCCCATCCATACAGGGCCGTCCAAGCCACAATCGCAAAGACGGATAGGCCGCCAAGGATGATCTTCGACCAGTCGCGCGATGGGGCGTCGAACTCGTCGCCTTCGTCAAAATCGAAGGTGTTGCGACTGCCTTCCATCGGCGCTTCGATAGCCGGTTCGCGCGTGGTTTCGCCTGCGGCCTCGCTGACGTCCGCTGGTTCGCCTTCGACAGCCCGGATGATGTGATTGTTTCCCGTCATTCGCGTTTCATACCACAGCTTAGCGAGGGATAAACCCCGCCTTAACCCTGACCGCGATAGAGAGTGTGCCATGGCGTATGAAAGTGGAGCTTTGGACGCGACCCTTGCGGCGGCGGCCGGTGATGATCCGGCGCTGATGAGCGAGCTGCGCGTGGCCTTTATCGAGAGCGCGAACAAGCAGTTGGACCTTCTCAAGCGGTCGCGCTGCGATGGCAACTGGAATGTGGCCGCGATGCGCCTAAAAGGGCTGGCGGCGAGCTTTCACGCCGCCGATCTCTTATCAGCCGCGCAAAACGCCATAGATGGCGCACCAGGAGAACCGGCATCGATCCGTGAAATCGAAGCCATCCTGGCGACCTTTAGCCCGGACCGCGTGAGTTAAGCGGCCGCGCGCATTCTGCCCCAAAACGACACGCACCGGTTTGCCGTAATCGCTTCGCTTTTGCGGGGCCTTTGGCTGGGCTAACCGAGGTTTAACCATGAAAGGCTAGGGCCTATCGTGGTGCGCTGTCTTATCCCGAGGCAGCCATGTCGAGCCGTTGGATAAGGATTGCGCGTTGAACAGCGCCGCTGCGAGCCCAATTGAGAGCGTTTTGCGAGACGAGCTGGCGCGCGCGGACCGTGCGCTCAGTGGCATCGCGCCTGTTCTCGGGCACGTTTTGGTGGGTTCGGGCCATTCCCTCGTAAACGACGCGGTTGTAGCTCGTGTTCGGGGAATGTTGAACGATGTGTCCCGCCAACTGGTTGCACGCTTGAGCGAACCCGTTGGTGGCGAAGAAGCCTTTTCCGCTCCTTTGGCGGCCAAGGTCGCCGAGCAATTGGCACAGGATACGCCAATGCTGTCTTATCTTCACGCATTGGCCATGGAAGGATTGCTAACGGAAAAGCTGGACCGGCGGGCCGCCATAGATCCGGTGCTGAGCCCGCTTTTCCAGGAGTTGATAGCTTCGCAAGACGCGCTAACGGGTGAATTGGCCATGCAGGCCCTGACGGCGCAAGCGCGGTTCACCCAAGCTCAGCGGCGTATGCAGTTACCTTTGCTGGACCTCTCTCCTGCTGCGTTGGAGCGAGCGCTGCGGATTTGGGTTCGGGCAACCCCTGTTGAAAGCGAAGCGAGCGCAACGGGCCAAATGCGCGAGCTCAAAGGCGAATACGATGAGGCGCAGAGCCGAACCGGTCTCATCGCGCGGCTCGTTTCTTCTATGCGCGGGGGTGTTGTGGCCGCTCTTGAGTTGGAACACGCTGGGTTTGCGCTGTTTGTCAGCGCCTTTGCGCAGCAATCAGGGCAAAGCCGCGAGCGCGCCATCTTGGCGTGCCATGAACAGCAATCAACTCGGCTCGCGGTCGGTCTGCGGGCCGCAAATTTAAAAACAAGCGCAATTGAGCGCCAGTTTCTTTCGCTCGACATTCCCATTGAGCTTCCTCGCGATCTCGAGGCTCTCGCACCCGACGTCGCGGCTGCGATGTTACAAGATGGTTCTTTTGGATCAGCAGCGCGAAAAGAGGCGCAATGATGGAGCGCTCGACAAAGCCGCCAACCGCCCGCGGCCTCACCGATGGTCGTGATCGCTTAGTCACCGCGGATGATCCCTTGGCCGATCTTCAAAAGCGCTGCGGAGGAACGCTTCCTGGGACACTGGCGGTGCCTGAATTGCTTGAGATCGTACAGCAAGGTCGGCGCATGGGTCTGAAGATCTCGCGCGAATTCTCCGCCTTCGATGGCGACACGCTGGTCTCGGGCTTTGTTCGCGTGCATCCGCTGGGGCTGGATGAGGGCGAGGGCTGCGAAGTGCTGATCGAGAACTGGGAGTCGCGCGCTGCTCCCGAACCCAACACGCGGTCAGTCGCGCAACGATTGGACATGATTGATCGCGCCTGCGCCGAGGTCGTTGGCCGGTTGGACGCCGATCAACGCGTGCAGATTATCCAGACAAGCGCGGCGGATACCGTTTCATTCGAACGCGTTGTCGCGCAGAAACCGAACAGTGTTTGGAGCGATCATGTCACGTTGGAAGGCATGGCGCCCAACAGGGCCCTCCATTGGCGATTGCTGGATGGTGCGCGATGCCGCATTGAGGGGTCGAACAGGCCATGGCGCGTACGGCTTTTGCCGATTGGTGGCCAGAGCGCCGCGCCGCGTGGTTTCGAAATGTTTCTGGTGGCCGATTATCCGCTAAATCCACAGGAAGCTGCACCCGAAGAGCCCGACGTTGAACTGGACCACACGCGGCTTATCGGCGCGGCGCTAACCCCAGTGCTTAAACAGCCGATTGCGCGGGTGATCGCCAACGCCGAGACCATTCGCGCGCGCCTGGCTGGGCCGCTGCGAGCCGAATACAGCCACTACGCGGGCAATATTGCGTCGGCCGGGCAGCTTCTGAACGGTTTGCTTGATGACTTGGCTGATCTCGAAGTGGTAGAGGCTGAGAGCTTTACGACGGCAAGGGAGCCTGTGGATCTGGCCGACGCAGCGCAGCGCGCGGCTGGAATTCTTGGCGTGCGCGCGCAAGCTAAGAGTATTGAACTTGTGATCGGGCCATCTGAGAGCGTTCCGCAAGCCACAGGCGAGTTCCGCCGGGTCCTTCAGATATTGATCAACCTTATTGGGAACGCGATCGCCTATTCGCCTGAGAACAGCGTAGTCACCGCGTCCTTCTCTCATTCCTCATCGGAAGAGACCCTTAGCGTAAGCGTTTCCGATGAAGGGCCCGGGATTGATGAAGAGCAAGTCGCCCGCGTGTTCGATAAATATGAGCGGCTAGGGCGGGAAAACGATGGTGGCTCAGGTCTTGGTCTCTACATTTCATCGCGCTTGGCGCAGGCGATGAACGGCGCTCTGGCTGTTGCCAATCCCGGAGAAGAGGGCGCGACCTTCCGTTTGACCCTGCCGGTTTATAGCGAAGAGTGACACTAAGGCTTGCGGTCTATTCGGGCCGAGAGCAACCACAAGAGCGCTCCGAATCCAGCCACGATCGCGCCGTAAAGGCCCCATTCCCTCTGTGCGAGCATGAAGCTGCCCGCCGGCCACATAAGGATACCGAGCCCCTGCAGCGACCACATGACGCCAAATACAACAAGGGCCATGGCGATGATGCGCATGAGCCGTTTCATCGCCATAGCCCTGTCATTTCAAGGGTCTGTTAAAGCTCAGCGCTTATCGAAGGGCACGTAGTCGCGCGCGGTCGGCCCGGTATACAGCTGACGCGGACGACCGATAACCTGAGCCGGATCTGAAATCATCTCGTTATACTGAGCGACCCAGCCCACGGTGCGCGCCAAAGCGAACAGAGCGGTGAACATGGTGGTCGGGAAGCCAATCGCCGAAAGGATGATGCCTGAATAGAAATCGACGTTCGGGAACAGCTTCTTTTCTTTGAAGTAATCGTCGTTAAGCGCGATTTCTTCGAGTTGAAGCGCGGTTTCAAAGACGGGGTCTTTCACTTTCAACGCGTCAAACACCTCGCGCACGGTCGATTGCATCACCGTCGCGCGCGGATCGTAGTTCTTGTAGACGCGGTGGCCAAAGCCCATCAGTCGGAACGGATCGTTCTTGTCCTTGGCGCGCTCGATGTAGTGCGGGATCTTGTCGGGCGTGCCGATCTCGCGCAGCATGTTGAGCGCGGCTTCGTTTGCGCCGCCGTGCGCAGGGCCCCACAGGCAGGCGATACCGGCCGCGATGCAGGCAAACGGGTTGGCGCCCGACGAACCGGCGAGACGCACTGTTGAAGTCGATGCATTCTGCTCGTGGTCGGCGTGAAGGATGAAAATCCGGTCCATCGCTTTTTCGACTTCAGGAATGACCTCGTATTCCTCAGCCGGAACACCGAAGGTCATGCGCAGGAAGTTGCCGGTGTAGCTTAGCGAATTGTCCGGTTGCATGAAGGGCTGGCCAACCGCATATTTGTACGCCATCGCTGCAATGGTCGGCATCTTGGCGATCAGGCGGTGCGAGGAGATCTTGCGGTGCTCAGGATCAGAGATGTCGGTGCTGTCATGATAGAACGCCGACAGCGCACCCACCACGCCGCACATGATCGCCATTGGGTGCGCGTCACGGCGAAAACCTTGGTAAAAGGTGTTAAGCTGATCGTGCAGCATGGTGTGCCGCGTGATCGTGTATTCGAAATCGTCGTACTCTTCCTTGCTTGGCAATTCGCCGTTCAAAAGCAGGTAAGCGACTTCCATAAAGCTGGAATGTTCAGCCAACTGGCCGATCGGGTAACCACGGTGGAGAAGGATTCCTTCGTTGCCGTCGATATAGGTCAGCGCGCTTTCGCAGCTCGCGGTCGACTTGTATCCCGGATCGAACGTGAACGCGCCGGTTGCGCCGTACAGCTTGCGAATATCGATGACGTCGGGGCCTGTACTGCCCGAGTGTACGGGGAATTCGTGCGTGTTGCCGCCGAATGCGAGCGTCGCGTTCTTATCTGCCAAGGTGTGTCTCCTGTCCAATCCCATTGCCGCCCTCTTTGGGGAGCTCTAAGCGGCCTGTGCTTCGAGCCGTGCGAGGGCTTCATCCCGGCCAAGTAGAACCAGGACGTCAAAAATTCCGGGCGATGTTGTCGTCCCAGTCAAAGCGGCGCGCATAGGCTGCGCCAAATTGCCAAAGCCCAATCCCTGTGCTTCGGCGAGCGCCTTCGTAGTGGCTTCGAGAGCCTCAATTGTCCAGTCATTTTCCTTCGCAAGTGCAGCAAAAATCAGACTGAGACGTGCGCGGCCGTCATCATCAAGCAGTTTGGCGGCTTTTTCTGTCATCTCCAGCGGGCGTTTAGCGAATAAAAACCCTGCTCCATCAGCGATTTCATCAAGGTTCTTTGCACGCGGCTTTAAGACAGGCATGGCTTTGAGCAACAGGTCGGCATCGGCTTGATCGCCGAGGCGGGGCACGACCAATTCGACTAATGTCTGATCGTCCGCTTCACGGATGTAATGCCCATTCAGGTTCTCAAGCTTTTTGAGATCGAAGCGCGATGGGCTCTTACCGACGCCCGAAAGCTCGAAAAGCTCGATGGCTTCGGCGCGCGTGATTTCCTCGCGATCGCCATGCCCCCAGCCAAGGCGCAGCAAGTAGTTGAAAAGGGCGTCGGACAGGATGCCCATATCGTCGCGATATTCGTCGACGGCTTGCGCGCCGTGACGCTTGGACAGCTTGGCGCCATCCGCTCCGTGGATCAGCGGTATATGCGCGTAGATCGGATCGGGCCAACCGCCTTCGATTTCATCCATAGCCCGATAAATCGGCAGCTGGCGAAACGCGTTGTTGAGGTGATCATCGCCGCGCACCACATGCGTCACACCCATATCGTGATCGTCGATCACCACTGCGAGCATATAGGTTGGCGTGCCATCCGCGCGCAAAATGATGTAATCGTCGATCTCGGCGTTATTGACTGAGACTTCGCCTTGGACCTCGTCCTTAATCGTGGTTGTGCCTGCGAGCGGGGTTTTCAGACGCACGGCAAAAGGCGCGCCTTCAGGCGCTTCGCTGGGATCGCGGTCGCGCCAACGCCCGTCATACCGCATGGGTTGCTTGTTGGCGCGTTGTTCGGCCCGCATGGCTTCCAGTTCTTCCGGCGTCGCGAAACACTTGTAAGCGTGACCCGCTTCGAGCAGCTTATGCGCCACTTGCGCGTGGCGATCGGCGCGCTGCGACTGGAACGTGGGCGCTTCGTCATAATCAAGACCAAGCCAATCCAAGCCGTCCAGAATGGCGTCAATCGCCTCTTGCGTAGAGCGCTTCTTGTCGGTGTCCTCGATCCTCAGCAAAGCCTTTCCGTCATGGTGGCGAGCCAAAAGCCAGTTAAACAAGGCGGTGCGCGCGCCGCCAATGTGGAGGAATCCGGTGGGCGAGGGGGCAAATCGAGTGACAACTTCACTTGCCATAACGTCATGAATCCTATTCAAGCAGTGGTGTAAGCCTGCCCTAACACCCGTCGGGCGGTGCCCGATTGTGGGGGTCTATGGCAGACGCGCCGATCATTCCCATGGGAGACGACAGTCAGAGCGCATCTGTTGCCTCTGGAGCCGGCCCCTACAGCCCTGAACGGGCTAAGACTGCGCGCGTGTGGCAAACGGGCATAGGATTGTCCAGCGCTCGCTTGAATCTGGTGGATCGCGCCGAAGCCTTCTTGGCAAATGCGGGGTTCGATCGCGCGCCTTGGCTGGCGGTCGCCTTTGCGTGCGGGATCCTGTCGTGGTTCTCCCTGAAGTCGCCATGGCAATGGTCAAGCGCCATAGGAGCGGCCGTACTTGCGGGGCTCGCAGCGCTTGCCCTTTGGCCCAGAGAAAGCCGCGCCGATGAGACACGCGCCTTTTTGCGCCGTTCGATCATCGCGTGTTCGCTTGTCTTTGCCGCTGGGGTGGCGACGATATGGCTGCGTTCGGAGATGGTGGGGGCACAGCCGATTGAGCGCCCCGCCATGGAACGTGTCGATGGCTACATTCTGGAACGCGAGGATCAGCCAAGCAAACAGCGCATTCGGTTGACGCTCGCTGTCCGCGACGCGGCGAGCGGGCAAAGTCGAAAAATCCGGGTCAATATTCCAACCGAAGAGGTGACCCGAGTTGAGGCTCAGTATGGCGAGCCAATTGAAGGGGACGCGCTTGTCGAAGGCGCGCGAGTGCGAATGCGCGTGCGTCTTATGCCGCCAGCCAGCCCCATGTTACCGGGCGCTTACGACTTTGCGAGAACCGCGTGGTTCAAAGGACTGGCTGCAACCGGCTCCATACTGGGAGAGATCGAAGAGATCACCCCGGCGCGCGAAGCGTCGCTTATTGCTCCAGTGCAAAGGGCGCTATCGGCTCATGTGCAGGGCCAATTGGAAGGGTCGGCGGGCACGATTGCCGCCACTTTTGCGAGCGGAGATCGCGGTGCGATTGCGCAACAAGACGCGGATGCGATGCGCGATTCGGGGTTAACCCATTTGCTGGCCATCAGCGGACTACACGTCAGCGCTGTGATTGCGGCGACCTACTTTCTGGTGCTCAAGGTCCTAGCCCTTTTCCCAGCCATCGCCTTGCGCGTTCGATTACCGATCCTTGCGGCAAGTCTCGGGGCGTGTGCAGGTATTGGCTATACGTTGCTCACGGGCGCTCAAGTGCCAACCGTTAGGGCCTGCGTAGCTGCCCTGTTGGTGCTTGGTGCGCTGGTGTTGGGGCGGGAGGCGCTGTCCTTGCGCATGGTCGCCGCTGCGGCGATCGTGGTGCTGATGCTTTGGCCAGAAAGCGTAATCGGACCAAGCTTTCAGATGAGCTTTAGCGCGGTGCTGGCGATCGTAGCGCTGCACACATCGGCGCCGGTTCGCGCGTTCTTGAAGCCGCGAGAGGAACCATGGCTGGCCCACACGGGACGGCGCGTTGTGATGCTGTTCATTACCGGCCTTGTGATTGAGATCGCGCTGATGCCGATCGTTATGTTCCATTTTCATCGCGCGGGCGTTTACGGCGCGGTGGCGAACGTCTTTGCCATCCCGCTGGTCACCTTTGTGTCCATGCCGCTTATTGCCTTCGCGTTGCTTTTTGATGGAGTTGGCCTTGGGGGCCATGTTTGGTGGTTGGTCGGCCTGTCGCTTGATGCGCTTTTGGGTCTTGCGCGTTTTACATCATCACAGCCCGGGGCGGTAAAGCTGATGCCGCAAATGGCAGGCCTTACTATAGCGCTGTTTGTGGTCGGGGGATTGTGGCTGGCTCTTTGGTCAAGTCGCGCCCGGCTTTTGGGGTTTGCGCCGATTGCGATTGCGTGTGCGATGCTGGCTTTGACCCCGATTCCGGACATTCTGATCGGCAGGGAAGGGCGGCATGTTGGGATAAGACTGCCTGATAACACACTCCTGACCCTGCGCGATACGCGGTCCAGCTACGCTCGGGACAACCTTACCGAGTTAGCCAACGTGGCAAGCGAACCGATCGCTCTGGCGGATTGGGAGGGGGCGACGTGTTCTCGCGAATTTTGCCTGACCACTTTGACGACGAGAGATCGAGAGTGGACCCTCTTGTTAGCCAGGAATGGCGACATGATTGAGGAGAGAGCTCTGGCGGCCGCGTGCGAGCGGGCCGATATCGTGGTCGCTTCGCGCTTTCTTCCCCGTTCCTGCCGCCCGCGTTGGCTAAAGGCCGACCGACGGTATCTGATCGAACATGGCGGTCTGGCTATCGACCTAAAGAATGGGTCAATAATCGACGTGGCCAGCGGTCAGGGAGAACATGGGTGGTGGCGAGGGGCGCAATAGCGGCTCCACACAAAAACGGCGCCGATCCCTTGGGAGCAGCGCCGTTCTAGATCGGTCTTAGAGCCTTTAGTGATAACGCCGCAAAAGCCCCGCCAGTTTGCCCTGGACCTGCACTTCGCCCGGGCCATAGACCTGTGGGTCGTACGAGGCGTTCGCCGGATCAAGCCGGATATGGCCGCCATCCTTGTGCAGATATTTGAGCGTCGCTTCCTCACCGTGAACCAAGGCCACGACGATTTCCCCGTCGCGGGCGCTGTCGGTGCGACGCACAAGCGCAAAGTCCCCGTCAAAAATGCCTGCCTCGACCATCGAGTCGCCGGAAACCTCAAGCGCGTAGTGCTCTCCCGGGCCAAGGAGCGCTGCGGGAACGGGCAGCGAAGTCTGTCCCTCAAGCGCCTCAATCGGAGCGCCCGCCGCAATGCGACCATGGAGCGGTATTTCAATGACGTCGTTGGCCGGTTCGGGCGTGGCGGCTGCTGGCTCTGGACGCTTCATTGGTACCACGACGTCGTCCGGGCTGCGCATAGTCACGCTGGCGCGTGGGGCAGGGGTAGCGTCCTCGGGCTGCTTGATCACTTCCAGCGCGCGGGCGCGGTTGGGAAGCCGGCGGATGAACCCGCGTTCTTCAAGCGCGGAGATCAGGCGCTGGACGCCTGACTTGCTCTTCAGATCGAGCGCTTCCTTCATCTCTTCAAAGCTGGGCGATATTCCGGTTTCTTCCAGACGCTTCTGGATGAACTGGATTAACTCGTGCTGTTTGGCGGTCAGCATTGCGATAGTCTCCCTTATTCGCAGATCGCTGAAACCCGCAGATCGATGTGATCCGCGTATCCCAGCTGCCATTGGAGCGCGCCGTCAAGAGGCACCGTCTGCGGGCTGCAGGGAGGGTGCGTAAATGGCACTCTCGATCACTGATAAGGTGAACGAATGAGGAACAATTAGGAAACTGATTAGAACAAGTCAAGCACATAGAGGCGGGAATCTGGCGGAAATTAGCCGTTCTGGAGATTATACACGGGTACTCTCTCTCCGGCGCGAACCGGATCGGCACCCGCCGGCCGGTCAATCAAGCAATTTGCGGCAGCCAAGGCCATCAACGCGCTTGAGTCCTGCGAACCGGCCAAGCGAACGCTCGAGCCGTCGCTTTTCCCGCGAAGGAATTCGTGTCGTTTCCCAACAGAAGGCAGGGCTTCACCGGCGGTGACCATGACCGTTTTGGGAAGCGGATTGGGATCACCGATCGCGGCGCGCACCAGCGGAAGCGCAAACAGAAAGGCCGTCACGAAACTTGAAACGGGATTGCCCGGAAGGCCCAGAATGACCTGACGCCCCCAATGATGCTGTTTGGTTGCCACCATCAACGGCTTGCCCGGTTTGATAGCGACCTTCCAGAAGTCAATGTCTGCGCCCCATTCACGCAGAGCGTGTTGGATGTGATCGTGATCGCCAACCGATGCGCCGCCTGAGGTGATGAGGATATGTGTGTCGTTCGCTTTCGCAAGCGCGGCGGCCAACGCGCCGAGATCATCAGGGACGGGACCGATATGATCAGCGATCCCGATCCAGGGCAGCAACATGGCCGCGATCATCTGGCTGTTTGACGCCGGGATGTCGTGAGGGCCGCAATGCGCTGCCAGCTTCACCAGCTCGTCGCCACTGTCTAGAACCGCTATTGTTGGCGGGCTGGTGTGAGGGAAAGAGTCGTAACCCGCCGCCATGGCCAGGGCCTTTTGAGCCGGGCCCACGAAGGTGCCTTTCGCGAGCACAGTGTCGCCGCTTGCGAAGTCGAAACCGCGCTTTCGAACATGTTGAAGCGGGTCAGGCAGCGTCTCACCGGTCAACAAGCGCACTGTATCGCCAGAAACCTCAGCGTTCTCTTGGATCAGCACTCTATCGGAGCCTTCAGGCATATGCGCGCCGGTTGAAATGCGCGTGCATTGGCCGGGTTCAAGAGAGCCATGGAACGGATGGCCTGCGCGGCTTTCGCCGACGCGCTGCCAAGGACCATCGCCGCAAATTGCGTAACCATCCATAGCGGATAGATCCGCAGGAGGCTGTGTGCGCTGCGCTTTCAGATCTTCAGCCAGATAAAGATGGCCTGATGCATCGGCGGTGTTGGAGATATCGGTTTCAATTATCGGCAGCGACGGCGCGAGGGCCAAGAGCCTCTCCCACGCATCCTCCAGGCTCAGCAACTCGCTCAAGCGCTTGGCGCTTTCCAAGAGCCCGACTTTCCGCCGCGCTTCTCGATGAGGCGCACCGTTTCAATGACCATGCCTTTGTCGATCGCTTTGGCCATATCGTAGATGACGAGCAATGCGGTGGAGACGGCCACCATCGCTTCCATCTCGACCCCAGTCTTGCCGGTCAGCGAGGCAGCAGCGGTGGCGCGGATAGCCTCTTCCTCAAAGATAAAGTCGACCTTCACGGCTTCAAGGCCCAGCGGGTGACACAGCGGGATCAATTCGCCCGTGCGTTTAGCGGCCATGATCCCGGCAATCCGCGCGGTCCCCAGCACGTCTCCTTTGGGCGCGTCGCCTTCTCGTATGGCTGCCAGCGCGTCAGGCGTCATCGTGATCCGTCCGCTGGCAATCGCCACCCGGTGAGTTTCAGCCTTGCCGCCAACATCGACCATGCGCGCTGCGCCGTCTTCGCCCAGATGCGTGAGATCGCTCATGATACGCCTTGTAGCAGTTCTCTCGTCGCCACTTCCACATCACGCGCTCGCATAAGGCTTTCGCCGACGAGGAAAGTGTTCACCCCGGACTTGGAAAGGCGCTGAAGGTCAGAGTGCGTGTTGATCCCGCTTTCACCCACAACATGCGCGTCTTTGGGCATCCGCTTGGCTAGGCGTTCGGTGGTCTCCAGGGACGTGGTGAAGGTTTTCAGGTCGCGATTGTTGACCCCGATCAGCCGCGTATGCAGCTGTGTGATCGCGCGTTCCAGTTCGGCTTCGTCGTGGACCTCAACAAGAACGTCCATAGAGAGCTCGGTCGCGGCCGCCTCAATCTCTTGCATGGGGCTGTTTTCAAGCGCGGCGACAATGATCAGGATGGCATCGGCGCCAAAGCTGCGCGCTTCCAGGCACTGCCACGGGTCAATCATGAAGTCTTTGCGCAGCGCTGGCAGAGAGCACGCGTTTCGGGCTTCGATCAGATAGTCTTCATGCCCTTGGAAATAGGGCGCGTCGGTAAGCACCGAAAGGCAGACCGCACCTCCCGCTTCGTAAGCTGCCGCATGTTCGCCAGGCTGAAAGTCAGCGCGGATCAGGCCTTTGGATGGGCTGGCCTTTTTGACCTCGGCGATAAGGGCAAAACCGGTTTCGGCCCGATTGCGCAATGCTGCTTCAAAACCGCGCGGCGCAGTGTGCTCGCTAGCCGCAGCTTCCAGGTCGGCAACAGTGCGCGAGGCCTTGCGTGCCGCAACCTCCTCACGCTTTCTGGCGCAGATTTCTTCGAGTTTGTTCATGCGCTCAGACCGCCATATCGATCCAGCGAGCGAGCAGATCGCGCGCGCCACCGCTGTCGAGGGCTTTAGCAGCCATCGCGACGCGCTCGGGCCAATCCGCGCCTTTGCCAGCCACGCTCAGCGCGCTTGCGGCGTTGAACAAAACCGCGTCGCGATACGCGCTGCGCTCGCCATCCAAGAGCCGTTTAAGCGCGGCGGCGTTAAAGACCGCATCATCGCCGCGGATCGCATTAATGGGCGCGCTCTCAAGCCCTGCATCACCGCAATCGAGGCGCTGCATAACAAAGGTGTTGCCGGTGACGAGAGCGACTTCGTTGCCGCCTGCAAGGCTTAACTCATCGAGCCCTTCGT
>ERZ1740070.722-NODE-722-length-21932-cov-4.576770_pt1 | contig 21932 bp, 12 predicted proteins | sample MGYA00581734_ERZ1740070 | MGnify/ENA primary metagenome ERZ1740070 (study PRJEB43018, sample SAMN04849744) | marine metagenome | isolation source: floating plastic debris | place: Pacific Ocean | collected 2008-09-01 | study: EMG produced TPA metagenomics assembly...
GATGCAATCTTCGATGCCGCGCTCACGGCCGGTATTGTCTTTGAACTTGTAGAGACCGTTCGGCATGCGCAATGGGCGCACCACTTTGCCATCACGCATCAGCGCGACTTCACCATCGGTCAGCGGGTTGGCATCGGTGACCTCTTCGGTCTCGATCCACTTGATATATTCCGCGGCCAGATCACCAGGCTCGTTCGAGACCGGGATTTTCTGGGTCAGGCCAGCGCCCAGGCTGTCCGTACGGGCCACGATGACACCTTCGTCGACACCCAACTCTTCGAATGCCATACGGCAAGCACGCAGCTTGGTGATGAAGTCTTCGCGCGGCACGGTAACCTTGCCGTCCTGGTGGCCACACTGTTTCGCGTCTGACACCTGGTTCTCGATCTGCAGGCAGCACGCACCCGCCAGGATCAGTTCCTTGGCGAGCAGATAGGTGGCATGCTCATTACCGAAGCCGGCATCGATGTCTGCGATGATCGGCACAACATGGCTTTCGAACGTATCGATCCGATAAATGACCTCATCAATGATCGCCTGATCCGCACCGGATTCACGCGCCGCTTTAAGCTCCTGGAACAGATCATTCAGACCCACTTCGTCGGCCTGACGCAGAGACGTATAGATCTCCTTGATCAGATCGGTCACGGCGGTCTTTTCGTGCATGGACTGATCCGGCAGGTGGCCGAAGCTGTTGCGCAGACCGGCAACCATCCAGCCAGACAGATAAATGTAAGTGCCCTTGGCGGTGCCGCGCATACGCTTCACAGCCTTGATCTTCTGCTGCGCGTGGAAGCCTGACCAGCAGCCCAGTGACTGCGTGAACTTGGACGCGTCTTCGTCATAGGCCGCCATGTCTTCGCGCATGATGCCAGCCATGGACCGCGCAATGTCGAGATGCGTGTTATAGGTGTTCTGAATCTTCAGCTGCACAACATCTTCGATGGTCAATCCGGCGCGCGTGCGGCCTTCAGGGTAGCGCTTGAGGGTTTCTTCCATCAATTGCTTATAAGTTGGGCGTTGGGTCATATTACTATCCTCGATTTTTTCGGGTGTCTGTTTGTGTTGGGGTTTAAGAAAGCTCGTTGAGCACGTCATAGGCGGGCAGCGTCAGGAAGTCGGCCAGGGTCTCGCCTGTCGCGGTCGAGACAAAAACCTCTGTGGCTTCCGGATACCGGCCATCGGCATAGGCATTGTCGCCAAGCGTCGCCTTGATCTTGCCGAGCTCATCGTCGAGCAGGCGATCAAACGCTGCGCGGTCGAACACTTCAGCGCCGCCGCTCGCGGTTTGGTATTCCGTTCCGTGATGCAACCATTGCCAGAGCTGGCTGCGGGAAATCTCCGCGGTGGCCGCATCTTCCATCAGATTGTGGATCGGTACAGCGCCGCGGCCACGCAGCCATGCGGCTGTGTATTCGATTCCAACTGAAATATTGGTCCGGATACCCGCCTCCGTTACGTCGCCCGTGTGCGGGGTCAGCAGGGAGTCTTCCGTAATGTTTGGGAATTGGCGCTGGCTCAGAACCTGATTGGCCTTGGGCATTTCAGCATCGAACACTTCCATTGCGACGGGAACCAGGTCCGGATGGGCGACCCAGGTGCCGTCATGGCCCTGTTGCGCTTCGCGTTTCTTGTCAGCGCGAACCTTGTCAAAGGCGGCGGTATTGGCCGCTTCGTCGCCCTTGACCGGGATCTGCGCCGCCATACCGCCCATGGCGTGGGCGCGTCGACGGTGACAGGTCTGGATCAGCTTCAGCGAGTAGGCCTTCAGGAAGGCCCGGTCCATGCCGACCTGCGCGCGATCCGGCAGCACGTATTCGGCGTGATTGCGCAGCGTTTTGATATAGCTGAAAATATAATCCCAGCGACCGCAATTGAGGCCGACAATGTGATTGCGCATCACATATAGAATCTCATCCATCTGGAACGCAGCTGGTAGCGTCTCGATCAGGACGGTGGCCTTGATCGTGCCATTCGGAATACCAAGCGCGGCCTGAGCGAAATTGAAGACATCATTCCACAGGCGCGCTTCCTGATAATTTTCCATTTTCGGCAGGTAGTAGAACGGGCCCTTCTCCTGCTCCATCAGCGCCTTGCCATTGTGGAAAATGTGCAGGCCGAAATCGAACAGGCTTGCAGACATTGGATTGCCATCCACGCTGACATGCGCCTCTTCGAGGTGCCAGCCGCGAGGGCGGACCAGCATGGTCGCGGTCTCTTCATTCAGGCGATAGGATTTGCCACGCGCTTCATCGTCAAAAGAAAGCGTGCCGGCAGCATAATCCTGCATATTGGCTTGACCTTCGATCATGTTGGAGAAGGTCGGTGAGGAGGCATCCTCGAAGTCGGCCATGAACATTTTGGCGCCGGAGTTCAGGGCATTGATCATCATCTTGCGATCAACGGGGCCGGTAATTTCAACCCGGCGATCCTGCAATGCTTTCGGCACGGGAGCAACTTCCCAGACGGACTTGCGGATATGCTCGGTTTCAAGCGGAAACCCGGGCAATTCGCCATCATCAAACCGCATCTGCGCCAGCTTGCGATTTTCCAGAAGGATTTTGCGCTGCGGTCCAAAGCGACGCTCAAGGTCAGCGATGAATAGCAAGGCTCGATGCGTCAGCACGCGCTCATAAGCCGGTGGGAAGGTCACGACAATTACAGCGGGACGGCGATGGCGCGGGGTTGGCTTGGCTGCGGAAACAGCATCCTTGATCAATGTGTCTGGCACGGCGCACTCCTGTTTTGTAACGTGTGTGTTTTATTTTCAACTTGCGTGCCACGTCCAATTAAAACCCCAATATTTACGGGATTTTCGAGTTTGCCATGTAAATGCGGTCATGCTATTTTTGTAAATGTTGTAACAGGATGGCAGAGTGAAAAAGAAGCTCATTATCGGCCCGCGCATCAAGCGCCTGCGAAACCAATTGGGGCTCTCCCAGGCGGAGTTTGCGCGACGACTCGACCTGTCTGCCACTTACATAAATCTTATTGAGCGCAACCAGCGCCCGGTCAGCACAGCCGTCTTGCTGAAACTTGCCGATGAGTTCGACGTCAATATTACCGACCTGTCCCAGGTTATGGACGCGGCCCTGGTCATTGAATTGGTGAATTCGCTGCGCGACCCGGTTTTTGGCGCACCTCAAGTCTCTAAAAGCGAGCTGGAAGATCTGGTTGGCGCCAGCCCGGAAACGGTCAAAGCCTTCCTGCGCCTGCATGAACGCTATCGCCAACTGGCGCTGAGCGCATATTCCGAAGCCAACCCCCTCGCCGACCGCGAGAAAGTCGAACTTCTGGAAGAGAGCGCCCGCCCGGTCGAGCAAGTGCGTCAATTCCTGCATAAGCGAAGCAATTACTTCGCCGAGCTCGATGAGTCTGCCTCGCGCTTCCATGCCGATCTGACCGCGGGCGGGAAAACCATTGAAGTCGCCATTCAGGAACGCCTGGAGGAAAAGCACAAACTGCGTATCCGCGTCCTGCCAAGTTCGGCCATGCCATCCTCTTTCACCTATTTTGACCGGCATCGGTCTGGCATCGATATTTCAGAATTGCTGCACCCGACCGGCCGCCAGTTTCAACTCGCGTTTCAGCTGGGCCTGCTCGAATATCGCGAGCTTATTGAAGAGATTGTCATTAGCTGGAGTTTGGAAGAAGAAAGCGCCGTCGGTCTGGCGCGGGTCTCGCTGGCCAATTATTTCGCGGCGGCCTTGCTGATGCCTTACAACGCCTTTCTGAAAGCCTGTGAAAGCACCCGCTATGATGTCGATCTGCTCAGCCATCGATTTGGCACCAGTTTCGAACAGACGGCGCACCGTCTGACCACATTGCAGAAGCCGGATGCCAAGGGCGTGCCGTTTTTCTTCCTGCGCATCGACGCGGCGGGCAATGTCTCGAAACGCTTCAGTGCCGGCCGATTCCACTTTTCCAAGTTTGGCGGCGCCTGTCCGCGCTGGAACATCCACCGCACGTTTGAACAGCCTGGCGAGACGCTGACGCAGCTCATTCAGATGCCGGACGAGACGACATATGTGTCCATCTCGAAAGCGATCAATCGTTCCCGGGGGTATCATGGTCGCCCTCCGGCCCGCGTCGCGATCGGCTTGGGGTGTGACAAGGCCTATGCCGAAAATCTGGTTTATTTTGATCGCCTTAGCCTGGATGGCCAGACGCCGACCCCGATCGGGGTAAACTGCTATCTTTGTGACCGCCAGAATTGCGCCTCCCGGGCGCATGCACCGCTCAACCGCAAACTGAAATTCGACGCGCATGCGCGCGGTATTTCCCTGTATGAGTTCGAACCGGTGCGGAAGTCCTAGCCGGTGTCACCGACCGGGCTGATAATCCAGCTGAACTTGTAAAGGCCCGGCCCGACCAGGTATTGCGGCAAGGCATCAGGCCCGCACGCGCCCGTTCCGAGCCCCCGCGTGGCGACATCATTATGCACTTCCATACTATCACGCTGGACCAGGTCCGCCAGGGTCTCTGCCGCGTTCAGATCGGCATCATGGTGCGGGCGGGCCGTGAAGCTCAGGGGTGTGGGTAAAGTCACCTGAAACCCAATGCCCTGCTCATTCTTCAACCGGAACCAGCGACACTGCTCGTGTGCGCCATATTCCTGGGGTCGGACATAAGGATGGTATTGACCCGCGACGCGGCCTGTCCAAACGCCCAGCGTCTGCGCACCACATCGATCCGGGTAGGATTCATCTGGGCCCAGGCCGAACCATTCGAGCGCAGAATATATGTTGGAGACCTCGAACCGGACACCGACACGCGGCAGGTCTTGCCACGTTTCAGGGACGATCAAAGTCTCATCGATCCGGACATGTCCGTCATAAAGCGTCCATTGGCTGTCATGTTGCAACAGCGCGCCATCCTGCCCCTGCCAGGCTTGCGCGGTCTTGATCCCATATTCGGTCTCGCTGATGGATTTCTGGCCCGGTTCAAGCGCATTCAGGCCATAGCCGACCCATTCATTCGTCTTGCTTTGAAACAGCGGCCGTGTGCCGGGCTTGCCGCCATCATTGTCCGTCGGCGCGCGCCACAGACACGGCGTGATCGGCGATGCGAGCAGCGGAGTCTCACTTTGCCAGATCGTGCCATCTTCGATTCTCAGCGCGCTGACTGCGCGCCCATTGACGCTTGGCGCCATAGTGGTCGCCGCGAGCTGAAACTGATCCCAGGCAACCACATGATTGGCGTCCGACCAGGCCGTGCTCTGCGCACAACGCCAGCTGAGCGAGAGATGCCACTCGCCTTTTGCGTCCATATTGCTCTGGATGGGGAGGTCGATCGTTTCACGCGCGCCTGGCTGCAAGACCGGCGACAATTGTCCTCGCTCAACCGTGATACCTTCGTGGAGGACTTCCCAGATCAGGACCAGATCTCTGGTATCAGCAAAGGCACGACGATTGTGACAGCGGATCTGATGCCCCTTGATCCACTCCGATCTGACGGGCCGGGCCGACCACATATATTCGCGCAAAGCCGGGTGCGGCGTGCCATCCGGGCCGACCAGACCGTTGATATTGAAGTTGGCATCATTCGGCTCATCCCCGAAATGTCCGCCATAGGCCCAGTAGAACCGGCCTTCCGCATCCTGCTCGGCCAGGCCCTGATCACGCCAATCCCAGACAAAGCCCCCTGCCAAAGCTGGCTCATCAAAAAAGGCATCCACATAGGCGGCCAGCGAGCCATTCGAATTCCCCATCGCATGTGAAAATTCGCACAGCAGCAAAGGGCGATCATCACCTTCGGTCTCTTCTGCCCAACGCGCCCAGTCGACAATATGATCAATCGGGGCATACATCGGGCAAACGACGTCGGTTGTTGCCCGCTCGCTGTCCGATGGCGATTGGTGCGTGGTCTCCGCCCCGCGCCCGAACGGGAAGCTGAACCGCAGCGCGACGGCGCCTTCATAATGAACAAAGCGGCCCGGATCGAGATGACGCGTGGCCGCCGCCGCGGCATCATGGGCCGGACCATGGCCGGCCTCATTGCCAAGCGACCAGCCAATCACGCAAGGATGATTGCGATCGCGCGCGATCATGCGCGTGGTGCGCTCAACGATCGCGGCTTGATAACCGGGATGCTGCGCGACTTCGGTCCAGCGCGCATGGCATTCAACATTGGCTTCATCAATCACATAGAAGCCAAGCTCATCCGCCAGATCGAGCAAGACGGGAGCGTTCGGATAATGCGCGGTGCGAATGGCATTGATATTATGCTGTTTCATCGTCACCAGCTCGGCGCGGATATCCGCTTCGGAACAGGTTTTACCATTCTCGGGATGGTGATCGTGACGATTGACGCCGATCAGGACGATCGGACGACCATTCACCTTCAGGCGCCGGTCCGTCGTTTCGATCCGGGTAAAGCCGATCCAGGTTTCGTGGACTTCCAGGCAGCCACCGTCCGCAGCGTTCAGTTCCGTGATCAAGCGGTACCGCGTCGGCGCTTCAGCGGACCATGGCTGCGCGTGCGGAACGTCTAATGACAGCGCGGCGGCATACCCGGCAAATGTATAGGACTGCTTCCATTGCGAGGCGGTAGAGCGGGATGTGTCAAACTGTGCGACCGGCGCGGCTTGGCCTGGAGCAACAATATTGCCGTGCGCATCCTCCAGACGCGCCGTGACCGAGCAGCCGTCTGACGCGCCATGGACATCAACCCGAACCTTCGCCTGCCCGGCCTGCGTTTCCGGATCGAAATCCGTATCGACGACCAGATCCTGCACATGCGGGACGCCGCGCGATTCAATCCAGACCGAGCGGTGCAAGCCGCCATGATTCCAATGATCCTGATCCTCGATCCAGGTCGCATCGCACCAGCGCAACACCATGATCGCCAGCTCATTATCCCCTTCTCGCACGAAATCGCTGAGATCAAACTCGCTCGGTAGACGTGAATCCTTGGCCAATCCCGCAAATTGCCCATTGCACCAGACCAGCGCCAGGCTTTCGAATCCGCCAATGTGCAAGACGGTGCGCCGCTCCGCCCAATCGGATGGGACCTGTACGGTGGTGCGGTACAGGCCGGTCGGATTGTCGCTTGGGATCTCTGGCGGCTTGGCGCACGCAAAGGGCATTTGCCAATTGGCATAATGCGGCAGATCGCTGGTGTTCTGCCGCGTCCAGACGCCTGGCACATTGATGTCGCGCCAGGGTGCATTTCCCGTGGCTGTCGTCACCCATCCTTCGGGCGCACGGGTCGGACGATCCACCAGCTGGAACCGCCAAACTCCATCCAGGGACTGGCGCCAGGGCGACACGTCATTTCGCAGACTCTGTTCATCCGGAAAGGGTGTCAGCGTGGCCCGTGCGGGCAAGCGTCCCAGACCCGTCAGCGTCGGATCGAGGATCTGCGATAAGGGGAGTGGTCGCATACTGGTCCCTTGAAATTACTCTTATGACAACGCCATTATTTTTTTCTCGTCGGGCATAATCGAGGGAATTGCAACACCAAGGTTTCAGCCTGCGAAATAGAGCGTCATCTCGCGCTCAGTTTTTCTGGCATGAAAGTTTTTTCGATCATTCGCTTGTCAGGCGAAGTGACAAATGTTAGCGCTAACATTATTCAACAAGATCAGCGCGATTTCTGGCGAGGGAGGCCTTCAATATGCGTCACAAACTTCTCAAAGCGAGCCTGTTTGCACTCGCCGGCATGGCCTTGCACGCCTGCCAGGCCGTCGACACGACGGCCATTGGCGAAACGGAGACCGTCATGGAAAGCTCTGTCCCTGCCCTATCATCCGATCCGGAGATTGCCGCCCTGATCGCCGACATGACCCTGGATGAAAAACTGGCGCAGCTCAGCTGTATCTGGATCAATAAAGGCCAGGTCCTGGATTCAAACGGTGACTTCTCGCCAGAGAAAATGGCCGCCAATTACCCCCACGGCGTTGGCTGTTTCGCCCGCCCCCAGGATACGATGGGAATGGAAGTCACCGAAGAACGCAAGGACGTCAACGACGCCACAGTCGTCCGCCGCATGTCGGCCCGGACACCAAGTGAAACCGTCAAGCTCACCAATGCCGTCCAGCAATGGATGATTGAAGAGACAAGGCTGGGCATCCCGACCCTGTTCCATGAAGAGGGCCTGCATGGCTTCCAGGCGCGCTATGCCACGGCCTTCCCGCAATCGATTGCGCTGGCCAGCACATTTGATCCAGAACTTCTGGAACGCGTCTATTCGATCACGGCCCGCGAAATCCGCGTGCGCGGCGTGCATCACGTTCTGTCGCCCGTGGTGGACGTTGCGCTGGACCCACGCTGGGGCCGGATCGAGGAGACTTTTGGGGAAGACCCTTATCTGGTCAGCCGCATGGGCGTCGCCGCCATTCGCGGTTTTCAGGGTACCGGCGAAACTGTGCCAGACGGCAAAGTCCTGACCACGCTGAAACACATGACCGGCCATGGTCAGCCCGAAGCCGGTATGAATATCGGGCCCGCGCAACTGCCGGAGCGGATCTTGCGCGAAGTCTTCTTCCCCCCTTTCGAAGCAGCCGTGAAAGAAGCCAACGCCGCCAGCGTCATGGCCAGCTATAATGAGATTGATGGCGTGCCTTCGCATGCCAATGACTGGCTGCTCAATGACGTGCTGCGAGGCGAATGGGGCTTCGATGGCGTCGTCGTCGCCGACTATTTCGCCATCAATGAATTGCAGGTCCGCCACCGCCTGGTCGACTCGCTCGGCGCGGCGGGCGCTCTGGCGATTCAGTCTGGCGTGGATTTCGAACTGCCGGATGGCGTCGCCTTCTATCAGATGAAAGATGCCATCGAAGCGGGCGATCTCGACATCTCGGTTATCGACACCGCGGTGGAACGCGTGCTGCGCATGAAGAAGCGTGGCGGCGTATTCGAGGATCCTTATGCCGATGGCGCTGAAGCGGACGCTCTGACCGGCAATGCTGAAGCCCGCGCCGTCGCCCTCGAAGCCGCGCACAAGGCCGCCGTTCTGGTCAAGAATGCGGGTGGCACCCTGCCCCTCGACAAGTCGGCCCTGACCCGCGTCGCGATTGTCGGGCCGAATAGCGACATCACCGTGCTCGGCGGGTATTCCGACGAGCCGCGCCAGACGATCAGCATCCTGGACGGGCTCAAGGCCGAGTTTGGCGATGCGGTTGAAATCGTTCACGCCAAAGGCGTGACGCTGACCGACAATCGGTCCTGGTGGGATGATGAAGTCAATCTCGCTGATCCGGCCGAGAATATGCGCATGATCGACGACGCCGTCGCCGCTGTACAAGGCGCGGATGTGATCATTCTGGCGATTGGCGGCGATGAATCGACCTCCCGCGAAGCCTGGTCAGAAACCCATCTTGGCGACCGCGATGACATCACCCTGATCGGACAGCAAAAAGAGCTGGTCGACGCCCTGGCCGCAACGGACATTCCAATGGTCGGTGTGATCATTTCGGGCCGGCCATTGGCGCTGACCAATGTCCAGGATCATTTCGACGCCATTCTTTATGGCTGGCAGCTCGGCCAGGAAACCGGGACGGCCGTCGCTGACCTACTCGTCGGCACGGTCTCGCCAAGCGGCAAGATGCCGGTCTCCGTGCCGAAAAATGTTGGTCAGATTCCGGTCTTCTACAATCACAAGCCAACCGCACGTCGGGGCTATGCTTTTGTTGATACAGCGCCGCTTTATGCCTTCGGCTATGGCCTCAGCTATACCTCGTTCGATATTTCAGAACCTGTCCTGGCGGCGTCTGAAATCGCGGCAGACGAAGCAACAAGTGGCAGCGTCACCGTGACCAATTCGGGCGACGTCACAGCGGATGAAATCGTCCAGATGTATATTCGCGATGATATAAGCAGCGTCACACGCCCCGTCATGGAGCTGAAAGGCTTCCAGCGTGTAAGTCTGGCCCCGGGCGAGTCGCAAACTGTCAGCCTGCCCATCACACCGGAAGCGCTGCAATTCTTCGATCGCGATATGCAGCGGGTCGTCGAGCCCGGCACGTTCACCATCATGGTCGGCAATAGCTCTCAATCACACCAAGCGACGACGCTGACCGTACAATAATCCTCCTCAACTCGCCCCGCGCCTCGACAGCGCGGGGCTTTTTTGCATCTCTTTTCCTTGATTTCCACAGAAATAACTGATACTGGTTATTTCATTAGAAAGGTGACATCATGTCTGTTCAAACGCAAAAAGCCATGAAAGACCGGCGCCGTGTATTGACCATGGCAACCGTGCGCGCGGCAGAAGCCCTAGGTCTCAGCGGCAAGGATCTGGCCGGTAGTCTAGGTGTGTCCGCACCGACGGTATCGCGCATGCGCAAGGATGAATTCCAGCTTCAGGAAGGCTCGAAAGCGTTCGAACTGGCCGCCTTGTTTGTGCGCGTCTTTCGGGCGCTGGACGCCATTACGGGCGGTGATGACCGTGTCGCCCAGGCCTGGTTGCGCAATCAGAACGTCGCGCTGGGCGGACGTCCCATGGACATTATCAAATCTATTCCCGGACTGACCAATGGCCTTGCCTATCTGGATTCCCGACGCGCTCCGATCTGAGGCCGCGCCGCTCAAGCAAACCTTCTGGCGATGCGTGGAGGCCCAGCATGTGGTCTCCACGCTACGCCTGGTCGATGATCTCGACGATCAGGCGCTGCTAGAGGACATTCTTGAAGAAACCAAGCCACCTGTGCCAGAGGCGTGTGAGGGGTTGCACTGGCTGTACATGACGCCGTTTCGCTATGGCCTCTATCCAGGCGGATCACGCTTTCGTCGCGCGGGTCATTCCGACGGCGTTTATTACGTATCCGAGCAACAGACGACCGCCGTGATCGAGACGGCTTTTCACCTCCTGCTCTTCTATGCGGACTCTCCGGAAACGCCGTTTCCACAACAACCGACCGAACATACCTGTTTCGATGTCCCGGTCGCGGTCGATCGCGCGATTGATCTCACGCGGGCACCGTTTAAGGACGCCGCGGCTTTATGGACCGATCCAAACGATTATGCGCCGACCCAGGATCTGGAAATGCAGGCGCGGGAGAGTGACGTTGCCTTGATCCGGTATGCTTCCGTGCGCGATCCGTCCGGAAAACCGAATGCGGCGCTGCTCTCCTGCGCGGGCTTTTCAGCGAAACAACCATCAAGGCAGCACACATGGCGGCTTTGGTGCAACAAGACCGGCATTCACGCGATTTGCGAGTTCAACAAGGATCGGTGCTCCCTGCCGACCGATGTCTTCGCCGCGGATGACCGGTTTACCGGATTTATCTGGGAACGCACGGGGTGATGCGCGGGCGCCAGGGTTCAGGCACGCCACGACCTAAGATCGCTTGTCGCTAAGGCAAGCGTCCCATCCCCTATACAGTCGCGATTGAATGAAGCAGGGTGACCTCAATCGCCAAAAGAGCGGATGGGAGACAGTGCAGGATGACAGCCGCCAACGAGACCGCTGGAACGGTCGAACCCCTTGATGACTCGGCCCATTACGGTCGCGGCGGGGCACTTGGAAAAACCGGCTTTGCCTGGGCCGTCTTCGAATGGGCCCGCAACCCGTATTACATCCTGATCGTTATCTATATTTTCGCGCCCTATTTCGCCCGCGAAGTGGTCAGCGCAGACATGCTGGCCAGCGGTGAGCTGGATGGTCTGGACCCCGAAACGGCGCAACGAACCGCCAATGCGGGCGGGCAAGCTGCGATTGCTGCTATCACCCGCTGGGCAGGAATTGTCGCGGCTCTCACCGCTCCATTTCTTGGCGCGGCTTTGGACCGCGGCGGGCGTCGCAAGCCAATTTTGGCAGTCTTTCTGGGCACGATCGCCTTGATGTCTTGGTTGCTGTGGTATGCCATTCCGGGCCAAAGCGGGTTCCCAACCGCCACAATCATGATCTTCCTGATCATCGCCTATGTTTGCTACACATATTCGGAAGTGACTCATAACGCGATGCTAGCCGTATCCGGGACGCCAAAGTCGCTACCCATGATTTCTGGGCTCGGCCTGGGTTTAGGCAATCTGGCGGCGACGCTTCTGTTCATTGCGCTGGTGCTCTTATTCGCTCTACCCGGCTTGATTGGATGGCCCTTTGCGGCGCCACAATTTGGAATCGATCTGGCAGCTTTCGAGCATGAACGATTGGCGGGCCCTCTCTGCGCCGTTTGGTTAGTTGTATTTTCGATCCCATTCTTTCTCTATGCAGAAGACGGCGGCACCAAAGGTGCCAGCTGGTCGCGCGCCTTCAAAGACGGCGCCAAAACCGTCTTCAAGACGATACGGGAAGCCGCCCAATATCTGCAATTGATGAAGTTCCTGATCGCCAGAATGTTGTATGCCGACGCTATGGCCGCTTTGTTGGCACTAGGTGCGGTATATGTGGCGCTGTTTCTGGAATGGACATTCCTGGAGATGACCGCATACGCCATGTACGGCTCGATGTGGGCTTTCGCCGGTGGGCTGATCGGCGGCTGGATGGACACGAGGCTCGGCCCCAAGAACGCGCTCATCATCTCAATCGTCGCAATGGTCTCGACGCTGGTCCTGCAATTGTCGATCACGCAGGACAGCCTGTTCTTCGGTCTGGTCGAGAATTATCAGGTCTGGGACGGACTGGTCTTCCAGACGCTTTCGGACCTCGTCTATCTCGGCACGATCACGATTGTCGCGATCACGGCCACAGCCAGCATCTCTTCCAGCCGGTCCATGCTGGTGCATCTCGCGCCGCCCGGGCGCAGTGGAGAGTTTTTCGGGCTATATGCGATTGCCGGCACCGTCACCGTCTGGGCCGGACCGCTTCTGGTCGAGATATTTACCAATGCCTTCAACAGCCAGCGCATAGGAATGGCCTCGATTTCAGCCCTGTTCCTGGCCGGATTGGCGGTGCTCACGACCGTCAAAATGGAAAAATCAGCGTGATCTGACGGACCGTTTTGACCGCGGACAGAGCCGAAACCCTGCGACCGCACCATTTCCGTGGTCTCTGAAATTCAGGATGTTTGGAAATGGCGCGAGTGACGGGACTCACACCACCCCTATTTATTGTTTGATTTCAGCACTTTAGAATCGCAAAACTGGATCTATGTTGCACAATGAATACCTTTTTTGTTGCACAACTCAACAGCTCGTTCAAGCTATACCAATTCAGCAATTTTTGCTGTGGTCACGATCCAACGAATGAGCCAATGGGATCTTCGGATCAAGACTTTCCGACCTTAACCTTCACCACAGCTTGAGAATTTTTGTGAGCAGCAACTGGTCGCTTCCGCTAACAAAATTTGTCCCTAGTTCCGTGCTTTTGCAAGATTGGCAGGCGGAAATCGCCGAGATGCATGGGTATTCTTTTTTTACCTAACCATTTCAACACTTTGACTGAGTCTGCATGAAAATTGTATCACAATTTGTAGCACGTTTTGTGGCGCGAATCTGACCCCGCACCCTATAGCGCGGCCGGTTTCTGTGTAGTGTTTTGAATGTAGACTTGTAAGGGTGATTTCGTTTCGGGTGAAGGTGCCCCAAGTGGATCCGAGTGCGGTTGTTGAAGAACTGAAAGCGTTGTTTCGTAATTCGCTTGCATTTGCGCAGCGGATCCAAGAGATGCAGCGCGATCGTGACTACACTAAAGCGGTTTTTATCACTGTTTTTAAATCACTTTTTCCGTCGATGCGTCCTCCGGCAGCTTCGATCAAATAAGCAGATCTTGTCGATCGAATACGTAGAGAGCGCCGACGAGCTGAAAACCTTGCAACCGCATAGCACAGACGCAGCATATAACATGCGATAAATACAACGCTACAAGAGCAACTAGATCGATTCAAAATCTACCGCCACATTTCCCACTTTAACGCGACTGACCTTCCCTGGATCTGCCAGACTCGGATCAAACAGCGCAAGATTTACGCCTTTGCTGACCGAACTAGCATATACGACGCCGTCCTTTCCGGACTTTTTGATGAACTCACACAGATATTGACTAGGTATATAATCCACGGATGCTGCGTTTGGCAGAACGGGAGTTGTAAGTTCCGCGCCAAGGCGTTCCAGGAAGTCGATATCTCCACGTAAACCTGCAATCTCTTCGATACTTTCCGCCTTGAACGGTGTGATCAGTTTGCGTGGATCTCGAAGGTCAATCAACTGAAGTTCCACATTCAGGTTAAACTCAGCAATACTGAGTGTTTCTCCCGGATGGGGGCGAACTTCCGTGATTGCGGTTTCGCGAGTTGAGCCGACATACAAGTATGGTATTCCAGCTGGGTTAGCTCGCCCTGCGGCAGCTTTCTTGGCCGGCGGCGCTCCCATTTTGTCTTTTGGGATTGGACCTTCTTCTTCGATACGAGCACGGTACCATTCTTGGGGGATTTCTTCCGGCTTCATCGTCAGATTCTCGAGTAGCAATGCAAACCGAACCTCGTCCAACTCTGTAGAGGGGAAAAACCGGTTCTCCGTTAGGAGTTCCGCTCTCAAACGGATCGACGTAGCGAGACGGTCCGTCAAACATACTGCTGACTGCTTGAACAGTTGCCGTGCTCGTTCGCCATCGTCCAAGATTTCCACCAACAATTGCTGAGCTCGAGCCTCGTCCAACCGGAACACTTGCCAATCCTTGATAAGCCAATTCACCAAGCGCTGACCTTCTTCGGACGGTTCATATATCGAACATACTGGATCAAATTTGTCCCAGAGCTTTGAGGCGTCCAGGAGCTTTGTGTTTTTGGAACCACATATCCGACAATCGCCAGTTTCTGAAGAATCCTTGTCGACGATGAAGCGCAACTCGCTATCCAAGAAACACGCCTCACAGCACTTCATTCGCCTCAGTCTCCGCGTTTTGCAAAAAAGTCGGCGAGAGTTTCGATATGATGGATCATTGAGAGCTTTTTGACTGAGCCTAATCCTGGGTAGTGCTGGCGATCGTAAAGGTCTCGAAACTCTCGCACAGCGCTTGTTTCGAGAATTTTTGAGTCTTCCGCTTCAACGGCTCGAATGAGTTTACCCAGCGCTTCGCCAAACTTTCCGCCTGGGTTCTTGGGAGTGTCGCGGCTATCAGACAAGAAGTGCCGAATGTACATCGCCTCATCTTGATCCGGGTCAATGAAAGTGAGGTGGATTGCCACCGTGTAAGCTGGTCCGCCACTTTCGGAATAATCGTCACCCACGATAAGAAAATCACCGATTCCGGTCATCGGCGCTTCCATCCCCAATGAGAAGGTAACATGCAAATCTGAAAAGAACTCAATTTCTGGATGGGCACGATTCGGGCGTCGTTCGAATCCGTCCTGCACCAAGACCAAATTCGCATGATTTTGAAACTTTGCCTGGTAAAGTTTCCCGCACTCATCATCCAGGAATACGCTCGTCGAAATATTGGGGAAATCAGTCATCCTGGGTACGAAGGCTGACGCATCTTTAAATCCTGCATGGATCAACGCGATCGTTCTTTCACCAGCGGCGGCGCACAAATCGATGGCTGCGTCGCTAGTTAACTCCGCATGCAGTCTTATTCCCACCATTAGATTGTCGTGAGCTTCGAACTCCTCTTCCAAGAGCTCTCCGATTTTGGTGACATCTTCCGCTAATTCACCGTGTTGGGGATTGATGATTACTATCGCTTCGGCACCTACATCGCACAAAGCTGAAAGGGCTTTGTGTAGACCGCGGATTTGTTCCCTCACGGGTTCAATTATGGGTACGAAGCCACTTTCTGCAAAAACGTGAGCAGTTTCTCGAATTGCGATCAACTCGAACTGCTTTCCGCGAAAGTATGGATAGTACATTCTATCAACCCCAGGTCATGGCTTCGCGGATCGGTGTATTGAGAGCGTTCACCAGCTTGATTTGATCCTTCTGCCGCAACGACGCGCTGATTGTAGCGGCAAACAGAGAAGAGGGAATTTGATCAAGTAATTCTTTGAGCGGTCTGAGATGGCGTGTTTTCTTTAGCGTTTCTACCATGTGACAGTGTGCTGTTGTCGCATCCAGCTCTTTGAAGAGTTCTCTCATCACACCAAATCTTTGAATGTTGGGTCCATCCGGCACATCGATTCCAGCTTTCTTCAAAATTCGCGCTGCCTCATTTTGATTCACCGCATCGAAGATCGCATCGGGCTTTGTCCGCCCTGGGTCATCGATTGCCGTCCTGATGGTCCTAACGCGATACCGGTCCGTTAAAACCAGAATACCTACGTGATCCGGTAATGCGTTCTTCAGCCCATTGAGATGGTTCTCACCCACGATGACATTCACGGTGGCAAATACTTTGCTGTACGCATCAATCTGCCGCGACAGCCGACTTAAGCTGTCGCGTTCTGATTTAATCTCGTAAACAGTTCCCGTTCCATTCAAAATAACGACATCGGCCTTGCATGGACCGACCCGAAACTCAGTAATCATTGACGCCGTGTTCAAAGAGTGGATGCCCAGAAGCACCTTCTCGGTCAACGCCGCTTTGTAGATATATTCATGGCGATGCGCGCGAAGACGAAACCGGTCGAATGCTTGGTCAAAAACGCTTCCTATTCGTAGATCTGACTGGTGGTCGATTTCGAGCCCGCACTCGCGAATGAGCCGTGCCAACGCCGGAGATCTGCCGCGCGTGGCCAACTCTTTCAGCACCGACGCTGAAAAAATTCGAGCTAATGCTGATGCTTGGATTTCGTGGTTTGTCGCCATGTCCATTTCTTCGCTGCTCATATTGGAGCACACTATTCTTGCACGAATCTAAAGGATTCTGCCCCGCAAGTGAACAAAAAAGGATCTACGCTGACGCGGTCCTTTGCACTCTAGGATTCCCAATCCAAATTCGCATCGAAAACTCAGCGACTGTGCTTTCACTCGATCTATTTGCTTACGTCCGGTTTTAGGAATCAACAGTCACAACCTACACAGGGTTGCGACTTTGAGGTCTTATCCGAGCGACAGAGAGGATGTGAGAATAATCGACGTTTATGCCTTTTCCAGGCGCAAAAAATTCTCTTCAAAGGCGAAAAAGGCGCACCTGCAAGGTCGGTTAATCGCGAACATCATGCCTCGATCCACCGTTGAATCTGTCACCCCTAATAACCACAGGATTCTATTGTTGAGCGAGTGTCCGCCTCGATTGCCGCGATCTTGCCCGCACGACCTTGGTCTTCCGGAGCGCTTGCGATATCGTGCCATTGCGCGTCAGTCATTTTCTCGTCCATACATGCGCAAGTTAGCTTGATTTTCGCTTCAGGAAAATCTGCTCGTTCTTCTTCTGCGATCCCAACGAGGCAAGCCGAGTACCAATCTTCAGATTCGCTTTCTGAGCACCCAGTTAGTACCGTCAACAATGACACTACGAGCAAAGCTATTTTGACGCTATTTATCATTCCACAAAGGCCTTTGATTTCGAGTTGATATGCTTTCAGGTTACACTACGATAACACCCTCACCATCATCATTATTGTCTGTCAGCGCCATGCTGTATGTAAACGAGTGCAACTGGAGCAACGCGGTTTTTAGTCCTGTGCGTAAAGGGAGTTGACGAATTATTCTGCCGTCAGCCGGATAAGAAGTTCTTTTGCGTCGACGTCGTCGCCCGGTTGGACCAATACGACTTCAACTATACCATTCGACGCTGATTGAAGTGTCGTTTCCATCTTCATGGCTTCCATTGCGATCAATACATCTCCCTTCTTAATTTTGTCGCCGCTTTGCACGGCAACCGTTACAATTCGACCCGGCATAGGGGCGCCCACTTGATTGACATCCTGAGGGTCGGCCAGCGGACGTGATGAAGAAGCGTCGGCAGCCACATCTTCTTGAACTTTGATTGTTCGCGGTTGCCCATTCAACTCGAAGAATACGCTACGCCATCCGGCTTCAGACTGTTCGGAAACACTGACAAGTGTTATTTCCAACGTCTTGCCTTTTTCAAGCTCAATTGAAACGGATTCCCCCGAATTCATACCGTAGAAAAAGACCGGCGTCGGTAGGGCACACACAGGACCATATTGATTCAAGTGTGCGAGGTAAGCTCCGACAGTTTCTGGGTACAGAGTCGCACTGATCGTTTCTTTATCGCTTGGTTTACGAGCGCCGTCACAATTCGCAAGGGCCGCTCCTGTGGACGCGAAATTGGCTGGCTCTAATCTCGCCCCGGGTCGCTCAGTGAGTGGTTCGCGACCATTAAGCGCTTTCTTTTGAAGCGTCTTGGGCCACCCTCCTTTGGTTTGACCAAGCTCACCGCGTAGCATGGAAACAGTCGAAGCTGGAAAAGCAATGTCCTTCGTTGGATCCTCGACATCTTTTCGGCTGAGGCCTTGGGATACCATCATTAATGCCAAGTCACCGACGACTTTCGAAGATGGTGTGACTTTGACGATGTCCCCAAACATCATATTTACCTGGGCATAAGCTTCTGCAATTTCGGCCCACCGGTCGAGCAATCCAAGACTCGCAGCTTGGGCTTGTAAGTTGGTGAACTGCCCGCCCGGCATCTCGTGCAGATAAACTTCAGATGCCGGGGCCTTATTCTCGGTTTCAAACGCTGCATATTGCGACCGAACTGTTTGCCAATATCTAGAGACCTCTCGCACCGCGTATGAATCCAAGCCGGTGTCCCTGGACGAGAACTTCATCGCTTCCACCAGCGAGCCTAGGCAGGGTTGAGAAGTGGTCCCGGACAAAGCGTCCATTGCTGTGTCCACAATATCAACGCCAGCTTCGCTCGCGGCAAACAGTGTCGCAGCTGAAATTCCACTTGTATCGTGTGTATGCAAATGAACCGGTAACCCAGTCGCGGCCTTGAGTTCTCGGACGAGTAGTCGAGCGGCGTCGGGTTTCAATAACCCGGCCATATCTTTTAAGCCCAATATGTGAATGCCCTGCGATTTAAGATCGAGCGCTAGCTCCACATAGTAATCAAGGTCATATTTCGATCGCGCCGGGTTAAGGATATCTCCAGTATAGCAAATCGTGCCCTCGCAAATACGTTCGTTTTCGAGTACGGCAGCAATCGCGATCTTCATATTCTCGGCCCAATTGAGACTGTCAAAAACACGAAACAAATCGACGCCAGTCTCTGATGCACGCGCGACGAAAGCCTGCACCACATTGTCTGGATAATTTTTATAGCCAACCGCGTTTGAGCCACGAAGTAGCATTTGCAAAAGTATATTGGGTACACTTTCGCGGATCCCAGAAAGCCGCTGCCAGGGGTCTTCCTTCAAAAAGCGGTACGCCACGTCAAATGTTGCTCCCCCCCAGCATTCGAGGGAAAATAGGTTATGCAGTCTTTCGGCATAAACAGGCGCAATCTTGAACATATCATAGCTGCGCATCCGGGTTGCCAATAGAGACTGGTGCGCATCGCGCATCGTCGTATCAGTGACTAAAAGCCGACTTTCCCCCAGAACGTAATCGGCGACGGCTTGAGGCCCGTTCGTTTCAAGCAGAGTCTTTATTCCTGAAGGAAATGGCGACTGGCGCGGTTTCGGCACGTTCGGTAAGCGACGAGCTTCCGGGCGCGGGCGACTTTTGACGTCCGGGTGACCGCGTACCGTGGTTTCTGCGATATAGGTGAGAAGCTTGGTTGCTCGATCCTTACGCTCAGAAAAATTAAGTAAATCAGGCGTCGTATCGATGAATTTTGTGGTGTACTTTTCATCCAAAAAGCTAGGATGCCTTAGTAAGTTCTCGACAAAATTGATGTTCGTACTGACCCCGCGCACGCGAAATTCGCGCAATGAACGATCGAGACGTGCCAGCGCAACTTGAGAGGTCTGTCCCCAGGCTGTGACTTTGGCGAGCAAGCTGTCGTAGAAACGCGTTATAACGGCTCCAGCGTACGCTGTGCCACCATCCAAGCGAATTCCCATACCGTTTGCGGGACGATAGGCCGTAATACGGCCATAGTCGGGAATGAAATTGTTTCGAGGGTCTTCGGTCGTCACCCGACATTGTATGGCATGTCCATTCAATGGCACGTCGGCTTGAGTGCTGATACCGGTCGCCTCAGCTAGCGGTATCCCGTCTGCGATCAGAATCTGAGCACGTACAATATCAATGCCTGTTACTTGTTCGGTCACGGTGTGCTCGACCTGCACGCGCGGATTTACTTCGATAAAAAAGAACTCACCAGAATCCATATCCATCAGGAACTCCACGGTTCCAGCGTTGCAGTACTTCACCTGGTTGCCGATTTTTTTCGCGAGAGAACATACGTATTCTCTCTGCGTTTGGCTCAAATACGGTGCCGGCGCTCGTTCCACGACTTTCTGGTTTCGGCGCTGGATGGAGCAGTCGCGCTCCCACAGATGAAAAAGGTCCGCGTTAGCGTCGCCTAAGATTTGGACCTCAACATGCCGCGCCCGCTCAATCAGCTTCTCGAGAAATCCTTCTCCGTTTCCAAACGCTGTTTCAGCTTCCCGTCTTCCTTCGAGAATTTTGTGTTCCAGCTCTTGGGGACCAGAGATAGTGCGCATGCCCCGGCCACCTCCGCCCCACGACGCTTTCAGCATGAGCGGATATCCAATCGATGCTGCTTGTTGTCTTATCTGATCAAAATCACCTCCCAGAACACCGCTGGCGGGAATGACAGGCACGCCAGCTTCAATCGCAACTCGCCGAGCCGAAGCTTTGTCCCCAAGCTGACGCATGGTCTCCGATCCTGGTCCAATAAAGACCAGACCTGCAGCGTCGCACGCATCTACAAAGTCGGGGTTTTCGGAGAGAAATCCATAACCGGGGTGGATCGCATCTGCGTTGGCGTTTTTTGCCGCGCGAATGATTTCATCAACTGCTAGATAAGCTTTTACCGGCCCCAGATGTTCACCAATCAGATAGGATTCATCAGCTTTGAATCTATGCAGTGAGAGCCGGTCCTCTTTAGAATAGACAGCGACCGTTTGCAGCCCCAACTCATTAGCTGCGCGCATGACTCGGATAGCGATTTCACTTCGATTAGCAACCAGTATTTTTTTAATGGGCATCTATCAGTTTTCAAACTTTAAGGAATGTTGGAATTTCTCAACCACGTTTGACTCTTTTGTTGACGAAGTAGACGTAGAAAGAGTGCTTACGGGAAGGTCTCGCCGCGCCAGTTTCGGGCGAAACATATCGGTTGGCCCTGTTAATCTGGCGCATTACCGGTTCTGCCTATTCTCAATCAGGTCAACGACCACTTCCGGTTCCGCCAGCGTCGAGGTGTCGCCGAGATTGTCGAACTGGTTTTCCGCAATCTTGCGCAGGATGCGGCGCATGATCTTGCCGGACCGTGTCTTGGGCAGACCGCTTGCAAACTGGATCAGGTCAGGACTGGCGATCGGCCCGATCTCGGTACGAACGTGCTGGACGAGGGCTTTTTTCAGCTCATCATTGCCCTCGATGCCTGCCACGGGCGTGACATAGGCATAGATGCCCTGGCCCTTGATGTCGTGCGGATAGCCGACCACTGCGGCCTCTGCGACCGCGTCATGCGCGACCAGAGAGCTTTCGACTTCAGCCGTGCCCATGCGGTGACCTGAGACATTGATCACATCGTCGACGCGCCCCGTGATCCAGTAGAACCCATCTTCATCGCGGCGGCAGCCATCGCCGGTGAAATACGTGCCGGGATAGGTCGAGAAATAGGTGTCGATAAAACGCTGATGGTCGCCATAGACGGTGCGCATCTGCCCCGGCCAGCTATTGGTGATGATCAGATTGCCCTCGGTGGCGCCGGTCAGCTCTGCGCCTTCGGCGTCTACGAGTTTCGGCTCGATGCCAAAGAACGGATGGCTGGCGGCGCCGGGCTTTTGATCGGTCGCACCTGGCAGCGGCACCATCATGCAGGCGCCAGTTTCGGTCTGCCAATAGGTGTCGACGATCGGGCAGCGGCCCTCACCGACGGTATGATAGTACCATTCCCAAGCCTCTGGATTGATCGGCTCGCCAACAGAGCCAAGCAAACGGATGGTCGACCGGCTCGTCGATTTCACTGGTCCGTCGCCTTCGCGCATCAGGGCGCGGATCGCGGTT
>ERZ1740070.723-NODE-723-length-21884-cov-5.685648_pt1 | contig 21884 bp, 21 predicted proteins | sample MGYA00581734_ERZ1740070 | MGnify/ENA primary metagenome ERZ1740070 (study PRJEB43018, sample SAMN04849744) | marine metagenome | isolation source: floating plastic debris | place: Pacific Ocean | collected 2008-09-01 | study: EMG produced TPA metagenomics assembly...
CGGACGACACGATTAGCTCCTGGATCAATGTATCGCGCAAAGCTTTGGGCGATGATGGTAAGGCGCAAAAGATCATCAAAACCGTGCCCAAGGTCGGGTTCCAATGGGTTGCGGATGTTGCGCCCTCGCGACGCGCGCCCCCTTCCGCCCCCAGCACAATCAAATTCGCCAAAAGCGTGGATCAAGAGCCGATCGCCCATGCCTGTCATGGCTCCGGCCCTCCGTTGGTGCGGGTCAGTCACTGGCTCTCGCATTTGGAAATGGACCTTGACAGCCCGGTTTAGCGGCCGCTTCTGGATCGGTTGAGCCGGGATTTTACGCTTTATCGCTATGATCAACGCTCCACCGGCTTGTCGACGCGATCGGTGACCAATCTCACCCTCGACACCTTCGTGGATGACCTCAAGACCGTGTTGGACGCCAACGGGTTGGACCGGGTCCCGATCTTTGCCGTGTCCCAGGCCGTACCCGTCGCCATCCGGTTCGCGCGCCGGTACCCGGAGCGGGTGAGCCGCATGGTGCTTTTCGGGGGCTATGCGGTCGGCCGCGCGCATCGCAACACGGAACCGGGCGATGTGGACGAAGACACGATGTTGAGCCTGATCCGGGCGGGCTGGGGCAATGAAAACTCGGCCTTTTTCAAAGCCTTCTCAGCGCTTTTCATGCCGGATGGCACGCCCGAGCAGGTGAAAAGCTTTGTGGAAATGCAGGCAAGATCGATCAGCGCCGAACATGCCGTTCACCTGCGCCAAACCGTGGACAGGTTCATGGTGCTTGATGATCTCGCGCATGTGCCGCATCCGGCGCTTGTGGTCCATGCCCGCGATGACGGCGTGCACCCGCTGTCCCAAGGGCAACTTCTGGCCTCTCACCTGCCCAATGCCGAATTCATGATGCTCGACAGCGCCAATCACGTGTTGCTTCCGCAAGATCCGGCCTGGGAGATCTTGATGACCGCACTGACCTCATTTTGCCTGGATTAAGCCGCCATCCTTAACTCAGTATCTGCCCTGTCCCTGCCCTACCCGTTCCACATTTTCGGCAGGTTTGCCCGCGATAAACGCGTCAAATGCGTGGAGCAAAGGGGCACGTTCGATGAATATGCATGTTGCAAAAGGGGTTCAGCCGCCCCCGCCGCCGAGCCGGATCGAAGAGATGCGCCTGCCGATCGTGATGATGCGCGACATCCTCCTCAAGACGATGTTCCGCAAGAACCTCGATATGGTGTCCGAATTGGCCGAGGCGATTTGCCTGCCGCGCGCCGTGACACAGGAATTGATGGATCTTGCCCGCTCGCAATTGTTGGTCGAGGCCACAGGGACGCTCAACGCCAATAGCGGCGGCGAGATGGGCTATCAGTTGACCGATGCCGGCAAGGCCCGATCCATGGATGCCCTCGCCCAGTCCGAATATTTCGGCGCGATGCCCGTGCCGCTGTCGGTTTACCGAGAGCAGATCAAACGCCAATCGATCCGCGACATCCAGGTGACGCGCGAGCAACTGGTCGGTGCCATGGGCCACCTTGTCCTGCCCAACAGCCTTCTCGATTTCCTTGGGCCGGCAGTGTCCGCAGGACGCTCGGTTTTGATGTATGGCCCGCCGGGCAACGGGAAATCCTCCATCTCAAACGGCATTCGCGACGCGATGGGCGACAAGATTTATGTCCCCCGCGCGATTGAATACGCAGGTCAGGTGATCACCGTTTACGACCCCATTGTGCATTCCAAGGCCGAGGTCGAAACCGATGATCCCAACTCTTTGCGCCGCCGCCGCACCTTTGACACGCGCTATGTGCGCTGCGAACGGCCGACGGTGATCACCGGGGGTGAATTGTCGCTTTCGATGCTCGATCTGGTCTACAACCCTACCGCGCGGACCTATCAGGCACCGCTACAGCTCAAATCCACCGGCGGGATCTTCATCGTGGACGACCTTGGCCGTCAGGCCGAACCGCCCCAGGCGCTTGTGAACCGCTGGATTGTGCCGCTGGAAGAAAGCAAAGATATCCTCGCGCTGCAATCGGGTGAGAAATTCGAGGTGCCGTTCGACACGCTGGTGATCTTTTCCACCAACTTCCACCCCAACAAGATCTTTGACCAAGCGGCCCTGCGCCGGATGTTCTTCAAGATCAAAATCGACGGGCCGGATCAGGCGGATTACCTCAAGATCTTCGCGATGGTCGCCAAGAAACGCGGCATGCCGTTAGATGAGGGCGCGCTGTTGCACCTGCTGAAGAAAAAATATCCGACGATCAACAACGTCTATTCGAACTATCAGCCGATCTTCCTCATCGATCAGATGATTTCGATCTGTGAATTCGAGGGCATCCCTTATCAGATGTCACCGGAGCTGATTGATCGCGCATGGGCGAACATGTTTGTCACGGATGAGGAAATCATCAACTAAGCGCCCCATTTTCTTGGAAGAAAATGCGCGGAAAATTCGAACTTTCCGTGTGCGGATGAATTTTGCAAAGCGGTCTGAAACGCACTACCTATGCGTCCATGACCGCCCTCCCCTTGCGTTTTCAAGATTGGTTCGATGCCCGTGGCTGGCAGATTCACCCGCATCAGCAGGCCATGTTGGAGCGCAAAGATGACCCTTGCCAGCTACTCATCGCGCCAACCGGGGGCGGCAAAACACTGGCCGGGTTTCTGCCCAGTCTTGTCGAACTGGAAGACGGCAGCCACCCAGGTCTTCATACGCTCTACATCTCTCCGCTGAAGGCGCTGGCGTCTGATATCAAACGCAACCTGCGCAGCCCGGTTGACCAGATGGCCCTGCCCATCCGCATCGATGACCGCACGGGCGACACGCCGCAATCGCGCAAGAAACGCCAACGCGCGGACCCGCCTCACATTCTGCTCACCACGCCCGAAAGCCTGGCCTTGCTCACCTCCTATGAGGACGCCCATCGCATGTTTGCGGGGCTGAAGCGCGTGATTGTCGATGAAATTCACGCGCTGAGCGAATCCAAGCGCGGCGATCAGATGATGTTGGCGCTCAGCCGCTTGGAAACGCTCTGCCCTGATCTGCGCCGCGTCGGTCTGTCCGCCACGGTGGAGGATCCCGCCGCGATCGCCCATCTCCTCGCCCGGCATCCAGACCGGTGCGACATCCTGATGGCCGATCCGGGCCCCGCGCCGGACATTGCCATGCTGGAAACCGCCCCGCCCCCCTGGGCCGGCGGGGGCGCGGTCCATTCCATCCCCGCGGTGCTGGAGCAGATCCGCGCGCACAAAACGACGCTTATCTTCCACAACACCCGCGCACAGGCCGAAATTTTCTTTCATAATCTTTGGCTTGCCAATGACGAGGCGCTGCCCATCGGGATCCATCACGGCTCTCTCGACCGGGTGCAACGCGAACGGGTCGAAGGCGCGATGCAGCGCGGTGAGCTGCGCGCGGTGGTCTGTACCGGGTCGTTGGACCTCGGCATCGATTGGGGCGATGTGGATCTTGTGATCCAGGTCGGCGCGCCCAAGAATGTCAAACGTCTGGTGCAGCGGATCGGACGGGCCAACCACAATTACAACGCCCCTTCCAAGGCGCTTTTGGTGCCTGCCAACCGGTTTGAAGTGGTGGAATGTCAGGCCGCGTTGCAGGCGGTGATGGACCACGACCTCGACGGCGAAGCGAAAGGGCCCGGGCCGCAAGACGTGCTGTGCCAGCATATCCTGATCCGCGCCTGCGCCGGGCCGTTTGATGCGGAGGATTTGTACAACGAAGTGCGCAGCACCGGCGCTTATGCGGATCTTTCGCGGGATGCCTTTGATGCCTGTCTCGAATTTTGCGCCACGGGCGGATATGCCTTGCGCGCCTATGATCAGTGGCAACGTCTGTTGCAACGTCCCGACGGGTTTTGGCAGTTGCGCGATCCCCGCGCGGCCCGGCTCATTCGCATGAATATAGGCACCATTCAGGACAGTGATCTGCTCAAGGTGCGCATGCATCGGTCCCGTGGTGGCAAACCCTTGGGCGAAGTGGAGGAAGGCTTTGCCGCCTCTTTGACCCCCGGCGACACATTTCTGATCGGGGGGCAAATCGTACGCTATGAAGGCCTGCGCGAAATGGTGGTAGAGGTCAGCCGCGACCGGGGTAAGAAACCCAAGATCGCCACCTTTGCGGGCACCAAATTCGCCAATTCCACCCAGCTCAGCGCGCGCATTCTAAGCCTTATGAACTCTGGCGATTGGTCCTCTCTGCCCGATCACACCGCCGAATGGCTGCAGCTTCAGAAAGAGATGTCGCGCCTGCCGCAAGCGGGGCGATTGCTGTTGGAAAGCTTTCCCCATGACGGGCGCGAACATCTGGTGATCTACGGGTTTGCAGGGCGCAACGCGCAGCAAACGCTGGGCCTTATCGTCTCCAAACGCCTTGAGGAAATGCGCCTGGATCCGTTGGGCTTTGTGTCGACCGACTACGCGACCTTGATCTGGGGCCTGGAGCCGCTGACCGATGCCACGGGCCTTTTTGACATCGATGCGCTGCGGGAAGGGTTGGACAAATGGTTGGCCGGGAACCAGCTGATCAAACGTACGTTCCGCGCCTCCGCCACGATTGCAGGGCTCATTCAGCGCAACACGCTCAGCGCCAAGAAATCCGGGCGCCAAGCCACGTTTTCGTCTGACATTCTCTATGACACGCTGGCCAAATATGACCCGGACCACCTGTTGCTTCGGATCACACGAACAGAGGCGATGCGCGGGCTGATTGATTTTGGCCGGATTGAGGAAATGGTCTCTCGCGTGGACGGGCGGATCGACCTGATGCGCCTGCCGCGTGTGACGCCCCTGGCCGCGCCTTTGTTTCTTGAGGCCGGCCGCACGCCGGTTGAAGGTCAGGCGCAAGAGCGCCTTCTCGAAGAAGAGGCTGCGCGCCTGATGGAAACGGCCGGACTGTCGCAGATGAAAAGCGCATCTTAAGCGCGACACGCCCTTGTCAGAGAGGCGCATCGGCGTCTGAAATCCCTTGCAAAATCCGAGCCGCGGGTTCAGACAGAACAGACCATGAACGGTTACGAGTTTTCCCTGGCAGGCGCGCCGCTGGTCGCCCTTGGCTCTGGCGCACTTTTCTGGCCAGACCGCAACTTGCTCTGCGTGTCCGATCTTCATCTGGGCAAGGCGGAACGACGGGCCCGTTTGGGCGAGGCACCTTTACCGCCCTATGAGACCCAAGATACGTTGTCGCGCCTTGAAAAGGATCTCAAGGCGACGGGCGCCAACAAGGTGGTGTGTTTGGGCGACAGCTTTGATGATCGGGCCGCGGCAGAGGCCTTGCCTGACGCGGCGAAAATCTGGATCTCAGCGTTGCAAGCCGGTCGCCGCTGGATCTGGATCGAAGGCAATCATGATCCAGGCCCGGTGGAAATGGGCGGCACGCATCTGGCGGAACTGCCATTGCCGCCATTGACCTTTCGCCATATCGCGCGCGACGGACAAAGCGGTGAAATTTCAGGGCATTACCATCCAAAGACCACACTCAACATACGCGGGCGCAGTGTGACGCGGCCGGCATTTCTGGTGGATGTGGATCGGGTGATCATGCCTGCATATGGCACCTATACGGGCGGCCTGCGCAGTCACGCGCCGGAGCTGCAAAACCTCATGCGCGCGGAGACGATTGCGGTGCTGACTGGGCCGGTTCCAAGGGCCGCGCCGATGCCGCGGCAGAGCTAGGCGTGTTTGTGCATGGCTCTAACAAGCCCGTCTCCATCCAATCTGGTCGAAACGTTCGGCTGACAGGGACCAGATCGCCGTTGCTCAGCTTCAGATACACTTTTCCGGGGTCGCGCCGCTGACCTTCGACCACCGCATGTTTGGCAACCCAATGAGACCGGTGCGCCATGAAGCCTTCGACCGGCTCCATTTCTGCGACAGCATCGCTGAGGCGCAGGCGAAGGCGTGCGATGCCCGCCTCTGTTGCGACCTCAACCATGTGATCGCGCGCCGACAGCCGCAACACCAGAGCGCGCAGATGTTTGGGAAGACGCTGCAGCAGGCGCGCCTCCGTGCCCATCTGATCCTGCTCTCGATCTGACTGAGGCTGAAAGGCCAAAACGGAATGACGGATCACCGCAACGCCCGCCACCACGACAAACACATAAATGACCAAGCGCACGGTTCCCCCGGTGGCGGCCAAAACCTCAGGGTTGATGAGCGAGGTCGAAATCAAGACGCAAGGGGCATAGACAACGGTCATCACCACAACGGCGAGGGCTTCGATCAATGCGGGGTGTCTATCCTCCAGGGCGATCTGCGCGATCAGATTTGAAATCCAGCCGATCACCACGGAAATTGCAATCAGCGGCACCCAAAGCAGGACACGTTCGCCCGTGCCCATGGTCGTCAACGTGCCAAACGGCCCTGCAAGCACGGCAAACACCATGACGCAGAACACGATCGCCATAATCCGCAAAGAAAAAACGGAGCGCCATGTCTCGGCAATTTTGCCGCGCAACTTCCCCAAACTCAAACCAACCCTTACCCAAAACATAGAACTTATTTTTTTCAGTAGCTTACATCACTTACACCGAAGTAAGAAACAGTAGATTGCACATTGTTAAACGTAAAGTTGCAAAATCCACGCGGTAAATTCGTCTTAGGGGTGAGTTAGGGTGTCGCGCGCATTGACCGACGCGCTCTGGATTGCAAACCATAGCGCGTCACAAGGACCCGCATTGAAAGTCAGATCATGCCAATGGACCCAGAAATTGACGCCAAGATCCGCGCGAGTTTCGACAAACAGAGCCTCATGACCACGCTTGGCGCGCGGCTTGTGCGCGTGCAAACCGGAGAGGTCGACATCAACGCCCCCATCCAACAGGGCAGTCTGCAACAGCAAGGGTTTGCCCATGCCGGGTTGACCTTTGCCATAGGCGACAGTGCGGCGGGCTACGCCGCGCTGAGCCTTTTGCCGATGGATCAAGAGGTGCTGACCACTGAAATGAAGATCAACCTGCTGGCCCCCGGGGCGGGGGACCGACTGATCGCGCGCGGCCGTGTGATCAAGCCCGGGCGCCGGGTCATGGTCGTACAGTCAGATGTCTTCGCGCTGAAAGACGGTCAGGAACGGCACATTGCGCTCCTGCCCGGGTCGATGATGCCCGTGCCGATTTAGGCGGTCAGGCCTTCAGGCTCGGCCAGACCATTGGCCCGGCAGCATGCGGTGACGGTGTTGGCCAGCAGACATGCGATTGTCATTGGCCCCACGCCGCCAGGAACAGGCGTGATCGCACCGGCCTGTTCTGCGCAAGAGGCGAATTCGACGTCGCCCACCAAAACGTTCTTCCCGTCCCGCTCGATCCGGTTGATGCCCACATCGATCACCGTCGCCCCTTCTTTGATCCAATCGCCAGGCACCATTTCAGGCCGCCCGACAGCGGCGACCACGATATCGGCGCGGCGCACCACATCCGGCAGATCCTTGGTGCGGGAATGGGCCACCGTAACCGTGCAACTGTCCCCAAGCAGCAGCATCGCCATCGGCTTGCCGACAATGTTTGAGCGCCCAATGACAACCGCGTCCATCCCACTAAGCGAGCCATGGTGATCACGCAACATCATCAGACATCCAAGCGGGGTGCAGGGCACCATGGCTTTTTGTCCCGTCCCCAACAGCCCAACATTCGAAATGTGAAAGCCATCAACGTCTTTCTGTGGAGAAATCGAGTTGATCACGAGATCTTCGTCAAGGTGCTTGGGCAAAGGCAGCTGCACCAGAATGCCATGAACGGCCGGGTCATTGTTCAATTCTTCAATCAAAGCGAGCAACTTATCCTCAGGCGTATCCACGTCGAGCTTGTGCTCAATGGAATTCATGCCCACTTCGACCGTCTGCTTGCCTTTGGAACGCACATAAACCTGGCTTGCCGGGTCTTCGCCGACCAACACCACAGCCAAGCCTGGCGTGATCCCGTTTTCCTCTTTCAGCCGCGCCACATGGCCTGCGACTTTCTCCCGAACGGTTGCGGCAAAAGCTTTGCCATCAATTAGTTGCGCTGTCATCTTCATGTCCCTTTCATGAGGCAAGGCGGGGAGATCCCCGCCCTGCAAAAGCGTGAGCCGGGGTGCATCCCCCGGCCCATTTTCAGAACAGACCTTCGATCTGGCCGTCATCATTGAGGTGGATGTTTTCCGCCGCCGGTTTGCTGGGCAGACCCGGCATTGTCATGATCTCACCACAGACCACGACGACAAACCCGGCGCCTGCTGACAACCGCACTTCGCGCACCGGCACGGAATGCCCCGTCGGTGCACCGCGCAGGTTCGGATCGGTGGAAAAGCTGTACTGCGTCTTCGCCATGCAAACGGGCAGATTGCCATAGCCCTGCTCTTCCCACAGCTTCAACTGATCGCGGATTTTCTTGTCCGCCAGCACCTCATCGGCGCGATAGATGCGCTTGGCGATGGTCTCAACCTTTTCAAAGAGAGACATGTCATCAGGGTAAATCGGCGAGAAATTCGCGTTGCCCGCATCGACGATCTCCACCACTTTGCGCGCGAGAGCCTCAGATCCCTCAGATCCGAACTCCCAATGCTTTGACACCACAGCCTCGGCGCCGTGCTCCGCCACGTAAGCCTGCACTGCCTCCACTTCGGCATCGGTATCCGTGACAAAGTGGTTGATCGCCACGACCACCGGAACGCCAAAGGATTTCACGTTCTCAATGTGACGGCCCAAGTTGGAACAGCCGTTTTTCACAGCGTCCACATTTTCCGCGCCAAGATCGGCCTTGGCCACGCCACCGTTCATCTTCATCGCGCGGATGGTCGCCACCAGAACCACAGCAGAGGGCGCAATGCCCGCCTTGCGGCATTTGATGTTCATGAATTTCTCGGCGCCCAGATCGGCCCCAAAGCCTGCTTCAGTCACCACGTAGTCCGAAATCTTCAAAGCCGTCGTCGTCGCAATGACCGAGTTACAGCCGTGTGCGATATTGGCAAACGGCCCGCCATGAACAAAGGCCGGATTGTTTTCCAGCGTCTGCACCAAGTTGGGCTGCATCGCGTCTTTCAGCAGAACGGTCATCGCGCCTTCCGCCTTGATATCGCGGCAGAAAACGGGGGAGCGATCGCGGCGATAGGCCACGATCATGTCGCCCAGACGCTTTTCCAGGTCCTTGAGGTTTTTGGCCAGACACAGGATCGCCATCACCTCAGAGGCGACCGTGATGTCAAAGCCCGCCTCACGGGGGAAGCCATTGGCCACACCGCCCAAAGACACCGTGATCTGACGCAGCGCGCGGTCGTTCATGTCAACGACACGGCGCCATTGCACCCGACGCACATCGATCTCTTGCTCATTGCCCCAGTAGATATGGTTGTCGATCATCGCCGACAGCAGGGAATGCGCAGACGTGATCGCGTGAAAATCACCGGTAAAGTGAAGGTTCATATCCTCCATCGGCACGACCTGGGCGTAGCCGCCACCAGCGGCGCCGCCCTTCATCCCAAAGTTCGGCCCAAGCGAGGCTTCGCGAATACAGATCATCGCCTTCTTGCCAATGCGGTTCAGGCCATCGCCCAGACCCACGGTCGTGGTCGTCTTACCTTCCCCGGCCGGTGTCGGATTGATCGCGGTGACAAGGATCAGCTTGCCATTGTCATGGCTCTGCACCGAATTGATGTAATCCTGGCTAACCTTCGCTTTGTCGTGGCCATAGGGCAGCAAATGTTCGGTCGGAATGCCCAGTTTGTCGCCCACCTCCTGGATCGGCTTCTTCTTGGCCTCACGGGCGATTTCAATGTCGGATTTGTAGCTCATTTTGGGTCCCTCGGGTGGCGCGTACGCTGTCTTCTATACGGTATCGTGCTTATCTCGCCTACCGTGGCGTACAACTTGCGAATCCGACATTTCCGACCTCGCTTGCGTCGAAGCGGCCCAAATCCGGCGTTGCAGGTTTCATTTCGGAAACTCAGGCGGGTCCAGGGCGCGTGTTTCTTCTGGCTGAAAATATCCCCGCCGGAGGCACGAAATATTATGCCCCTTTAAAGTTCACACGGCTTTCCGCCTCAAGCGCCTCATCGGTGGCCAACTCTTTGCGGCGCTCTTCTTCGGCGTCCGCGCGTTGCTTGCGGATGCGGCCAAACTGACCGATGCCAATTGCGGCCAGAATGACGGCCCCACCAGGGATCAGCCCCGGGCCGGGATCTTCGCCCAACAGGATCATCGCAATCACAAGCCCGGCCAGAGGCGAAAATGACGTGGCCAAAGACACATCCGCAGAGCGCGCGTTCTTCAGCCCGAGGTTCCAGGCGAACTGGCCGCAAATGATGACAATGATCGCGTAGACCCAAACCCATTTCAGGACCACGCCGGAGAACAGGTCCTGAAAGTGGTTGGGGCCGTAAAGCCAGATCGCCAGCCAGTAATAGATGATCGTGCCCAGAACCGTGCGATAGATTGAAAAAATGCCAAGCGGGATCCCTTGCAGGCCCACACGGCTGACCAATGTGGAGGCAATAAATGAAATCGTGGCCGCGGCCGCCGCCAGTTCCCCTTTGCCAAAGGAAAACCCTTCGCCCGCATTCATCACAACCATCACCACCGCGCCCAAAAGCGCGACAATACCGGCTCCCATGGCCCAGGGATCCAGCTGTTCTTTCAGAAAGAAGAAGGTCGCCAGCAAAAACAGCGGCGGCTCAATCCGACCGATCAGAACCACATTTGTGACCGTCGTGTAATCCAGCGCGATAAAAAACAGGGCCGGCGTTAGGGCAGAGGACAGGCCCGCCGACACCGTCAGGATCATCCAATCCTTGCGGCTCAGCTTGCGCAGGTTTTCCATCGTCCAATCGCGCCAGAACATAAACACCATCGGCACCAGCGAAATCAGCGAGCCCAGGAACAGAAGGTTGCACAGGGTGATGGCGTTGCGCCCCATCACCGGGTGTTCGCGCCCGATATCGGCCAGCAGCGACACGATGGAGTTGGAAGCCGCATAGATGATGACCGCCACCCAAATCAGCCCGGCCCCCATCAAAACCTTGGATGCTCCGGCGGTGGGCGCTGCTGCGTTGGTCATGCTATGGTCCTTCTGTCCCTCTGGACGCGATTTTGCGGCGTCTTGCACAGCCCATCCGCGTTTGGCCGGATGCGTGCAATTTGTCACTATGACAGGGCAAAATGCGCTCGAAAACAAGCGCAATGGCACTAACGCGCGATCAAGCTGAAGCGAATTTTCGAAACAATATTTCAAAAACAGGGGTTTACGCAGCGTTCTGGTCACGCACGAGGAACGCGCGCTCACGTTCACGTGCAAAAGCCACTTGTGCGGCGGTAAAGGACACGCGAAAGGAACATATGGGCGAAGTTGGCTCATGTCGGAGACCCAAATGATTGAAAACCAAGGCACCCGCGCGCAGAAAATTGTCACGATCTATGACGATATCTACGATTTGCCCGATTGCCGATCCTATTATCGCGCGATGGATCATGCCGGGTTCCGCACGGCACATTTTGCCACAGTGGCCTTTCGTGACGCCCTGACTGCCCTCAAGGCGGAACGGGGTCTGGCGCAGGTCAGTGTCGTGGATTTCGCCAGCGGGTATGGCATCGCCGCGCAACTGATGCGTCACACCATTGGGTTGGACGACGTGCTGTCGCGGTACCGCGAGGCATGGTTTGATGATGCCACGGAGGCCGAGGTGATTGCCGCCGACCGCGCCTGGCTGACCGACAACCGTCGGGATGAGGCGGATCGCTATCTTGGGATCGATATTGCGGGCAACGCGCTGTCCTACGGGCGGGACGTAGGTATTTTCGACGCCGTTTTCCCCGAGAACCTGCAAGATGGCCCACCATCTGCGGCGCTTGCTGAGGAATTGGCGCAGGTCGATTTGATCGTGGAATGTGGCAGTGTCGCGCATATGCTGCCCGATGCGCTGGATCATTTACTGTCGGCCTGTCCGCGCAAACCTTGGGTGGTCATGTCCCCCATTCGCGGCAATGACACCGCAGAGGCGTTTGACGTGCTCAGGGCGCATGGACTTCGGGTGGACCATCATCTGTCCGAGCCGTTCCCCCATCGCGCCTTTTCCAATGCCGATGAACAGCGCCGCGCGATCGCCAATGCCCAGGCACGGGGCCACGACACGGACGGTTTTGAATCCGAAGGCCGCTTTCACGCGCATCTTTTTCTCGCCAAGCCCGCATAGGGCAGAGATCACAGCGCGATCACGGGATCTTCACGCCTGATCAGTTCGCCTCACAACCCTGTGCAGCGCCGTATTTTGGGCGCGGTCTCCCTTATATTCAGCGTCATGATCAAACATTCAGCGGAGTGAAGTTTATGTTGACGAGACGCCATTTTCTCCTGACTGCCGCCGCCATGCCGATTGCGAGCCATGTTCAGGCGGGCATTGCCCCCAACGCCAAACCTGCCATCCTGTCCTATAACGGGGCGGCGCTTGGCGGCTATGACCCAGTTGCGTATTTCATGACATCGGGCCCGGTGCGCGGCGACCAATCCCATGTGGTGGAATGGAACAACGCCACGTTTCTGTTTGCCTCAGCGGCGAACAAGGCGACCTTTGAGGCCGATCCGGAAAAATTCACACCGCGCTATGGCGGCTATTGCTCCTACGCGGCGGCGCTGAACTATGTCGCGCCCACATCGGCCAATGCATGGTCCCTGCACGAGGATCAGCTTTACCTGAACTTCAACTTGCATGTGCGCTCTGTGTGGGAACAGGACAAACCGGGCTACATCGCCAAGGCGGATGCAAACTGGCCAGGTCCATTGCAAGCGTAACAAGATACCGCAGGGGATGAGATTTCCCTTCCCTTGCGGAAACTTGCTCCCTACCCTCCCGAACACGCATTCGTGACTTAGGGAGGATCCAATGCACAAATCTATTATGGCCGCTTTGGCCGCACTTACATTGACCGGTGGCTCTGCACTCGCCGCCGAAAAAATGCGTATTTCCCTTCAGCTGCCATTGACCAGCCATTTGGGCGAAAACCTGCAACTCTTTGAAGCTGAAGTTGAAAAGCGCACAGGCGGCGCCATTGACGTCGAAATCTACGACAGCGCCACGCTTTACAAAGACAAGGAAGTGCCCGCCGCCGTCGGCTCCGGCGCGATTGAGGCTGGCGTGGCCTCGCTCACCCGATACGTGGGCGATGCTCCGATCGTCGATGTGTTCTACATGCCATTCCTGTTCAACACCGAAAACAAGGTGAACGCGGCTGTGGCCACAGGCTCTCCGGTGCGGATGGCGCTGGAAAAGGAGATCAGCAAGACCGGTGGGTCCGTGCTCTATTGGCAAGCCTATGGCGGGGCGATCATGCTGTCGAACGGTGGCCCGATCCGCACACCCGCAGATCTCGACGGTAAGAAAGTCCGCGTGTTTGGCAAAACCTTGGGTGATTTCGTCTCTGCCGCAGGGGGCGCGCCCACGCTGATTTCCGGCTCGGAACAGTATCTGGCCTACCAGCGCGGCACTGTGGATGTGGGGATGACCGGTGGCTCCGGCGTCAAATCCCGCAAGCTGTGGGAGGTGATGGACACGATCACAGTCACCAACCATGCCAACATCGAGTTCGTCGTTGTGGTCAATAATGAGTGGTGGGCCGGCTTGTCGCCGGAAATCCAAGGCCATATCAGCGATGCCGCCTCCGTTGCCCAAGACAATGTGCGCGAGCGGATGGCCGCGATCGAAGAGGCGGCGTATGGCGCAGCCGAGGAAAACGGCATGACGGTGGTGGAGCTTTCTGATGAGGACCTCGCCGCGTGGCAAGCTGTGACACAACCCGTCTATGACGCCTACATTGAGGCCGCGGGTGAAGCAGGTCAGGCGATCCTCGACGCGGTTGGGGGCGGCTCCTGACCTGAGTGACCAGGGCGGGCGGTCATTGCACCGCCCGTTTTCACACCCCATGACCTTGATCACCACACTTTCCCGTCTTGCTGGTCTGACCGGTGCCGTTTTGATGGCGCTCACCGGTGTGATGCTGACATTTGAAGTTGTGGCGCGGTATTTCTTTATCAAACCAACGATTTGGGCGGCTGAGCTTAGTCAGCTTTGCCTCATCTGGGGCTGTCTTTTGTCCATGGCCTGGCTGCTCAATGCCCGCCGGCACATCACGGTGAACGCTGTCACAGCGCTTTTGCCGCGCCGGGCGCAGAAACTGTGCGTGGCCTTCGCCTTGGCCTGCATCATCGTGTTTTCCGGGATCGTGACCGTCTGGGGCTGGGAAATTTTCTATGACAGTTTCTCGCGCGGGCGCACCACGGGGTCTTTGCTGAACCTGCCCACCTGGGTGGCGGAGCTTTCGGTGCCACTGGGCTTTGGCCTTTTGACCCTGCAAGCCATCGCTGACCTCATCGCCCTGCCGCGCGACGCAACCAAAAGCCTGGGGGCGAGCCACGAATGACGATTGTCCTCATTCTTGCCGGGCTGTTTTTCCTATTGCTGATGGGCGTGCCCGTGGCCTTTGCCTTAGGCGGGCTGGGCCTTGCCATGCTGCTTCTGGGCGGGTTTTCCCCGCGCATGGCCCCGCAGGCGATCTTGTCGACGCTGGACGGGTTTATCCTGCTCGCGGTACCGCTTTTCCTGCTGATGTCGAATGTGCTGCTCAAGGGCGGCGTGGGGCGTGATCTCTTTGCCGCCGTGCAGGCCTGGGTGGGGCATTGGCCGGGTGGCCTGGCCGTGGCCACGATCCTGAGCTGTGGGCTTTTTGCCGCGATTTCAGGGTCTTCCGTGGCCACCGCCGCGACGATTGGCACCGTGGCGATCCCTGAGATGATCTCGCGTGGCTATGACAAGCGCTTTGTCTATGGCCTGCTCGCCGCTGGTGGCACCTTGGGCATTCTGATCCCGCCCTCCATTCCAATGATCGTCTACGGGTTTGTGACCGAGCAATCGGTCATCGCGCTGTTTCTGGCCGGGATCGGGCCGGGGCTTGTCCTCGTGACCTTCTTCGTCATTTTCTCCATCCTCTACGCGAAACTCTCCGGCAAATTTGTCCCTGTCGAAAAGGCGCATATGGAGGAACGCCTCGCCGCGTCCTGGCGGGCCCTGCCCTCTTTGGTGCTGGCCCTGATCGTGATTGTCGGTCTCTACACGGGCGCATTCACCCCCACCGAAGCAGCCGCCGTGGGATTTGCCGCGGCCCTGCTGATCACAGTCTTTTGGCTTCGCACGCTGACCTGGGCCAGCTTTTGGGAGGCGGTGAAAGAGAGCGCGATCACCACAGCCGCCATCCTGCTTATCGTGGCAGGCGCCAAGGTGTTCGGCAAAGCCATCGCGCTTTACCGCATTCCGCAAGACATCTCCGCCTTCATTGCCGCCAATATCGACGGGCCGTTGGTGTTCATCCTGTTGGTCTCTGTCGTCCTCTTGCTGATGGGGCTGGTGTTTGAAGCGCTGTCGATGATCTTGATCATGACGCCGGTGCTTTTGCCCGCGGCCATGGGCCTTGGGTTCGACCCGATCTGGTTTGGCATCTACATGGTGATCATGGTCGAATGCGCGCTCATCACCCCGCCGGTGGGGCTCAATCTTTATGTGATCCAGGCCGTCGCACGGACCAGTCTGGCCAATGTGGCGCGCGGCGTCTGGCCGTTTTTGCTTTTGATGCTGGTGACGGTGGGCGTGCTCTATGCCGTGCCTGATCTGGCGCTTTATATTCCGTTCAAATGGTGACCTGATGACCCAAGCTGCCAAGCTCCGCGAATTGTTGACCCAAGACCGGTGCCACATCATGCCCTGCTGCTTTGACGCGCTGTCGGCCAAGCTGATCCAGCAAGAGGGGTATGACCTGACCTTCATGTCCGGCTTCGCGGCATCGGCCAGCCGCATCGGGCAGCCGGATTTGGGGCTTATGAGCTACGCAGAAGTGTTAGATAGCGCGGGCAACATCACCGACGCGATCGATATCCCGCTGATTGGGGACGGCGACACAGGCTACGGCAACGCCATGAATGTGCGCCGCACCGTGACCGGGTTTGCCAAGGCCGGATGTGCCGCGATCATGATCGAAGATCAATTGGCGCCAAAACGCTGTGGGCATACGCCAGGCAAGGCCGTGGTCAGCCGGGACGAAGCCTTCGATCGGATCCAAGCGGCGGTGGACGCCCGTGATGCCCTGCGCGCAAAAGGGGGCGATATTCTGATCATGGGCCGCACCGATGCGCGCCACGAACACGGGCTGGATGAGGCCATCGCGCGCGCCGCCACCTATGCCGAGATTGGCGCCGACATCCTCTTTGTCGAAGCCCCCAAAACGACGGATGAGATGCGCCGGATATGTGATGCGCTGCCCGGGCCCAAGATGGCCAATATCGTCGAAGGGGGGGAGACGCCGGACCTCACGAATGCCGAACTTCATGAGATCGGATTTTCGATTGCGGCTTATCCTCTGTCGCTGATGGCGGCGGCGATGCAGGCCATGGTGACAACGCTTCAAAGCATGCGACAGGACGCGCGCCCCGGGCAGATGGACTTCACCGATCTGCGTCGCAGGATTGGGTTTGACGACTATTACGAGATGTCAGACCGCTACGGATCTTCGCGCAGGTCCTGATCAATTAGGGCGGCAACCCTGTTGAAAATCAGGCCTAGAAGGAAAAGTTATCCACAGTTTCCCCCTATCCCCTGCAGGTTTTAACGCATTGCGTCAAAAGTTCCCCACGTCCGCTTTGGGCTCTGGCCGCAGCTGAATCCGAAGCGGATCGGGCAGCGTGTCGAAACTCTGGAACAATTCCCTCAGGCCATCAGGCCCGGTCGCATGCTGTCCGTGGCGCGCCATTTCTGCGCGCGCTTGGCGTTTGATATCCGCGCCATTTCCGATGTCGAGCGACACATCCGGGCGGAAACTGCGGCGCACCGGACTATCCTGGATCAGCGGCATCAAGAGCAATTCCGGCACAGCCTCAAGCGAGGCCTGCGCGGCAAGACCCGCGCGAATGGCGCGGTCATCATGGGCCACAGGATAAGGTGCAAACAACAGCGCATCACCCGTCGGGCTGATCGGTGCAAACCTCGCCGCCTCATTCAAATCACGGGTCCGTACGGTTGGGAACGGGGCGAGCGCATTGGACAAGATATCTGACGCTGGTCCATGCAGATCGCCCAGAAAAATGGTCACCGGGCCGCCCGCCCGCGCGCGGCGCGCCAAAGCGCCAAGCGCTGTTTCAATCACTTGGCCTGCATCTTCCGCAAAGACGACCAATTCCTGACTGATCCGCCGTGTGTGCTGTTCCAGAAAGAAGGCCATGATCACATCAGCCATGGCGTTGTAGTGACCCAAGTTGCGGCTGTCATGGACGATGCGCCCGATATCCACCTCAACCACTTTGGCCCCTGAAGCATGGACGCGCAGCATCACATCAAGATCCGCCGCATAGGTGCCCACCAATTCCTGATGTGCGATCCAGCGGCGATCAACAAGGTAAATCCCGGAATTGGGCGCGCGCAGATGATCCAAACCGGGAAACATCTGCCGGATCGCAGGCGTCACCAAAAGCCGCGTCATCGGCATGTTGTCATCGGGATCGTTCCACGCGCCTTTGACAAGACCCACACCATCCGCGCGCGCGGCAGGCATCGCGGCAAAAAGCGTGGTGTCAAACCGTTCCAGATCAGCGTCGAGCTTCATCACCCAGTCATTGCGCGCCGCCCCAAGCCCTGCGCGCACCGCATGCCCCATGCCACGCGCGTCTTCTCGCACGGCACGCGCGCCTGCGCGTTCTGCCAAGGCGCCGGTTTCATCGGTGGAGCCATTGTCGACCACAACGACCTCATCCACCCAAGGCAGCCCGCGCAGCTTGCGCACGACAGCCTCAATGGTGGCCGCCTCATTGTGGGCGGGGATGATGACGGAAACGGGTTCCTGCATTGGTTTGAGCGCTCCCCAACTCGATTAGCGGGCAACGTAACGATCCAAATTGTTCAGAACAAGGGAGAGTGCGTGAAACAAATGGAACCGTTTCGTGAGGTGCAGTGAGGGTCTTGACTCGTAACAGTAAATGTAAATATGTAATTACATGTTTACTAATGAACAAATGGACCGTGTGTTTTATGCGCTATCGCATACCTCCCGTCGGGAGGTGCTGGACATATTGCGTGACACACCCGGTCAAACGGTGGGCGACGTGGCACGTCAGTTCGATGTGACGCGCATTGCCGTGATGAATCACCTCAAAGTGCTCGAAGAGGCGCAGTTGGTGATCAGTGAGAAAGATGGCCGTGCGCGACGGCTCTATCTCAACGCGGCCCCGATACAAGCGATCTACGAGCGGTGGACCACAACATTTTCAGCCCATTGGCTGGACCGCATGAGCCTGGTGAAATCCGTGGCCGAAGCGGCCGCCGCCAAGATCAAGAAGGACAGTGAAGAATGACCAGTGAAAATACCCATATCAATCGCGTGCTGATCAACGCCCCACAGGAAGTGGTGTGGAATACCCTTGTGAAGACCGATGAAAGCCTGCCCTTTTTCTTTGGCAGCATCTGTCAGACCAAAGACGGCCTGCGCCCGGGCGCGTCGTACCGAATGGTCAGCAAAAGTGGCAAGGTCGTCATGGTCGTGGGGGAAGTGCTGCGATTTGAGCCGCCGCATGTCTATGCGCATACGTTTTCCATGACCAATATTGATGAGCCGCCTGTCACCGTGACCTACACGCTGACCGAAAAATCCGGCGGCACAGAGTTTGAACTGCGCATCGACAACATGGTGCCTGGCAGCAAGCTGGCCAAGGAAATGGTGTCGTCTCAAGGGTTTATCGCAAGCAACCTCAAGGCGCTTTGCGAAACCGGGCGGCCGGCCTTCACCGGACGGATGGTCGGTCTCCTGAGCCCGATTTTCATGATGTTCACGAAAAAATCCCAAGCGGTGAAAAACTGGCCGCTTTAGGATGTGTCACGGCATCGGCGTCAGCGGGCGCTGCATTTTCACCGGAATTTCGCGCGCCAGCCGCAGCAGATGGGACATGTAGGGCTTATCCTCATCCTCCCGCCGGATCGCCGCATAAAGCCGTTTCGTCACCCCGTGTTGGGTGATGGGCCGCGTGATATAGCCCGAATGCGTTCGCTGTTCACGCAGCACCCAGTCGGGCATCACCGCCACACCCCGATTTGAGGCGACCAGCAGCAAAATCACCGCTGTCAGTTCCACCTGCCGCACCGCGCGCGGCTCTACGCGCGCCGGGATCAAAAGCTCGGTAAACACATCTAGCCGCGTGCGATCCACCGGGTAGGTGATCAGCGTTTCATTGCGCAGATCCTCTGCCTCAACATATGGCTTGGCCGCCAAGTTGTGCGTGGCCGCCGCGACAAAGAGCGGCTCATAGTCAAAAAGAGGTTTAAATTCAACGCCCTGAAGCTCTTCTGGATCAGAAGAGACCACCAGATCGACCTCCTCCTTTTGCAGCGCAGGCAAGGCATCAAACGCAAGACCGGGGCGGATATCCACATCCACATCGCCCCAGCTCAAGCGAAACTGTTCCAGCACCGGGAAGAGCCATTCAAAGCAGGCGTGGCATTCAATCGCGATGTGCAAACGCCCAGCACTGCCTTGCCGCAACCCGTCAAATTCGGTCTCGAGCGCCTCAATCTCTGGCAACACTTTTTCGGCCACGCGCAGCAATCGCATCCCCGCCGCCGACAGTTTGAGCGGCTTGGAGCGGCGCACGAACAGTTCCACGCCCGCTTGATCCTCAAGGCCTTTAATCTGATGGCTCAGCGCGGATTGCGTGATGTTGAGCTCATCTGCCGCCTTGGCCAGCCCACCGGCCTGATGAATGGCGCGGATCGTGCGGAGATGGCGAAAATCAATGTGCATGGGCGCGGGCCTGAAAGGGAGGGCAATATTAGTTTGGCTCATCCAAACCATGAGTTTTATGAAGTTGCTTCATTTTCGCCAGATTGTCAAAACAGGGGCATCCTCACCAAAACAGGACATGATCCCATGGCGCCGACTGTTTCCTTCGAATTTTTCCCGCCTCGCACGCTGGAGGCGTCTTTCAAACTTTGGGATACGGTGCAGTCTCTGGCCTGTCTCGACCCGACATTCGTGTCGGTCACCTATGGCGCGGGCGGCACGACGCGGGATCTGACCCGGGACGCGGTCAAGGCATTGCATGGATCGGCGGGCCTGAACGTGGCCGCGCATTTGACCTGTGTGAATGCCAGCCGGGACGAAACGCTCAAGATCGCCGATGAGTTCGCCGCGGCAGGTGTGACGGAGATTGTCGCCCTGCGCGGCGACCCACCCAAGGGCGAGGCCGCCTTCACGCCGCACCCTGAGGGGTTCGCCAATGCCTGTGAATTGATCGAAGCGCTGGCCGCGACGGGGCGCTTTAAAATCCGTGTCGGGGCCTACCCAGAGGCCCATCCCGAGGCCGCCTCCATGCATGCCAACATCGACTGGCTAAAACGCAAAATCGATGCCGGCGCCGATGAGGCGATCACCCAGTTTTTCTTTGAGGCGGACACGTTCTTTCGGTTTCGCGATGCCTGTGCGGATGCGGGCATCACCTCGCCGATCATCCCCGGCATCCTGCCGATTGAGAACTGGCGCGGGGCCAAACGCTTTGCCGAGCAGTGTGGCACGTCGGTGCCTGCGTGGCTCGAAGATGCGTTCGCCAAGGCCGAACGGGACGGGCGTGAGGATCTTTTGGCCACCGCCGTGGCCACAGAACTATGCTCCAAACTGGTAGAGGGCGGAGCGGAGCATCTGCATTTCTACACGCTCAATAAGCCCGAAATGACGCGCGATATCAGCATGGCCCTGGGTCTGCGCCCGCGCGTGGCGCTGCGCGAAGTCGCGTAAGGCACACAGCACGTTGTCCCCCCCTGGTCCCCGGTGCGGTTCTTCCCACCGGGGCTTTTTCGTGAAACACCGTCACGACGGCTCACAACAGGAGGCAGGCATGTCCCTTTTCTTCGCTCAAACGCCCGATGAGATGGCCACATTGGACGATCTGCGGGCCCGCTCCGGTCTGGAATTCGTGCAGGATATGTTGGCGGGCAATCTGGCCAGTGCGCCCATTGCCGAGACGCTGAACTTCACGGTAACTGAGGTTGCAATGGGAAAGGTGGCGTTCGAAGGCGCGCCCGGTTTCAACGCACTCAATCCGATGCGCGGCGTGCATGGCGGGTGGTACGGGGCGCTTTTGGACAGTGTGATGGGCTGCGCGGTGATGACCGTTGTGCCAAGGGGGCGCATTTATACCACGTTGGAATACAAGGTAAATATCACCCGCGCGATCACCCCCGGACAAAAGATGCGCGCCACAAGCACCGTGGATCATGCGGGCCGCAGCACCGCTGTCGCCCTTGGGGAAATTCGCGGGATGGACGACGGCGTTCTCTATGCCACCGGCTCCACCACCTGCCTGATGATGGATGCGCCGCCCGCCTGAACCCGGCCGGGATCACTCCAGCGCAGGCTCACTCGAAAGCGCCATCGCGTCATATCTTTGCAGGCTTTCATGCATCTGCTCTGACGGGCCGCGCATCATTTTGCGCCTGCGCCGGGACAAAAACAGCTTGGTCCACCCTTGCCAATTTCCCGTCGCCGGGGCCGTCACATCCTGCGCGAACCGGCTGCGCCACCCCTCTGGCAAGGCGACACCACGGTCGCTGAGCTTGTCCAGCATCCAAACAAGTGGAATGTTGGACAAAGGCCGGGCCGCATGAAACCCGCGCAAATGCCCGCCCACATCGGCATGATTGCCGCGAAACCAGACCTGCTCCACCCGGCCATCGAAACTGTCGGGCACCTCCCACAGCACAGAATTATAGACGACGCGGTTCTCAGAGCTGGCCAAGGCGTGATAGCCATGGCGGATGGACGGACCAAGCTTATGGTCATGAAAGGCATGTTTCGGCACGCTGAGCCGCCATAGCACCGGCATGATAATCCCAAGCGCTTTG
>ERZ1740070.725-NODE-725-length-21869-cov-5.585725_pt1 | contig 21869 bp, 22 predicted proteins | sample MGYA00581734_ERZ1740070 | MGnify/ENA primary metagenome ERZ1740070 (study PRJEB43018, sample SAMN04849744) | marine metagenome | isolation source: floating plastic debris | place: Pacific Ocean | collected 2008-09-01 | study: EMG produced TPA metagenomics assembly...
CCGCGGACCTACTGATTACAAATCAGTTGCTCTACCAGCTGAGCTATAGGGGCCTCGCCTTATTGGCTGGTCGCAATTAGCGCAGGCTTGCAGGTTTGACAAGAGGTGTAGGCCCTGGCCTGCGTTTTTCGACGCAGTGTCGAAAAAGAGCTTGGAGCTGTCGGGGAAACATCGCAGTTTTGACCTGTCGGGCGGCGCCAAAGCGCACGAGACTGACACGCGGGTCATTTGAGCGAGCACAGAGAATGCGACGTTGGGCAAGGGTTGGGGTGATCTGGGTCGCGGTGATCGCGGGCTGTGCGCTGTCTGCCTCTTCACAAGAGCGCGTAGAAGAAGGGCTTGAGGCCACCGCGTCAGGTGAGGCCTATCTCAAATCTCTTCTGTTTCGGGGCGTTGACACCGATGTGGCCTATTTTGATCCCACCCGCCCGCCGCCGGAACTTGACACACGCGAAACGCCAGACCCGGATCGGCGCGATCTTGAGGTTGATATCAGCCGTGATCAGGCGACATTTCTTGAAAACGCCATCATGGTTGCCATCCTTTTGGCCATTGCATTTGTGTTCCTGCGCTTTGGAGGCGGCTTTACCGTCTCGCTGCGGGGCGACAGTGACGCAGAGCGGGCCTCTGGGACTACGGCCGCCGGTGGGGCGGGTTTCAACAGCGTTCCCAGTGATATCGACACCATCGCGGGCATCGAAGATCGCCGGATCGCCCTTGTCACTCTGGCGCAAAGCGCACTCATTCAGGCTGTGGCGCAGCAGGGGCTTTTGCTTCAGAAAAGCTGGACAGCACGGGATGCGCTGCGGCGATTGCCGCGAGATATGGATCACCGGGATGCGTTGCGCGATCTGGTGGCGGCCGGGGAGCGGGTTCTGTTTGGCGGACGCGACGTGCCAGAGGGTGATTTCCAAGAGTTTCTCACCCGCATTCGCCCGATATTTGGCACTGTTTCCACATGACTGACGCTGTGACCTCTCCGCGCTCCGGGCCCAAAACCGAAACGCTGATTTTTGGCGCGCTTGTTGTGATTGCCATTGCCGTGCTCATGTACCTGTCGGGCCAGCGGCAACAGGCCTTGCGCGCCTCGCCTGCGGGGTATGACGGGTTGCAGGTCTGGCTCGCGTCCACGGACCTTCCGGCGCAGAATTTCACCGGGGGCTGGGCGGTGGATCGCGATAGTGTTGACCTTTTGGTGCTGCCGCTCTTTGACACACAGCTGGATACCTCCCGCAAACGCCCTGACACCAAAGAAGAGCTGCTGTTTCAACAAGATGAAACCGATCAGCGCAGTGGCGTGATCCGGGCCAAGGCCGTGGACGTACCCAGCCTTCTGATCTTGCCCAAATGGCGCTCTGGCATGCGGCTGACAGGGTTGGGCCACCCCGCACTTTTGGTGGACGAAGGCGGGCTTGAGGCCACTCTGGAGGAGCTGACGGGTGAGGCGATGCGCGTGGGCCGTATCCCGGTCCCATTCACCGATTTTGACTACACGCTTGAGACCAATGAGACGCTGAATGCGCGGCTTTATGTGGCGCAGGTCTTTGACGGGCCGGGCTGTGAGCCGATCATCGGGCGGGCCGGGCAGATGGTGCTCGGATCCTGTCCGCTCGACAACTCCAAACAACGGATCATGGTGCTGTCTGACCCCGACCTGATGAACAATCACGGTCTGCGCCTGGGCGACAATGCCGAGATTGCGCGCGCCTTTTTTGACAGTTTTGCCGATCAAGGCCAGATCCTGATCGACTATTCTGAACGCAACTGGATCGTGGATCGCAGCCGACAGACATCGCGTGAACGCACCTGGTCTGATCTCTTGCGCTTCTTCGAGCCGCCGTTTCTGGCCATGTGGCTCAGCGCGGGCCTGATCCTGGCGCTGCTCTTGTGGCGGGCGAGCTTGCGGTACGGCCCGGTGATCGAAGAAGACGCCACGATGGGGGCCTCGAAACAACAGGCCATCGCGGCGCAGGCGCGGCTGTTGCGGCTGACCGGTCAGGATGGGGAGCTCTTGTCGGAATATGTCGATGCGCGGCTTTCTTCCGTCGTGATCCGCCTTTTTGGTCCGGCGCAGACGCGGACGGGCCGCGATCGTGATCTGCTTTTGCGGCATTTGGGGCGGCATCAGCCGGACTTGGCGGCGCAGCTGACATCCGTTTTGGACACCATCGACAGGGTGCCACCCGGTATCCCTGCACGCGAGGCGATCGGCCATGTCGATGCGCTGGAAACTATTTTGGAAGGGGTGGGACATGACACTTGAAACACTGGGCGCACGGGCCGACGCGCTGAAACAAGAGATCGCCAAGACGGTCCAGGGCCAGGATGAGATCATTGAGCTGTTGCTGGTGGCGCTGTTTTCCCAAGGTCATGTCTTGCTCGAAGGCCCGCCGGGGACGGCAAAGACGCTGCTTGCTCGGTCTTTCGCGTCGGCCATGGATCTGCAGTTTGACCGCATTCAGTTCACCCCCGATCTGATGCCGGGCGACGTGCTGGGCGCGTCGAGCTTTAATTTCAAAACCAACGCCTTTGTCCTGACCAAAGGGCCTGTCTTTACGCAGGTGCTGCTCTCAGACGAAATCAACCGCGCCCCGCCCAAAACCCAGGCCGCACTTTTGCAGGCGATGAATGAACGGGTGGTGAGCATTGATGGCGAAGATTACGATCTGGGCCGCGAGTTTTTTGTGATCGCCACGCAAAACCCTATCGAACAACAAGGCACTTACCCGCTGCCTGAGGCACAGCTTGATCGCTTCCTCTTCAAGCTTAACATCGCGTTTCCGCCTGCCGATGTGGAAATGTCGATCCTGCAACGCCACGCGACCCAATCGCTCGACAGCCGGGCAGAGACCAAAGGTACGGCCAAGGTTTTGAATGCTGAGGAACTGGCCGAGAGCCGCGCGTTGATTGACAGCATCATCCTCGAAGATGAGATCCTTGAATACATCCTCAAACTGGTTCGCGCCACGCGCAACGATGCCGAGATCGCCTTTGGTGTCTCGACCCGTGCTGCCGATGCTTTGGCTGGGGCCGCGCGGGCCATGGCGGCCCTGTCGGGGCGGGATTTTGCGATCCCTGACGATGTGAAGACGCTCTTTGTGCCCGCCATGCGGCACCGTATAGTCTTGGGTCCGGGCGCGGAGATCGAAGGGCGCGACGCCGATCAGGTGCTGGAAAACATCCTCAACCAGATCGAAGCGCCGAGGTAGAGACCGCGCGATGATCCGTCCTTCCCGCACTGCGCTGGCCTTGGGGCTGGCGGCCTTGCTGGCCAGCGTGTTGATCGCTGTGATCAGCCCAGGCACTCCGGCGCTGGCCTTGCTGTTATGGGCCGTGCTTGGGGTGGTGGCGGTGGCCGACATCGTGATGACCGGCACGCGGCGCAGTGAGTTGGTCTATGACGTCCCACCCGAAGTCTTCGTGGGCGAGACGGTGGATATCCTGCTTTTCGTCAAACCCTGGCGACCGGGGCTGCGCGCTCAACTGGATTGGCCTCTGGGCCTGTCGGGGCAGGGCGAGGTGACGTTTGAACAGTTCGACACCCATGGCGAGGCCGTGATCCCCTGTCGTGCGGTGCGGCGCGGGGCCTGGACCATCGGGCAGGTCTGGCTCAAATGGCCCTCGCGTTTAGGGCTTTTTGAATATGTGCCGCGCATGAGTACGGAAATAGAGATCAAGGTCGTCCCCAACATTCGCCTTGTGCAGTCGGGCCAGATCACCACCACGGTGACCTCGACGCTCTATGGCGTAAAGGAAAACCGCGCCATCGGGGACGGGTCCGAATTTCACCAGTTGCAGGATTTCGTCCAGGGCATGGATGTCAAAGCCATTGATTGGAAACGCTCCGCCCGGCGGCGTGCGCTCGTCGTCAAAGAGCTGCGCGCTGAACGCAATCACCACGTTATTGTCGCGTTGGACAATGGCTATCTGATGCGAGAGGAAATCGCGGGCCTGCCCAAGATCGACCACGCCATCACCGCCGCCTTGGCCACCGCCTGGGCCGCCGCGATTGGCGGGGATTTGGTGGGGTTTTACGCCTATGACGTGCAGCCCTCGATCTTTGTTCGGCCAGAGCCCGGGCGCACCGCCTTTGCCCGGTTGCGCAGTCAGACGGCAGAGCTGGACTATGTCAGTCGCGAAACCAACCACACGCTGGCCATGGCCGGTCTCAACGCGCGCACGCCCAAGCGCAGCCTGATCATCATCTTCACCGATTTCGTGGATACAACCTCTGCCGAGCTTTTGATCGAAAACATCCGCGTGTTGACCAAACGCCATCTCGTGATTTTCGTCACCCTGCGCGACCCGGCGTTGGAGGATATGGTTCATACCGCGCCTGAAAATCTCGATAATGTCGCCACGCTGGTGGCCGCTGGCGCGTCGTTGCGGGAACGCCGTCTCGTGCTCGAAAAACTCGCCCGTCTGGGGGCCACAATCGTGGATGCCGAACCCGGTCAGGTCACGTCGCGGCTGATCTCCACTTATCTTGAGATCAAAGCGCGGGAGCTCATCTGATGGAGGCCACCGTCGATATCCGCTCCGCGCGCTTCCGGGAGGAGCGAGAGGCCGATTGGAAACGCCTTGAGGCGCTTGTGCAAGAGGCCGAAAGCCGCGGTGTGACGGGGCTCAGCTTCATGCAGGCGCGCGATCTGGCCGCGCTTTACCGGCAGGCCACGACATCGCTTGCCATTGCCCGCGAAATTTCTCTCGACAAGGCGCTGCTTGCCTATCTTGAGGCGCTGACCGCGCGCGCATATCTCAGCGTCTACGCCCCGCAAGAGCGTCTGGGCGGGGTGGTGACCAAGTTTCTGACCAAAGGCGCGCCACAGGCGATGCGCCGGTCCTGGGCGTTCATCCTTTTGGGCTTTGTCTGCATGGGGCTCGGCGCCCTATGTGGCTATCTGCTCTTTTTCGACAATGCCGATTGGTATCACGTCTTCATGCCCGAAGGTCTGGCCGGGGGCAGGGGCCCTGGTAGCACGACCGAATACCTGCGCGGTGTCATCTATGATGATGACCCGGATGCGCGGGGCCTCGGCGCCTTTGCGACGTTCCTGTTTTCCCACAACACGCGCATTGCGATCTTTGTCTTCGGCTTGGGGGTCTTCCTCTGCGTGCCGGCGATTGCACTGATCTTTTACAACGGCCTCATGTTCGGCGCGTTTGTGGCGTTGCATGTGGATCGTGGTCTGGGTTGGGACATCGCGGGCTGGCTCTCGATCCACGGGGTGACGGAGCTTTCCGCCATTTGCATTGCCTGCGGGGCGGGGCTGCAATTGGGCTTTGCCGTGCTGTTCCCCGGTCAACGCACCCGCGCCCGTGCTTTGCGCGATGCAGGGCGTGATGCCACGAAACTGGCCATTGTCGCCGCGCTGATGCTGGTCGCGGCCGCATTGCTCGAAGGGTTTGGACGGCAATTGGTCCAAGACATGAACACCCGCCTCTTCATCGGGTGGGGCATGGGCGCGCTTTGGGTTCTATGGTTCGCACTGGGCGGTCGCACCAGCGGGCGAGGCCGGTCATGAAGCTTTGGCGGCGCAGATCCACGTCCAAACCCGAAGGGCCACCGCCCGGGCAGCTTTTGCCGCCCGAAGGCGTGCCCATTCACCTTGGCATCGCGGGTGTGGGCGTGCGCATGGCAGCGCAGATTGTGGATTTGATTCTGACACTTGGTGCGGCGATTGCGTTGATTGTCCTCATGGCCTCGCTGGATCTGACGACTGCCGCGACCTGGGGCGCCGTTGCCTCCATGCTCTTTTTCTTCACCCGCGTGCCTTACTATGTGCTGAGCGAAATTTTCTGGAACGGGCAAACGCTGGGCAAACGCCTGATGAAGATCAAAGTGGTGTCGAATGACGGGGCCTCCCTCACCATTCACGCCCTTGTTGTGCGCAACATGATGAAAGAGGCGGAGGTGTTCTTACCCGGCACGCTACTGATCACGTTGGACGCGGAAGAGCCGCTTTACACGCTGATTGCGCTGATCTGGATCATTGGGACGCTGATAGTGCCACTGTGCAACAAGCGCCGACGTCGTTTGGGCGACCTGATTGCGGGCACCTACGTGATCCACCTGCCACAACCCGTGCTGTTGGCGGATGTGGCCACTTATGCCGCGGCCTCCTCTGGCAAGAAAGAGGAGTTCACCTTCTTGTCTCACCATCTCGACCATTACGGCGCGTTTGAGCTTCAGACGCTTGAGGATCTGCTGCGCGCGCAGAAATCCGGCATGCCCTATGAAACCTCCAAGACCTATGCCGATACGCTGGCCAAAGTGGTTGAGAATATCCGCCGCCGGATCGACTATGCCGATAGGGTCGAGCCGGATCAGCGGGTGCGCTTTTTGCAGGCCTTCTACAACGCGCAGCGCGCCTATCTCGAACAGCGCCAGCTTTTTGGTGACAGACGCTCAGACAAGCATTTCGACGAAGACGAGGTCGAAGAAACACCCTGAGTGATGCGGCATAACGCGCGACGTCGAGACCACGTAAATGGTTGACAAATGGGCGGTTTGGCCGCGCTATAAGGCAGCTACACCGCGTGCAGGTCGCGCGGTGTAAGCCAAAAATGGGACAGAAAAAACAGGACAGATTATGGCAGATACAAGCTCTGCGGCCCCGACCCAATCCTTGGGCGTGGGGGCCCTCATTTCAGAAAGCTTTTCAATTCTTTTCGGCAACATTCCCACGGTGATCATGATCGGTTTCGTGCCGATGTTCATCAGCGCGATGATCGGCGGGCTGCTCAACGGATGGGGCACGCTTTTGGGCACGACACCGCCTGATTTCACCTCCATGGGCAGCATTGTGATGTTCATCATCTCGATGGTGCTGCAATTCGGCATTTACGGCATCATGATCGCGCTGTTGGTGCAGATGGCCTATGACGTGAAATTGGGGCGCAAACCCAATATCTCGCGCTATTTTGGCCCGGCGATGAACGCTTTGGTGCCGCTGTTGCTGGTCTCCATCGTGACAACCATCCTGATCGGGATCGGTTTTGCAGCGCTGATCGTGCCGGGGCTGTGGCTCTATGCAGTGTTCAGCGTGGTCGTCCCTGCGATTGTGATCGAAAGCGCAGGGTTCGGCGCCTTGGGCCGGTCCAGCGCGCTGACCAAAGACTTCCGCTGGCCCATTGTCGGGCTTCTGGTTGTCATCGTGATCTGCATGGTGATCATCGGGGCGATCTTTGGGGCCGGTCTGGGCCTGATCATCTACGCTTTGGGCGACGGGTTTGTCGGCATCGTGTTCATGGTGCTGCTGGTCTCGGTGATCAACGGGTTCACCTATTCGTTGTCGGGCATTTCCGTGTCTTTGATCTATGCCCGCCTGCGGGAGATCAAAGAGGGCGTGGGTGTCGACCAATTGGCATCCGTGTTTGAGTAAACGCACAATCGGCTGGCGGTGCTTAGGTGCCGCCGCCGCATCTTGGCAATCGCGCCCATCATGACACGTCCAATCAGCAAACGGTCCCTGGGCGTTGGCGCGATCATCGCTGGCAGTTTTTCCATCCTCGTTCGCAAACTTCCCGCGGTGCTGGTCCTTGGAAGTGTGCCTGCGCTATTGCCACGGGTGTTTGAGGCTGTGATGTTCGGCACGGACTACGCCCAGTTCGGCTACGATCACGTAAATGTTTCTGTTGCTTCATATGCCATGACAACGTTGTTTGACCTGGCATTGTCGAGTTTTAGCGTCGCCCTCTTGGTCCAGCTGGCTTATGACGCTGAGCTTGGTCGCCGGCTTTCCCCGCTGGGGTATGTCATGCGCGTGCTGAAATCATCGGTCGTGATCCTTGTGCTGACGTTTCTCTCTCTCCTGGCCATAGTGTTGGCCGGGGTTGCGTTGATTGTTCCGGCAGTCTGGCTCGCTGCGATTTTATCCGCGGTCATGCCCGCCATTGTGATTGAGGGCAAAGGCTTTGGCGCGCTGTGGCGTTCGGTGGAACTGACCCGTGACCACCGCTGGCCCATTGCGGGCCTTCTGCTTGTCATTGGGCTATGCGCCTTTGGGTTTCAGTTGTTCGGCGTCGTCGTCATGATGCTCGTTCTCCCGCTTCTTTCGACGCCTGTCATCGCCGATGTGATTGCCATGGTGATCCTGTCGCTGTTTGTGGCGATGAGCAGTGGATTATTCGCGGCGGCGGTGGCGCAAATCTACATCCGTCTGCGCGATATCAAACAAGGCGTCATTGCCGAGGATCTACCGACGGTTTTTGAGTAGCCCATCTGCGGCCCATGTTCTACGGTCGGTGTCTTGTGAGAGCACGCGACGCTTGCTACACCCATGACCGAGCAGAAAGGACGTGGCCAATGCGCGCGGAAATCGAACAGACCGTCTCGGACATCGAAAATTCGCTGGAGCTTTTGCGCCAGCGCATGGGCTGGGAGACGGCCAAGCACAGGCTTGAGGAATTCAACGCGCGGGTTGAGGATCCCAACCTTTGGGATGATCCATCCAAGGCGCAGAAACTGATGCGCGAGCGGCAGTCTCTGGTGGATGCCATCGACACCCATGACGGGATCAAACAGGACCTGTCGGACAATGTCGAACTCATTGAATTGGGTGAGATGGAGGAAGATACCGAAGTTGTGGATGAGGCCGAAGCCGCGATCAAATCCCTGGCCAAAAAGGCCGCCGCAAAAGAGCTTGAGGCGCTGCTGAATGGTGAGGCGGATGCCAATGACACCTTTCTTGAAATCAATGCCGGCGCGGGCGGCACCGAAAGCTGTGATTGGGCGTCCATGCTGGCGCGCATGTATGTGCGGTGGGCTGAAAGCCACGGCTACACCGTAGAACTGCAATCAGAAAGCGCGGGCGATGAGGCCGGGATCAAATCCGCCGCCTACAAAATCTCGGGGCACAATGCCTATGGTTGGCTCAAATCCGAGAGTGGCGTGCACCGGTTGGTGCGCATCTCACCGTTTGATTCAGCAGCCAAGCGGCACACGTCGTTTTCGTCGGTTTGGGTCTATCCGGTGGTCGATGACAATATTGAGATTGAGGTGAACCCTTCTGACATCCGCGTGGATACGTACCGGTCGTCCGGGGCAGGTGGGCAGCACGTGAACAAAACGGACTCGGCCGTGCGGATCACGCACCATCCGACGGGCATTGTCGTGACATCCTCGGAGAAATCTCAGCACCAGAACCGCGATATCGCCATGAAAGCACTGAAATCGCGGCTCTATCAATTGGAACTGGACAAGCGCAATGAGGCGATTGCCGAGGCCCATGCCGGCAAGGGCGATGCGGGTTGGGGCAATCAGATCCGGTCTTACGTGTTGCAACCCTATCAGATGGTCAAAGATCTGCGGACCAATGTGGAGACATCCGACACCAAGGGCGTGCTGGATGGCGATCTTGATCAGTTCATGGCGGCAACATTGGCCATGGATGTGAGCGGCAAAAGCCGCGCTGAGGCGCAGGGCGAGGATCTGTGACACAGTGGGGGCCAGCCCCCCACGGCGAAACCTCGGGTTTCGCCGCTCCCCCCGGAGTATTTTTGGAAAGATGAAACAGGGGACCTGAGTGCGCGATCTTCTCACCTTATCTGCCCGAGCGCTTGTGGCTGATATGGCCGCCGCGCGCGTGTCGGTTGAGGCGGTGATGGAGGCCACGCTGGCGCGGGTGGTGGCCGTGAATGGGGCCGTGAACGCTGTGGTGTCGATGCGGCAGGCCGATACCCTTTTGGCGGAGGCGCGGGCCCTGGACAAGGTCGGGCCAACGGACCCACTGGCTGGGCTTCCCACCGCGATCAAGGATCTGCACGCGGCCCAAGGCATGATCAATTCAGAAGGCTCGCCGCTTTTTGCGGATGCCGTATCTCAGGTCGATGACCCGCATGTGGCGCGGATGCGCGCGGCAGGGGCGATATTTATCGGCAAAACCAATGTGCCGGAGTTTGGCTTGGGGTCGCATAGCTACAACCCGGTCTTTGGCGTCACGGGCAACCCTTATGCGCCGCATCTGAGTGCGGGTGGCTCCTCTGGCGGGGCGGCGGCGGCGTTGGCTGCGGGGATGATGGCGTTGGCAGACGGCTCTGACATGATGGGCTCGCTGCGTAATCCGGCGGGCTGGTGCAATGTCTACGGCATGCGGCCCAGCCATGGTCTGGTGCCCGGCGCGCCAGGTGGCGACCTCTATCTGCACAAACTGTCCACGCGCGGCCCTATGGCGCGCAGCCCCGACGATCTGGCGCTTTTTTTGGGCGTCTTGGCAGGCTCTGACGCGTTCGAGGATGTGCAGCCGCACATGGAGGGCACGCGCATCGCATGGCTGGGGGATTGGGGTGGGGCCTTCCCGATGGAGCAGGGCATCTTGGCGCTGTGTGAGGGCGCGCTTGGGATATGTGAGGATTTGGGCGCGGATGTGCACGCGGTGGGCCCGCCTATGGCCCGCGAAGTGGTGTGGGAGGCTTGGACCGACCTGCGATCCTTTACCTTGTCGGCTGAGATGCGCGCGCTCTACGAAGATCCGCAGACACGCCCGCGCCTCAAACCAGAGGCCCAGTGGGAAATTGCGCGCGGTTTGGCGCTGACAGCGATGGAGGTGCATGACGCCAGCGTGAAACGTTCAGAGTGGTATCGCGCGGCGATGACGCTTTTTGAAAGCTACGATGTGCTGGCCTTGCCAAGCGCGCAGGTCTGGCCCTTTGCCACTGAGCGGCCTTGGCCCGATATGATCGAAGGCGCGGCAATGGACAGCTATCACCGCTGGATGGAAGTGGTGGTGCCCGCGAGCCTTTTGGGTCTGCCTGCGGTTTGCGTGCCTGCGGGGTTTGGGCCATCGGGATTGCCCATGGGGCTGCAACTGATCGGCAGACCCGGGGCGGACCGCCAGATCCTTGAGGTGGCAGAGGCCTATCACCGGGCAACGCAATGGCCGCAGACCCGCCCCGGCTTCCCAATTTAGGCCTGCCAAAACCACTGCAGTTGCACACTTTTAGATTGTAAGGCGCCGCAAATTCCCGTTCTATGAAGGGTGAATAGCGTGTGGAGAGTGCCATGTTTCACAATATCTTATCCGGGGCCTTTATCGCCATTTTGGCGATCTGTGCCTCTTCGCATGCGGCCTTGGCCCAGTCGCGACCGTCACTGCCGATGACTGATAATGCCTATCTCTATGAATACGGGTTTACGCCCTATGGGAGTGTGTTGCTTGCGGCGTCCGTGCGGGAAATTGGCGGCAAAACGGCTGTATGCGGGTTCTGGATGGTGAAAGACCGGTTGCAGGCCTATGTGATCGCCCATGGTCTGGATCGGCGCGCGCGGCAGACAACGTCTGTTCGCATTGGTAATGTGCATCTGCTGACCGGCTTGGATTTCATGCGCAAGGTCGCGCCTGATGAGTTTGAAGTGGGCACCATGGCGCGCTGTCAGGTGACAGAAGTGGCCTGGCAGGCGGGATTTGCCAAGCAGAAGATCAATTTCCGAACCCCGCGCCTGAACATTCGCAGCTGAGATAGGGTGCGGGCGCGTTGACCGTGCCCTTGATGCCCTTGGTGGCCTTATCGCGCGCGCTCAGCGGCTTTGGCGGCGTCCCAGAGGCGGTCCATTTCCTCTAGGGTGGACTGCTCAGGGCGGCGACCGTCGTTGGCCAGGGCGGCCTCTATGGATTGAAACCGGCGGGTGAACTTTGCATTGGCGCGGCGCAAAGCCACCTCGGGATCGATCTTCATGTGGCGCGCCAGGTTGGCCATGACAAAGAGCAGATCGCCCATTTCCTCCTCAACCTTGTCCTGGGGCAGGGTGGTGGCGGCCTCTGTCAGCTCAGCTGCTTCTTCCTGGATTTTGTCCAGCACATGGGAGGCATCGGGCCAGTCAAACCCCACGCGAGCGGCGCGCTTTTGCAGTTTGACCGCGCGCATCAACGCAGGCAGGCCCAGGGCCACGCCGTCCAGCACGCCGCTTTGGGCCTTGGCGGCCCGTTCGGCGGCCTTGACCGTTTCCCAATCGCGGGTTTGTTGATCGGCCGATTTGTCCCGGCTCTCATCGCCAAAGACATGAGGGTGGCGCGCGACCATCTTGTCAGAGATTTTGTCGGCCTCGGCGGGGAACGCAAACAGCCCGCGATCCTCTGCGATCTGGGCGTGAAACACGACCTGAAGCAAGAGATCCCCCAGCTCATCCTTGAGCTCATCCCAGGCGTCGCGTTCAATCGCGTCTGCCACCTCATAGGCCTCTTCGATGGTGTAGGGCGCGATGGTGGCGAAATCCTGTTCGATGTCCCAAGGGCACCCGGTCTCCGGGTCGCGCAGGCGGCGCATGATTTCCAGAAGGCGAGGCAGGCCGCCCATGGGGTTGTGAATGAGAGCGTCGTCAGGCATGCAGGAACCCTGACGTGACCCGGACGAGGAGTCCAGAGATGGCAGTGATAAACCGGATTGCAGGCTTTGCCGACGAGATGTCAGGCTGGCGGCAGCATCTGCATGCGCACCCGGAGCTGGGGCTGGACTGTCACCAGACCGCCGCGTTTGTTGTGGATCGGCTCAAGGCGTTCGGCATCAACGAGATTGAGACGGGTATCGCCGAAAGCGGCGTTGTGGCGGTGATCGAGGGGCGTGAGCCGGGGTCGAGGGTGATCGGCCTGCGGGCGGATATGGACGCACTGCCAATCGAAGAGGCGACCGGCGTTGACTATGCCTCGGAGGTGCCGGGCGTGATGCATGCCTGCGGGCATGATGGGCACACGGCTATGTTGCTGGGGGCGGCCAAATACCTATCCGAGACGCGCAATTTTGCAGGCCGTGCCGTGTTGATCTTCCAACCTGCCGAAGAAGGGCCGGGCGGTGGCAAACTGATGGTGGAAGAGGGGGTGATGGAGCGCTACGGGATCGATGAGGTCTATGCCCTTCACACCCTGGCTGGCGAGGCGGAAGGCACGTTTCACAGCTGCCCCGGCCCCATCATGGCGGCGGTGGATACGTTCCATATCGATATCACAGGGCAAGGCGGGCACGGGGCGTTTCCGCACCAGACCCGCGATCCGGTGGTGGCGGCCGCCGGGATCACGCAGGCCATCCAGACAATCGTGAGCCGCAACCACTATGCGTTGGATGAACTGGTCGTGTCGGTGACCCAAATCCACACGGGCAGCGCAGAAAACATCGTGCCCGAGGAGGCTTATGTCGGGGGCACGATCCGCAGCTTTGACCCCGCCGTGCAGAAGATGGTCTGGCGACGGATGGAGGAGATCGTGGCAGGGCAGGCGGCCTCTTACGGGGTGACGGCTGTTTTGCGCATTGACGAAGGCTATCCCGCGACGATCAATGATGCCGACAAGCTGGAGTTTGCAGCAGAGGTGGCCCGCGAAGTGGCACAGGACGGCCATGTTGTCACGGACCGCGCCAAAGAGATGGGGGCCGAGGATTTTTCCTATATGCTGAACGAGCGGCCCGGGGCGTATCTGTTTCTCGGGCAGGGGGATGGACCCGTGCTGCATCACCCGGGGTTCAATTTCAACGATGACGTGGCCCCGGTGGGCGCGTCGTTTTTTGCCAGGGTGGTGGAACGCGGTTTGCCTGTCTAGGGTTGGCTCGTCCCTCCCGCATGGTCGGGTCTCGCGCCCTTTGCGGAAGGGACGCAAAGAAGGGGGAAGATGATGGGTTTGGAAGACGCACAGGACGAGGTGGACCTCGCCTTTGATCGCAAAACGCCAAACGGGCTGGCCTTTGAGAACACGTTCGGTGGGGCCACGTCCTTTTTGCGCAGGCGTTACACCAAGGATCTGACCGGCGTGGATATCGCCGTCACCGGCGTGCCCTTTGATCAGGCGGTCACCAACCGCACCGGCACCCGGATGGGCCCGCGCGCCATCCGAGAGGCCAGCACGCTGCAACCGTTCGATCCCCCTTACGGCTGGGATGGCATGAGCCCGCTGGAGGAGTTCGATATCATTGATTACGGCGATCTGGCCTTTGACTATGCAAAGACCAGTGCGTTTCCCGATCGCCTGACCGATCACATCCGCACCATTCTCGCGGGCGGGGCGGCGTCGATCACACTGGGCGGCGACCACTACATCAGTTTCCCGATCCTCAAGGCCTATGCCGAAAAATACGGACCGATCTCACTGGTTCAGGTGGATGCCCATACGGACACCTGGCCTGATGACGATATGGAACGGATCGATCACGGCACCATGTTCTACAAGGCCGTGAGGATGGGACTGATTGACGTCAAACGCTCTGCCCAGGTGGGGATCCGCACGCATAATGATGACACGCTGGGGATCAATATCATCGACGCCCGCGAAGTGCATGAAAGCGGCCCATCGGCGGTGGCGCGCAAGGTGCGTGACATTGTAGGCGACAGCCCGGTTTACCTCAGCTTTGACATTGATGGGCTGGACCCTGGCTTTGCGCCCGGCACAGGCACGCCCGTTTGGGGTGGGCTCAGCTCCGGTCAGGCGGCGATTTTCCTGCGCGATCTGGCGGGCATCAATATGGTGGGCGGTGACATCGTGGAAGTGAGCCCGGCCTATGATCCGACCGGTGCCACGGCTGTGGCCGCCGCCCATGTGGGGATGGAGCTCATCTGTCTGTGGGGTTGGACCCGGCGGAAAGGCTGATCTTTGAGTATTTTTGGAAAGATGAAGAGGCGGATATGCGCATTTTTCTGATCGTTCTATTGGCGGCGTTGATTGGCGTGGGCCTCTATGTGCGGCTGGCGCCCAGCGATCCGGGCGTGTGGCATGCCATGCCCGATGAGATGGAAGATGTGGATATGGATGGCGGCGCCAAACGCGTGGTGGAGGCCGGGCAGGGCGCTTTGGCGCGGCTCCATGCGATTGCCCTGGCCACGCCCCGGACACAGGTGTTGGCCGGTTCGGTGGATGACGGAAAGATCACCTATGTCACACGCTCGCGCGTGTTCGGATTTCCCGATTACACCACGGTCATGCAGTCGGAAGATACGCTGAAAATCCATGCCCGCCTGCGCTTTGGCAAGTTCGATTTGGGCGTCAACGCGGCCCGGGTCGATGCCTGGATCGCTGAGCTAAACCGCTCAGGAGGATAGGCAGCCTTCGTTCACTTCGCGCCACATCGGATTATTGAGTGACTTCTGGCACTGCGCCGTAAAGGAGCGGCCATTCACGAAAAGGCACACCATCTCACCCAGCTCCACCCGGTCCCCGGAGGAATTGGTGCAATAGCAATCGACGGTCTTGGCGTTTGCCATGAACGGCACCGCCACCATGATGAGGGACAGAAAAATAGCTTTGGTCATAGCGGCAGTATAGCAAATGTTGGCCTCTTGACCAAGACCCATGAAATTGGGACACCCAGCCCATGGTGCCCTTGGACAAACTCAACGAAATCACGCGGCGGTTCGAATTTATCGAGGCGCAAATGGCGGAAGGCGGCGGTGATATCGCACAGCTGGGCCGCGAATATGCGGAATTGCGTCCCGTGGTCGAAGAAATCCGGGCCTACACGCAATCTCTGGACGATCTGGAGGCGGCAAAGGCCATGCTGGATGACCCAGAGATGCGCGAGTTGGCCGAAGAGGAGCATACCGAGATCAACGCGCGTCTGCCACAGATGGAAGCCTCGCTTCAACTGGCGCTTTTGCCCAAGGATGAGGCCGATGCCCGGCCTGCCATTCTGGAAATCCGCCCTGGCACCGGGGGGGAGGAGGCAGCGCTCTTTGCGGGTGATCTTTTGCGCATGTATCAACGCTATGCCGAAACGCGCGGTTGGCGCTTTGAGGTGATCGAGGAAAGTGCGACCGAACTGGGTGGCATCAAGGAGGTTGTTGCGGCGATCAAAGGGGACGGTGTCTTTGCTCGGATGAAATATGAAAGCGGCGTCCACCGGGTGCAGCGTGTGCCCGAAACCGAAAGTGGCGGGCGCATTCATACCTCTGCGGCCACCGTTGCCGTGCTGCCTGAGGCCGAAGATGTGGACATTCAGATTGACGCGAGCGACCTGCGCATCGACACGATGCGCGCCTCTGGCGCAGGTGGCCAGCATGTGAACACCACGGATTCGGCTGTGCGCATCACCCATGTGCCCACTGGGCTTGTCGTTACAAGTTCCGAGAAATCCCAGCACCGCAACCGCGAGATCGCCATGCAGGTGCTCAAGACCCGGCTCTACGATCTGGAACGCCAGCGCGCCCATGATGAACGGTCTGAGACCCGGGCCGCGCAGGTGGGGTCAGGTGACAGATCCGAGCGCATCCGCACGTATAATTTCCCACAAGGCCGCATGACCGATCACCGGATCGGGCTGACGCTCTATAAACTGGACGCCATCATCGCGGGCGATTTGGACGAAACCATTGATGCGCTGACCGCGGATGCCCAGGCCACGGCGCTGGCGGAGATGAACGGGTGAGCCGCAGCGTGGCCGAAGCGCTGAGCGAGTTGCGCGGGCGTCTGACCGCCGCCGGCATCGAAAACCCGGCCCGTGAGGCGCGTCTGCTGGTCGCGGCGGCTTTGGGCGTGGGCCAGGATCGGGTTAGCCTCATGCAACCCGACACCGTCCCGGATACCGCCGAAGATCAGTTGGGCGCCATGGCCGCGCGACGCTGCGGACGCGAGCCATTGTCACATATCCTGGGTTTGCGCGCGTTTTATGAGCATGACTTTCACGTCACGCGCGATGTGCTGGATCCCCGGCCGGAAACCGAAGTGTTGGTGCGCGCGGCCTTGGCTGTGCCGTTTGATCGCGTGCTGGATTTGGGCACGGGATCAGGCTGTATTCTTTTGTCTTTATTGGCCGCGCGGGTCGGTGCGCAGGGGCTTGGCACGGATATGTCCGATAAGGCGCTGGCGGTTGCGGGTAAAAACGCGCAGCGCTTGGACCTGGCTGAGCGGGTGACATTCCTGCGGTCTGACTGGTTTGACCACGTGTCGGGCCGTTTCGACCTCATCGTGTCGAACCCGCCCTATATTGCCGCCTCCGATATGGCCGCACTTGACCCGGAACTGGCGTTTGAGCCGCGTGCTGCCCTCACGGATGAAGGCGATGGGTTGGGCGCGTATCGGGTGATCTGCGCCGATGCGCGCAACCATCTGATCCCGCGTGGATGGCTCATGCTGGAAACCGGTTGGACCCAAGGCCCCGAGGTGGCCGCAATGATGCAAGCGGCCGGGTTCGACGGGGTGCGAATTCTGCCCGACCTGGATGGGCGCGACCGCGTGGTTCAAGGATGCCTGCCCGCGTGAAAACAGTGGTTTTCCGGCACTGAGGCGGCAAATTTCCCCGTAAAATGCCTAAAATCGCCTGTGCCCTCTTGTCACAGCCCGTTCGGCATGGTTACACATGGACCACCAAGACGGTGGATGCCCAAACGGGCGGTCCCTCTTGACACCAAGCCGCGACATAATCGATCCGGAAACAGGCGTATGGGGCGCAAGATGGGATCAGGCGGCGCATTTAGCATAAGGCTGACATCTGAGTATGAGATCTTCCAAGTCACGGTCGCGGAACAAGTCTAACCGCAACAGGTCAGTGGGCAATGTCGTCAACCGCGTGTTTGACAGCTCCGGTCCAGAGGGCAAGGTGCGCGGCACCCCACAGCAGATCATTGACAAGTACAATCAACTGGCCCGCGATGCACAACTGGCGGGCGACCGTGTGAATGCGGAAAACTTCCAACAGCATGCTGAACATTACCTGCGGCTTCTGAGCGTGGCGGTAAAGGAACAGGATGCGCGGCGCGAAGAGCAGGAACGCCAAAATCGTGAACGTCAGGCCGAGCGTGATCGCGAACGTGCCAAGCGGCAGGAACGCGAATCCAACGGTGGCGACATGGTCGAGGGTGAGCAAGGCGATATCGCCATGGCGACATCCGATGACGACAGTGGGCTGGTGGAAACACCAGAGACCGCACCAGACAAACCCAAACGTCAGCGCAAACCACGCAAACCGCGCGACGACAGCGCAACGATCAGCGATGGTCAGGACGATACCGACCCCCAAGAGGCCGCAGAGTAAACAGAGCGTCAGCAGAGAGCACGCGAGACTGGAGCGTCAGCGACGGACGAGCCGTGCTTTACAGTCTGTTTTGGACCGCGCGCGCCAAGGCGCAAAACCCTTCTAGTGGAACAACCTCCGCCCGATCCGTCGGCGCAATGCCTGCGTCTTTCAGGCAGCCCTCGACATCCTCGGTCAACCCTTTGAGCGCGGCGCGCAGCATCTTGCGGCGCTGATTGAAGGCTTTGGCCACCACCCGCTCCAACATCGCGGGGTCTGCGTCAAACCGAGGCGCGGGCAATGCGCTCAAATGGACCACCGCGCTCGAAACCTTTGGGGGCGGCGAAAACGCCTCGGGCGGCAGGCTCATGGCAATCCGCGCGTCACAGCGCCATTGCGCCAGAACCGCCAGCCGACCATAGGCCTTGGAGCCGGGGGGCGCCACGATCCGTTCGGCCACTTCGCGCTGAAACATCAATGTCAGGCTTTGCCACACGGGCGGCCAAACCTTGGGCGTCAGCCATCGCACCAAAAGCTCCGTGCCCACATTGTAGGGCAGGTTTGCCACAACCCGGATGGGCGGGCGCAAATGATCCAAGGGCTGCACCGCGAGGGCATCACCCTCCAGCACCTCCAGCCGCCCAGGGTAGGCTGCGGCAATCTCGGCCAAAGCCGGGAGACAGCGCGCATCCTTCTCCACCGCCAGCACGCGTCGCGCCCCTTCTGCCAGCAACCCACGTGTCAGCCCGCCGGGACCAGGCCCCACCTCCAGCACGTCTACGTCGCTGAGATCACCGGCCTGACGCGCAATCTTGGCCGTTAGGTTGAGATCAAGAAGAAAGTTCTGCCCCAAGGCTTTGCGCGCGGACAGCCCATGGCGCGCGATCACATCGCGCAGCGGGGGGAGGGGGTCGATCCCGCTCATCCGCGGCGCGCAGCCGCCATGCGGTGGGCCAGCTTCAAGGCTTCAACGGTTGAGGTCGGATTGGCCACACCCTGGCCCGCGATATCAAGTGCGGTGCCATGATCGGGTGAGGTGCGCACAAATGGCAGCCCCAGCGTGACATTCACACCGCGGTCAAAATCCAGGGTTTTGATCGGGATCAACGCCTGATCGTGATACATCGCGATGGCCGCGTCATAGTCTTTACGCGCCTCTGCGTGAAACATCGTGTCCGCCGACATCGGCCCCTTGAGGTCCAACCCGTCGCCGCGCAACCGCTCCAAAAGGTCTGCGATCCAGTCTGTCTCTTCACGGCCCATATTGCCGCCTTCGCCAGCATGGGGGTTGAGCCCCGCCACGGCCAAGCGCGGCGCCTTCACCCCGAAATCGCGGGCAAGCGAGGCATGGGTGATGCGGATCGTGGCCTCCAACCCCTCTGGCGTCAGCGCCTCTGGCACCTCTTTGAGAGGGATGTGGATCGTGGCAGGCACCACGCGCAGCTGATCACTGGCCAGCATCATGACCACGTGCTCCACACCGCCAAGGGCGGCCAGGTATTCCGTATGCCCCGGATAGGAAAATCCCGCCCCGTCCTGTAGCGCCTTTTTGTGAATGGGCGCAGTGCAAACCGCACTGGCCGCGCCGGTCTGCACCAGCTCCACCGCGCGGGCAATCACATCGATCACGCCTTGGGCGTGGGCCGGGTTGGGTGTGCCAGCCATGCACGTGCCGGGAAAATCATGGCGCAGCACAGGCAGGCCGTTCTTCGCGGCCTCAGCCGTGTCTTCCGGTTCGGAAATTTCAACTGTACGGGCACCTTGGGGCAGGTGACCCGGATCACCGATCCAGAAAAACGGCAGGTTACCTTGCAGCTCCTCCCACGCGGCCCAGGCCAGTTCCGGCCCGATCCCCGCCGGTTCCCCGCAGGTCAGCGCAACAGGCCGGTGCATGTCGTTTGGCATCAGTCCCCGATGATCCGCGCTTCGGCTTTCAGACGCGCCAGATATCCATCCGCATAGGATTCCAAACGCGAGGTCTGCACGAATGTGGTCAGCTCTTCCACGCTCGGTCCTTCTTCCGCACCGGCGATCACCGGCGTGCGCGCGCACAGCATCAAGAACATCAGGGTCTGCCCGTTGGACCGCGTCAGCGCCGTGGAGACCTCTCCGGGGTCAAGCTGGCTGAGTTGCAGCGCAATGTCTTGCGGGATCTCGCTGGGGGGTTGTTCCAGCACGTCAAGCACGCTCACCGGCTGGCCCTGCGCGATACCGTAGAGGTCATCGCATGTGTTGATCACATCCTCGACACGCGCCGCTTCCTGCAGGGCGGCCTCAGACCGACCGCCGGGAATGTAGTAGGTGGCGTATTTGATCTCGGAATAGCGCGGCTCGACCGCGTTGGTCTCAGCGATGTCGCGCATCTGCAGCAGGATGATGGCCTGTTCCGTGGTGATGGGTTCGGTCACTTCGCCGGGCGCCAGGTCCAAGATCACCGGGCGCAGCTGAGGCGGCAGATCGGAAATGGACGTCCATTCCATGCGCCCGCCCGTGGGCCCTGTGGGCGATGCGGAAAACCGCCGTGCCGCCACTTCAAAATCCCGTGTATTGTCAATCGCAGCAAGGGTTTCCGCGCGGGCGAGCACCGCCTCCAGCTGACCTTGTGGAATCGGCAGCACGATCTCAGAGAGCAAAACGCGCACGCCGCCTTGGCCCGAAAGCGCCAGACGGGCCCGCTCCACGTCATCCTCATTGACCGACACCTGAGAGCCGAACCGCGCGGTGATCACCTCGCGCCAGGTGATGTTCACGCGGATATATTCGCGAAAGGTGCCTTCCTCCACGCCGGCATCGCCGAGCGCGTTGAGCATATCGTCAAGCTCCAGGTTCGCGCGGGCGGCAAACTCATCCATGGAACTCAGCAGCATGTCTTCGCTGATCTCCAGGCCAATATTCTTGGCCTCCTGCATTTTAAGGCGATCCTCGATCAACTGCTCGCGCGCTGTTTCAACCGGATCGCCGGGCGCACGAAACAGCGTCAGAAGGCGCGCGCGCTGATCAATCTCAAAGCGGGTGATCGCCTTTTCATTAACCCGGATGACCGGTTCAAACAGGTTTTGAGCCGCCGCCGGTGGGGCGGGCAGAGCCCATGTCAAAGCCGTCAAAATGCATGTCAGAAGTGCCAAGCGCATGTGGTGTCAAAGCCCCTGTTTTGCCTCAGTTGGAGCAAGACCGCGAATAGCTGCGGTCAACCGTTGTGGTGGTAAAGCCCCTTAGCCCCACGGTTAAGCTGATATCCGTGGAGGGTGCAAGGAAGTTTGATGTGGTGAAGCGGCGCGATGCCGATAGCGAGATGTCCACGCATTCGTTGGTATAGGTCAGGCCAAGCCCCGCCCTCACGGATCTGTCAGTCGCGATGTCATAACGCCAATCCGCGTTGCCCGTCCAATGCCGCGACAGACGGTACGACACGTCAAAGGCCCATTCCGAAATCGTCGCGGCACGGTTTTCCTGCGGATCCCGCTCCAGCCAGATATAGGTCGCCGCAAGCCCGGTCGTGTCATTCTGCCAACTCGCGCGCGCCTCGGCCTTGGTGGCTTCGGCGTCATTGTCAAACAGCCCCCGCGCCGTCAGCACCAACCCGTCATTGCTCTTGAGTTGACCGGCCACAAGCATGTCGGACAGCTTGGAATTGAGGCCCGAGGACGATGAAAAACTGTCCACCCCGTTGAATTCGAGCTGATCTTCATCGCGGATCAATTGACCCACGGCCAGGGCACTTTGCCACCCGCTGTTCATATAGCGCGTCCAGCTCACTCCGTAGGCCGCCATCAACCCCCGTTCGCGCCGGTCCGGTGCCACGAAGCGCGAGGTGGAAAAAAGGTTGCCCTCATCAAACTCAATCCGCGTGTTTTCATCGTTGGGGATAAAGGCGTTGGACCCGCCAGCCCAGGCCAGCTGCAGCACCGGTTCAATGATATCGGTGCCCGTGGTCCCCGCACGCACCC
>ERZ1740070.728-NODE-728-length-21795-cov-9.595860_pt1 | contig 21795 bp, 18 predicted proteins | sample MGYA00581734_ERZ1740070 | MGnify/ENA primary metagenome ERZ1740070 (study PRJEB43018, sample SAMN04849744) | marine metagenome | isolation source: floating plastic debris | place: Pacific Ocean | collected 2008-09-01 | study: EMG produced TPA metagenomics assembly...
GGCTGTGGGGCCAGCATTTGGATTGGTCCTATTACGATCATCCGCCGTTCCATGCTTGGGTGCAGGGGCTGTTTTCCCACCTGGGGCATTCTCCATTTGTGTTGCGGCTGCCGACGGTGGTGAGCAACGGACTGTTTTTTTGGACCTACGCTCAAATTGCAGCTTATCTCTATGGCGCGGGGGCGGCTCGGGCCTGGACTGTGATGGTGCTGTGCAGCTGGAGCAGCCCCCTCTATTTTTTGTTTTTGACCCTGGCCTGGCATGATCAGTGGCTAATTGCCTTTTCCCTGCTGTCGGCCTATTGGTTTGTGCGGTTTTTAGATGGGGTCTGGCTGGACGGTCGCGGGGATAGCGCCTTTCTCTATGGCGGAGCGATGGCTTTGGGGTTAGCGGGGCTGTGTAAGTATACGGCGGTGTTTGTGGGGCTGGCGGTGCTGGGGGTAATTGTGATTCAACCCAGACTACGCCCGCTCTTGGGGGATATACGGCTGTATGGTGCCGGTGCGATCGCAGCCCTATTTACCCTCCCTATTCTGATCTGGAATATTCAAAATAGCTGGCTGTCGCTGCAGTACTATCTCACTCGCAGCGTTGACAGCGGCGGTGGCTTTCCCCTACGACCGGATGCGGTTTTGTTTTTTTGGCTGACGGCGGCACTCATTCTATCGCCGCCGCTGGTATGGGTGATGGTGCAGTCCGTGCGGGCGAGCCGCCATGCTTTTCGCTCCCCCACCTATCGAGCGGTTGCCCTCGGGCTCTTTATGATATCGACGGGGGTTCTGTCGCTGGTGGGGCTGTTTTCCACCGCCCTCTACTACTGGAATATTTTGGCTTATTTGCTGCTGGTGCCCCTGGTGCCCCTATTTTTTGACGGTCTGCGGCACCGGGGCTGGCTGACGGGGGTGCAGGTGCTCGGGACCGCCGTGGCCTGGCTGCTGGTGGTCAACTACTGTCTTTTTCCCTTGGCGGCCCTGTTTGGCCCAGACGGTGACCCGGACGGTCGCATGTCCTTTGGCTGGTACCAGGTGGCTGCTGTGGTGCAAGACTATGCTCCCCAGCACGAGCTGTGGTTGACCACCGACTACCGTTCCGCTTCGGCCCTAGCCTATGCCCTCAACGACGATCGCGTATTAGCCGTCTCCGAGCGGATCGACCAGTTTGATGTGTGGGCGAGGGAGCGAGGGCTGGTCGGCCGCTCGGCCCTGGTCCTGGCGGATGACTGGCATCCTTTTACTGGCCAGGGAACGCTGCGGTTAGCGCCCGGCTGGCAGCAGATTGCCACCATTCCAGTACGGCGGTTTGGTCTCAAGATTAAAGACTACTATCTATACACTGGCAGGCTACAGCAGCCTGCTGGCGTTGAGCCGCCCTAGCTGCCCTCAATGCCCGCCTGGTGCTCACATTTAAATCCCCGCTGCCGCCACTGGGTCAGATCCACCGACGCCAGGGGGAGTACCCGCCCGCAGTCAGGTTTATAGACCTGGGCAACCACGGCCCACAGCAAACTGCGACCCACATCAAGGGTGGTTTTAAGGGGGGTTTCTTGATTGCCGGGAATGCCCGTTTCATCGACAATTAGGGGCTCAACCCAAATCCCCTGGGCACCTAGTAAAATCCGAGCCAGGGTGACGGCGCGACCGGTGTGACTGCCTGAAGTCACCAGGGTGACCCGATGGGTGCCCCAGCGCTCCAGCATGGGCACCGCATAAAAAAAGTTGTCAAACGTGGATTGGGCACAGTGCTCTAACCATACCTGGTCCAAAGAGGCCCCCGCCTGCTCAAACAGGAGCCGAATACAGGGGTCTAGCGACCCAGCGGATATCAAAATTGGCAGCGGTGTGGAAAATGTGCTGGCCAGCTGAGCCATGTGCATTTCTCGGCGAATGCTGCCCCCTAAAACCAGATAGGCATCGGTGGGTGCCTGGCTGGAGCGCCAAAGGCTATGGACCATGAGCAAAACCGCCGTGACCACCGCTAGCAATAGCCCCAGACCCCCATACTTCAACCGTCGCTGTCGTGTTTTGAGTCGTGATGTGACCTTGGCCATTTTGAGGCGTGCTCACTGCTTTGTGCTGTACGCACTTCCGTAAATATACCCCTGTAATCCCAGGGTCGAAAGCCTATTGTATGGGTAACACAGCTTTTGATACATCTCCTGTTAGATTTTAGCCGGTCAAAACCGCTAAAACCTGCGGATTATAACCACAGCACAGGTAAGGTTTGGGTAAAGATCGGTGTGGTTTTAGGCCATTGCCCAACAGCGTGCGCTAGATTGAAGGCCAGCATTGATGGTGAGGAGATCTAAGCCGTAAAGGTTGGACGTTCAACGGTTTGCCGGTGATAACACCCCTGCCAATGGACTGTTCAACCGGGGCAATGCACCATATTTGTATCTTTAATTTATTTTAGGTAAATCTACTCACCTGTTTTTGATCCCCTACACTGCGTTTATACGTTCCGTTATCCTCTGTCGCCACCGTTTCAATGAGAACTACCCCAACGTTATTTCGCGCGACCGCTCCCGCTGCGATCGCAGCGGCTATCCTCACACCTGTACTCCTAACATCATTTTCAGCCGAGGCGGCATTTACAGACGGACCCAAGGCAATCCTCGATGAAGCCTGGCAGATTATCTATCGCGAATACGTTGATGAGTCTTTTAATCGCACCGACTGGGTTGAGGTCCGCCAGGAACTGCTCGGTCAAAACTACACCTCACGTCAGGCTGCCTATAGCCAGCTACGCCGCGTCCTGCGCCGTCTTGACGATCCCTACACGCGGTTTTTAAGCCCCGATCAGTACGCCGAACTCACAGAGCAAACATCCGGAGAGATCTCCGGGATCGGTCTCCAGCTAAGGCGGGATCGCACCGTTGGTGCGGTCATTGTCAGCGATGTAATTGAGGATTCTCCCGCCGCTGCAGCGGGCATTGCCGTTGGCGATCGCATCGTGCTGATCGATAGCCGCTCCACCGATCTTCTCAGTGCGGAGCGGGTCTCCCAGCTGCTCCATGGGGATGCGGACACCCAGGTCACCCTGACCATTGAGCGCGACGGTGAAACCCAGACCTTTATCGTGGCGAGAACCCGCCTAGAAATAAGGGCAGTCAAGGCCAAGCTGGAAACCCAGGGTGGCATCAATGTCGGCTATATCCGGCTTGATGAATTTAGCGCCCATGCCGCCGAACAGATGCAGGCGGCCATCGCAGACCTTAGCACCCAGGGGGCCGAGGCCTTTGTCCTAGACCTGCGCAACAATCCCGGTGGATTGCTGCAGGCCAGCGTTGATATCTCCCGCATGTGGCTACGTCGAGGACCGATCGTACGCACGGTGGATCGCAGCGGCGACAGTGAAGAGATTTCAGCCAATCGGACCCATCTGACCGAACTGCCCATGGCCGTGCTGGTCAACGGCGAATCAGCCAGCTCCAGTGAGATTGTTACCGGAGCTTTGGGGGACAACGATCGGGCCATTGTGGTGGGCAGTACCACCTTTGGTAAGGCCCTGGTTCAATCTCTCCACGGTCTCTCAGATGGCTCTGGTGTCGCGGTTACCGTCGCCCACTACTACACCCCCAACGGTACCGATATTAGCCGCAAGGGGATTACCCCCGACATTCAAGTAGACCTCTCCTCCGACGAACGCAGTATCCTAGAAAACGACCCCGACCTGATGGGCACCGTTGAGGATCCGCAGTTTACTGAAGCGGTGTCGGCGCTGGCGATAGAGATAGTCGCCCTGCGCCAGGGACAGATTTCTCCAGTAGCCCCCACCCCCCAGCTGGGTCGGACTCCCGATAGAGACTAGGGAGAGACTAGGGGCAAGTCACCCAGCGGTGGAGACTAGTCATTGGGACTGTGGCGAGAAAAGCTGTAGATCCGCTGGGTGTTGAGCTGATCACCGATAATAGCCGGTGATTGCCAGCTAAAAATCTGTCGATCTAGACCCACCTGCAGGGTGGTAAAGGGATCGCTACCGTTGGCGACTAGCAGGTCAAGGGCTTCAAGATCCGACCACTGAATCAGCTGCTCTAGCAGAGCGATAATGGCCCTGCGATAGCCGCTGTCAGACGGCTGATACCAGTCGCTGGCAACAGGTTTTGCCAGACCCAGGTTAACAATCAACGCCCCAGGACCAAATAGGGAGACCGCTATGGAGCGGGCTTCTTCCTGGAGTAACAGACCGGCATCGTGGGCCAGCTGGCGGAGCTGGTTGACCTTTTCATAGCGCTGAGCCGGGGGCAGCGGTTCCGCCCAGTGCAGGGCCAGGGTACCCAAATAGGACTGCAGCATTAAATGCCCCAGCTTTTGGGCCTTAGTGGACAAGTAGCCTGAATTGTAAGTATTGGCTTCAATCAGCAGGGGCATGCGATCCACCATTTCCAGGCCATATCCTTTAAGACCGGCAATCTTACGCGGATTGTTGGTGATCAGTTTGAACTGGTGTACCCCCAGGTCATTTAGGATCTGGGCACCGATGCCGTAGTTGCGCTGGTCCGCCGGTAGGCCCAGCTTTTCATTGGCCTCTACGGTGTCAAATCCCATATCCTGTAGCGAATAGGCCTTGAGCTTGTTTACAAGCCCAATCCCTCGGCCCTCCTGACGCAGATAGACAACGACCCCCGTCTGGGCGTTTTCAATCATTTTGAGTGCGGTCTGCAGCTGCAGGCGGCAGTCGCACCGCAGGGAGCCAAGGGCATCTCCGGTCAGACATTCTGAATGCACCCGCACCATCACCGGGCTGGTCTTAAATGTGGTCGGCTCGCCCTTGACAATGGCAACATGCTCAGAATCATCTAGGAGATTGCGATAGGCATAGATTTTAAAGTCTCCAAACTGAGTGGGTAGAGCGGCCACGGCTTCTCTTTTTACCAACCGCTCATGGCGCAGACGGTAGCTAATCAAATCAGCAATGCTAATTAGCTTGAGCCCGTGGGTTTGGGCATAGTCAATCAGTTCAGGTAGGCGAGCCATGGAGCCATCCGGATTCTGAATCTCACAGATAACGCTGGCTGGGTACAGCCGCGCAAGTTTGGATAGGTCCACCCCGGCTTCAGTATGGCCTGCCCGTTTCAGAACACCGCCGTGCTTGGCCCGTAGGGGAAAAATGTGTCCCGGCCGCCGCAGGTCCTTGGGTTTGGCATCCGGATTAATGGCAACTTGAATGGTACGGGCCCGATCTTCGGCTGAAATGCCGGTGGTTACCCCCCAACTCAGGCTGGCGTCAATGCTGACGGTAAATGCGGTTTGCTCATTTTCATCCTCAAACCCGTTACCACTCACCATCAGCGGCAGACCGAGCTCATCTAAACGCTCGCCGGTCATGGCTAGACAGATCAGCCCCCGCGCTTCGACAGCCATAAAGTTGATCATATCGGGGGTGGCAAACTGAGCGGCGCACACCACATCCCCTTCGTTTTCTCGATTCTCGTCATCTACTACGACAATGGCTTTACCAGCGCTAAGATCCGCCAGGGCCGCATCGATGCTGTCAAATGTAAATTCGACCAGTTTTCCCTCTATCTTCTGATGGGTATTTGACCCGGATGATAGAGATGATGGATTAACGTTGGCAACCACGACTCCTTTACCTACTGACTGTCAATTGACTGCCAATCGATTGTAATGTGATATCCCCGTAATTGCAGCTAACGCGCTGATGGATAGGGCCTAAGGAGACGAGGGTTGAGAATTTTGTAAGGGGTCAATCAAAACAATCGGATGGCGGTTGGGATCTTCCTGTCCGCTCTGCTCCCGCATGATGCGGCTAGACTGCTCTGGATCAAAATTGTCGCTAAAATCCTGCCAAACGCCGTCATGCTCACGCTCTAAAGAGATGATGGAGCGATCGAGCTGCTCTAGCTCTGCTTTTTGTTGATGGTAGTAGGGCAGAAGCTTAGCAATGGTTGAGGTGGCTACCACCGCCAGCAGCACGTTGACAATAAGCTTGACGCTAGACTCTAGAACCAACGATTGGCGAGCTTTGCCTCTCGGGACCAACATCGTTGCTTTTCGAGTCATTAATGGAAGTCCTTAGCACGTCGTTTAAGGCTGATACAGCCCGCCATCATTATGAAGCCTATTGCCCCATTTGTGCTGAGAATTCCCCCATTTTTAGAAAACTCTATCCCCCAGTCAGACTATGTCTGGCCGCTCTTCAAAAATGGCCCCAGGCTCGCTGGAACCTGAGGCCATTTCTCTATAGGTTTTCTGTGGCTCTATCTCTGTAGCTCTGTAGAACTCTATTTGTAGAGCTCGGTACCAAGCCGCAGGGCCAAAACGCCGGGAACCAAAGCAGTCAGCAAAGCAATAATAATCTGAGTATCTGATAAAGCCATGGGGCGCTGATTTCCTTACTAAATTGCTACTCTCTTAGGAAATTGTTGACCAAAATTGACTCAATCAGCCGTTTCACACTCAATCTGTTACAGACTTTAACAACATGGTCGTCAGTTTTCCTGAAGGTATCCCCAGAGTATGCAAGCAGTGCTGTCCGCCGGGATGGGAATGTAGCTTCGACCACACACGCGTTGACAGCAAATGCGATAATAAGATACCTATATTTAAATATTTGTACGTCTTTAAGGCTCACTTGTTAGCAACTGTCCTATGGCAGTTACTTTTATGAACACAGCTTCCTCCGACGGCAGTGGCAATGCTGTACTCAATGACAATGATGAGTCCTCAGATGCTAATTCAACAGTTCGTTCAGTTTTAGATCTTAAGCTGATTCGTATTCAGCGGGACGTGCTGCGCATGGGTGCTTTGGTGGAAAATTCCTGCCTGATGGCCAGGGAGGCACTTTGCGATCGCAACCTAGATGCAGCCAGACAGCTTAAAAAACACGATAAGCATATCGATCGGCTCTACCGGCAGATTGAGGTAGACTGCATCAATCTGATCACCCTAGAGGCCCCGGTCATGCAGGACCTGCGTCTTGTCAGCGCTCTGATGCAGATGATTCGCGATCTAGAACGGATTGGCGACTACTCCAAAGATATTGGTGAAGTCGCCATCAAGCTGTTTCCATATCCGGTCTACGACGCCATGGATCAAGTGCAGATCATGCTGGATCGATGTCGGTCCATGGTGGCCCTAAGCCTGCTTTCTCTCTCCGAGTTAGATGTGGAAGCGGGTTTAGAAATTAAGCAAAAAGATGACGTTGTCGACGATGACTACGAGCGGCTTTACACCCTGTTGGTACAGGCTCCAATCTCTAGCAGTGCAGAACCCACCGTCCTTCTAGTGCTGGCTATTCGCTATCTAGAGCGCATAGCCGACCATGCCACCAATATTGGTCGACGGGTGGTTTTTGTGGTGACCGGCGAGCGACTTTAGAATAAATTATTTGAAAGCTATTTGACATAGTGGTCACTTTAAGGAACACTTATGCTGTTCATGTGCTAATTTTCTTGAGTGTGCTCAGCCAAGGGCCGCGCCAACGACAGTCCACACTGTGCAGCGGTAGTTTAGGGTTGGTTTTTAAGGATGCGTCTTGGGGGATTGCCCTCGTACCTTGCAGGCTGACTTGTTGCTAAATAGTGTGGCGGTTGTATCGACGGTCTGTAGAGCAACGTCTGCCATGGGCTTTGGGATTTGCTAAGGAAGCAGTTCTTGTCCGTTTTCTTAAACGGAAGTAGCGTGTTCTATGCCCGGCCTCTGACCAAGAAACCAGTGGCATTGTTTCAATAACGCATAGGATTCATCGCTACATGAATTTTTCAATTGCTTCCCTGTTAACGAACTTTTCAAACGATAAGCTCGTTACGACCAAGACGCTAGAAAAAAAGCTCAACTGTTCCGATGATGACCAGGTTAGCGACTTGGGTATTGCACTGGATGCCTTAGAACGCATTGGCGTCTTGGAAAAAGAACGGGGTAAGTATCGTCGCATCCATGAGGATGGGGTGATCGAGGGCAAGCTGCGCTGCTCTAGCAAGGGATTTTGTTTTGCGATTCAAGATGAGGAAGAGGCTGACGACATCTATGTCAGAGAAGCCCACCTCAACCATGCCTGGAACGGCGATCGGGTACTGGTAAAAGTCACTAAGGATGGAAATCGGCGACGCAGTCCTGAGGGCGAAGTTCAACTGATTTTAGAACGTGCCAATTCATCGGTGCTCGCCCGGATCAAAGAAGCCGAAACGGACAAGAGTCTGCAGGCAGTTCCCCTAGACGATCGGCTCCTGTTTAAGCTAGACCTCAAAAACAAAGCTGAGGATGACCTGAGTCAGGCAGACCTGCAGGCGGCCATCGACCATCTGGTCCATGTTGAAATTCTGCGCTACCCCATCGGTCAACACCTGCCCCACGGCAGGGTGGCCCAGATCCTCGGCAGCGATGCGGAGGCCGCAGCCGATATTGATATCGTTTATTGCAAACACGATCTGCCCCGTGCCTTTCCAGAAGAGGTGATGATGGCAGCTAAAGCACTGCCCAATCGCGTCCGCAAGGCCGACATGAAAAAGCGTTTGGATCTGCGGGAGCAGCCCACCATCAGCATTGATGCTGATGGTGCCCAGGTGATTGACGATGCCCTGACGGTGGAGCGTATGGATGATGGCAGCTGGCAGTTGGGAATTCATGTGGCGGATGTTTCCTACTATGTGCCAGCCGACAGTCCCATTGACCAGGAAGCTCACCGTCGGGGCACATCCGTCTACCTGGCGGATTCCCCCGTACCGCTGCTGCCGCCGCCCCTGTCCACGTCTTTGTGTGCGCTGCTAGCCGACAAGGAGCGGCTGACAATTTCGGTGATAGTCAGTCTCTCGCCAGAGGGTGAGGTGCTTTCCTATGAGGTGCAGCCCTCGGTTATCCGTAATGATCAGCAGCTTAACTACCACCAGGCCCAGGCGGTGCTGGCTCGAGAGGACAAGGCGGCCCTAGAGGCGCTGTCGTTTAAGAAACGGGAGCTGACTAAGTTTAAGGATAGCTTTGAGCTGATCGATCAGCTGTTTGAGGTCAGTGAGCTGCTGCAGCAACAGCGCAACCAGCGGGGGTCATTTGACTTAAATCTGCCGGATCATGTGTTTCCAGAAGAAGCGGGAGAAGAGCTGTCCCATTATCTCTCTCCTAAATTTCAACATGATGACGAGGGCGGTTTGGGGGTAATGGTGGTTTCGGACCTGCTCCCGGCCCGCCGGATTGTGACTGAATGTATGCTGTTGGCTAACCAGCTGGTGGCCAAGCATCTTAAGGCATTGGAAGTACCGGCTATCTATCGTTTGCACGGCACGCCTGACCCCGGCGATGTGCAAGAGCTGATCAAGCTGGCCAACAATATGGGGCTAAATCTGCAGCTAGAAAGTGAAGACGCTGTGCTGCCCAAGGACTATCTTGGGTTTGTTGAGCAGTTCAGCCAGTCTAAGGCTGAAAAAGTACTCACCTATTTGTTGTTGTCTACCCTCAAGCCCGCCTCCTACAGCAGTCATCCCGACGGCCATTTTGGCCTGGCCCTAGGGGATGGCTATACTCACTTTGCGTCTCCCGTCAGGCGGTATCCTGACCTGTTAGTACACCGGGTGCTACATGCCGTCTTTGATGAGGGTCGCGATCGCAAAACCACCCGTTCCAAAGATCGGGTTGATTTGCGCAGCGATAGCAGCCATGGCAACATTAGCTGGAGCGTACTGCCCCCAGATATCAACAGCGAATTTGAAGAGCGCTTTAGCCATGTGACCACCCACCTGACCGAACGGGAGCGGCTGGCCCAGGAAGCTGAATCGGATCTAGAGGGTCTAAAAAAGGCGGCCTTTATGCAGGCCCACACGGGGGAAGTCTTCCACGGGTTGATTACCGGCGTCCAGTCCTATGGATTTTTTGTAGAACTTGAAGAGCTGCTGGTGGAAGGTTTAGTCCATGTCAGCTCCCTCAAGGACGACTGGTACGAATATCGTTCTCGCCAGCAAAAGCTGATGGGTCGTAAAAACCGTCAGCAGTATCGCCTGGGCGACCGAGTGGAAGTCCAGGTCAAAAGTGTTGACTACTACCGTCAGCAAATTGATCTTGTGGCCGTAGGCGGTGGTAGTGAAGCCCTCGACGATGACGATGATGGCGACGGCGACGGCTTTAACGGCGAGTCTACCAGCAGGGAAAATGGAGACAGGCCCTTCGACGATGGGGAAGAATAGCCCGCCATCTCGTCCCCTGGTCCTAGGTATTACCGGAGCCTCCGGTCTGATCTACGCGGTGCGAGCGTTAAAACATCTTTTGACGGCGGGCTACCAGGTGGATCTGGTGGCATCTAAAGCCGTTTATATGGTTTGGCAGGCCGAGGAGCAGGTGCAGCTGCCCGGCGACCTCGAGCGGCAGGCTCGGTTTTGGCGAGAGCAGGCAGCTATTGGCGACGAGGGCACCCTCCGCTGTCATACTTGGAGCAATGTGGGAGCGACCATTGCCAGTGGTTCATTTAAAACCCTGGGGATGGTGATTATGCCCTGTAGTATGAGTACGGTGGGTAAACTGGCCGCCGGTTTAAGCTCCGACCTACTGGAGCGGGCCGCCGATGTACAGCTTAAGGAGGGCAAACCCCTGGTGCTGGTTCCTCGGGAAACGCCGTTTAGTTTGATTCATCTCCGCAACTTGACAACCCTGGCGGAAGCAGGCGCTAGAATTGTGCCAGCGATTCCAGCTTGGTATCATCGGCCCCAAACTATTGACGATCTGGTGGACTTTGTGGTGGCACGTGCTTTAGACCAGTTGGATATTGATTGTGTGCCGCTAAACCGATGGGATGGCCATGGCAGCTGAGGTTTAGCGGGCTGAGGTCCAGGAGACAGCGATGGTACAACTGACTATATTTCTGACGGTGGCTGCGGCGCTGCTGATCCTGGTGCTGCAAAATCTGAGCCCCTCTCTACCGCTGGTGGTACTAGGACGCTCGACCGGGGCACTGCCGCTGTCGCTGTGGCTGCTGATTGCGATCGCAGCAGGCAGCCTGTGTACCCTACTGATCTATCAGCTGGTTCCCAAGCAGCGTTCCTACCGGCCCATGGGCAAGCGCGTAGGTAACGATGTCCCCCCGGAACCGGCCAATCGGTTTGTAGACATGTCTGGATCAAATCCATCAAATCCATCCACGCCAGAGCGCGGACAGTCACGTGACGAAACAACTCCCCGCTATCAGACCAAACGCCCAACCCCCTACGACAGCGATTGGGAAACGTTTAAGGCTCCCGAACAGTGGGACGACTGGGGGCAGCAGCAGGGCCGCTCTAGGGATGCCTCTAGAGATCCTGTCAGAGACCCCGCCAGGGACCCCGGCGATCCGGTCGACAATACGGTTAGGGATATTGAATCAGGCTGGGGGTACGACGATTACGCGCCCCCGCCGGCCTATGGGGAAAACGCCGGGCCAGATATAGGCTGGGACGGCGCGCAAGCGCGCACCCACGATGAGGGCTGGCTCTACGGTGGTGAGCCCCCAGCAGAGCCCCCGGTCTCCCCGGAGCCGGAGCCACCAGAGCCATCGGACGATGTGTACGACGCCAGCTACCGAGTGATCATTCCCCCCTACGATGCCAAGGACGACCCAGGCTGATTGACCAGGCCCGATTGGTTGCATTATGGGTAACCGACCTAGTGCCTATCAGCCTGGGCTAGTAAGCTATAACGGTAGCGCTCACGCTGTCCATGTCCCCGGTTTTACCCATCGATACCCAGCGCTATCAGTCTGGCACCTGTACTTTGGAGGTGACGGCACACCGTTCATCGCTGTCCCAGTGGAGCGATCGCCCCGTCGTGCGACAGCTGCGGTTTAGCCTGTGGCTGGAGCAGCCAGACCGCCAGCGGCTAGCCGCTGGCGATCAGACCCAGCTGGTCACCCTCAGACATGCGGTGGAGTCCTATGTGCAAACCCACCTGACCCAGCGGGCCTGGCCCCAAACCCACGGTTTAAAGCTTTTGGACCGGGAGCTAGAATTTAGCACGCTGCAGCTATTTGACCTGGCCGAGGTGCTCACCGCCTCCGAGCAGGGCCAAATCATCCTACCGGTGGCCACACGGCGACGGCGATCTTACTGGTGGACAGGGTCTGCAGCGGCTTCTCTGCTAGTCGCTGTGGGGGTGGCCCATCTTTACTTCAGACCAACGGCGGAGCTAGCCACGTCCCAGGCCCCTGAAGCCGTTTTTGAAGAAAATGAAATACCGCCGACTGGTTTCGAGACCGCCCCTGAAACGCTCGATGCCCCTGCTGTAAACGATGCAGCACCTGATGTCTCGGCTCCCGAGACCGCCCCCGAGACCACGGCGGAAACCGCCCCTGAGACCGCCCTAGGGCCAGCCTCCGCTGACGCTCCCACAACCGCGTCCGGGGGGGCAGACAGTGGCCCGTCGCCATCCCAGACCGGCCCAGAAGCGGTCGATATCGTCCCAGAAGCCGCCGCTCCAGAAACTGAAGTTCCAGAAACTGCCGTAGCTGAACCACCCCAGACGGCGACGGCTCCCAGGACATCCCCGCCAGCGGAGCTAGACGCCGAACCGTTTGGGGAAAACGGAGCTGCAGATAGCACCTTAGCTATTCCCTCCGCTGAGCAGGAACCGGCGCGCTCCCAGGCAGGGGCAATGCTGGCTGCGATCGCAGCTGACCTTGCCCCCTACCAGCCGACGGATACCGCCTATCCCCTGGTGTACCACCTGCAAATTGCAGCGGATGGGACGATCCTCGCCCTAGAGGCCGTCAGCAATGATGCCCCCATCCTGGATATCCCACCGCAGACCTTGAGCGTTTCCCCCGGTCGACCTCTGCGGCTAGAGCTAACCTACACCGGCATCATTCCCCCGAGGGTAGTAGAGCTACGGCAGCCGTAGTCAGCCGTGCCCAGAGCGATCTGCTTTTTTCTGGGCGGCCCGGTTTTTGCGTCGCACCAAACCCTCATTAACTGGAAACCCAGCCACCGGAATGACCTGGTGACGACGGTCAGCTTCCCGTTTTCGCAGCTCGGTAAAATCAACCCAGTGAATACAATCCACGGGACAAGTATCAATGGCTTCTTGGATTAGCTCTTCGCTATCCCCATCTTGGCGCACCGCTCGAGCCCGGCCGTGCAAAGGCTCTAGATAAAAGGTGTTGCGCGCCACATGGACACAGTGGGTGCAGCCAATACAGGTGGTCTCGTCCACATAGACCCCCTGCTGACGCACGGCCCCACCCAGCTCGGGCTCCAGCCCGGAACGAGCTTCAGCCGCCCTGAGCAAACCCCCTAGCTCAGGCTCTAACCCGGAACGCCCATCGGCGGGCTCGGTTGATAACGTCATTAGTAGTCACTCCAGTAGTCACTCCAATCCTCAGGGGGCAGCTCCAGAAACGGCACAGGCGGCCTGAAGCCGCAAGCCTCAAAACCGCCTATCTTTCACAACCTTTCTAAGCTTGCCTAACTCTGGGACCAGCGCTGCAATACCAGCCGAATGGAACCATCCTGGGCCGTCTTCTGCTCAGTTACCTGAAAACCCTGGCGGGAAGTTTCGCCCATCACCGTGTGATACGCATAGCGCTGGGTTACCCGGTTTAAAAAACCATCCACCGACAGAGACTGCTGCCAGTACTGCATATCAGCCACCAGCTCATAGTCTCCGGTGTCCGTATTGCGCTTGAAACCAAGGTCGTAGCCATTATCCTGCTCGATAACGACCTCAGCGGTTTCTGTCTTCCCCTGATAGCCGCGTACCGCCTGGGGTCCAACCTTCCAGTCGGTGCCGATATCGGTTAACGCAGCCTGCAGAGCAGGAAGGTTACGAATCTTGGTTTTGATCTGGCTAAAGTGCGACATCTTAAACCTTGTATTTTGTGGAAGTTAACAGTGACAACCTTGAACGGTTGGGCAAAGGTTAAAGCAGGCGCTAGGTCAAACCTACCAGCTGCCGTAGTTGGCCTGGGAATCCCTATGCTCAGACAAGAGCTGACCGTTCTGGTTGTAGAACTCAGACGTTTTTTCCTGGGATAGAACCTGACCCAGTTCAGCTTCAATAGCAGCCGTCACCTCAGCGCAGGAGCAACCAACAATGCCGGTCACTAGCTCCTTAACTCGGCCATCGGGATAAATAACAAATTCCAGTGTTTCCACAGGGATTCACCTCGTAACGGAGAGCGCCACACTAGGGGCAGGTACATAGACAAAACAATAGCTAAAAACCCGTTAATACTCTATATAAAAAGTTAATACAGAGCATTGAGTTTGAGAGTGCCTACGTTAGCCGTATAATTAGTGTCGCGCAACTTCCTGAAGCCGTCAAGCAGAAGGGTTGGCAGGATTGAGGTCCGGCGTAGGTGTGTTACAAATTTCAATATTCCGACAAAGTAAATAGCTATTGTTGAGGCGAATTTACATATGGAACCGGTTGGTTTTCAGTTTGAGCAGGAGTTTATTGAGTCGCTGCGCTGTATTCCCATGGAGGTGAGGCTAAAGTTAGACACCTGTGGTGTCAAGCTAAAGCTCAGCCACTGGCATCAGTTCACCCAGGTTGAACGCCAGACCCTGGTTACTATGGCCTGCGATTGCGAAAACAGTGTTCGGACCTACCAGCACCATCTGCAGGCGTTGGTGACTCGCTACACAGGACAGCCCGCCAAGGAAATTAGCGTGGCTCCTGTCTGGTTAGCACCCACCGTGCCTGACCGGGTACAGCAGCAGGCAGCCGCCCATAATTTGACGATTGCGATGGAGCGGTGGCAGGCGCTAACCTCAGCCCAGCGGTTTGCCTTGATCAAGCTCAGTCGGCCCAGCCACGAAAACCGCAACTTTATTTTGGCGATGCAGGAGTTTGGTCTGGCGAGTTGAGATGGAGCTGTTAGTATCGGTACCAGTGTCGCTGGGGCGCTGCGGGTTGACGTTGGTTTGTTGACGTTGGTTTATCGTAATTTTTAGCTATGGGTAGTCGAGGGCCAAATAGCCGGAGTTCTTCTGTTAAGGTTTCTAATCGGGCGGTTTCCCCTCACCTGATGACAGTGCCCTGGTCGCTATTGGCGCTGGGGCTGATACTGCATGGAATAGTGGGGTTACTGCTGTCGGTGTTTTCTCCCCCCTATTGGGTCTGGATCCTGGCGTTTGCGGGCACTTTGGTGCAGACGCTGGCCCTGGCGGGTCCTAGGGCTCTAGCGTCGTTGAAAGGAGCTTGGATCCTGGTATCTCGCTTGATCACCTGTCTGGGAACGGCGCTATCGGTGGTTGCTCTCGGGATTGCCGTTGGGTTTGGGGGGACGGTGGATATCGACCAGATTGAATTTTTCAGGTTTGGCCTGGCGCTGCTGTCGACCAATCTTGGGGTTTTGCTGCTAACGGCTGTTTGTAGCTTGCTGATTGCCTATACTGGCGACCGGCTGTTGGCTCACATGGGTCGAGGTCGCTGCAGCCTATCTGTCATGAGCGTTTGTTTTTTGGGTCTGTTTATAGGGGGGACGTTGGGGCTTGCGATCGCAAGCCCATGGTAGCCATATGGTACTAGCGATTGATTTTGGCACTAGCAACACGGTGCTTTCCCGGTGGAATGCGGTTACCAAAGCCGCTGAGGTTCTTCGGCTGGATGCCGTTGGGACATTGGATGTGGTGCCCAGTCTGCTCTATGTGGAAGACGCCCAGCGCGCTCAGGTTTTGATTGGTCAGCCGGTGCGCGATCGGGGTCTGGATCGATCCGAGCGCTGTTTTAAAAATTTTAAACGGGGTATCGGCGCGGCCCAGCAGGGATTTTTGCCGAATTTAGATGGACGTACCCTGTCATTTGAGCAGGTGGGTGACTGGTTTTTGACCCAGGTGATTGAGCAGCTCCAGCAGCAGGAAGATAGCCTGGACGAGATTGTCTTGACGGTGCCGGTTGACAGCTTTGAAACCTATCGTCGCTGGCTCGGTGGCCTCTGCCAACGCTGGGATATCAGCCGGGTGCGGATGATTGATGAACCGACGGCGGCGGCGCTGGGGTACGGTCTGACAGAGAAAGCAACCGTTCTAGTCATCGACTTTGGGGGCGGCACCCTGGATCTGGCGACGGTGCAGCTGAGCGGCCAGCAGTCCCAGGCGTTGGGATACATTCTCCGGTGGGGAAAAAAGGCCATGGGTAACTCGGCCCAGCAGGTCTCGACGGCCAAGGTATTGGCCAAAGCCGGAGAAAATCTGGGGGGAGCCGACATTGATCAGTGGGTGGCTCAAGATCTGTGCGATCGCTACGGGCTGTCGCTGTCGCCCTTGGTTCTACGGCTAGCGGAGCAGCTGAAAATCCAACTCTCTGGAGCCACCAGCGCCAGCGAAAGCTATTTTGACGATGAGACTTTTGAGAGCTACAGCCTCACCCTGGGGCGTGACCAGTTTGAGACGCTGCTAAAACAGCAGGGATTTTTTGAGCGTTTGGAGGAGCGTCTAACCCAGGTTTTGCAGCAGGGACGGCGTCAGGGGGTGGATGTGGAGGATATCGATGCGGTGCTGCTGGTGGGGGGTACCACTCAAATTCCCGCTATCCAAGCCTGGGTCAAGGACCGGTTTGACTCTACTCAGGTGTACAGCGATCGGCCCTTTACCGCCGTGTCCGCCGGGGCGCTACAGCTGCGTCAGGTGCAGCTGACGGACTTTTTGTACCACGGCTACGGTATTCGTTTTTGGGATCGTCGTAACAACTGCCATGGCTGGCATCCGATTATTCCCCAGGGGCAGCCTTACCCCATGGTCCAGCCGGTGGAGCTGGTGCTGGGGGCCTCCAGTGAAAAACAGCCCAGCATTGAGCTAATTATTGGCGAACTTGGCCGTGACCAGGGCGGTACGGAGGTGTACTTTGAGGGCAACCGGCTGATTACCCGCCGGGCTCAGACCGGGGGGGCCGTGGCGCAGCCCCTCAACGAAAAAGCACCCAGCATTGCCGTCCTCAATCCCCCTGGTATGCCAGGGGAAGACCGGATACGGCTGCAGTTTACCGTCGATCGGGAGCGGTGGCTGCGGGTTACCGTGGAGGATATGCTATCGGCTGAAGTTCTGACGGAAAACCAGGCGGTGATAGAGCTTTCCTAGGCCCGCTGGCCCGCTGCTACTCGGGCTGCTCTCCCCCGCCTCCTAGGCGTTCTCGCAGGGCTTCACCGGCCTGCTCGGCTTCGGTTTGGGTTTTGGTAATGATAAAGGTCTGGGTCGCGAGCAAAACCACCACAAACAGCGCTCCCGAGAGGAGAAAACTCAGTTTGGTGGATGGAATACTTTGGCCTAGGGCGTAGATTGCGATCGCAAACACAATGGCCAGATAAATTTTGGACATCACCGGCATGGCCGATGCCGACCAGCAGAGGGCTACCAAAATTGCATTAAAGTACAGTGCCAGCAACCCCAGGTGAATACGCCTAGCATAGATTTGCTGGGCTCGTTTCCGACTGCCAGCAAACGGTAGCTTTAATCGATTGTTCGCCGCATATAGCAGATCCAATGCCATATAACCCACCGGGACCGCCAAACTAGACACGATCACCAGTATCTGGGGCGGTGCCTGGAGCACCTGATTGATGGACTCCGACGACAGGGCTAAATTGATTGCCTGACTAAATAAAAATGCTGTAATGGCCGCCACCAGTACAATTAGCAAGTCAATTCCCAAAACAGGGACAACTGGCATTTGGGCTGTGCGTGGCTTCATAGACTAAATCTATTCCTTGATAAAGTATGTGTGAACTAAATGGTCGCGCCGAGTATATCTACGTATAGCTACCATACCCCAGGGGTTTACAGATAGTTCAGGCTGCCTGAGACCCATACAGATAAGCTAGGAACAACTTTAAATTATCATCATATTTCTGTTCAAGGAAAGACCCAATGAGTTCAGCGCCCTCTTCGATTGATCAACCCCCCATAAATGATGCGGCAAATGATGCGGCTGCCGCCGCCGGCCCCCCATCAACCCAACACATCTCCCCGGAGAGCCCACCTTGGACTATTGAAGACAGTGAGGAACTCTATCGCATTAATGGCTGGGGAGACCCCTATTTTTCCATCAATGCGGCCGGTCATGTCACGGTCTCCCCCCGGGGCGATCGGGGCGGTTCTCTCGATTTGCATGCCCTTATTCAAGCGTTGCAGGCTCGCAACCTATCCCTGCCAATCCTGGTGCGGTTCTCCGATATTCTCGAGGATCGCATCGAACGGCTGAACTCATGTTTTGCCAAGGCCATCACCAAGTACGGTTATGACGGCTGCTACCGAGGCGTCTTTCCAATTAAATGCAACCAGCAGCGGCACCTAATAGAAGATCTGGTGCGGTTTGGGGAGCGCTATCAGTTTGGCCTAGAGGCCGGTTCTAAACCTGAACTGATGATTGCCCTGGCCACCCTAAAAACCCCTGGAGCCCTGCTGATCTGCAATGGATATAAAGACCGGGCCTATCTTGAAACTGCCATGCTCGGCCAGAAGCTAGGCCAGCACCCAATTATTGTTTTAGAACAGTTAGACGAACTGCCGCTGGTGATCGAGGTTAGCCAACAGCTCAATATTCAGCCACGGCTGGGGGTACGGGCTAAACTTAGCGCCAAAGGGATTGGCCGCTGGGGTGGCTCGGCCGGGGACCGCGCGAAGTTTGGACTGACCATTCCTGAGATTTTAACCGTTGTCGAACAGCTGCACGCAGCCGATATGCTGCCATGTTTGCAGCTGCTCCATTTTCACATTGGCTCTCAGATTTCATCCATTAGCGTCATCAAAGACGCCCTGCGCGAAGCGGGGCAAATTTATGTAGAACTGGCTCAGCTCGGTGCCAATATGCAGTATCTAGATGTGGGTGGAGGTCTGGGGGTGGACTACGACGGGTCTAAAACCAATGTCCCGGCCTCTAAAAACTACAGCATTCAAAACTATGCCAACGATGTTGTTGCAGAGGTCAAAGAGGCCTGTTCTGCTCGGAAACTGCCGGTGCCAACCCTGATCAGTGAGAGCGGCCGAGCCGTTGCTTCCCACCAGTCTGTGCTGGTGTTCAACGTCTTGGGTAGTAGCGAAGTTCGCCCCCAGGTACCGTTTCAGCCGTCAGCAGAAGATCACGCCATTCTCAAAGAGCTATACGAGACCTATCAGAGCGTCAGTTCAAAAAACTATCAGGAGGTTTTCCACGACGCCGAACAGTTTAAAGGAGAAGCGGCCAGTCTGTTTAACTTTGGCTATCTCAGTCTGACTGAGCGGGCCCGGGTGGAAAATCTTTTTTGGGCCTGCTGTCAAAAAATTGTTCAGGTGCTGCACCAGGAGGACTATGTCCCAGACGATCTGTCCGAGCTAGAAAAAATGATGGCCTCCATCTACTACATCAATCTGTCGGTGTTTCAGTCGGCCCCCGATAGCTGGGCGATTGATCAGCTGTTTCCGATTATGCCCATCCATCGTCTCAATGAAGAGCCCACCTGTCGAGCCACCCTGGCGGATTTAACCTGTGACAGCGATGGCAAAATGGATCGGTTTATTGACTTGCGCGGTGTGAAATCGGTCTTAGAACTCCACGATCTCCACGGGGAAGACCCCTACTACCTGGGCATGTTTCTCAACGGCGCTTACCAAGAAATCATGGGAAATCTGCACAATCTCTTTGGGGATACCAATATGGTCCATATTCACCTGACGCCCCAGGGATATGCCATTGAGCACGTAGTCAAGGGGGATACAACAAAAGAGGTGCTGAGCTATGTACAGTATGATTCAGAAGCCCTGGTGGAACAAATTCGACGCCGCTCAGAACTATCCCTCAAGGAAAAACAAATTACCCTGGCCGAGGCCCAGCTGTTGCTGCAAAACTACGAGGAGAGTTTGAGCCAGTATACCTATTTGTCCTAGGGATAAAGAGACGTTCCATAGAACGCTTGCTGGAAAGACGTTCCATGGAACGTCTGTACATTGATAAAGTAGGCCTGAGCTGGGTCCTCGGGCGTTAGATAGATTGGAGCTTGGAGAGATCGGGTTTGACCTTGAGCTTTACCACTAGGGCTGTAATATTGTCGTGGCCGTTATGTTCATTGGCAAGCTCAATCAGATCGGCGACGCCTTCTTCGATGCCCTTATGACCTCTGAGAACGGGCTCAATATGGGTGGCGCAGTGGGTTTCTAGCAGTCTGTCATCGCTGAGGCCATCGGAGCACAGCAGCAACAGGGTGTCCTCAGTGAGATTGAGATAGTTAAAGCTGGGTTCAAGCACGTCTTGACCACAGGGACCCAGGGCCTGGGTAAGCTGGTAGGCATCGGGGCGAGTATAGGCAATGGCCGGTTCTACACCGCGTTTGATTTCTCGCTGGCCAACTTCGTGATCAACGGTAATTTGCTGTAGCCCCAGACGCTTGGTATAGCGGTATAACCGACTGTCGCCCACGTGGGCCGATACGGCCTGGGTTCCTTTGACTAACAGCATGACCAGCGTGGTGCCCATGCGCGCACTGCCCGTCCGGTCCTCTGCCTGATTTTTGTCATAGATGACCTGGTTGGCAAGGCTAATGGCTCGGCGCAGCTCGACCTCGTCGGGCAGGTCTGCACTCCAGTGCTGGTCTAGATACTCGCGCAGGGTATCTACCGCCAGCTGACTGGCCACCTCTCCCCCAGAATGTCCCCCCATGCCATCGCAAAGGATATAGGCACAGCGAGCATCTAAGGTCTGACTGGATAGGGTTTCCTGACGGCTAAGGGCGGACTGGATAAAGTAGTTGTCTTCATTGTGGTCCCGCTGCTGACCCACATGGGACTGTCCGGCGTCTTCTAGACCCGTCAGCTTCATCGGCAGCACCATGGTGGGGGAATCGATGCTGTCCATGCTGGCATCTTCGGAAAGGTCCAGACCTTCTAACCCTGGAATATCTAAATCTGCTAGAACATTTGTATCGGGTAGCGTTTCTGACGGCGTGATTGGCACATCTGTACCTAGCTGATATTTATCTGCGATCGCAATCAGAGCATCCTTTAACGCCTCAATCCGATCGAACTGCCCCTCGGTCACCTGGGCGGCAAGCTCAGTCAGGTCAGGTAGGGACTGCCCCGTAGACTGCAGCAGGGACTGCCACAGTAGCCCCATATCCGCCAGGCGATAGTCATTGCGATAGGGTCCCATCTCAATACACCGCAGACAGACAATCTGATCTTCATCCATACACAGATTGTTAATATTCAACAAACTGCCCTGCCCTTTAAACACGGCCATGGTTCCCCACAGCTCGACCATGACATAGAAACTGTGGATCTGCTGCAGCGGGTCTAGGGTTGCCTCCTGCCACACGGTGAGCAAATTTGGCAGATGTCGGCGATCTTCAATAACCAGAACGCTGTAGTCCGTATCAACCCAGGCCTGCTGCAGCTCTGGAATCGATGGGAAAAACCGGCTGTGGAGCAGCAGATAGGGATAGGCCATCAGGGGTAAAAGCTCTGTCCCTTCTGGTGCTTCTCCAGGGGCCACCAGGGCCAGCTGCTGACTCTGCTCCACCAGAGAGGACGCCATATCATCGGGTTTTGTATCGGTGACTTGAGCCTCAACGGGCTTTTGAACTCCGTTAGCCAGGACCACCTCCTCCACTAGCCGGTAGCGCTGTTGGGCATCCAACCAGTCACCAGCGGCTTTGGTGATGCCCGCTGAGGTGCCCGTCGCATCGGTGGCTACCTGGTGCCAAATTGCCGGGTCGCCACTGCTGGGACTACTACTCTCAGGGAGAGGGGCCTGAGAGTCCGCCACCAGAGCGACCGGCGGTACCCCTGGAACGATCAGAGCCCGCCAAAGCTGTAGCGGTGCTCCGCATGACTGGCAAAACTTATGTTCGGTTGGATTATGAAAGTGGCAGTATGGGCAAATGATCATCAGTGGATAAAGAGGACCGTTAACAATAACCGCA
>ERZ1740070.730-NODE-730-length-21756-cov-5.140362_pt1 | contig 21756 bp, 19 predicted proteins | sample MGYA00581734_ERZ1740070 | MGnify/ENA primary metagenome ERZ1740070 (study PRJEB43018, sample SAMN04849744) | marine metagenome | isolation source: floating plastic debris | place: Pacific Ocean | collected 2008-09-01 | study: EMG produced TPA metagenomics assembly...
ATGTCGGTTAGCGATCGCGCTCTAAGATGATGACTTTTTCAGCAAGCCCTACTTAAAGCCGTTACAACTGAAGCTTTCAGGGAGCAAAAACGACAGGTGAAGGCATTATCCATTTTGCTACCTGCGCTGCATAATTGGCTGATGTCTTGGGAGCTGGGGACAAATTTCAAAAAGGTGTACATAGAAGCGCAAACTTTGTTGTTTCAACAAATTCAGCAGGCGACAGCCACTCAGAAAAGCTGGCTTGAAGAATTTCTCTCGCAAGATGAACAGAGTGCTGAAGCAAGACATTAGCAAGACTAGCTTCAGCTTCGAGAAAAGCTAGCTGAGATATTGGAGCGGGAAGGCTAGCAAGTGCTGGCTAGGTAGCCGCACAGGAAATAGAGTGACATCAACGACTCTTTTTCACAAATCAATACATCAATTTTGTGAAAAAGAGACATGCATCACACACCTTCAAAGTGGTGAACCTAGATTCTGTGATTCCAAACGCGCCCTTATATGGTGCCAAATATCAGGATATTTAGCTCTAAGCAACTTCCACTTTAAAGTCTTTAATGTAGCCTTTCTTGGAAACGGAACAGATATAGATTTAGGACCTTTCAGAAGGTACAGATTTCGAGGTTAGTTGCATAGGCTCTGTCCAAACCACTTACTTTCATTCGACACCGTCTTCAGCATGCGGTGTTTCCCTCTCTTTTGATGCTTTCTGGGATGACAACTTACGTTTTCTATATCGTCTTGATGCTTTCACCGTAAATTGTACTAAGTTACCGGATAGATAAGCCATAACAACTGTAAAAGTACCGTAAAAAGCTGATAGTAACTCTATCCATAAAATCAAATTTTTAGTAGGGGAAAATACTACCGAATCACGAAATGGAGAAACTTCAGACACATATCCAAGTATTGGGACAACGAGGAACGTAATAAATACAATAGTAAATACTACCAGCACCACTATTGTCCTGAGCCAGGAGTCCACTAAAAGTTCAAAGTTCTCTGATACCTTATTTATATATTTGTTTTTTCCCGCAGCCTTACTTGGTTCCACTTGCGGAATTTAGAAGAAAATCGGGCAATAATGAGGCTAACCCCATCCTTCAAGAAAGCAGCTGAGATGCTTGCTAAGACAGCAATAAAGAAGGCGGAAAACCACCATGATGGATCTCTAATCAATTCTAATATTTTGGCCATCATCGTCGCTATCTAACTTTGTTGATTATCATATCTCTTGCAACCTCTACCAAGTAGCTGTTTATTCTTCTATTAAGTCGGACTGAGAACATTAAAATAAGCGTGTCTAGAATGCTGAGTTGTGTCGTCGGTTAAGCTACAGTAGTCGTATTTTTCTGTTCTAAAATATACCTAATACTCTGCATCTGTGTTGGAAGATCATATCGCTGCCCAGATTATTACGAACAAAAGACTGCTGTCGTTTATCTGGTTACATGCACAAATCGCACAGCCCGAAAGCTGTACTTCATCTCTTAAAATATGACTGATCCTGAAATGCGATCGCGCCAACAATCAACTCCATCCAAGCCTTCCACCCATAAATATGATTTTGCAGATCTTCTATCCTAAAAATCTGCCCCAGGTCATCCCACAAAATAGAATCACCACCAAACAGCTCTACAGTGTACAGCTGTTCATCACTAGGATTTATAGGAGCGTAACCGTCTCTAGTACGCTCCGTCATCTCCAGCAAGCGAACCGGCCAAGAAGATTGTGAGCCATCAGCAAACAGCAGAATAACGCATTTGATTTCCTTTCAATACTCAACCGATACTGGCGTACTTAAATTCATAGCAACTCAATCGTATTCCTTGCCTTCGTATTCTCGGCAACCTTCGCAGGGGCCGAAGGGGTTTGCGGCGCAGCGGATGTAGGGCGATCGCGCATTCAGCTGACAAGTAATATCCCCAATCACAAGCCCCATCCCCTCAACATAGTGCTCATCCGGATTTCGAGGGCGTCTAGTGATGCGTCTGAGTCGATCACTAGCCACCATATCAGTCGCCAACCGTACCTCCGTTTCAAACGGGTCATGCACAAGCCAAGTCACCAGCAGAGATAAACCTGCTGGCAACAGTCCAACAAAGAGAATAAGTGCGATGAACATAAAAGGCTGAAAGATGAAAATCACAAGGCTCCGCCCAGATCCTAGCGCTTTCGCTAGGATTATGCTTTTTCCTTTGCTTTCTCCTGATCCTTTTGCCTGTAGGTAGAAGCTACGCTGAGTTCTTCTAGCTGATTTTTATCGACGGTGGATGGTGCATTGGTGAGCAAGTCTCGGGCCTGCTGCGTTTTGGGGAATGCGATCGCCTCTCGAATCGAATTCTCTCCAGCCAACAACATCACCAATCGGTCCAAACCATAAGCAATCCCCCCATGCGGCGGCGTACCAAACTCAAATGCCTCTAGCAAGAAGCCAAACTTATCGTTCGCTTCTTCTTCCGAAAGGCCAATGGTTTCAAACACCTTCGCCTGCACATCTGGTTGATAAATCCGCAGACTGCCGCCGCCAATTTCGTAGCCGTTGTACACAATGTCATAAGCAACCGCACGCGCTGTGGTGAGGTCGGCTGTATCGTCGGGGTGGGGAGCGGTGAATGGGTGGTGCAGCGCTTCGTGACGATTTTCGTCCGCGTTCCACTCGAACATGGGGAACTCGGTAATCCACAGCAGGTTTGTTTTGCTCTCGTCGATCAGGTTCAGTTCTTTTGCGATCGCCTGACGCAGCTTATCCAAAGTCGCATTCACCGTAGCCGTATCACCCGCAGCAAACAGCAACAAATGCCCTGGCTGAGCACCCGTTCGCTCTAGCAAAGTCTTCTTTTGCTCAGCCGTTAGATTGTCCTTAATCGCACCGATGGTATCGATTTCACCGCCCTCACGGACACGAATATAGGCAACGCCCCGCGCGCCAGCATCTGTAGCAACTTTGAACAAGTCACCTTTCGGCTTGATTCGCACATTGGAAATAGCATCGTTACCGCCTGGAATTGGCAGCACTTTTACTTGACCGCCGCTTTTCACCGCGCCAGAGAACACTTTGAATCCAGAATCTTTCACAATATCTGAAACATCGACTAGCTCTAGCTCGTAGCGAGTATCTGGCTTGTCGCTGCCGTAGCGTGCCATGGCATCTGCGTAGGTGAGCCGAGGGAACGGCGTCGGGATATCGACACCTTTTACCGCTTTGAATACATGTGCCAGCAGTCGCTCGTTCATATCAAGGATTTCTTCCTCGCCCATGAAGCTCATTTCCATATCGAGCTGGGTGAACTCAGGCTGGCGATCGGCACGCAGGTCTTCATCGCGGAAGCAGCGGGCGACCTGATAGTAGCGGTCCATGCCTGCCACCATCAAGATTTGCTTGAATAGCTGCGGGGACTGCGGCAAAGCGAACCAATCGCCTTCGTTTACGCGGGAAGGCAGGATGAAGTCGCGGGCTCCTTCGGGTGTGGAGCGCGTGAGAATCGGGGTTTCGATTTCGATGAAGTCTTCAGTGTCTTCGAGAAAGCGGCGGATGGACTTGATGATGTCGTGGCGCAGGCGCATGTTGCGGGCCATGCGATCACGTCTCAAATCCAAATAGCGATACTTCAATCGCAAATCTTCGCGCACATTCTCTTCTTCAGCCGTGGACACCTGAAACGGCATCTGCTTACGCACCGCGTTCAGAATCGTCAGCTCATCGGCATAGATTTCGACTTGCCCGGTTGGCAGCTTGTCGTTCAGCGAATCTTTCGGGCGCTGAGTGACGCGGCCCACTACTTTCACCACATATTCGTTACGAGCTTCTTCAGCTACAGGGTAAGACTGTGGCGTACGTTCGGGGTCACTGACGATTTGGACTGTTCCTGTGCGATCGCGCACATCCAAAAACACCACCCCGCCATGATCTCGGCGACGATCGACCCAGCCATAGAGCGTAACCGTTTTTTCAATATGCTCAGCTCGGAGTTGACCGCAATAAAGGCTACGCATGGCGAGGGAGGGTAACGAAATACCGAAAATAAAACCTTTTCATTATGAGGGATGAAGGCAGATTACGAAACATCAAGTTGATTGGATATCGGCAATCTTGATGTTCCTTTATCTAAAACAAGGTCAACACACCTACGTCAGTATTCTCATTAAAAGCAGAGATAGCCGGATAGTTTTTTCTGAGTAGACTTGCAATCGCCTTGGTAGAACAGTTACCACGACGTATCCAAATAACCTTTGGAGGCACTCCTCTTAGAATGCTCAATTCGTTGAAGTCCGCATCTTTAGTTACGATTACGAACTTTTCTACAATTGCTTGCTCCCACACTATTTCGTCAGCTGTAGTACCCAAGCCAATCAACTCCGTATGAGAAGAATCAGGATACAAATCGGATAGAGAGGTTGCTAACCGAGGTGATAGGTTTTGGTCGAAAAGTAAGCGCATTACGACTGAAGTGTGACCGTTAGCCGTTCACGCTGAGCGGCAAACCACAAGCAAGCTAAGATATCCGCCTGAGTTAAGTATGGAAAATCTTCTAAAACCTCTTGTTGGCTCATACCTGACGCCAAATACTCAAGGATATCGTAAACCGTAATACGCATTCCTCGAATACAAGGCTTACCGCCTCGCTTTCCAGGTTCGATAGTAATGAGTTCTCGATGAGTCACTGTCGACAGCCTTTCTGGATATAGAAGTATTGTAGTTTAGCGATTGCGACTTAATCTTCCCTAGCAGCTAAGTAGCCCCAAGTGTAGGCAGACGCAACCATGTAGTGCACGGTGAACTCTGCGCCGATGGGGTGGCTGTAGACGTCGAAGTAGTTTTCGGCGGTGGGCCAGCGGCGAGGGGGCGGAAAGGTGCTTTTGGCGAGGACGTCGAGGGTCCAGTAGTCGCTGTAGAAGGCAAAGTCGGTCGGGCCGAAGACGGTGATGCCTGGCGGTGGGGCCTGGCCAGTGATGCGGTAGTCGCTGATGAGTGGGTTTTGTGGGCTGCGATCGCCCAGTCCAGTCGTAAACACCATATTGGCTGGATTCGCCCCTGCGGAAAACTGCGTCCCACTTAGCCCCGCTTTCAAGTAGGAGGTTCTGCCTGTGAGTGCATGAGCCCGCAAAATATCGGTAGCGGTTGGGGCACCTATGCCGTTGCGCCAACCCAAGGGCGCGGTGGGTCGCTGGCGACTCCAGCCAAACCCCGTGGTCTTTGTGAGCTGGACCAGTTCATCTGCGCGGCGGAGAAATGACTTACGGGCGTTTCTTTGAATCGATTCGTCAACAGCCGGGACTGTCACAAATTTCAGCCGGGTTTTCTCACTATCAATCCGCTCAGAGGCATCTTCCGGCTGACTTTCTTCCTGGTTGTCTTCTATCACGCCAGTGGGTTCAACTTCTGACTTCACCTCTGCATCTTCTGACTTCGCACCTTCTGACTCTGGCGCTTTCACACTCAACCGAGCGTATAAAAAAGCGGCCGTTCTCTGGTCGTGCTTGCCATGCACATACGCATCAACAGCATCAGATTGAAAGACCGTCGTCTGTAAAAATAGGTCGTGCCAGGCAGGGTCTTGAGTCAGCCTGTACAGCTCTAAAGCTGACAAGTTGCGCTGATCGATTACGTCGTGCAGTTTGTTGCCCTCTGTGTAGCGGTCACCCTCGTAGTTGCGTTCGGCGTAGGCCATCGCCGCAAGGGCGCTCACTTGGTAGGTGTCGGCGAGTTGTGCATCGTAGGCTCGCAGTGTCAGGGCAGCCCTAGCCGCAACCCCAGCGTAGAAATAGCTCGACCACACATCGGGCGCGTAGGCCATTACAACCTGCGATTCTTGCCAGCTGGCTTCGCCTTTTTTCGGGTGCGCTGCTGATTCTATACCGCCACGAATACCCCCCTCAGGCGTCTGCAAGCGGCGGAAGAAATCTAAAGACCTCTGCGCGTCTTCCAATATATCGGGCAGGGTTTTCGTCGACTCATGTAATTTGAGAGCGATACCCCTGAAATGGTTGGGAAAAAGGTTTTACAGTTCTAGCAGGCTGCGCGGTACTGCTAGGTGCTGGATGCGGCGATCCCAGTCAGCCGCGTCAAAGTAGCCGCCCCAAGCGTCGGGGACTGGGTCTTCAGTTTTGCCACTCAGCAGCGCTTCAAAGGTGTCTTTTTCACCGAGACCCATGCTTGCATCTAGCAGAGGCAGCGTAGATTGATACACCGTTGTGCCATCTGCAGGGTGGAACGCCCGTGGCCGAGTGAATTTAGTGTGAGGGGCTCCTACAGCTGAGCCGCTGCGCTGATGCAAAAAACCTCTAGCGGCTGTAAAAAAAGCCCGGTCCCACACCTCTAAGCCAATCTCAAAATCGAAGGAGCATCCTACGCCTTCTACACATAGCCGGTACTTACCTGGCTTGCGAAAACTGCTGAAGTTTAGCTGATGGACCGCGCTTAGGGTGTAGTCGCGATTCCGTGGACCTTCTTTTTGCGCGGCGGCGCGTCTGCGCACGGCCACACCACTGTATACCGGCTGATCGCTGTGGCTATCTACCAGGCTAAATTTGAGCCCGTCGGGATAGTCGACCCCGCCGCCATTGCCCATCCAGGTAGAGAGATAGCCCACTTTGAAGGGATCTGCTGGACGAAAGCCCAGCTGAGAGACGTGCACCGCTTCGCTACGAGCTGACATGGGTGCATAGACAAATTCGGTATCGGCTAGACCCAGTTCTGGAAAGCTGAGCTGATATTGCTTGCCAGGTGCCATGGGATGTGGCAGTACCAAGTAAAGCGTATGGGCAGAGGGCCATTGGCGAACGCCGTCTGACCGACGGCTGAGGCTGGCTGGCTTGGTTTTGCGGGCGATCGCAACTGGCGAGAGCGCTTTGCGATAGTGGCGGTCGCGGCGTGAAGCAATACGATAGTGCTCACTGGCATCCGCTAAGGCGACTCGAAATGAACTGTCTGCAACGGTGTCGTAAGTGTAGAGGGTGTCTTGATTGATACCAACCAGGATGCCAATGGGGACGCCATTGCGGCTAATGCGAGACTGCCGCCTTCTGACGATAATGCGATCGCCTGCCTTTACCACATAGGGAATTTGCTGCCCTAGCGTCACCGCAGGTGGAGCCACCTCCACAGCCAAAATATCTGGACGCACCGCGTAGATTTGAGCTGGGCTTACCTGCGTCAGCTCACTGCCATCGGAGAGGGCGTTACTAGGAGCAGGCACCGTAAAAGGCCTAACTAAGGGCTCACCTGCAAGCAAGCTTAGACATACGGACAAAAAACAACCCAAAAGCAAGTAAAAGATGGGTCTTAGCCTACGATTTCGGCGATTTTTCATGCTTTTTGACGGTTCTGGTAATGCTTCCCTATGGAAATATTAACGCCTAGGGAATAACACTGAATGAAGTGCTAGTATTTCAATCACTCGCTAGGGGTGCCTTAATCGGCTGAGAATATACCCTCTGAACCTGAGACTGGTTAATACCAGCGGAGGAAAGCATGAATAGAATTTCGGATCATCGTACGTTTGAGGTGCCTCAGTGGGCCTAGGTACGATTGTAATGCTGGTAGCGGCCCTAACCTTCGTACTCGTAGGCCTCTCTAAAGCCGGTAAGCAAGCTTTTGATTTAGAAGAGTACACGGTCAGCCGCAATCAAATTGGTGGCTCGATGGCGCTGGCAACAGTGACCGCGTCTGCCCTGGGGGCATGGATTTTGTTTAGTCCGGCAGAGGCGGGCTCTGATCCTTACTTCGGTGGGATTGCAGCCATTTTGGGCTATTGCGTGGGCTCGGCGGCGGCGGTGTTTGTGTTTGTATTTGTGGGGCCTCGGCTCCGGCAAATTATGCCTTGGGGTCACTCACTCAATGAGTACGTGCGCCATCGGTTTTCTCAGCGAGTTTCTCAGCAAGGTACGCTCGAAACCACCCAGAACAACACCCTCAACAACACTTGGGGACAGGCCATGTATTTGCTAACAGTGGCGGTAATGCTGCTGTACATGTTTGTGTATTTGGCGGCGGAACTAACTGCGATCGCCCAAGCCCTACAAATCATCGCGGACGTCCCACTAGTGGTCACGGCTACCGTGGTCATCACCGCTGTTTTCCTCTACACCACTGCCGGTGGGCTAAAAGCGACTATCTTGACCGATGCGCTTCAGTTTGTGCTGATTGTGCCGCTGCTGCTGATCTGCTTTGCGGCCACCATCGTGCTACTCGGCGGATTTGGTGCGGCGTTTGCGCACGTGGCCGAGCAGCTGCCTGAGATGCTCTCGCTGGGTAATATTCCTAGCTTGAGATTTGGGGCAACGCTGATTATTGCCATCATCGCGGCAGAACTGTTCAATCAGGGAAATTGGCAGCGGGTGTATGCCTGCCGCGACAACCAAACGGTGAGACGGTCTTTTTTGGGGTCTTCTCTGGTGATTTTGCCGCTGTTGTTTTTGTCGGGGTTGCTAGGACTGATTGCGGCTGGGTTTGAGCTAAGCGGCACAACGGCGTTTTTTGACCTGTTGCAAACGCTCAGCATCCCTACCTGGCTACCCGCAGCAGTGGTGCTGTTGGCGGTGGCACTGGTGATGAGTAGTTTGGATACGCTGCTCAATGGCATTAGCGCGGTCTTTACGGTAGATTTACTGCGCCTCTCTAATCAGCCTCGCCAGGTGCTATTGATTTCGCGGGTGCTGACAATTTTGGTAGGGATTCCGGCGGTGGCGATCGCATCCCAAGGCATCAGTGTTCTCTATCTGTTCTTTGTCGCCGACCTCATATGCGCGGCGCTGCTAGTGCCGATTATCTTTAGCTTTTACAGTCGGTATCAGACGGCGGCCAATGCATTTTTTAGTGCGATCGCAGGCATCATTATCGGTGTGTTGTTCTTTCCCAAACCAGACTTTACGCCTTTGGTAGCAATACCTGGCGGTGGCGACTTGCTCAACAGCTTTGCCGCAGCGCTCGTGGTTTCCACTGCCATCACACTGGTATGGCACACCATCGATAAAAGCTTTAGAAACAAAAGTGTTGTTCCCTTTAACTACAGCGATTTGCAGCGAGTAAAGCCTTACAGCTAAATCAACGCTTTTCTAACATTCTCTTTTTAATCATCTTTTGTACTGACGACTTCTCTTTTAACCACTCTCTTTAAAGATTCATTTCGCAAATCTTTTTTCTATAGCGAAGTTTTCTTCTACCGATCTCATGCCGTGCGAACTTTCTTTTAGTTCCGTCACTTACCGAGTGCTTTCTTCTGTTCTTTATCTGCATCAGCCAACCCCTAGGACACTATCTCTATGTCGCCTCAAAAAATAGATACAACACAGTCAAAAGCCGCCGTCAATCAGGCTCCTGACCAGTCCACGCCGACAATCTCGACGCATTCGGCCTCGATCAACACCTCCTCACAAACACCCAACACCACACCGCTACGCACAAACTGGATTGCCAAGCGCAAAGGCCAGGCGAACGTTTCTCAAATGCACTACGCCCGCCAAGGCGTCGTTACCGAAGAGATGGACTACGTTGCCCGCCGCGAAAACTTGCCCGTAGAGCTGATCAAAGACGAAGTGGCTCGCGGCCGGATGATTATCCCCGCGAATATCAACCACCCAAATCTAGAGCCTATGGCCATTGGCATTGCCAGCAAGTGCAAAGTCAACGCCAACATCGGTGCCTCGCCCAACTCTTCGGACATTAACGAAGAAGTCGCCAAAATGCAGCTCGCGGTAAAGTACGGCGCTGACACCCTGATGGACCTCTCCACAGGCGGCGGCAACCTCGACGAAATCCGCACCGCCATCATCAACAGCGCTCCCATTCCCATCGGCACCGTGCCCATCTACCAGGCACTCGAAAGCGTGCACGGCAGCATCGAGAACCTAGACGCGCAAGACTTTTTGCACATCATCGAAAAGCATGCACAGCAGGGCGTGGACTATATGACCATTCACGCTGGCATCTTGATTGAGCATTTGCCACTGGTTAAAAACCGCCTTAGGGGAACCGCCTCGCGGGCGGCGGCATTATGGCGCAGTGGATGCTGCACCACCACAAGCAAAATCCTCTCTTCACGCACTACGACGACATCATCGAAATCTTCAAGCGCTACGATGTTTCGTTCAGCCTGGGCGATTCGTTGCGTCCTGGCTGTCAGCACGATGCTTCAGACGAAGCCCAGTTTGCAGAGCTCAAAACCCTGGGCAACCTCACGCGTAGGGCTTGGAAGCACGATGTGCAGGTGATGGTAGAAGGCCCTGGCCACGTCCCCCTCGACCAAATCGAGATGAACGTGAAAAAGCAAATGGAAGAATGCTCTGAAGCGCCTTTCTATGTGCTGGGGCCTTTGGTAACCGATATCGCGCCAGGCTACGATCACATTACCTCTGCGATTGGTGCGGCGATGGCTGGCTGGCATGGAACTGCGATGCTCTGCTACGTCACACCCAAGGAGCACCTGGGTCTGCCCGATGCAGAAGATGTGCGTAACGGCTTGATTGCGTATAAGATTGCAGCTCACGCAGCGGATATTGCGCGCCATCGTCCAGGGGCTCGCGACAGAGATGATGAGCTCTCCCGCGCTCGCTATAACTTCGACTGGAACAAGCAGTTTGAGCTATCGCTAGACCCTGAGCGGGCCCGCGAGTATCACGACGAAACGCTGCCCGCAGATATTTATAAAACTGCGGAGTTCTGCTCTATGTGCGGACCCAAGTTCTGCCCCATGCAGACCAAGATTGACGCGGACAAGCTGAGCGAGCTGGAGAAGTTCTTGGCAAAGGAAGCCTAGAACAAAGTAGCACTCTAGAAATTGATTAGAATCTGATGGGACGGGCTTCTGGTCTGTCCCTGTTCTTTTTGAGACAATGTCGGTATAGATTTTCTACCTTAGTGCCCCATGCCTTTGATCAAAGTTCAAACCTCTGTAGACACCCCCGCAAAGACCACCGTTGAAGATTTGCTCAAGCAGCTGTCGGCCAGCCTTTCCAAGCACTTGGGCAAGCCAGAGTCCTACGTGATGACGGCTTTTGAGCCGAGTACAGCAATGACGTTTGGTGGGACAACAGATCCAACTTGCTACATTCAGATTAAAAGCGTAGGGACGATGGGCGCAGACCGAACCCAGACCATGAGTCAAGATTTTTGCGCCAAGGTTCAGGCCGCGCTGGGCGTACCGCCGAATCGCACCTACATCGAATTTGCCGATAGTAAGGGAGAGATGTGGGGCTGGAACGGCACGACGTTTGGGTAGTTTCCGACTGGACTTTGAGGGCGTTGGATGATCGGTTGCCGTGAGCCGCTACCAGGCCTAAGTCTATAGAGATACTTTTCTTAACAAAGGGGTGAACCCCGCTATTATATTAGGGACATTACACTTCTTAATATGACGGCGTCGTCCCCTTCCGAGCAATCCGATAAGCAGCAGGCCAAACAGCGGAAGGCGCAACGGATCAAGGGCTTTATAGAAAAGCGAATATTGATGGGCCAGCCGCTGACGCTAGAGCTGAGCGCCATCTTGGTCGTGTACTTCGTTCAAGGGATCTTGGGCTTGGCTCGCTTGGCGGTGAGCTTTTTTCTGAAAGATGACATCGCCCTTTCACCGGCTGAAGTGTCGGCGCTGATGGGCATTGCCGCACTGCCCTGGACGATTAAGCCGGTATTTGGCTTTTTATCTGACGGGCTGCCGATTTTTCGCTACCGGCGGCGGCCTTATTTGATCCTTTCGGGGATATTGGGTGCGATCGCTTGGCTCGCCATGGCCACCATCGTCAACACCGCTTTATCTGCCACCATCGCCATCCTACTCACATCCCTTTCAGTGGCCATTTCCGACGTGATTGTCGATTCGCTAGTAGTAGAGCGAGCCCGCGAAGAAGGACAGGGTAGTGCCGGTACGTTGCAGTCTTTGGCCTGGGGCGCTTCCGCCGTAGGTGGATTGATTACTGCGTACTTAGGTGGACTGCTGCTAGAGCGCACCAGTACTCAGGTCATCTTTGGCATTACAGCAACCTTTCCGCTCATCGTATGCGGGGTAGCTTGGCTGATTGCAGAAGACCCTGTCACTGAAAAATCCAATCTTAAAGTTGTTGTTGATCAAGTCAAACTCCTTAAAAGCGCGGTATCCCAGAAAGTAATTTGGATGCCCGCTCTATTTCTTTTTCTATGGCAGGCAACACCCACTGCGGATTCTGCCTTCTTCTTCTTTTCAACGAATGAACTAGGATTCGCACCCGAGTTCTTGGGACGGGTTCGATTAGTGACTAGCTTGGCCTCTTTGATGGGCATCTGGATCTTTCAGCGATTCCTCAAAGAAATCTCCTTTCGTAAAATCTTCGGCTGGGCCACGGTTACCTCTGCGCTACTGGGCATGACAACCTTACTGTTAGTAACCCATGCGAATCGGTCGCTTGGCATCGACGACCAGTGGTTTAGCCTGGGCGATAGCTTAGTACTCACCGTAGCAGGGCAGATTGCCTTTATGCCGGTACTGGTGCTTTCTGCTCGGCTATGCCCGCCCGGTGTAGAAGCCACCTTGTTTGCGCTGCTAATGTCTGTTGTGAATCTGTCGGGACTGCTTTCTCACGAGCTGGGCGCACTGCTAACGCATCAACTGGGCGTCACCGAAACAGATTTCACCAATCTGTGGCTCTTGGTTCTGGTGACCAACTTAACAACGCTGTTACCACTACCGCTACTGGGTATGCTACCAGCAGCTTCCGCTGTGCAGCCGGGCGATACAGAAGCTACCGACACGGTGCCTAAAGTTGTTCTATCTGTCCCAGAAGTTACCGACGACGCAGCTGTTCGCCTAGATGTGACGCTGTAACCTGTCTAGCTTTCTATTCTCCCATACACCCAAAAAGTTCTACTCTCATACATTCCACACCCATGCAAACGCTCTCACCAAAAACAACTGAAATCACCTACACTCGCGAAGACTGGACCAGCGGATATCGCTCACAGCCAGAAGAGTTCGCCTACTGGATAGAAGACATTGAAGGTGAGATTCCTACTGAGCTAACCGGCACCGTCTTCCGCAATGGCCCTGGCCTCACCGATGTGAATGGCTACCGGCTCAAGCATCCCTTTGATGGCGACGGCATGATCAATTCAATTGCCTTCAAAGACGGCAAAGCGTTTTATCGCAACAAGTTTGTGCGCACAGAAGGCTACGTCTCTGAGAAAGAAAGCGGTAAGTGCGAATATCGAGGCGTTTTTGGCACACAAAAGCCAGGCGGGTGGATGGCTAATGCCTTCGATATTAAGCTAAAGAACATTGCAAACACTCACGTGGTGTACTGGGGCGGGAAGCTTCTCGCACTGTGGGAAGCCGCAGAGCCCCACCGACTCAATCCCGACACACTAGAGACAATGGGTCTCGATTACTTAGACGGCCTGCTGAAAAAAGGCGATGCCTTTGCCGCACATCCCAAGTTTGACCCAGACTGTAAGGGCACGCCTCGCATGGTGAACTTTGGGGTAAAAGCAGGCCTTTCTAGCACCATTAGTCTGTACGAATTTACACCAGACGGTGCGATCGCCCATCAGCACAAGCACAGCGTGCCAGGCTTTGCCTTTCTACACGACTTTGCCATCACGCCAAACTACTGCATCTTTGTGCAAAATCCAGTGAGCTTTAACCCACTACCGTTCGTCATGGGATTCAAAGGCGCAGCTGAATGCATTCAGTTCAACCCAAAGAATCCCACCAAGATTGTGTTGATTCCGCGTAACGGCGAAGGCGAGGTCCAGTTCTTCGATACCGATCCTTGCTTTGTTTTCCACCATGCCAATGCGTTTGAGCAAGATGGTCAGCTCATTCTCGATTCTGTTTGCTACGACAGTTTTCCTACGCTAGACGATGCAGAAGACTACAGCACAGTGGATTTTGACCATGTGCCTGCGAGCCAGCTGTGGCGATTTACCGTTGACTTAACAACAGAAAAAGTTGACGTTGAGAAACTAATCGAGAGACCCTGTGAGTTTCCTACTTTGAATCCTGAGAATGTAGGCCGCGACTATCGCTATCTATTTATGGGGGCTACTCATGGGAAGGTGAAGAATGCGCCTTTGCAGGCTTTGATTAAGCGCGATATGAAAACTGGAGAAGAGCAGTTTTGGAGTGCCGCGCCCCGTGGGTTTGGCGGTGAGCCACTGTTTGTGGCAAGGCCCGAGGCAAAAAATAAAGCAACAGCTGAGGATGATGGCTGGGTACTGCTGTGGATTTATAATGCGGCGGGAGATCGCACCGAGCTAGCCATTTTCAATGCGCAAGACATTACCCCTGGCCCGGTAGCAACACTCAAGCTCAAGCACCATATTCCGTATGGTCTGCACGGTAGCTTTACCCCAGCCTATTTTGGACCAGACCGATCTGTGGAGGCCTAGAAGCGTAGTAAAGGCCTAGAGCAATAAAGGCCTAGAGCAATAAAAGCCTAGAGCAATTGACTGCAATTAACTCTATCGAGGCAAGCTACTTGACGCTGGTGCCTCGGTAGAGTTCTTCTACGCAGACTTCTAAACCTATGCTTTTGAACGTAGCTATCTCTCCGCGTTCAAAAGCAATCAATTGCCATGACTTATCGGGCTGCAAACGAAAACACTCTACTCGCATCTGATCTTGAGAGACGAGAACATATTCCTCAAGCGTGTCTATCAGTTTGTAGTCATTGAATTTTTCCGTCCTGTCAAATTTCTGAGTTGAGGTAGAGAGAACCTCACAAATCATCTTGGGGTAACGCTTTATGTAGCGATCACTGTCATCTCTAGGTTCACAAGTAACAAAGACATCAGGATAATAATAAAAATCTTCGGCATAGTTGACTTTTACATCGCTTGAGAGAACTCTGCACCCCGATCCCCTCAGGTGCACGTTAATTTCAGTCACGAGATTAACAGCCAAGCTACTATGATCATCGCTGCCCCCTGCCATAGCATAGACAAGCCCACGCCTATACTCGTGGCGCACTGTGTGTTGACGCTCCAGCGACAGGTATTCTTGAGGGGTAAACCCGGCAGGGATTGCAATCATAACGAAGCTCGGTAGCCGATAGTTGTATTGTACCGTTCCCTTTCTTACGGCTGTACTCGACGCTTCCATCGTGAGCAGCTAAGACAACATAACTGGCCTCAAGCTGTAGCTGTCTGTAAGTCGGATTCGCTTTCTGTTGGTCTGGGTGAAAGACCCGAGATATTTTCGATTTTTCGGCCCCTTTGAGTTTTGAGTAGGCCGATGTTGCTGGTGAGGAGAAAGCTGGTGAAAGATGCGATCGCAATAATTGGCAAAATGGCCGTATCCGACAGCACCGTCAAAATAATCGTCGTACTCACAGGCGTTTTGGTAATAGCCACATTGATTGCAGCCATGCAGCACAGCACCGCAATTGTAGGGTGAACGCTAGGAATGCCCATGCTCACAGCTAAACCTAAGCTTGCGCCCGTAAAGAACAATGGAAAAATAAAGCCACCCCTGAAGCCGCCATGAATAGTGCAACAAATCGCCACCATTTTCGCTAGGCAAATACCCAACAGCATCACCATACCGTAAGACGCAGATTGAGCCAGCAGGCGAGTTTCAATCTGTTGCTCACTAAAAAAAAGCGTCGCCGGATAAAGCACCGCAATCCAGCCGATGCCCAGACCGCCAATCACAGCCAGCAAAATGTGACGATGCTCAATCTTTTGAATCATCCACTTCATGGCACGAAAAATACCAATGAATAAAACGCCCGCGCCCGCCCCTAGCAGTCCTAAGCCAGCACCTTCCAATAGGTGGACCCAAGATAAAGTTGGCAACTCACCAAACCGGTTGAAGTTATAAATACCGCCAACACTGAGCCCCGTGCCGAGGCGGAAAATGCTAAAGCTACAGATGCCCGCCACCATCGCCGGAATAATGGCCTCGTAATACTCCAGCCCCCGGCGATGAGGAATCTCTAGCGCAAAAAGCGGTCCCCCAATGGGGTCGCCAAAAAATGCCGCTAGCGCCGCACCCATTCCACAAAAGGTCATAATACGGGTGCTCTCAACCGTGAGCTTCAGCTTTTCAGAAATCCAGCTGCCCACACTGCCATTGATTTGCACGAGCGGTGCTTCTGGCCCTAAGCTACCGCCCGCTGTAATAGAAACCAGCGAAGTCGCGATCATGCCCGGTGTCTGCTCTGGCTCTAGCCTGCCAGCATCGTGAACGCGGTCAATAACAACGGCCATTTCTCCCGGCAGACCCAGAAAATATAAACAAAGGCCCACGCCAAATCCGCCTACTGTTGCAACTATCCAGGTGTAGTGCCAGTGGGGCAACCAAGCAGGAAAGAAAGCAACAATCGACTCTCTACCTGTCTCCCAAACTAACTCCAACAGCTGTTCTAAAACAAAGTAATAAAGCGTAGCCACAACACCGCCCGCTGTACCAACTATCGCGGCATACAGCAGGGTCCGAAAGTAGGTGAGTTCGGTTGGCGCGCTCGAATCGCTTGATGCAGTATCGGACGAGACAATATCAGTTGAGGCGAGGGTCATATAGCGTTTATTTGTATATTTAGTAAGCGCAGCGTAACAAAGTGTTTTCACGCAAAAGAGTAGCGAAAGTCACGGGAGATGCCATGAGAATGCGGCAAAAGGATATATCAAATGCGGTCAATGCATTTTGCTATTCTTCAGGCTCATTCCTTGCCGCTATCCAATCTTTCATGCCTTTCCGCCTTAAAATCGCCCGGTCTGACTTGGGTGCAACCCAGCCGTAAATCTCTTTTTCGCCGTATCCCGGCTTGGCATTGCCAAAAGCCCACTGCAAAGACGCATAGGTCGCCGGGTCTCTGCCATCTAAAGAAATATAGTCGTTGATGTAGCAGGCAAGCTCCCAAGCGGACTCTGGCGTGGGCGTAAATCGCAAAATTTGCTTGGCCCAGTACATCCGCAGGTTGTTGTGCAGCCAACCTGTGTTCAGCCATTCTTTTTGGGCGGCGTTCCAAGTGGCGTCTGGCGTATTGCCGCTGATGATGTCTTCTCGACTGGTGAGTTCCGGGAGCTCGTCTGTAGCGTGGGCTAGGAGCGTTTTTTGGGCGCTTTTTGGCAGGCCAGTGAACTGATGAATCTCTGAGTTGTAGAAGACCTGATAGTGAGACCACTCTCTCCAGGTGAGGAATTCATCTCGAAACTTCCAGGTGTAAGTTTTGGGGACGTCGGCTTCGTTAATTTTAGCTAGGAGCTGGTGGGGGCTCACCATGCCAAAGTGCAAGTAGGGAGAGAGCTGTGAGGTGGAATACTCTAAAGCAGGGTTGTTCCTAATCCATTTGTATTTGGCCAAAATGTTCTCTTGTAGGGTTTTGATCCTGGCGGTGAGTTCTGTTGTGGTTGGTGGATGTTCGGCGGAGATAGAGAATTCGTGGTTGATGTTGCAGTCGGCGAGTAGAGTGATCAGTTCATCGTCGCTATAGTCAGCGAAGTTGTGATCTGTAGGAAGAGAGATTTCTGTACTTTGGGTGATGAGCTCATAGGTAAGGCTCTCAGAAGCTTCTTTGCGCAGTGCGGCATAGCGTTCTCTTAGCTCACCGTGAGCTTTGCGGAAAGCTGGGGTGGTTCTGAGCTTTTCGGGCAGTACTCTCAGTGGAACCAGGCGAGAAGCATCGACCAAAAAGACGGTTTGATGGGCAAAGTCGAGCAGTCTTTTCAGCCTGGCTTTGTCCCAATGAGTAGGTTCTTCGTCTGTATAAATGGCCGCAGATTTTTCTATCAGAGCGGGAAAAAGGTCTTCTTCTTCTTCTGCTGCTCGCTTTAGCGTTTGCACGCACGAGATGTTTTGCTGACGGAGAGCGATCACAAGTTCTCTAAATGCGCCCAGGGCAAAGTAGTAAAGCCTGTCAGAAGCGTAGGGTGCAGCTTCGTCTAGTTCGCTATAGACCAAGATAGGGAGATCGAGCACAGCTGCGTGAGCGATCGCACTCTCAATCACCGCATTGTCTTCCACGCGTAGCGCCCGATAAAGCACAACAAAAATATACTCGCCGCCCCTATATACGGGCTTTTCGTTGCCAGCAACGACTCTATCGGGCAAATCCCCTATCGTTTGATCTGCGGCCATGCCATGGTTCCCTCACAAGCTGCGCGAGCGCAGTATTCTTACCTTTCTATGGGCAACAATAGAGGTAAAACGGTATTGTAATAAACTATCTTTGGGATAGCCCCAAAAAGCATACTGACAACATACTGAGCCCTTGCAAGTGAGCGTTGCCCTATGACGTTAGATTGGTTGAGACCCGCTGAACGACTGAGTTCGCTGCCGCCGTACGTGTTCGCTCGGCTCGATGAGCTCAAGGCCAACGCGCGGGCGCAAGGGGTAGACCTCATCGACCTGGGAATGGGCAATCCCGGTGGGCCAACACCATCGCCTGTGGTAGATGCGGCGATCGCCGCCATCAAAGACGAACAAAACCACGGCTACCCCCCATTTGAAGGTACCGCCAGCTTCCGCAATACCATCACCGACTGGTATCACCGACGCTACGGCGTCACCCTCGACCCAGATGGCGAAGCCCTACCGCTTATGGGCTCAAAGGAAGGGTTGGGTCATCTGGCTATGGCTTACATTAATCCGGGCGATGTGGTGATTGTGCCAACGCCGTCTTACCCAGCGCACTTTCGCGGACCCGCGATCGCAGGCGCAGACATTCACACCATCCCCCTACGCGCCGAAAACGACTGGGTGCTCGACTTCAACGACATTTCAGAAGAGCTTGCCCAGCGCGCCAAAGTCCTCTACTTCAACTATCCCAACAACCCAACTGGAGCCACCGCACCCCGCGCCTTCTTTGAAGAGATGGTGGCCTTCGCTCAGCGGCATCAAATCCTGCTGATTCATGACCTATGCTATGCCGAGCTGGCCTTCGAGGGCTACCAGCCCACCAGCCTACTCGAAATTCCAGGCGCAAAAGAACTCAGCGTAGAGTTTCACACCCTCTCGAAAACCTACAACATGGCAGGCTGGCGCGTTGGCTTTGTCGTCGGCAATCGCCATGTGATTCAGGGCCTGCGCACACTCAAAACCAACCTCGACTACGGCATTTTCTCGGCGCTGCAAACCGCCGCAGAAACAGCGCTAAACCTACCCGACGAATATCTAGAAGCCGTGCAGCAGCGCTACCTGACCCGCAGAGACTTCCTAGTCAAAGAACTGGCGACTTTGGGATGGGATGTAGTAAAACCCGAAGCCACGATGTATCTGTGGGTTCCTTGCCCGCAAGGCATCGGTGCTGCTGACTTTGCCTTTTTGATGCTGCAAAAAACGGGGATTGTGGTTACGCCTGGGACCGCCTTTGGCGAAGGGGGCGAAGGCTATGTGCGCATTAGCCTAATTTCAGAGTGCGATCGCCTGGGTGAAGCCGTTGATAGACTCAGAAAAGCCAACATTCGCTACACCGGTGTTCCTGCGAGCGTCTGACCAGAAACACGGGTACGGCGGCCGAAAGAAAGTACCTTGGGCTGAGCGGTTTTCTGCGGTGACGCCTTTGCGACCTCGCCTTTGCGATTGGCGACAGTCGTCGATGGCGGCCAGCATTTGAGCGCATCTTGCAAAAAGGCCAAATGGCCGTCTGTTGCGCTTTGAATCTGCAGGGAAGTCAGGCCAAAGCTTTCTGTCATTTCGGCATTGGCGAGGCGGGCATTAGCCAGTATCGTCTTGGTCATCAGTGCCGATTGCAGGTCGGCAGATTGGAGCCGAGCACCTGTGAGATTTGCATGGCTCAGGTCGCTCTGGGCCAGGTACGCGTGCTCTAGAGTGGCATCGGCCAAGTTAGCCTTGCAAAAGTTTGCGCCAATGAGCACCGCGCGATTGAGACTAGCTCCCCGTAAGTCAGCTTCTTGAAAGTCTGCGTCGTACAGGTAGGCACTATCGAGACAGGCCCCTCGCAAATTGGCTTTGGCCAAATTGGCATTCTCCAGGGAAAAACCGCTGAGATTTGCATTTTGCAGGTTGGGAACGGTCAGCGGCTCACTCGCTCGCCACTGATTCCAAATAGAAACACCCATGCCTAAAATTGCCGTGTGTTGCGCGGTGTCGATTTGGGTGCAATTCATCATTGACTAAAGTGATGTGTCAGTGCTGATCCGTGAGGCTACGAGGTCTTCAGTAAATTTACGCGACTTCTCATACAATTTAAGGCGTAATCTGCACCGAAAATGTTTCAAAACAAACCTATTTTCAAAAAGATAAAGTAAAGAGAAAGTTTTTTTACCGCCGAAATCCTTTTAACAGCAGCACTTTTCAAGTATGAAGCTAGGTGATTTCGGAATATACGCAAACGGCATGTAGTCAATAGAAAGATTATTTTGCCTTAGGTATCAAATAGCACTTTCGGGTGATACCTCAAAGGCCTGTTTTTTGTAGGCATGTCTTGTGAAGGCATGTCTTATGGAGAGCTGTCTTGCGGAAACAGGCGATGCGCTAAACCGATAGCCCGGACTGAGACCAAGTTGTGATCAAAAATACGATGACTGCCGTCAGTGCCAACAGCCCTTCTAGCAGCGTTCCAACCAGTGAACTGACCACGACAGCAAGGCTGACCTTACTCGAAAACCGAAAGCGCTCGCCAGCAGACAGCTCTTTTCTGTACAGGAACTCGCCCACGAATGCGCCAAGCATCGTACCGAACAAAATGCCTAACAGCGGCCCCCCAACCGGCAACGCAGGTAACAGTCCCAAAAATCCAACCACGAGCCCAACCACAGACCCCACTTGTCCCCATTTGCTGGCACCTACTTTTTTGGCACCCAGATAGGTCGCTAGGTAACCGACCCCTAGGCTCAGCACCAGCGCAACAACACCGACAATCAGCGGAACAAAGCTAGTGGTCACCGGACTGGCAAATGTCCAAACGGCGATCGCAGCCACAATCAGGCCAACCCCCGGCAGCGCAGGCACAAGCGCACCAATGCCGCCCGCGCCCATCACCAAGACCAAAAACCAATACAAAATAGTGAAAGAAAACATAGGTAATTGTCAGGTTTGCAGGGTTACGAGCTCTACTGGACGAGACTCTACTGGCTGAACATCTACTGGCTGAGCGCCTTCAAAAACTGCTGTAGCTCAGCAAAGAGACCTTTCTTGCGAGGCTTACTAGCGGGGTTGCCCACCTCGGCAGCGCCCTCCTCAGCGTCTGCTTCACTGTACAAAATTCGGTCGATTTCCTCTCCTGACGGACGCGAGGATAGATCTTGCAGCAGCTCGTATTCCTCAGGAGCCGTCTCTCGCCATATCTGCCAGGGCCCAGGATAGCTGCGATAGAGCGCGCCACCGTCAATCGCTCGAATGTAATAGCAGGTTTCTATCTGGCTAAGGAAGCGATCGCGCAGCTGACGAGCCGCATAGCCAATCCCCACAACCGCAACATCTTCCAGTTTGGGATTAAGCAACATTACCGGGCGATCGAGCGCGGCATTACAGAGCGATTCCACCATTGCAACCTCCACTGAGGAAGGATTGACCACCATGTAGATGTCGTCGTCGTCATCGACAGGATCACTTAGCTCTCCTAGCCCCTTGATCGTGAAGTCTGGGTTATTCCAGTCTCGGCGTGCTAACGCAGCCGCCCCCGCATCGGGAAAAAACACCTTGAACTGTTTACCTTCAAACAGCGATAGAAACTGCTCGGCGATGGGCTGATGCTTGAGCTCAGGAATCGCCATTTCTACCTGAAGGCGGACTATACCTGCGGCAAGGGCAGCTTCGGTGGCAGCTTTGGCCTGCTCGGTAGCTTCGGGAAGGGTGGTGGGGATGGGCATGGTGGGGGAAGGGG
>ERZ1740070.733-NODE-733-length-21702-cov-5.912875_pt1 | contig 21702 bp, 21 predicted proteins | sample MGYA00581734_ERZ1740070 | MGnify/ENA primary metagenome ERZ1740070 (study PRJEB43018, sample SAMN04849744) | marine metagenome | isolation source: floating plastic debris | place: Pacific Ocean | collected 2008-09-01 | study: EMG produced TPA metagenomics assembly...
AGGACGAGCGCGGTCACGTGATTGCGGAGCTGAGCCAGGACGAGCGCGGTCACGTGATTGCGGAGCTGAGCCAGGACGAGCGCGGTCACGTCATCGCGGGTTTTGACCCCGAAGAGCGCAAAAACCAAATCGGCTAACGCCCAAATCGGTTAAATCACGACGCCCAGGCAGGTCACAACGGCGTGTCTGGGCGTGCACCGTTCAAGCGGATTTCTTGTATTTCGTCTCAACCTCAACCGCGTAGGCGGCCAAGCGAGCATTCAAACGCTTCGTCACGTTCTTGCGGGCCAGTTTCAGAGATTGCACCAACAGCTTGGCCGTCAGGTTCTTGGGGGCCAGTTGCAGATTGGTGTCGACCCGGGTTCTGTTGCGTGACAAGGCCATCAACTCCACCACCAAATCGCCCCCCATCGACGGTGCGCGCGAGGACACGACAATGCGGTTGGGGCTGTCATATTCGGTGACTTCGATCTTCACTTCGCGTTCTTTGCCGCGCATCTGAAACGTCGCATCCCAAGCCGTTCCGATGGCCCCATCGCTGCCATCCCTGCTCCGCTGCACTTCGGCGCCGCGCCGCATGGCCGCCCGTTCAAACGCTTTGAAATCGGTCATCTGTGCGAACACAAATTCGATCGGCGCTTCGATGTCCTGTTTGATGTGAAATTTCATGGGTTTGTCCTGCTCGTTTTTTTTATTTTGGTTCAGCCTTACCCCCGGCTGTCCTGTGTACTGCGCTACCCTCTTGAAAGGATATCGCCTAATTTAGCGTATCGGCAAGCCAGTTTCGCAGCAAAAAATGCGCGATTGCGCCTTTTCGGGCAGGCAGAATAGACGGGTTCTGACCGGCAAACGCATCCATCAGATCGGACTTTTCCACCCACATCGCGTGGTCGATCTCTGCCGGATCGATGGTGATATCTTCGCTGATCGCCTCACCATGACACCCGATCATCAGGGACGACGGAAACGCCCATGGCTGACTGGACAGATAGCGCACAGGGCCCACGCGCACACCGGCCTCTTCGAACACCTCGCGCCGCACAGCCGCCTCAATGGTTTCGCCGGGCTCAATGAACCCCGCCAAACAGGAATACATCCCTTCGGGCCATCCCGGTGATCGCCCCAACAAGGTGCTGTTGCCGTGGGTGATCAACATGATGACCACCGGGTCCGTGCGGGGGAAATGATGCGCGCCGCAGGCATCGCAGACCCGCTGCCAGCCGCCTTGGGTCATCCGGCTCTCGGCGCCGCATTTGGCGCAAAACCTATGGCTGCGATGCCAACTGAGCACGGCTTTGGCCGTTGCGCCAAGTTCGGCATCCCGCGCGCTCAACCGCACCATGATGCGGCGCAGTTCCACGAAAAGCGCCTCCAGCGGGAGGTCAGGGTGATGCTGTTCGGTGTTGTCAAGAAAGCCGTTGCTGGGGTGCTCGGACCCGTCAGAGGGGGTCCAGCCAGAGATGTCATAGGCAAAGATATGTTGCCCGTGATCGCCAAGACCCAGAAAAATCGGCGGCTCCGTGGCCAGAGTGAGCACCGGATCGTCGTGCCGCAGCACAAACAGCCGATCAAAATCGGGACCGTGCACCAAAAGCTTCCCGCGCCACAGGAGCAGGCAATCCGTCTTTGGATCGTGCCGGGCCGCGGCCAAGGCACCGTCATCCCCCCGCAGCTCGGCGGCGCGGTTCAGGCCGGATCCGCCGAATGTCACTTGTTCAGCTGTTCTCATATGGGCCAGGTGCCACTTTCCGCGGCAGTCAGCAAGAGCGATGTCGCGCGGGTGCTGCCCTTTGATTTACAACCTATGCGTGCTTGTGTTAGACAGTCTGGATGGTCTGTTGTGATAGCCTGGCAAAAGGACGGGGCCAAAGAGTGACGCTTTCCGGCACAACAGAATGGAACGGTTGGGGTTCGCAGATATGATGGATCACGGGGCATTGGCCGAGCCGGCTTTGCGCGCGGGTTTGGCATTTGGAGGCAGCACGTGACCGAGCCGCCGAAAGATTGCGTATGGCTGCGGGTTTTGAGCACATCGGACACGCATGGCCATCTTTTGGGTTATGATTATGCGCGTGCGGCCGTGGTCGAGGCATGGGGATTGGCGCGCGCGGCCACTTGCATATCGCGTGCACGTGCAGACGCCCCGGTGTCGATCCTGCTCGACAATGGCGACTTTTTGCAAGGCACGCCTTTGGCACAACTTTTTTGCGGGCAGGCGCATGGTGGGCCACATCCCGTCCTCTCAGCGATGGAGGCGATGGGCTATGATGCCATTGGGCTGGGCAATCATGAGTTCAACTATGGGCTTGATCGCCTCGATGAGATCACCGCGCTGACGCAGATACCGGTTCTGTGCGCCAATGTCCTGACTGCCAAAGGGGCAACCCCGCAAGAGGACATCCCGTTTCGCCCGCCAAGCGTGATTTTGCACCGCGAGGTGACGGATCCGCAGAACGGTGAGACAGTCGAGCTGCGCATCGGTGTGCTGAGCGTTTTGCCGACGCAGATCTTGACATGGGACGGGGCGCATCTGGCAGGACGGGTCGAGGTGCGTGATATGGTTGAGGCCGCCAAGACCCAAGCCGCCAAACTGCGCGAGGCGGGCGCGGATCTTGTGATCTTGTTGGCGCATACCGGGATTGACCCGGCAGCGGATGGCCCTGAGGCGGAAAATGCCGCCACAGCTCTGGCGCGTGTGCCCGGGGTGGATGCCATGGTGACAGGGCACACCCATAAGCTCTTTCCCGACGCCGCGGTTCAGGGCGCGGAACTGGACACAAAGGCTGGCACCATAGGCGGTGTGCCCACGGTGATGCCGGGCTATCGAGGCTCCCATGTGGGCGTGATCGATTTGTTCTTGCAGCGAGATGATGCGGGTTGGTCCGTGGCCTCGCATCACGTCATGCTCCAACCCGTCGAGGGCGTCGAAGAGGACCCCGAGGTTGTGGCTGCGATTGCTCGGGCGCATCAAGCCACGCTCGACTACATCACGCGGCCGCTTGGACAGTCGTCGCGGCCGATCCACAGCTATTTCAGCCAGCTGCGTGATGATCTGCCCACCCGTTTGGTCGCGATGGCGCAGTATAATGAAATCAAATCCCGCCTTGAGGGCACAAGCCATGCGCATTTGCCCCTTTTGTCGGCGTCTGCGCCTTATCAGACCGGCGGGCGGTCGGGCCCCACGGCCTATGTTGATATCCCCGCAGGTCCGCTGAGCGTGCGGGATGCCAACACGCTTTATCCCTTTCCCAACGCCTTGTGTGCTGTGTTGACCAGCGGTGCAGAGCTGCATGACTGGCTTGAGCGCTCTGCCTCGGCCTTTTTGCAGATCAAGGCAGGGCAGGGCGCGCAGCCGCTGTTGAACCCGGCCTTTCCCGGACATGCGATCGACACGATCTACGGTCTGACCTACCAGATCGACCTGCGCCTGCCGCCGGCCTTTGACGAAAACGGTGCGCGGCTGCGACCCGCTGGGGAAAAATCGCGTGTCCAAAACCTTTGTATGAACGGTGCGCCCGTGCGGGCGGACGACCAGTTTGTCGTGGCCGTCAGCGGATACCGCGCCTATGGCGGCGGCCCTTACGCGTCTTGCGCACCACAGCGCGTTGTCGTGCAAACCGATGCCCGAGGTCTGGAAAGCGTGGTTTCATTTGTGCAATCGGGTGGGGTCGACACCCTTCGGGATGATCCCTGTTGGCACTTCGTGCCGGTGGTCGGGGCAAGCGCGCTCTTTGCCACAGGGCCCGGTTTGGCCCAGCATGGCGACGACATTGCGCGTCTTGGTGCGTCCGTTCTGGGGCCACGAGAGGACGGATTTATAGACATCAGCCTGCCTTTGGATCGCAACACTTGCGAATCTGCGGCCTGACGCTTATTTCAACGGGTGAGAGGTTGGCGCGGGCAGGCACCTCGCCAACCCGGTCAGGTCCGGAAGGAAGCAGCCGTAACGAGCCCCGCTTGGGTCGTTGTCCAGCCTCTCACCTTATCCCTAAGCCATTGGTTGTGCGTCGATACGCGTCCGTATGCTCGACGCCGCATGTTCCGGCGCTAATTTCTACGCACGCGCCAGGAAAAGAACGGTTTTGACCGCATGATACGGCGTGTGGAGGCGCCGCGGCCAAGACCGGCGGAGGGAGGGACCAATGCCCGCATCAACCTATGACCCGGACTATGATTTCAAGTTCGAGGACTCGCTTGCCCATAACATCTACCCAGCTGAAAAAATGCAGAAAGCGCGCGAGGCGGATCACACATCGCTGGCCGCGCAGGTGTGCACGCCAGAGCTTTGGGACAAGCTGAAAGACCGCAAGAGCACCGGCCCGGCGGGTTGGACCATGGCGCGGGCGATCAACACGGGCGTCATGCATCCCGACAGTTTTGTGGGCTGCCATGCAGGCGACCGCGAAAGCTATGACGATTTCAGCGAGTTCTTCTATCCGGTGATTGAGAAGTATCACAAAGGCTTTTCGATGGAGAAAGGCAGTGATTTGCAAGGCACGCCGTCAGAGCGGATGGATCCGGGCCGGATTTCCGTGGACCTGAGCGAAAGCGCGCGGTCCAAGATCATCTCCACCCGCATTCGCGTCGCGCGGAACCTGTCGATGTTTCCACTCAATCCCGGCGGCAGCAAGGAAAGCCGGGAGGAGATCGCCGATCTGATGGAAAAGGTCTATGCCACCATTCCGGATGACAGCGATCTCAAGGGCACGTTTTACCGCCACACGGCCATGTCCGACACGGAACGGCAAAAGCTGATCGACGATCACATCCTGTTTCGTGGCGGCGACCGGATGCAGGCGGCCAGTGGCTATCACGAACACTGGCCCCACGGGCGCGGTGTGTATCTGAGCGGCGATACGCAGTTTGTGAACTGGGTGAATGAAGGCGACCACCTGCGCATCATTTCGATGGAACAGGGCGGCGATGTGAAGGCCGTTTTCAGCCGGTTGAGCCGAGCTGCGGCCATGATTGAAAACGGTGTGCGGGCGATGACCGGGCAGGAGGATGTGTTCATGATGCATCCCAAGTTTGGCGCGGTGACATGCTGTCCGTCCAATATTGGCACCGGCATGCGTGGGTCGGTGCATATTCTGGTGCCCAAGCTGATTGAGGCGATCGGGTTTGAGGAGATCGACAAGCTGTGCCGGGCGCGCAATGGTCAGGCGCGGGGGTCTTCGGGCGAGCATTCGGAGGTGATCGACCGGATTGATGTGTCGAACTGGCGGCGCATTGGCCTGCCGGAATATGAGCTGGTCGAGGATATGATCAACTGTGCAAACTACCTGGCGGAGCGTGAAGATGCCCTTTGACGAAACCCTGACCCGGATCGCGGCACTGAAAGGCGATCATCCGCAGAACATCGCTCTGCAATCCTTTGATCCGGCCTATTTCGAGAGCCTCAGTGAGGCCGATCAGGCGCGGTTGATGACCTGTGTGAATTCCGGTGTTGAGAACCCGGACAGTGAGGTGGGGTGCTATGCCTGCCAACCGGCGGATTACGATGATTTCCGTCCGTTCTTTGCCAAGGTTCTGGCGCGCTATCACAAGGTGGATGAGGACGCGCGGCATGTGAATGACTGGTCGCTGGACGGCGTTGAGGGGCTGCCTGCGAGTGGTAAGCTTGACCTTGCTGAACTGGGCCTGCCCGCGCTGTCGATGCGGGTGCGGGTGGGGCGCAATCTGGCCGATTTCCCGCTGCCGGGTGCGATGACCGAAGACGACCGTGTCACGCTGGAAAACCGGATGATGCAGGCCTTTGAGGTGCTGATCGCGGATCCCAATTATGGCGGCGACTATCATTCTCTGACGCCCGGAAACCCCAAGCATATTGATCAGGCGGCCTATCAAAAGCTGGTCGATAATCACATCATGTTCAAGGACATGAGCAATGACACGTACCTGCCCGCTGCGGGCATTGCCGCGCACTGGCCGATGGGGCGGGGGTGCTATGTGTCTGAGGATCGGTCTTTCATCATTTGGGTGGGCGAAGAGGATCTCCTGCGCATCATGTGCATGCAGCGCGGGACCGTTCTCAATGACGTGTTTGACCGGTTGAAAACGGCGCTGGATAAGGTGTCGGACATTGAGGGGCTCAATTTCGCGCATTCTGAGGATTACGGCGTTGTCACCTCCTGCCCGACCAATATTGGGACGGGGATGCGGGCCTCGGTGCATATTCAGCTGCCCAACCTGACGGCGGATGGGACCGATCAGAAGGCCAAGGCGATTTGCAAGCCGCTGGGTCTCTCTGTGCGGGGTACGGGCGGGGAGCATACGCCGATTGGCGCGGATGGGACTGTTGATATCTCGCCGTCCGCGCGGTTTTGCATCACGGAGGCAGAGATTATCGCGGCGCTTTACCGGGGTCTGTCGCAATTGCAGGCGCATGAAAGCCAGGCCTGACGGGGGTTTCAGGCCAATCTGGCCCAGCGTTGTTGTTCCCGCGTCTCCACCGCGCAGGGGCGCACCGCACGTAAGCGGGTGAGCGCGGCTTTGTGGCTTTCGCCCGACGCGGACATAATCCGCAACGCCGCCATGCCAGAGCGCCCGCACCCCATGCGGCAATGGATCAACACGCGGCCACCCCCGCGCAGGGCGGCGACGGCGGTTTCGCTGATCGTGTCCCAGGTCCCTTCCTGCAGCGGATCACCCACGCCGCGATCGGGCACCGGGAAGGAAAACCACCGCGTACCGGAATGTTGCAGATCCGTGGCCAAGGCCTCCACGCCCGCCGCTGCAAGCTCTTGCGGCTCGGTCATGGACACGACCATCGCGGGCTTCCAATCCTTGAGATGCGCGATGTCTTGGTCGTAATGCCCATCCACGCCAGGCATCGGCGCAATGCCCAAGATGCCCCGTTCCACCGGTACGGCATAGATCACAAATGCGCTCATTCAGTTCCGTCCCCCGATTCCCATGCTTCCTGCTTTTTCCCCGTAGATCAAGATTTCCCGCCCGTTGCGGTGGACCATGGCGCGTGACCGCTCTAACCTGTGCTCTGACAACCCCGCAGGACGTTTGCGCATGAGTGACACCGAAGATACCGGCTATCAGGTTCTGGCCCGCAAATACCGGCCAGAGACCTTTGCCGATCTGGTGGGCCAAGATGCGATGGTGCGGACGCTGAAAAACGCGTTTGAGGCCGACCGTATCGCGCAGGCCTTTGTCATGACGGGCATTCGCGGGACCGGTAAGACGACCACGGCGCGGATCATCGCCAAGGGGATGAACTGCATCGGGCCCGATGGGAACGGTGGGCCGACGACGGAGCCTTGCGGCGTGTGCGAGCATTGCACCGCGATTATGGAAGGGCGTCACGTGGACGTCCTCGAGATGGACGCGGCGAGCCGGACGGGTGTGAATGACATCCGCGAAATTATTGACAGCGTGGCCTACCGGGCGGCCTCAGCCCGCTACAAGATCTACATCATCGACGAGGTGCATATGCTGTCGACGAGCGCGTTCAATGCGCTTTTGAAGACGCTGGAAGAGCCGCCCGCGCATGTGAAGTTTATCTTTGCCACGACTGAGATCCGAAAGGTGCCCGTGACGGTGCTGAGCCGGTGTCAGCGGTTCGATCTGCGCCGGATTGATCCTGAGGATATGATGGGGCTTTTGCGGAAAATCGCGACAGCTGAAGCCGCGCAGATTGCCGATGATGCGCGGGCCCTGATCACGCGGGCAGCCGAAGGCGCGGCGCGGGAGGCGACCTCGCTCTTGGATCAGGCGATTTCCCATGGGGCGGGGGAGACCACGGCCGATCAGGTGCGTGCCATGCTGGGCCTTGCGGATCGGGGGCGGGTGCTGGACCTCTTTGATCTGATCATGCGTGGCGATGCAGCAGGCGCGCTGGGGGAATTGTCCGCGCAATATGCCGATGGGGCGGACCCGCTGGCCGTGCTGCGCGATCTGGCGGAGGTGGCCCATTGGGTGAGCGTGGTGCAGATCACGCCCGATGCCGCCGACGACCCGACGATTGGCCCCGATGAACAGGCGCGGGGGCGCGAGATGGCGGCGCAATTGCCCACCCGCGTGCTGACGCGGACCTGGCAGATGCTGCTCAAGGCGCTGGAAGAGGTGGCGATGGCGCCCAATGCGATGATGGCCGCCGAAATGGCCGTGATCCGCATGACCCATCTGGCCGATCTGCCGACGCCGGAACAATTGGTGAAAAAGCTGCGCGATGCGCCGCCCATTCCGCCGGTCGGGCCTGGGCCGGGTGGAGGTGGTGCGACCGCGCCTGCGGCCCCGGTGCAAGCGACCTCGACCATGATGGCGTCAGGGCCTGCAGGGGGCGGACCCACGGCGGCTTTGGCGGTGGAAGCTGACGCGGCACTGGCGCGGTTTCCAACCTTTGATCACGTGATTGAGCTGATCCGCGCCAATCGGGACGTCAGATTGTTGGTTGAGGTGGAAGGCGGCGTGCAGCTTGTGTCCTATCAACCCGGTCGCATTGAGTTTTGCCCCACGGAAACCGCGCCGCAGGATTTGGCACAGCGTTTGGGCAGCGCGTTGCAGCGCTGGACCGGCAATCGCTGGGGTGTGTCCGTGGTCAGCGAAGGCGGTGCGCCGACCATTGCGGCCAAGCGCGACGCGGCGGACATGGAACTCAAAGAAGAGGCCGCGCGCCACCCGATGGTGCAGGCGGTGCAAGCGGCATTTCCGGGCGCGGCCATCACGAATATCCGCACGGTAGAAGATCAAGTGGCCGAGGCGGAGGCCGAAGCCCTGCCAGAAGTGGATGACGAATGGGATCCTTTCGAAGAGGAGTGATCCTATCGCTTGTCCCCGGTCCGGCGCTGGCCGAGGCCTGTGACAAGATCCGGCCCGCCTGGGATGGTGGTGAGGTAGGCGCAGTGGCCGAGGCGATCACGCTGTTTTCGTCGCCCATTGCGTTGATCTTGCTGTTTCTGACCGCGCTTGTGTTTCGGTTTCGCAGCTCAAAAGGTGCTTTGGCGTTGTGCCTCTTTTGGAGTTTCCTGATCACAGCGGTCACGTTTTTTGACCCCACGGGCGGAGTGCGGACACAGGCCTTGGCGGAGGGATGCGTGGGGTCGCCTTGGCTCTTTATCGCGATTGTGGGCGCGTTGAGCGTCGGGATGGTGCTCTATACAGGAAAACCAGAGGCGAAGGACACGCCTTCACCATAGCGAGGTTGGGACCGAGCGCGGGGGTGGTCGCGGTTAGCCTTCGCGCCTACGGCGGGCGTCGCGGAAGCTTTTGATGAAAGCGACCATGGCCAATGCGCAGGTGAGCAGCATGGCCGCAATGCGGAAGATGGACATCGTGTTGCCCTCACCCAAGGCCGTGAAGAACGGCACCATGAGGAGCAGGAAGATCACGAGGGTCAGCACAACGGCGACATGCGCGATCACCTTGTTTTCGACCTTCACACCTGGCGCGCAGGCGAGCAATGCGATGCCAAACCCCGCGGGCAAAAGCGCTGTCCAATAGGAAAATTCAGGCGTCAGATAAGCCCAGAGCGAACAGATGATGAGGACAAATGCGTTGATCTTGTTGGCGGTGTGGGCGGTCACGCGGGAGGCTCCTTTGGTTGGTGCAAAGGATGTATTGCGCCGTGCGTTCTTGAAAAGATTTCTCTGACTGAAAAAATGTCAAAACACCCAATCCGAATTTTGAATGAGGATTCAGTGAGTTGGCAGATGCTCGCCAGAAAACAAGCCAATTCCACTGTAAACCAGCCAAAAACCGTTAAGAATCTTTGATCCAAGTTTCTGCGACATGCGTAATACAGGTCAATTGTGCTGACCCAATAGGAGGGGTCAGCTCGCAACCAAGAGAGGAAAGAAAATGAGTGCTGTTGACACCATTATTCGCAGCTCACAGAGCCTGCCGGACATCCGCGCGGCGCACTGGTTGCCACGCATTGTCCTTGCATCTGTGATTGCCTACCAAGGTTTCATCAAGTTCCCGCTGGCCGCCGATGATGCGGTCTCGGCCGGCGTTCCCTACATCCTGTGGATTTTGACAGCTTTGGGTGAATTGGCCGCGGCGGTTGCCTTGATCGCGGGTGGGTTCATCCGCAATGGTCTGGGCGATCTGATGACGCGTGCGGGCGGTTTGGTGATCGCGCTGATCACCACGGCTGTGATCGTCGTCGTCTACTGGGCGCCGCCTTTGTACATTTTCCTGGGCAATCAATTGCATCTGTTGATGATCGTGGGGGGCATCTATTTTGCCGCCCGTGGCAATCGCGCCTGAGCGACGCAAATATCCAAGAGAAGACGGCAGGGTTTGCGCCCTGCCGTTTTTTTTGGCGGGTCACTCCATCGGCACGAAGATGCTTTTGACGAATTCACGATAGAGGCCGACCTGGCGGGCCAAGATGCCTTTGTCGCGCACGGTTTTGGATAGAATAATCCCGCCATCGGTGACCACGGTCAGCATGTCAGCCAGATCTTCCAGATCCACGTCGATGCGGGGCGGGTATCGCGCGGCGATGTTCACGAACTTTGCGTGAAATTGCTGCCGCCAGCCCAACAGGCTGTCTGCGGCCAACTCATGAATGGAACGGTCAAAGAGCCGTTCCTGAAAACAGCAGGCGGTGATGATACAGCCCGGATGGACGTCGGTGAGCCGCTCCATGTCTTCTTGCAGAAGCCGCAGGAAGATCAGGAATTCATGCAGCGGATCGTCATCAAGCGTGCGCGCCCGGGCAAAGAGCCCGTCAAACCATTTTGCCTCTGCCGCCAGATGGCGTTCCAGCAGCGCTTTGACCAGTTCGCTCTTGTCGCGGAAATGGTAAAAAAACCCGCTTTTGGTGATGCCCACCTCGGTGATCAATTCCTCGATGGAGGTGGCGGCAAAGCCTTTGTCGAGAATGGCCAGTTCCGCCGCAGTGAGCAACCTGTCGCGATTGGTTTCTTCGCTCCGCGGTTTGAGAAACGACATGTTCTTCTCCTTCGAAACTGGACCAAAGGTACTGTACCCCGGGTCAAGTTTTGGTCCCTGTGCGCCGCTTTCTCGTGGGATCGTTTGTGCCGCAACGCGCGTAAATCATAGCCGAAAAGGCGTGACGCGTCAGTGTACCTTAGGTGCACTAGCCCGTTGAGGGGCCTTTCGCAGAGCATGGGCGCATCGCTGTAATCTCGGAGGAGGCCCCAATGTTTGATCTTGCACCCGACACGATTTACCTCACCGAAGGTGGTACAGAGACGGAGATCATGTTTCGCCATGGCTTTGAATTTCCGCATTTTGCTGTGTTTGAGTTGCTGAAGGACCGGCGAGCGACGGAGCTCTTGCACGACATGTTTCGGCGCTATCTCGATGCGGTGGCCGACAGCGGATGCGCGGCGTTGATGAGTGGGCTGGATTATCGCGCCAGCCCGGATTGGGCGGGTCTTTTGGGTTACTCAGACGCGGGCTTGGCGGAGATACAGGCGCAGTGCCTGGATTTTCTCAGGGATGTGGCCGCCCCCTATCGCGATCAGATCCCGGATATCGTGATTGCCGGGATCATTGGCCCGAGGGGCGATGCCTATGCCCTGAACCGGACCATCAGCGCCGATGAGGCGCAAGAGTATCACGCCGTGCAGCTGGCCAATTTGAAGCGTTTCGGCGCGGACATGGCTTGGGGGGCCACGTTCAACAATGTGCCAGAGGCGGTGGGTCTGGCGCGGGCGGCGGCGGATGTGGGTGTTCCGCTCAACCTGTCGTTCACATTGACCAGTGATCATATTCTGCGCTCTGGCGTGACGCTCAAAGAGGCGGTTTTGGCCGTGGATGAGGAGGCGGGTGCTGCACGGCCGCACAGCTATGGGATCAATTGTTCACACCCGCTGGAATACGCGCCGGCGTTGGAGCCTGGGGATTGGTTCAACCGCGTGCAAAACATCCGCCCCAATGCTGCGATGATGGACAAGATGGCGCTGTGCAAACTGAACCATCTCGAAGAGGGCGATCCAGAGGAATTGGCCCGCCTGATGGGAGATCTTGCGCGTGAGGCGCCGCAGATTTCCATGTGGGGCGGGTGTTGTGGATCGTGGGACAGGCATCTGCGCTTGATCGCCAAGGCAGTCATGGCGGCGCGGTCTGCATCTGCCTAAGACGTAGGGCCATGGACAAAGCGGAAGGTCCGGCGTTACCCTCGTGCCATGGCAGAGACAGATGGAAAGCGGTGGCATGATATGGGCGGGCAGGCGGCTGGCCCCATTCCCACCGATCAGCATGATTTTGCAATCTGGGAAAAGCGTGTGGATGCGCTCATGGTGCTGTGCAGCATCAAGGGGTTTTTCACCGTAGATGGCTTGCGCCGCGCGCTTGAGGATATGGGCGAAGAGGCGTTTGAGACCATGACCTATTATGAGCGGTGGATGGCCTCAGTGAACCAGAACCTGATTGAGGCGGGCGTCTATTCCATCGAAGAGCTGGGCCAGCGGATGGAAGAGGTGGCCGCCCGCGGCGACACCTACGGAGATGCGCAAGATGGCTGATTTGGTGCGGGTCAAGACGATGATGCCGCCGGGCCATGTGCGCACGCCGGCGTATTTGCGCGGCAAAACAGGCGTTGTTGAGCGTGTGCTGGGGCCCTTCGGCAACCCTGAGAAACTGGCCTATATGCTGGAGGCGGACAAACAGCCGCTCTACCGCGTGCGGTTTACGATGCGTGAGATCTGGGGCGAGGCGGCGGAGAACCCCGAAGATACGCTCGACGCTGAGATTTACGCCCATTGGCTGGAAAGGGTCTGAGCCATGCCGCACGACCATCATGATCATCACGACCATCTGAGCCCGTCGGGCCATCCGTTCCGCGACGACAATGACACCCCGCTGAGCTATTGGCAGAGGATGGAGATCGCCGTGCGCGAGCTGATGATCGAAAAGGGGCATGTGAGCCCCGAAGAGATAGCGCTGCAGATTGACGCGATGGATGCGCGCAACCCGGCCAATGGCGCGGCGGTGGTGGCGCGGGCCTGGACCGATGCGGAATTTAGAACGCGGCTGTTGGAGGATGCCTCTGAGGCCAGTCGCGAGATGGGGTTTGACATCGGTCCGATGCGGCTCATCGCGGTGGAGAATACGGCCGACGTGCATAATCTCATCGTTTGCACGCTGTGTTCGTGTTACCCGCGCAACCTGCTGGGGTTGCCGCCCGATTGGTACAAGACGCGGGCCTATCGCTCCCGCGCGGTGATTGAGCCGCGGGCGGTGCTGCGGGAGTTTGGGTTGGACTTGGCCGACGATGTGCAACTGCGCGTCCATGATAGCACGGCTGACATGCGCTACATCGTGCTGCCCGCGCGGCCCGAGGGGACAGACGGGATGGACGAAGCGGCGCTGGCCGCCTTGGTGACGCGTGATTCCATGATCGGAACAGGCTTGCCGCGCGTGCCCTGACCGCTTGCTCTTGGGCGAACGCAGGCGTATTTGATCCAGACTCTGAACACAGACAGCGCGGCCATGGCTCAGAAAGATCCAAAAGATCCCATCACATTTGGCGAACGCCTGACCGGCACGTTGCTGTTCATGCCTGTGCTGCTGACGCGGTTTTTGCCCTATCGCTGGCGCGTGCCGCTGGCCGGGTGGCTGGCGTCGCAGGTGCTCGCGCCTCTGGCGGGCTATCGCAAACGCATTCGGGACAACCTCGCCCATGCCTGCCCGGACCTGCCCAAGGAGGAGGTGGAGCGCCTTGTGCGCCGCGTGGCCAACAATGTGGGCCGCAACATGATCGAGCTTTATTCGCCCGAGTTTGTCGAGCATGTCCGCCCATCAAAATGCTTTGGTCCGGGGATCGAGATCCTGCAAAAGGCGCGCGACGAAGGGCGGCCATGTGTGTTGATGTCGGCGCATCTGGGCAACTTCAACGCCGCGCGCATCGGGATCATTGAGAACGGCATCACCAGCACCGGGTACTTCTATCGCAACATGTCGAACCGGCCGTTCAACGCGCATTATGTGGAGGCGATGGCCTCTGTCAGTCAGCCGATTTTTGAGCAAAGCCGCAAGGGCATGGTGCAGATGATCAAGCATCTCAAGACGGGCGGCTTCTTAGGTATCCTGGGGGATCTCAATGCGCATGACGGGCTGCCGCTTGAGTTTTTTGGCAAGCCTGCGCTGACGTCGATTTCGGGTGCGGAGATGGCGCTCAAATACAACGCGCCGATGGTGCCCATTTGGGGGCGACGACTTGAGAACGGGATGGATTTCGAGATCGTCTTTGAAGATGAGATCCCGCCGTCCGATCCGCTGACCATGACGCGGGAGTTTAACGCGCGCCTAGAGGCGATGGTGCGGGCCAATATGGATCAGTGGTTTTGGATCCATCGGCGGTGGAAAGACGGGGCCAATTGGGTGGGAGAGATGCGCGCCAAAGAGTTGGCGGAACTGGAAGCCAAGATCGCGGCTGCGAAGGCTTAGGGTGTCGCAGAAAATTGGAAACTGTCTCGCGCATTTTCTTCGAAGAAAATGCCGGCCCTGGGACTGAGGTGCGCGCTCAGACTTGAAGTGAATGCCCGCAAGTGACAGGTTGCCCCAAGAAATGACTTCTGCCTGATCCTGACATGGAGATATCGACATGATCGAGAAACGCGATTTTTACATCAACGGTGCGTGGGTTGCGCCGCTGGATGGCACCGACCACAACGTGATTGACCCCTCCACCGAGGACGCTTGCGCGGTGATCTCCTTGGGTGGTCAGGCGGACACTGATGCCGCCGTCGCCGCGGCCAAGGCCGCGCTGCCCGATTGGATGATGACGCCGCCGGAAGAGCGCATCGCCTATGTCGAAAAAATCTACGCCGCCTATAAGGAGCGCGCGGAAGATATGGCGCAGGCCATCAGCCTTGAGATGGGTGCGCCGATTGAGATGTCGCGCAGCTCGCAGGTGGGTGCCGGGCTCTGGCACATGAAAGGGTTCATTGAGGAGGGCAAGAAATTCTCCTTCGTCAACATGCTGGGCGATCACGCGCCCAATGACCGGATCATTCATGAGGCCATCGGTGTGGTGGGCATGATCACGCCTTGGAATTGGCCGATGAATCAGGTGACTTTGAAGGTCGCCGCCGGGCTTGTCGCAGGTTGCACAATGGTGCTCAAACCCTCTGAAGAGTCCCCGCTTTCGGCCATGGTCTTTGCAGAAATCGTGGATGCGGCCGGTTTGCCCAAAGGGGTCTTTAACCTCGTGAACGGGGACGGTGTGGGCGTGGGCACGCAGATGTCCACACATAAAGACATCGACATGATTTCCTTCACCGGCTCGTCGCGGGCGGGCAAGCTGATCTCCAAGGCGGCGGCGGATTCGCTCAAGCGGGTGAGCCTTGAGTTGGGCGGCAAAGGGGCCAACCTGATCTTTGCGGATGCCGATGAAAAGGCCGTCAAACGCGGTGTGCTGCATTGCATGAACAACACCGGTCAGTCCTGCAACGCGCCCACCCGGATGCTGGTGCAGCGCGAGGTCTATGACCAGGCGGTGGAAACAGCCGCCGAAGTGGCCAAATCCGTCACAGTGGGCCCGGCCAGCGAAGAGGGGCGTCATATCGGCCCGGTCGTGAACGCGGTGCAGTTCGGCAAAATTCAGGACCTGATCCAGAAGGGTATCGATGAAGGGGCTCGCCTTGTGGCCGGGGGCACCGGTCGGCCCGAAGGGTTCAACCGCGGCTTTTACGTGCGGCCTACGGTCTTTGCGGATGTGAACAATGATATGACCATTGCGCGCGAAGAGATCTTTGGGCCGGTGCTGTCGATCATTCCGTTTGAGACGGAAGAGGACGGCGTGGCGATCGCCAATGACACCGATTATGGCCTGACCAATTACGTGCAAACCCAGGATGGCGCGCGCGCCAACCGGCTTGCGATGCGGTTGCGGTCCGGCATGGTCGAGATGAACGGTCAAGGCCGCGGCATGGGCTCACCTTTTGGTGGGATGAAGCAATCGGGCAACGGGCGCGAAGGCGGCAAATGGGGGATCGAGGATTTCCTTGAGGTCAAAGCCGTTTCGGGCTGGGCCGCCGAGTAAGAAACATGCGTGCCTTTGTCTTGCATCTGACCCGGGCACGGGCGCGCAAGGAAAACGCGCATGAATTGCTGATGACCTGCGGCCTCCCCGGTGAAATCTGGGAGGCCGTAGATGGTAAAGCGCTTTCAAATTCTGACATTGCAGCGCCGCTGAAGGGCCCTGGCTTTGAGCCTGATTACCCGTTCGATCTGAGCGCGGGTGAGGTGGGGTGCTTTCTCAGTCACCGCCAGATTTGGGCCGAGATCGTGCGGCGTGACCTGGCCTATGCGCTGGTGCTGGAAGATGACGTAAAGATCGACCCGATGGTGTTTGGCGTGGCCCAGGTCTTGGCGGAGCGCAACATAGACCGCGTGGGCTACATTCAGTTCCAGAACAAAAGCCCGGGCCGACCGCGGGTGATTGATCTGGAGGGTGCGGCGATGCTGACCCAGCCTGAGGTCACGCCGCTGCGCTGTTCGGCACAACTGATCAGCGGGTGGGCGGCCAAGCAACTGTTGGATATGACCGCAAGTTTTGATCGGCCTGTTGATACCTTCATTCAAAGCCACTGGCATACAGGGCTGCGCCCGGGCGTGATCTTTCCGTCCGGGATTGAGACAATCTCGGATCAGTTGGACGGCAGCACGATCCAGACCGAAACAGGACGCTTGGCCGTGGACATCGTAAAGCGGGAATGGTCGCGGTTTTCCTATCGCCGGAAAGTGGCGAAGTTTTCGGCGCAAAGCGGCGCGCCGACGGTCGATGTGAGCTGACGGCGGATGATCATCACACGACTTTTCGGCGGCGCAGGCAACCAGCTGTTCCAATATGCGGCGGGGCGTATGCTGGCCGACCGTCTGGGCACGGATCTGGCGCTGGACCGACGCTATATGCGCATTTGGGATGAAACCCGGGCAGATTGCTTTCCGTGCTATAAAAACACCCGTTTTGTGGATAACGTGGATCTTCCGCCCTCAAAATTTGATGGGCCTTTGCGGTATAATCTATGGCGGTTTTTCAGCTCCGCCCCAAGATTTCGCCGGGAGAAAACGCTCAATTACAACGCGGATTTCTTTGATTTGCCTGACAACAGTTACCTCCACGGGTACTGGCAATCGGAGCGGTATTTCGAACATGCCGCCGACCAGTTGCGCGCGGATCTCACGCTGACCGAGCCGCTGGATGCGGCCAATGCCGCGATGGTCGACACGATTTCGAGGACAGAGATGTCCGTCTCTGTTCATGTGCGGCGGGGGGATTATCTGGGCGATGGTGGCTTTGCTGCGTGCCCGCCGGAATACTACAACGCGGCGGTGGCGAGATTGTCGGAGGAGCTGGGCAAAGACCTCACGTGTTTTGTCTTTTCCAACGATCCGGGCTGGGCGCGGGACCATCTGCGGCTGGGGGCGGAAACGGTCGTGGTCGACATCAATGACGAAACCAAGGGCCATTTCGACATGCATCTGCAATCGCTTTGCGCCCATAACATCATCGCCAATTCGACCTTTTCGTGGTGGGCGGCGTGGCTGCGCGAGACGCCGCAAAAACGCGTCATTGCGCCCAAGACGTGGTTTGCACCGGGCAAGCCCGCCAATGCTGACATCTGCCCTGCGCGGTGGATCCGGCTTTGAGATTTCTTTCCCATTCGGGCCAAACCCCCTAGAACCGCCTCATGACAGTCGCGCCTGATACCACCGCCGCGTTCGTGCCGGAGACCGTGCACAAACGCGATGTGTTCTCGGAAACAATTTCTGGCACGCTTGACGGTGTGACGGATTTTCCTGTGGTGCTGCGCAAGCTTGATGGCGTGCCGCTTTATGCCAAACCGCTGGCGTGGTGGCTGGCGCGGCGAGAGATACGCGGCCTGGAGGCGGTGCAGGGGATTGAGGGCTGTCCGGTGCTGGTGCGGGTGGATCGCACGGGGCTGTTGCGCAGCTGGACGAAAGGCACGCCCTTGCACCTGGCCAAGCCTGCGGATGCGGCGTGGTACAAAGACGCCAAGCGGCTTTTGCGGGATATGCGGCGCGTGGGCGTGACCCACAATGATATCGCCAAGCCGCAAAACTGGCTGATGACGCCTGAGGGCCGCGCGGCGGTGATTGATTTTCAACTGGCCTCGGTGCATCGGCGAAAGGGGCGGCTCTTTCGCACCATGGCGCGGGAGGATTTGCGGCATTTGCTCAAACAAAAGCGCGCCTATGCACCTGAGCTTTTGACCCCGTCAGAGATTGCCATGCTGAACCGCAAGGCGCTGCCCTCGCGGATTTGGATGGCGACGGGCAAGAAGCTTTATAATTTCATCACAAGGCGGCTGATGAACTGGTCCGATGGGGAAGGCACCGAAGACCGCATTGACCGCGAAACGCCGGCCCTGCGCGCGGCGTGGGGCCCTGAGGCGCGCGGCATGGCCTTTTGCACCTATGCGCGGGCGGCCAAGGGTGTGGGGCTTTATGCATTTGTCGAAACCGATCTGGATGAGGCGGCTCTGCGAGGGATGGCGCGTGAGCCGAAACCGGATTTGATACACGTGGTTGAGGTGCTGCCACGCGATGCAAAGGGGGAGCCGCGACTGGATGTCTTGCAGTTGATTGCGGCCAACCGCTTGGACGAGTTGGAGGTTTTGATCGCGCGTGAGCCGGGTCTTGGTGCGTTGATCGAGCCGATTGTAGCAGCCCGCCTGAACCTGACGGATCGAGTGTTCAAGTAACCAGAAGGACTTCGCGCGGAATCAAGGGCGATAGCCCGCCGCGGGGTAGTAAGGGCCGACCCGAACACCCAAGGTGGGGCGGATTTACAAGCGCGCCAATTGGGCGGCGGCATGGCGAAATGGCAACTGCAGTCTGTCGCTCAAATGGAAGGCGGGGTCGAAGAATAAAGCGTTGCTGAACTGCGGTAAGATCGCCACGCCACGGCCTGACGAACGCGCTACGTTTTCGCGTCTTCCGTGGCCCGTTGAAAGCCTTGCTCAATGGCATCGCGTAGACGGTTTTCCAACGTGCGCTGCTTGGCCTCGGAATAGAATTTCAGGCCGAACATGTCTTTGACATAGAATGTGTCGACGACCTGCTCCCCATAGGTGGCGATCACGGCAGAGTTCACGTAGACATTGCTCGCCCCAAAGGCGCGGCTGAGATCATAAAGAAGGCCCGGCCGGTCGCGGGTGTCCACCTCGATGATCGTGTAAATCTCAGAGCCTTCATTGTCGAAGGTGATGTGGGTGGGCACACGGAAAGCGGCTTCGCGTTTTTTGATCTTGTCGCGGGACTTGATGGCGTCGCGGGCGACCACCTCGCCCTTGAGCGTCTTGTGGATCATCGCGCGCAGACGCGGCAGGCGGTCGGCCTCATAGGGGTTGCCGTCCGCGTCCTGCACCCAGAAGGCCGCCGTGGCAAACCCATCGGCAGAGGTATAGGTGCGCGCGTCCACCACGTTGGCGCCCACCAGGGCCAAGGCCCCGGCAAGCCGCGAAAAGATGCCCGGATGATCAGCCAGTGCGAAACAGGCGCGCGTCGCGTCGCGATCTTCGTCGGGGTGCAGGTCGATCCCGATCTCGTCTTCCTTGAGACCCTTCAGAAGATTGGCAAAGACCACATGGGCGGTCACGTGCAGACCCTGCCAATAGGGTGGATAATGCCGGGCGGTTTCGACCTTGAGGTCGCGCGGCTCCCACCCGCTGAGCGCCTCGCGCAGGTTGCGCTTGGCATCCGAGCCCCGCTGTTCGCGATTGAGGTCTTCCAGCCCGCCTTCCAGCGCGCGCTTGGTTTGCCGGTAGAGCGCGCGGATCAGTGAGGCCTTCCAGTTGTTCCACGTGTTCGGACCGACACCACGGATATCACAGACCGTGAGGACACATAGCAGGTCCAAGCGTTCCTGGGTCTGAACCGCCTTGGCAAAATCCCGCACCGTGCGGGGATCGGCGATGTCGCGTTTCTGGGCCATGTCGGACATTTGCAGGTGATAGCGCACCAACCATTCGACCGTGTCCACCTCTTTGGGTTTGAGCCCCAGTCGCGTGGCCACCTTGCGGGCGATGCGGGCCCCGAGGATGGAGTGATCTTCGTCGCGGCCCTTGGCAATGTCATGAAGCAAGAGCGCGACGTACAGCACCCGCCGATTGACCCCGCCATCCAGGATGGAGGAGGCCACTGGCAGTTCTTCAATCAACTCGCGGCGCTCAATTTTATCAAGCTGGCCAATGCATTGTATGATGTGCTCATCAACGGTGTAGCTGTGATACATGTTGAATTGCATCATCGCGCGGATGGGTTCCCATTCGGGGATCAGAGCGGACAGAAGGCCCAGTTCATTCATCCGGCGCAATGCCCGTTCCGGGGCGCCGTGTTTGAGCAAGAGTTGCAAAAACAGCTTTTGCGTCTCGGGGTCCGCGCGGAAATTATCGTCAATCAGGTCGAGATTTGCCGTCACCAGCCGCATCGCGTCAGGGTGAATGAGAAGCCCGGTGCGCAGCCCTTCGTCGAAAAGCCGCAGCAGGTTGAGCCGATCCTTCAAAAACGCGGCTTCATCTGCGACGGCAAGTCGGCCATGCACTTCTTCGTAGCCGTCTTTCATCCTGCGTTTGCGTTTGAACAGCCGCTGTAGGATCGCTTCTGATTTCACATGGGCGGCTTCCAGCTTGGTCAGGAAAATGCGGGTCAGATCGCCCACCGCGGTGGCGTGCCGAAAGTAATCCTGCATGAAGACTTCGACGGCGCGTTGACCGCCGGTTCCCGCGTAGCCCATGCGACTTGCCACCTCGACTTGCAGGTCGAATGTCAATTGTTCTGCCGCGCGGCCTGTCACCAGATGGAGATGACAGCGCGTCGCCCAAAGAAAGTTGTCAGCATCGGCAAAGCGATCAAACTCTTCTTCGGTGAGCATCCCGTGGCCGATCAATTCGCGGACGTGATCCACCTGATAGAGATATTTTGCGATCCAGAAGAGCGATTGCAGATCTCGCAGCCCGCCTTTGCCTTCCTTTACATTGGGCTCCACCTTGTAGCGCGCGCCTTGTTTGCGATGGCGCGCGTCGCGTTCGGCCAGTTTCGCCTCAATGAATTCGCGTGCGGTGCCCTCGAAGAGATCAGAGCGCAGTTTCGATCGCAGCGTATCGGCAAGCGCTCTGTCGCCAAAGAGAAAACGCTTTTCCAACAGGGCCGTGCGGATGGTGAAATCATCGGTGGCCAGACGCAGGCATTCCTTTACCGTGCGGCTGGCATGGCCAATCTTGAGCTTGAGATCCCAAAGCACGTAAAGCGTTGTTTCAATGACGCTTTCGGCCCAGGCGGTGATCTTGTAGGGCGTGAGAAACAGCAGGTCGACATCGCTTTGTGGGGCCATCTCTCCGCGCCCGTAGCCACCGACCGCGTAGACGGCGATGCGTTCACTGTCCGTGGGATTGGGCAGGGGGTGCGCCTGCTCTGTGGCAAAGCTCAGCACGGTGCGCAACAGGCAGTCGGTGAGCCAGCAGTAAGACCGCGTGGCGGCATGGGCGGCCATCGGACCCTGGGAAAGCGCGTCTGCGATGGCGGCGCGCCCACGGGCGTTGGCCGTTTTGAGAAGGTCCACCAGCATGCTGCGTGCTAGCGCCGGGTCTTTGGTCATTGCGATGTCCGACGTGATGCGGTCCGCGATTGCGGCCTCATCGAAAATCGCGTTGGCTGCGCAAATCAGGTCAGATGGCAGCGGCGGGGCGTCTTTCATGCGTTACGAGACTGGGGGCGCAGACCGTGAGGGTGGGGGGAGGATGAGCA
>ERZ1740070.734-NODE-734-length-21675-cov-28.226087_pt1 | contig 21675 bp, 19 predicted proteins | sample MGYA00581734_ERZ1740070 | MGnify/ENA primary metagenome ERZ1740070 (study PRJEB43018, sample SAMN04849744) | marine metagenome | isolation source: floating plastic debris | place: Pacific Ocean | collected 2008-09-01 | study: EMG produced TPA metagenomics...
TGCATAGATTGCAAGACATTGTAGGCCATCATGGGCTTGTAGACGTTCAATTCAAAATGTCCCTGAGAGCCCGCGAAGCCGACGGCTGCGTCATTGCCCATGACATGGGCACAAACCTGGGTCAGCGCTTCGCATTGCGTGGGGTTCACCTTGCCGGGCATGATCGACGATCCAGGTTCGTTCTCCGGCAAGTTCAACTCTCCCAAGCCACATCGCGGACCGGAGCCAAGAAGGCGGATGTCGTTGGCGATTTTAAAGAGCGATGCTGCGACGGTTTTGAGAGCCCCTGACATTTCGACCATTGCGTCATGAGCGGCCAAGGCTTCGAACTTGTTGGGGGCTGTGACAAAGGGCAGGCCGGTGATGTCGGCCATATGCGCGGCCACCGTGGTGTCCCAGCCTTGGCGCGTGTTAAGCCCTGTGCCCACCGCGGTCCCGCCTTGCGCAAGTTCGTAGATGCGGCCCAGAGCGCCTTCCACCCGTGCAATGCCCATGGCGACTTGGTGGGCGTAGCCGGAAAACTCCTGTGACAGCGTCAGAGGTGTCGCGTCCTGAGTATGCGTTCGGCCAATTTTTATAATTCCATCAAAGGCTTCAACCTTGCTTTTCAACCCATCATGCAGCTGCCTCAAGCCGGGAAGAAGAACATCCCGCGCGGTCATGGCCGTTGAGATATGCATCGCCGTCGGGAAGGTATCGTTTGACGATTGTCCCATGTTGCAGTGATCGTTGGGATGCACCGGATCCTTGGTGCCCATGGTGCCGCCCAGGATCTCAATGGCGCGGTTCGCGATCACCTCATTGGCGTTCATGTTGGATTGCGTGCCCGATCCGGTCTGCCACACGACCAGCGGGAAGTTGTCATCAAGCTTGCCGTCAATGACCTCGCCTGCCGCTTCGATGATGGCATCCGCCAGCTTGGCATCCAGTGTGCCTTGCGCCTTGTTGGCGATCGCACAGGCCTTTTTGATCACGCCCAACGCCCGCACAACCGCCACTGGCTGTTTTTCCCAACCGATGGGGAAATTCATGATCGACCGCTGTGTCTGCGCGCCCCAGTATTTGTCGGAAGGCACCTCCAGCGGTCCAAAGCTGTCGGTTTCAGTGCGGGTGTCAGTCATGGTTGGCTCCTGAATTCGTCACACCTTGTTAACGTGCGCGGACAGGAGTGCAAAGGGCGCCAAGTGTTACTTGCGAAAACTGTCGAGGCTTACGACATCGGCCTCGGGTTTGTCGTCTTCTTCCGCTTTGACCTCTTCATCTGTCACCTCGGTGAACGGGGCGAGATCGTCCTCACCTTCGTCCTCATCCTCATCCTCTTCTTCGTGAGATTCAAAGCGCAGCCCGAATTCCACCGAAGGATCAACGAATGTGAGGATCGCATCGTAAGGGATCGTCAGGTCTTCTGGTTGATCGCCGAAATTGAGCGTCACAGAGAAAAAATCCGCCTCAACCACCAGGTTGTCGAACCAGTGCTGCATCACCACGGTCATCTCTCCGGGGTAGCGATCGCGCAGCCATTCGGCGATCTCAACATCCGGGTGCGTGGTGTCAAAGGTGATAAAGAAATGATGCACGCCGGGCAAACCGTTGTCACGCACATCCCGCAGAACATGCTGGATCAAACCCCGCATGGCGTTGTGCATAAGTTTGCCGTAGTCAATTGAGCGTGACATGAAGGGGGTGTCACCTATGAGCCGTGAAGAATCTCTCTGGCCCCAAAAGACCTTCACCGCGAGGCGGCGTCAAACGAAAAATCCAACGACCCAAAGGCAAGCCCCAAACGTGCCCATGCCCGCGATGGTCAAAATCAAAGGCATGCGCAGCGCGAAAACGAGCACGGCCGCAATGATGATAAGCACCGCATTCATGATAGAGATCGAACTCAGGGTCACATCAGGGCCGAACCGGCCGTCCCTCACCTCAGTGAAAAGCACGTGCAGGCCAAACCAAAGCGATAGGTTCAGGATGACACCCACAACAGAGGCAGAGATGGCATCCAAAGCGCCTTTCAGTTTTGGACGGCTGAGCAAGGCCTCCACGTAGGGTGCCCCCGCAAAAATCCACAGAAAGCAGGGCACGAACGTCACCCATAGTGTCAGGCTTGCGGCGGTAACGGCCAATGCTACGCCGCCTTCGGCAAAGCCGGCCAGAAACCCCACAAACTGGGTGACCAGAATGAGCGGTCCGGGCGTTGTTTCCGCCAATCCCAAAGCATCGATCATTTCGGGCGTCGTCAGCCATCCATGGGTGTCGACCACGGCTTGGGTCATATAGGCCAAAACGGCGTAGGCGCCCCCGAACGTGACCACCGCCAAGTGAGAGAAAAACAGCGCGATCTGAAAGAGAAACGCCTGGTTTAAGGCCCATAATACGACAATGGGCGCAAACCAAAGCGCGCCCCAGATGGCCACCGTTTGCAGGGTTCTTGGGCGACCATGGACTGACGCCACAACGGCGTCATCAGATCCCTTGCTGAACCAAAACCCAAATATTGCGGCCGCGACAACGATGAACGGGAAAGGAATTGACAAGAAAAACAGAGCTGTAAAGGCCAAAGCGGCCAGGATCCAACTGGCCCGACCTCGCAAGGCTTTCTTTGCCAGTTTCCAAAGCGCTTGCAGCACGATCACAACCACTGTGGCCTGGATGCCTGCAAAAATCGCATGCACCAGCGGCAGATCTCCATAAAGCGCATATCCAAAGGCCAAGGCGAAGATCACAGCCGCACCCGGCAGCACGAACAGTAACCCTGCCAGCAGGCCGCCCGTCACACCGCGCAGACGCCACCCGACATAGGTCGCCAATTGCATGGCCTCCGGGCCAGGCAACAGCATGCAGAACGACAGCGCCTTGAGGAACTGATCCTCGCTCAGCCATCCGTGGCGGTCCACAATCTCACTGTGCATGAGGGAAATCTGCGCGGCGGGCCCGCCGAATGACAGCACGCCGATCCGACCAAAAGCGCGAAAAAGCTCTGTGAGCGATACATTATCCATGGGCTTTGGGCCATGCATGTCCCTCGTCATGGCCATCGCGCGCCCACCGATAGAGGGTGTCGTAGAGATCGAGCCCGGCGACCAGCTGATCTTGGTCATCTCGGTACCTGCGGGAAAGACCAACGGATACAGCCAGAAGCCCGGCCGCAGCGGGATGCAGATCGTGCCGGTCGGTGTCTGCGGCCCGCACCACCAAAGCGAGCCTCGCGAGAGCGGGCGAAGACAGCTCGAACCGCTCCAACATCATGTCGAAGGTGCAGCGGTCATCCGCGTGGCTCCACTCTACGCCTTCGATGTCAAAGGGCATCGCGCCCATTTTTTCGGCAACCGATGTGACCTCGCCAGGGGACACAAACAGAAATCGCGCCCGGCGATCCACAAACCGGCGAATGAGCCAAGGGCAGGCGATGCGGTCGATCTTGGGCCTGTGACGCGTGACCCAAAGCGTGGCACCGTTGGACATTGGAGGAAGCACCGAGGCCCGAACACGCATGGCGCCTTCGGTATCGTGCCATGCATACATGCCGCCCTGAAGAAACTGCGCGTCGACGCCCTCTGCTCTCAGCCACGCAGCCACGCCTTGGCTCAGCTTGCGGCCTTTTTGACAGATCACGATCGCGCGGCGTCCCCCCAGTCGTTCGATCAGACCGGGCATGTCTTTATGATCATGCTGCCACGCGCCAGGGATCAAGAAAGGGTCTTCGGCAAAATCTTCAGGGATACAGACATCGATCAGCTCAGGGCAGTCTGGCAGGCCGATCAGTCGGTTTAATTGGCTTGGGGTTATCTCGTTTGGAGCGGGCATAATGGGGCATCCTCTGGTCATTCAGTGGATGCGACTTTTGGCCCAAGCCTCACGGGGCAGTCGCATGGATGAACCCCTTGGCGACCTTTTCTCAATTTGTGCAGCTGGTGTCAATCAAGGGCTAATTTGCGCGATTGTGCTTTACTTTTGACGGCGTGCTTCGGTGTAATTGTGGAAACATCGCATGAGAGGCGTTCATGACCCTTCCAGACGTAGCATCAGACCGCTTCACGCAGGAAAAAGGCTTTCATATCGTGCTGCAAGTTCCAGAAACACATGTGCAAATCGTAATCGATGCCATTTTGGATGTCGCGCCTCTCAAGCAAGGGGATTACGACAGCGTCGCATTCAAAACCAATACCGGGCTACAACAATTTCGATCACTCGGGACGGGGCGCAATCCCAAAAGCCCAGGACTGATCAACGTCCCTTGCCTGGAGGTGTCGTTCTTTCTTGAAAACGAACCGGCGATGATCACCCAGGTCATCGAGGCGATCTACGACGCCCATCCCTACGAAGAGCCCGTAATCCGCATCCAAGAGGCTCTGCGCACTAAGCACATCCCGGGCGTGGACGAAGACAATCCCAATCGCATTTGGAATGCCCGTGATGCGGACTGGTACAAACCAGACGGGTGATCTGCCCCTCTGGTAATGGCACGCGTTATCCCGTAACGGCACCTCCTAGAATGGGAGTTCGGGATTGATCATCGCCCTCACAGTTCTGGAGATCGTCGCGCCTGTATTTTTGCTGGCCCTGGTGGGCTTTACGTGGGTCAAACTGGGCTTTGAATATCGCGTGGAGTTTGTCACGCGTCTGGGCATGTCACTGGCCACACCGTGCCTGGTTTTCGTGGCGCTCATGCAGTCGGAAATTGAGCCCTCGTCGCTTGGGGCGTTGTCGCTTGCTGGATTTGCCGCCTATGCCCTTGTCGCGGTGCTGATGTGGGGTTTGGTGCAGATTGGCAGGCTGGACCGTCAAACATTTTTAGCGCCGCTGATCTTCAGCAACACCGGCAATCTGGGCCTGCCTTTGGCGCTTTTTGCTTACGGTGACGTGGGGCTTGGCTATGCGGTGGTCGTTTTTGGTGTCTCGGCGGTCATTCAGTTCACCTTTGGCATTTGGCTGGTGTCCGGTGGGGGCTCCCCATGGCGCATGATCCAGGAGCCTCTGGTGCCTGCAACGCTGCTTGGCGCGCTGTTCTTGGTGATGGACTGGGAAACACCGCAATTTCTGACCAACGCGCTGGATCTGATCGGCCAGATGGCCATTCCGATCATGCTGATCACGTTGGGGGTGGCGGTGGCGCGTCTGACCATCGGGTCATTTGCGCAGCCGGTACTGCTGGCCGCATTGAAGGTGGTGATCAGTGCCGGAAGCGCAACAGCGGTGGGTCTGTGGTTTGGGTTGGAACCCGTGGCCTTTGGCGTGTTGGTTCTGCAAGTCGCGACGCCGGTGGCGGTGACCTCGTATATGCTGGCGGAAAAATACGGCGCGGATGCCAATGCGGTGGCGGGACTGGTGGTCGTATCAACCCTAATGTCAGTGCTCACGTTGCCCGTCATTTTGGCGTTTGTGCTCTAGCGCTACAAGCAAAGCGTTCGGAGCGCAGCCTCGTCTATCTCAACGCCAAGGCCAGGGCTTTGCGGTAGGCTTGCAAACCCATCGGTGATCTGACTGTCACAATCGCCAAATTCCGCGCCCAGTTCCAGATAATCATAGTAAAGCTCAGCAAAGGGCGCGTTCTCCATCACGGCGCAAAGATGGATCATCACCATGTATGCCACAGTGGTCGAATTCCAGCTGTGCGGTGAGATCATTACAGAATGCGCCCCCGCCATCGCGCCCACCTCAAGCATCGTTAGAATCCCGCCAGCACCGGTCACATCGGGATTGAGCACATCCGCCGCACGGTGGTGGAGCACGTCGCGGTAGTGCCTGACGCCGGATTGCCGTTCACCCGTGGTGATGCGGATATCTGTCCGAGACCGAAATTCCGCCAGGGCAGGGATGTTGTCGCCCGCAACAGGCTCTTCAATCCAATAGGGTCTGTAAGGTGCAAAGGCGCGCGCGGCTTGCAGCGCATAGCGCGGATCTTTTTGAACAGCGAAGTCGAGCATCATGTCGGCCTCATCGCCGAGCGCTTCGCGCGTCAGCCGCACAGCTTGATGCGCGCGTTCAAGGTTTGGTTGCCTAAGGGGGTAGATCTTCACCGCCCGGTAGCCTTCGTCGCGCATCCGAGCGCAGCGCTCCGCAATGGCCTCAGGTGTTTGTTTTGGGCTGTCCCAGGCATTGGCGTAGATCGGGATTTGATCCTTCACCGCACCCCCAAGCAGCGCGTGCAGGGGCAATCCGGCCTGTTTCGCGGTCAGATCCCAAAGCGCGATCTCAAGCGCGCTGACCGCCGCTGCGTAATCAATGCTGGGATGCTTTGTGGCCATTGGGCTTGCGATTTTGCTCAAGAACGCGCGGGGGGAGGCGTGGGCAAGCGCTTTGAGATCCTCCGCGAGGTTGAGAATGATGTGCTTGCAAGCCTCTTCGCGATAGGTCAGCGCATAGGCCTCGCCCCATCCAATGAGACCGTCAGAGGTTTCCAGTTTGACAAGTATGGTGATCTGACCGCGTGACCAACCGTCAGAGCTTGGACGAGGGGCGACAAGAAACGGGGTAACATCGGCGATTTTCACCACACCAGCCTAAACAGGTCTTTTTGGTTCTCGCAACCTGTTCTGCCTCAGGCCGCAGGTTCCAATTCTGCAGTCATGTGTGTTTCAGACGTCTCAGGAAACCCTATCAAAGCATCACGCGCTAGGCGTCTCCGCGGTCAGGCTTTTCCCTTGCAAACAGATGCTGAGCGTCGCCTCTGGCAACAGACCCAATGCCTCGAACAGAGTGAGGAAATCAATGTGGTTGTAGCCTTCAACGATCTTGCCATCTTCGATACGCGCCAACACTTGGCCTGTATGATAAATCGTCTTGCCGCTTGACCGTGCTTCATGGGTCATTGCGATCAAGGCGGTGATCCAGTCTCCGTCCTCAAAGCTGTGTTTAATCTCCACCTTGCGGACACGAACATGCGCCAAAAGCGCAGTTACGAACGGTTTGAACTCTTCGGGGCCGACTTGTGGTGTCTCCCTCAGGCCTTCGACACGCGTTGAGGGTTGAAGCATCTTGTCAATCGTATCGAGTTTTTCTTCAATCCAAAGGTCTTGAAACCAAGTTTCCAGCACGGACAATTTGTTCACGTGACGCCTCCTCATTCTGCGGTTTGAGGCCACAATAGGGGTTCGACAGTGCATTGAGAAGAAAAGTGCAGGCTTCTGTTGCCAGGTGCCTGCGAACCCCGCCAGCCCTGGCTAGAGGACTGGGCTTAAGTTTTCGGCTTTACGCACCGCATTAAGCGGCGAGTGCTGCCGGAGCATTATTGTCGTTGGCAATTATGCTTTGTGAACCGATAACGGTGGTATCTCACCGGGACAAAGCATTCCCCTTTACACGTTCGTCGATCCTGTTTCGGCCCCATGATCCTCCAACGATGGATATGGTGGAGCCGCCGGGTACCGCCCCCGGGTCCGATCCGCTTATTACGAGCGCGTTTATGCCCATAGTCCCCGAGGGAACATGTCGAATATAAACACGTTGCCGCACTTTGCAAAGATTGGATGCATTGTGGTGCAACGCGTTCTCGATCAACGCTGACGTGTCGGAGGGATCAAACTTAACAATCCATCCCGCAGCACTCTGAAAAATGGGCGCCTGTGCCTCGCCTTTGTCGCCTGAACAGGCTTTGCTCTGGGGCACTCTGATTTGAAGATCGGAAATAGGCACCCAAGGATCAGGGGTGTTTCATAGTCGCGATGTGGCATGGGGCATCCTTTCGGCATCTCGTCATGCCTCTCTTTTGCGGGGGAACCGCACCGCGCTCCACGGCCATGACCCGCCGCAACCATCTCAACCCGTAAGTGACCCGTAAGTGGCTTGGCAAAGCATGCACCGCTGTCGCATCATGGATGCGTTGAAAGGACAGGCGACACCGTCATGGCCACCAAGCAGTCTCTCTTTGCGCAAAAGCTCAAATCCTGGCGGACAAGCCACGGAGAGAACGGGCGCGTGACGCAAGAAGGGCTGGCAGAGATCTTGGGGATAAGTGTCGAGGCTGTCAGCAAATATGAACGCTCTGTATCGTTTATACGCGGCGATCTGGAACACCGCCTCGCGGACCGCCTGGGATGGCCGCGCAGTGAGATCGTTGCCTGCCGAGAGGATTGGGAACTGCGCGCCCAGTCGCCGGACCGTGCGCCCTACAGGGTGGTCGATAAGGAGGTCGTTGACGATGTGTTTGGTGGATCGTGGGGCAATGTCGTCGATGCCATGAACACAATGGCTGGAGAACAATTTGCGGAAATTCCCGGCGCATGTCCTGTCGATCGCGATCTGTTTGACCGCATCTACGAAAATTTCTCAAACCAATGGCGTGCGATCGAGTGTGACGGACAGATCGTGGCCAAGTGGGTGTTGCTGACCCTCTTTGACGAGGATGAAGCATTGTTTGATGCCGGTCAGTTTGACGAGGACACTCTGACACTGGATCGCATTTGCCAGCCCATTTTGCCGGGCACCTATTTTGGCTATTCGCCCGCATTGGTCGTACGTCCCGGTCATGAAGGGGCCAGCACCCTGTTGATCAGTTCTTTTACAGAACACCTCGAAGAACTGGCTGATCGTGGCGTGCTTTATCATGCCATTGGAACCGTTGCCGTTTCACGCGGCGGTGAGCGCATCTGTCAGGGTTTAGGTATGGATGACTTGGGCGAGTACCATGCTTGCGGCACCTGCATTGGCTGCACGATGTGGCGCTTGAGCGGGGCAGGGATCGCGCGGTCCATCTTTGCCCGAAGAAGTGCCCTTATCCGGGCGAGTTACAGGGCTGAGTTTGTCGACGACCTCGCCCCGTCACTTTGTGTCGCGCACTAACCAGAGCGTGCCAAGGCCTGACACCAGAATGACCACCAGCCCCAGCATGACCCACGCATCCGGCCAGTCTCCGAACGCGAAGTACCCTGCGGCCGTGGCTGAGATCAGTTGCGTGTAGATCAACGGCGCTATCAAAGAGGCGTCCGCGCGGCGGCTCGAGATGACGATCAAATAGTTGCCAATCGCGCTGCCGACGGCGCTGGCGGTCACAAGGGCCAGCGTGACTGGATCGAGAGGAGGCCAGGAGGTCGCGATGCCGAATGGCGAGAGGACAATCGCGGCGATGATGAGTTGGGATATCAGCAAAAGGCGCGGACGGTACAAAGGCGCCACGACGCGGGTGGACACCAGAAAAACGCCATAGCAGATCCCCGCCAAAAGCGCCCAGCCAATGCCGGGTGTAAACCCAAAGCCCGGCTTCACGACCAAAAGAACACCTGCAAATCCAAGAAGCAAAAGCCAAAACCGTGCGAATGTCGCACGTTCCCCGAGCAACAAGACCGCCAGCACAAAGGACACAACCGGTCCGATGAAAAACGCGCCAAATACATTGGCGATCGGTTCAGTCTGCAACCCGGTGAGAATGCAGCTTACGCCGACGGCCAGGATGATTGCGCGCCCGATGATGCGCCAATCCGTGAACACTGGCAGTTCCCGGCGAGTGAGCCCGCTGAAGGGCAGCATCAGCAGCGCGGCAATGGCAAACCGTGTCCACGCCACAAAGATCGGGGGCGTGCCTTGAGAGGTCAACGCCTTGCCCGCAGTATCTCCCAGCACGATGAAGGACACCGCGACAAAGACCAGCCCCGCCAGTTTGATCAAAAAGTGCGATGTCATGATATGTGCCTTGGTCTTTCCCTGGTGCTTATGAAGCGCCGGGGACCAAAAGAAAAGCGGCGCCAGAGGGATCTGACGCCGCCTTTGTTCTCTGAAAGAGCTGAGTTACTCTGCGGGCTGACTTGCCTCAGTGCCGGTTGACTTCTCACGCAGACCATCGCGGAAAAGCGCTTTGGCAAGCGCGATGCACATCAGGCCCATGACCATGGTAAAGGGCAGGGCGCCGATAATCATCGCATTGCGCAGGGCATCGAGCGGATTGTTGTCGCCCGCCGCCACCAGCAACGTACCGATCACGGCTGTCAGGATCAGACCCCAGATGATGCGGTGCTTGATCCCGGTTTCCTGGCTGCCGCCCGACATGATCGTGTTCATCACAAGGATGCCAGAGTCAGCCGAGGTCACGAGGAAGGTCATGATCAGGATCACACACATCACGGTCAGCCCTGTAAGCAAGCCGCCTTCGATCATCTGACCCAAGGTGACAAAGAGCTTCGCGGTGTTGGATGCGCCGATGATGACGCCGTCAGCGCCGCCTGTCAGTTCCAGATCAATCGCCGTCCCGCCGAGGATGGTCATCCAGGCAAAGCAGACCAACGCCGGCGCAAAGACACAGCCGAGGATGAACTCACGCACCGTGCGACCTTTGGAGATCCGTGCAAGGAAGAGGCCCACAAAGGGTGAGAACGCGATCCACCAAGCCCAGTAGAACGTGGTCCAACCGGCCTGCCAGCCAAAGAGACGCTGATCCGTGCCGGCCGCATAAGCCGCCTGCAGGGTGTCTTCGTCCAAGGCTGCCGCGTCGCCTTCCAAGCCAGATACAAAGCCATCGTAGCTGCCCCAGGCATTGCGCGCGCCATCAGCCAGTGCGGCCGCATGCGGTTGCGCTGCTTCTGGCAGCGCTGCCTCAAAATCCGCCATCGCCTGCGGTGAATAGGCTTCAAAGCTCAGCGCGAAGAAGTTCAGCATGTAGTCGATGAAGGCAGAGCCATATGTCGACATTGCAAAGCCGAAAGAGCCGAAGATCACGAAGGTCAGCAACAAGATGATCGACAGAACCAGGTTCAGGTTCGACAGATACTTCACGCCGCGTCCCACACCCGACACAGCCGAGATGATGGAGAGACCCATGATGACCATCAGGCCTGCGACGAGGCCCACCTTGCCAGGTGCCGGAGCGTCCGTATCGCCATTCATCATCCAGTCCATGCCGGTGATGGCATACATGCCGTCGATGAACTGGCTGACACCGTAGCCGATGGTCACCGACACGCCGAGGATCGTGGCAACAACGCCCAGCACGTCAACAACGTGGCCCAGAAAGCCGTTGAGCGCCTTGCCGAAAAGCGGCGTCAGCGCGGAGCGAATGGTCAGAGGCATGTCACGCGTATAGGCGTAGTAGGCCAGGCTCAGACCGGTCACCACATAGATTGCCCAGGCGTGAAAGCCGTAATGCAGGAAGGTGTAGCGGTATCCTGACGTGAGCGCGTCTTCGGTGTTGCCGGGAACTTCGCCTGCGACGACCACCGGGTTTGATCCCCATAGACCCAGCGGCTCGGCTGTCGCAAAGACCATGAGACCGACGCCCAGACCCGCGCCGAACATCATGGAGAACCACGAAAAGTTCGAAAATTCCGGTTTTTCCCCGGGCGTGCCCATCACGCGCGCGCCAGTTTTGGGAAGGATCGCGATGAAGGCCAGAAAGAAGAAAAAGAAACCTACGATCAGAATGTAGAAGGTGTTGAACCCTTCCAGCAAGGCCCAGTTCCAGCTTCCGAGCGTGCTGTTGGCATTGGCGGGCCAAACAAGCGCCCAGATCACCAAAGCGACCATGATTGATTTACTAATGAGGGCAATGGGAAGGCTGTTGTCTTTGTAAAAGCCGTCCGGTTGCTTCTTGATGTCCACATCCGTGAACGGAGGTTTAATGCTCATGTTTCCATGTCCCTGAAGCAGAAAGTCATAATAAAAGCTCCCGCTGAGGATGTGAGAGAAAGCAGGAGCAGGCGGTTTTATTTTTGGTGACAAGACAGTGTCATTTGAAAATCGAACTGCCCGACCGAAGTGCGTCAGAATCGTCTCTGATTCCGACCTTTTGACCAAACTCGACCCGGTTCGTGTCGCGTTTCTACGTTTTGAGTCGCCCAATCCGACACAGTTCAGCTTGAACATTGCGGGGCATTGTGATGGCGTGCGGCAAAACCAACAAAGCCAAAATTTAAGGTCTCGCTATGTCATCTGTTCTTGATGTGGATTTCGTTCGCTCCCAGTTTCCTGCGTTCTCAGAGCCGTCTTTGCAGGGACAGGCCTTCTTTGAGAATGCAGGCGGGTCATACACATGTGCCCCTGTCATTGACCGACTGACGCGATTTTACACCGAACGCAAAGTGCAGCCTTATGCACCTTATCCGGCCAGCACTTTAGGCGGCGAGGAAATGGATGAGGCACGGACCAGAGTGTCGGCGATGCTTGGCGTGGACGAAGACGAGCTGAGCTTTGGGCCTTCTACGACGCAAAACGCCTATGTGCTGAGCCAGGCCTTTCGGGAATGGATGAATGAGGGCGATGCCATCATCGTCACCGACCAGGATCATGAAGCCAATTCCGGCCCGTGGCGGCGTTTGGCGGATGCCGGCATCGAGGTGCGCGAGTGGAAGATTGATCCCACGACGGGGCTCTTGAACCTCGACGATCTGCAAGCCCTTCTGGATGACCGGGTGCGCTTGGTGTGTTTCCCGCACTGCTCCAACATTGTCGGCGCGATCAATCCGGTCAAAGAGGTGGTTGAGGCCGTGCATGCCGCCGGTGCCTATGCCTGCGTCGACGGCGTCAGCTACGCGCCGCACGGCTTTCCAAACGTGGCGGAGCTGGGTGCGGATATCTATTTCTTTTCGTCCTACAAAACCTACGGGCCGCATCAGGGCATCATGGTTGTCCGGCGTGCCCTGGCAGAGCTGCTGCCCAATCAAGGCCATTGGTTCAACGGGGCCAGCCTGTCCAAAAAATTCACCCCCGCCGGGCCGGATCACGCGCAGGTGGCCGCCTGTGCCGGGATGGTCGACTATGTGGACGCTTTGGCCCAACATCACGGCATCGCGGGCGGGTCTGCCGAGCGTGCCGCGGGCGTGCATGACATGATGCGTGCCCATGAAACCCAACTATTGCAGCCGCTTTTGGATTATGTCGCTGATAAAAATTCCGTAAAGCTCATCGGGCCGAGTGAGGCGCATTCAAAAGCGCCGACTGTGGCGATTGACCTGCCCGGCTCGGGGGAAGCGGCAGCAGCAGAGCTGGCAAAGCATGGCATCATGACAGGAGGCGGAGATTTCTACGGATCGCGACCGCTGCAGGCCATGGGTGTTGACCTTGAAAAGGGTGTTTTGCGCGTGTCCTTTGTTCATTACACGACCAAAGCCGAGGTGGATCAATTGCTTGGCGCTCTGGACGCCGAACTCTGACCCGCTAGATCGCTTCCCAAGAAACGTGTGGTGAGGCGATAGATGAGCGAAAATTCTCCGGCAATCCTATGGTTGCGTCGTGACCTGAGGCTGAGCGATCATCCCGCAATGACGGCCGCGCTCGCAGGCGGTGGGCCTGTCATACCGGTCTATATTCGCGATGACTTGGTGGATGGTCTTGGCGCCGCACCGAAATGGCGTTTGGGTCTGTCGATTGAGGCCTTTTCCGCCTCGCTGGAAGAGCTTGGCAGCAAGCTGGTGCTCAGGTCAGGCAATCCGGTTGACGTCCTCAAGGCGCTGATTGAGGAGACCGGCGCCACGTCTGTTCATTGGCACCGGGCCTATGATCCCGACAGCATCGCGCGCGACACCGAGGTGAAATCTGCCCTCAAAGACGCACGCATTGAGGCGCAGAGCCATGCAGGGCATCTGCTCTTTGAACCCTGGACGGTGCAAACCGGCTCTGGCGGATTTTACAAAGTTTATTCCCCCATGTGGAAAGCTGTGCGGACCCGAGATGTGGCCGCGCCGCTCTTGGCACCATCCTCACTTCCGGCGCCGCTTACATGGCCAGAGAGCGAAAGCTTGGACAGCTGGGCGCTCGGCGCGGCGATGAATAAGGGCGCAGAGGTATGCCTACCCTATCAGCGTGTGGGCGAAGAAAAAGCGCTCGAAAGACTGCATCAATTCACTGACGCGATCATCGCGGGCTACGACACGCAGCGGGATTTTCCCGCCATCGACGGAACATCCGGCCTTTCGGAGAACCTGTCTTTGGGTGAAATCTCTCCGCGCACCTGCTGGCATGCCGGGCAGCGCGCGCTGGCAGATGGCAAATCGGGCGCGGAAACGTGGCTAAAGGAACTGGTGTGGCGCGAGTTTGCCTATCACCTCGTCTACCATACGCCCCATATCACGTCGGAGAGCTGGCGCGAGGGCTGGGAGAAGTTTCCGTGGTCTGAGGATGACGACAGCCCGGATGTGCTGGCCTGGAAACAGGGACGCACCGGGATTGCCTTTGTCGATGCCGCGATGCGCGAGATGTATGTGACCGGGCGCATGCACAACCGCGCGAGGATGATCGTCGGCAGCTATCTGACCAAACACATGATGACCCATTGGCGCATTGGCCAGAAATGGTTCGAAGAGTGCCTGACAGATTGGGATCCGGCCTCCAACGCCATGGGCTGGCAGTGGGTGGCGGGATCAGGCCCCGACGCCACGCCCTATTTCCGCGTCTTCAATCCCGATACGCAGCTTGACAAATTTGATCGCGATGCCGCTTACCGGCGCGCCTGGATCGCCGAAGGACATGGCAGCCCAAGCAAATCTGCACTGTCATTTTATGACGCGATCCCGCCCTCTTGGGCCTTGTCGCCGCAGGACCGAGTGCCAGATCCCATCGTTGGATTGTCAGAGGGCCGCACGCGCGCGCTGGATGCCTACGCGGCACGCGATTTCTGAGCTATTGAAAAAACCGCTGGACGCGCCAAAACCATATGACAAACAAAATGATTAACAGACAAGGAAGCCGAATGATCCTGACCAACACCGCGGGCCAAAAGAAACTGCCGCTTTACTTCAAGACATGCTTTGCCATTGCCAAACATATCGAAAGCGGCAGCCTCGAGATTGAGCTTCCTGATGGGCGGGTCTTCAAGGCGACGGGTGACGCGCCCGGACCCCATGCCAAGATCATCGTACATGATGATGACATCTTCGCCCGCATGGTGCGTGAAGGCTATCTTGGGTTTTGCGACGCCTATCTCGAAGGCGCTTGGTCAACGCCCGATCTGCAAGCCTTCATGGATCTCGTGAACGACCGCAATGACAACATGTATAACGGCTATCCCGGTCAGACGATCATTCAGATGGTTGAAAAATTCCGCTTCTGGCTCAAACGGAATTCCAAGGGCCAGGCCCGCAAGAATATCAGCTATCACTACGATCTGGGCAATGATTTTTATGGTCTATGGCTCGATGATACGATGACCTATTCCAGTGGCATTTTTCAAACGGGCCAGGAAAGCCTTGAGGCCGCACAGAGGGCCAAATACGCCTCCATGGTGGATCAGCTCGATGTAAAGCCCGGTGACCACGTGCTCGAGATCGGCTGCGGGTGGGGCGGGTTTGCGGAATATGCGGCCAAAGAGCGTGGCCTGCGGGTCACCGGCCTGACGATCAGCGAAGAGCAGTTCAAATATGCCAAAGACCGTATCGCGGCCGCGGGTCTGAGCCATATGGTGGATTTCAAACTGCAAGACTACCGCGATGAGACAGGCCATTACGACGGGATTGCCAGTATCGAGATGTTTGAGGCGGTGGGCGAGAAGTACTGGCCTGCATATTTCAACACGTTGCACGACAGGCTGCGCCCGGGCGGACGTGCCACGCTCCAGGTCATTCTTGTGCAGGACCGAAACTTTTCGACCTACCGCAAGAGCGTCGATTTCATCCAAAAGTACATCTTCCCGGGCGGCATGCTGATCAGCCCGTCGGTGTTGCGCTCCCATGCGGAACAAGCGGGTCTTCTGTTTCAGCGCTCTGTAGAATTTGGCGAAAGCTACAGTCAGACGCTGCGCCGCTGGCACGAAACATTCAATGCCAAATGGGATCAAGTGGCTGGCATGGGCTTTGACGACCGTTTCCGTCGGATGTGGAATTTTTATCTGACATCTTGCGCCGGTGCCTTTGCGGGTGGCAGTTGTGATGTTACTCAGATAACGATAGCAAAACCCAATTAAGGAAATCCGATGCGCCCAACGGAGAGCATGCCCACCGCAGGTCGTCTGATTGCGGCGCTTCTTTTGGGTGGGTTGGCCTACTACGCGTCCAGCATCGTCATCGCCATCTGGCCTGTTGAATACAATTTTGGTCGCTTCCGCGAAGTCTGCGGTCTCACGGGTGTCCTTATGGGATGGCGTGTGATTGGCAGGCGCTTGGGGCGCGGGGTTATGGCAGGTATCGGTGCGGGGCTGACCGGGCTCGGGGCCATGTTGTTTTGGTTGTTTTTGCTATTGTCTTTCAATGAAATGATCGGCCGGTCGCTAGACCTGCGCTATACCGGGCCGTTTGAAGCCTTGAATGGGATGTTTGAGATTGGCTATTCCTGGGCGCTCAACATCATGCATCCGAGGCTTTGGTACCTGCTGGTCGGCGGCTCTATGGCCGTGGGTTTGATCTCTGAGCTCTTTAGCCCAAAAGAAAAAAGCTAACCCATGTCGCGGGTCTTTCTTATGGGCCCGCTTGCCTGGCGTCCTCTGATGGAGGTTGTGTTGGGCGCGCACCTCCCGACCTCACCGGTCGTGCTGACCAATGTGGCGCCTGGGCCGTCCTCGGCGTTTTCATTTCCGCATATCCATGACAAGGCCTTGGCTGACGCGGTGTCGGTTGAACTGGATGACCCGGACGCCTTTGATGCCCTCAGCTTTTTTGCCGCAGCACTCGGGGCGCATCCGGTGCCCAAGCATGGGGTGTTGGACGGCAAACGCGCCTCCGGCATTCTCTTTGTGGCCGATGGCCCGTTGCAGAGCGCGTCCATGCCGGTGGAAGATTGGATTGCTGCTTGGGGAGACCTGGCGCTCATCGCCGCGCATGAAATCATGGGATATCACGGGCGCGTCCCGGCCGCAGATCTGTCCTGGCGGATGTCCATGATCCTGTCACGCGCCGTCTCAGTGCATGCCGCGCGCGCCACGCCTGGGCCGATATCCCGTCGCCGAGACATGCCGCGCGATGCCGTCACGGTGCATCGCAAGAAGCCTTTGCATGAGGGGTTCTTTCTCACCCGAGGGTATCAGCTGCAGTATCCAAATTTTGACGGGAGGCAGAGCGATGCGCTGCATCGTGAGGTCTTTGTCGCAGCGGATGCCGTGATCGTTTTACCCTACGACCCGGTGCGCGACCGGGTTTTGCTGGTGGAACAGTTTCGGATGGGGCCCTTCGCCCGTGGCGATATCTACCCTTGGGTGTTTGAGCCGCCCGCAGGGCGCGTTGACGCCGGAGAAACCGTTGAAGAGGCCGCGCGCCGCGAATGCGAGGAGGAAGCTGGATTGACCCTGTCGCGTCTGGAGCATGTGTCCTCGCACTATTGCTCTCCCGGCGCCTCGACGGAGTACTATCATTGTTTTGTGGCCCTGACGGACCTGCCCGATGAGGCGGCAGGGCTCGGGGGGTTAGACACAGAACATGAAGACATCCGCACGCATGTTCTGGAATTCGACCAAGCGATGCATCTTGTGTCCACCGGAGAGGCCAATATTGGACCGATGATCTTGCTCTTGATGTGGCTTCAGAGGGAACGTCCTCGTTTGCGTTCTCTTGCTTGAGGTCTGACCGCACTGGTCCTACAACAGACGCCACAAGTCACAAGGGAAACCAGCCCATGCGCGTCGCCAAAGATCTGGCCCAAGCCGTTGGAAACACACCACTCATTCGGCTGCGCAAAGCCTCGGAAGAGACCGGGTGTGAGATCTACGGCAAGGCGGAGTTCATGAACCCTGGCCAGTCGGTCAAGGACCGGGCTGCACTCTTCATCATTCAGGATGCCATTGCCAAAGGTCAGCTCCGCCCGGGCGGCACGATTGTTGAAGGAACAGCTGGCAATACTGGGATTGGGCTCGCACTCGTTGGGGCGTCGATGGGCTTTAAAACCGTGATTGTAATCCCAGAGACGCAAAGCCAGGAAAAAAAGGACATGATCCGGCTGGCGGGCGCGGAACTGGTGGAAGTGCCGGCGGTGCCTTACGCAAATCCAGACAATTACGTGCGCTATTCGGGGCGGCTGGCCGAAGAGATGGCGCGGCACAACAACAATGGGGCCGTTTGGGCCAATCAATTTGACAACGTGGCCAATCGCCAGGCCCATATCGACATGACCGGGCCCGAGATCTGGGAGCAGACAAACGGCAAGGTTGATGGCTTTGTCTGCGCGGTTGGCTCTGGCGGCACTTTGGCCGGGGTCGGTGCTGCGCTTCAGCCCAAGGGCGTCAAAGTCGCGCTGGCGGATCCTATGGGCTCTGGCATGTTCACACTCTTTCGCGATGGCAAGGCCGCGGCCGAAGGATCATCCATCACCGAAGGCATTGGTCAGGGGCGCATCACCGCCAATCTGGAGGGGTTCACGCCCGATATGATGTATCAGATCCCCGATCACGAAGCCTTGCCGATCGTCTTCGATCTTCTGCGCCATGAGGGCCACTGTTTGGGCGGATCATCGGGTATCAATGTCGGCGGTGCCATCCGCATGGCCAAAGAGATGGGCCCAGGGCACACGATCGTCACGATCCTCTGCGATTTCGGCACGCGCTATCAATCCAAATTGTTCAATGCGGCGTTCCTGAAAGAAAAGGGCTTGCCCGTGCCAGATTGGCTGAACGCTTCATCCTCTGACATCCCGCAGGTGTTCGCACAATGATGGATCGGGTCATAAAATGCCTTCTTGTGGCTGTCCTATTGACGGCCTCGGCGTTTGTGACCGTGCTTCCGCAGCCGTCTTATGCACAGCAGGCTGAACTGACAGAAGAAGAGCTGCAGGAGTGGCAACGCCTGTCCGCGCGTGCCGAAGAGGCCATTTCCAACGCCCGCGCGTCGACACCCGCCTTTGAGGCTTTGCGCGCTGATTTGGTGCTATGGCGCGACATTTTTGTTGACGCTCAAGAGGTCAATTCGCGTGTGATTGAAACTGTTCAACGGCAGATTGAGGCCTTGGGTGCGGTTCCCGAAGACGGCGTAGAAAGCGAAAGTATCACCGAAGAACGGGCCTCTTTGGTTCAGAGACTGGCGGATCTCAGGGCGCCGGTGCGATCTGCTGAGCTGGCCTTCAGCCAGGCGGACGGGCTGATCAAATCGGTCGACACGATCGTTCGGGATCGCCAAGCCGCAGAGCTGCTTGAGCTTGGCCCATCCCCACTCAACCCGGCAAACTGGCTTCCAGCTCTGAACGTCTTGAGGCTGTCAGCAGAGCATATACGCGGTGAATTCGTGGCGGCTTGGGCCAACGAAGTGCAACAAAGCGAAACCAAGCGCGCATTTCCCTTGATTGTATTGCTGGTCGTGGGCGGTCTGGTGCTCATCGTAAGAGGGCGCCGCTGGAGCCGGATCATGACCGATCGTGTTCTGGGCGAGGATCCTGGGGCGGGGCGTTGGATCATCGGCTTTGTCCTGTCCTTGGGGTCTCTGATCCTGCCGATTATGGGCATCCACCTGCTGGTCAGATCAATTTACGCGACAGGTCTTATCGGGCTGCGTTTGGATCAGATCCTGGAAACCGTTGTTCCGGCTGCATTCATTTTCCTATTTGCCCGCTGGCTCGCCACCCGCATTTTCCCCGCCGTGGAAGCGCGGTCCTTGCCGCTGAACCTCAATGAGCGTCAGCGACGGGCCGGGCGCTGGTTCGGTGCGTCGCTGGGCCTGACTGTTGGGCTCCACTTCCTTTTGCAGAACGTCGGCACCATCGGCGGCTGGCCCGAGGCCGCAATGTACACGGTCCTTTTTCCGCTGAATCTGGTGGCATCGCTGATGTTGCTCAGGATCGCCCAGTTGCTTCGGACGCATTGCCAAAACACAGCCGCTGACGACGACGATGTAAACTACCGCACGAGTCTGACGCGGGTGCTTGCCATGGGCATGGTCGTGCTCTCTATCGCATCGCCTGTCTTGGCGGCCATCGGGTATTTTAAGCTCGCGCAGTTTGCCCTTTTTCCGGCGCTGATGTCTTTGCAATTGCTGGCGGCTCTGGTGATTTTGCAGCGCGTCGTGGTCGAGGTGTATGTCCTAATTACCGGCAATCGTGATGGCGCCGAAGACAGCCTGATCCCGATCCTGATCGGTTTCACGATGGTCATTTTCTCGTTGCCCATTCTGGCCCTGATCTGGGGGGCTCGCGTCACCGACCTGACAGAGGTCTGGGCGCAGATCGCCAACGGCTTTGACATCGGCGGGATGCGCCTGTCGCCATCGGTGTTTTTCACGTTGGCGATTGTCTTTGTCATCGGCTACACGGCCACGCGTCTTTTGCAGGGCGTGTTGCGCAATACCGTCCTTCCAAAGACCCGCATCAACCCCGGCGGGCAAGTCGCGATTGTGTCTGGCCTTGGCTACGTTGGTATCTTTCTCGCCGCAATCGTTGCCATCACCAGTGCGGGCATCGATCTCAGCTCCATTGCGATCGTTGCTGGCGCTCTTTCTGTTGGCATCGGGTTTGGTCTGCAAAACATCGTGTCCAACTTTGTCAGCGGCATCATCTTGTTGATCGAGCGCCCGATTGCCATTGGCGACTGGATTGAAGTGGGCGGCATCCACGGCACGGTGCGCAAAATTTCGGTCCGTTCAACGGTGGTTGAGACGTTTGATCGCTCCGACGTCATCGTGCCAAACTCTGATTTTGTCAGCGGTCGCGTGACCAACTACACCCGCGGCAACACAGTGGGTCGCGTGATTGTGCCCGTGGGCGTGGCCTATGGCACGGATCCTCGCAAGGTGGAAAAGATCTTGTCAGAGGTGGCACGTGACCATCCCATGGTGCTCTTATCCTCTCCGCCCGCTGTGATCTTTCAGGGGTTTGGCGCTGACAGCCTGGATTTTGAAATTCGCGCCATCTTGAGGGACGTCAACTACGTGCTGGTCACCCGGTCAGACATGAACCATGAGATCGCACGCCGCTTCGCTGAAGAGGGCATAGAGATCCCGTTTGCGCAGCGTGATATCTGGATCCGCAATCCTGAGGCCATCGTGCCTTCTGACACTGAAAACACTCCGCCCACTGCTCCTGCGGACGTAAAAAGCGACCGCGACCATCTCACCGAAGATGATCTCGATGGGCAACACGGCGATGCAGATGCTGCCGGTGGTGGCGATAGCCGATGACCGAGCTTCTGTTTCAGAAAAAACCCTACGCTCGTGAGTTCGACGCGCACGTAACGGGCCAGACGCCTGAAGGGGCCATCTTGGTGGACGCGTCGGTATTTTATCCCACGGGCGGCGGACAACCCGGCGACAGCGGGCGGGTGAGCTGGGATGGAGGCTCTGTCGGCATTGCCACCGCGGTTAAGGCAGAGGGCGGACAGGTTGCACTCGTGCCCACGGAGCCGGTTGCCTTGCCAAAACCCGGCATGGTGATCCATCAGACGATCGATTGGGAACGGCGACACGCCCATATGCGGATCCACACCGCGCTTCATCTTTTATCCGTTGTGATCCCGCTTGGTGTGACGGGTGGATCCATTTCTGAGGCGCGCGGGCGTCTGGATTTCGACATGCCAGACGCGCCCGAGGACAAGCCCGGGCTTGAGGCCACGCTCAATGAGCTCATTGCACGCGACCTGCCTGTGACCGAGGATTGGATCACAGAGGCAGAGCTGGATGCGAATCCAAGCCTGGTGAAGACGATGTCGGTGCAGCCGCCACGCGGGGCAGGGCGCATCCGTCTCATTCGCATTGGAGAGGGCACCGCGCAGGTTGACCTGCAACCCTGCGGCGGCACGCATGTGGCACGCACGTCCGAAATTGGAACGGTCCGGTTGGGCAAGATAGAGAAAAAAGGCCGGCGCAATCGCAGGGTCTATCTTCACCTGAGCGCCTGATGGGGCAGCACGGGCCAAGC
>ERZ1740070.735-NODE-735-length-21644-cov-5.671638_pt1 | contig 21644 bp, 25 predicted proteins | sample MGYA00581734_ERZ1740070 | MGnify/ENA primary metagenome ERZ1740070 (study PRJEB43018, sample SAMN04849744) | marine metagenome | isolation source: floating plastic debris | place: Pacific Ocean | collected 2008-09-01 | study: EMG produced TPA metagenomics assembly...
ACGAGGTGCAGGACGTCTATCGTCTGCAGGGCGTGAAGATCAACGACAAGCACATCGAGGTTGTCGTGCGTCAGATGCTCCAGAAGTGGGAGATCCTGGATTCAGGTGAAACCACGCTGCTGAAAGGCGAGCATGTCGACAAGGCGGAGTTTGATGCGGCCAATGAAAAGGCGCTGGCCAAAGGCGCGCGGCCTGCTCAGGGTGAGCCGATCCTCTTGGGCATCACCAAGGCGTCCTTGCAGACCCGGTCGTTCATCTCGGCGGCGTCTTTCCAGGAAACCACCCGCGTGCTGACCGAGGCGTCTGTCCAAGGTAAGCGTGACAAGCTGGTCGGTCTGAAGGAAAACGTCATCGTGGGTCGCCTGATCCCTGCCGGCACCGGTGGGGCCACCCTCAAAGTCCGCCAGATCGCGCAAAGCCGCGACAACGTGGTCATTGAGGCGCGCCGCGAAGAAGCCGAGGCCGCTGCCGCGCTGGCCGCGCCGTCGGAAGGTGACATCGTGGGCGGCGATCCGTTCGACAATTTCGTCGACACACCGGAAAGCCGGGAGGAGTGATCCCCCGCAAGACATGACATTGCGAAGCCCCGCAGAGATGCGGGGCTTTTGCTTTTCTGGCCAGAGATATCGGCGCCATAAAGATAATCTTCATTCTGGTTGGATAGGCCGTCCCCAAATGTCTTGGGGAATGTCTTCATGCGGATTGCGTACCTGATTTTCGCGGTTTTGTCGGTCCTTGGTCTGTTGGGGTTTGGCCTCGCCACACAACGTTTGTGGGTGGCGCATTCCAACGTGGTCGTAGAAACCAGAAACGCGGAATTGGCACAGGCGCGATCCTATTGGTATGAGGGCACGGTGGCCCTGTCATTTGAGCGCAGTGTCACGCAGGTGGCCCTGGCCCTTGAGACGCCAATTCCCGATGCGTTCCGCGCTTTGATCGAAGAGCAACGCAGGATATCAGACGGCCTTTTGGATCGGTCTCTGACCCAGTTGGATGCGACAGGCCCCTTTGAAAATCGGGATCAATTTCTGACCACGGTCAGGGACCAACGCGCGGCCATCACCACCTTGCGCCGTGAGGCCGACACCCTGTTGTCGCAACCGGCCGCTGCGCGCGATCCGGCCCGCAGTTACCAAATGCCCAACGACCTCAAGGCAGAGATTGAACGCCTGTTCGCCTCAACCACGTTGCTGGTGCTTGAGGGGGGGAGTTTTTCCACCACGGAATCTGCGATGAGCCGGGTCCAAGCGTTGGCCTGGGAGACGCGCGAATATGCCGGTCGCGCCCGCACGTTCTATGCCATTGCGGCCCTGACGGGGGAGCCGATCCCCGCACGTTTCAGCGGTGAGGCAAAGGTCGATACCCTGCGCGGCATTGCGGGCTGGGATCGCATTCAGGTTGTGCATCAATCCGTGCAGATGCCGGAGGCGTTCGATCGGGCCTTGGTCAACGCGGATACCGCATTTGCCCAGACATATCTGCAAGCTCTCGGTGACATGGACACCGCCATGACCGCTATGCGCGCGGGCGAAGATGTCACCATGCCCTATTCCTTTGAGGATTTCTTTGCGCTTTCCAACACGGGTCTCGATGCGGTGGCCTCTATCGCACCTTTGATGGGGGGACTGATCCAAGAGTATTGGGGCGCTCAAATCAGCCAAGCGCGGACCGCGCGCAATGTATCAGCTGCCATCGCCGTGCTGACGATCTTTCTTTCGGTGTCATCTGTCCACATCATGCGCCGCCGTCTGATCCGCCCTTTGGGGGAGGCGACGCGCGTGCTGAATGACATGGCAGACGGGAAAATCGATCGAAAATTCCGTCAAACGCGCCGCCATCTCGATGAGATGCGCGTGATGTGGGACGCGATGGAAACCTTGACTCTGCGCTTACAAGAAGCGCGCAAGAGCGCCGAGCAAGAACGCCAGGCCGATGCCCGCGCGCGTGAGGCTGAAGAACGGGCCAAACAGGGGATTGTCGGTGAATTGATGACAGGTCTTGAACACATGGCGCAAGGCGATTTGACCTATGAAATCGCCGGAGAGTTCGGAGAGACCTACAGCGATCTGATCACCAATTTCAACAACACCGGCACCACGTTGCGCGATGCGATCGGCAATGTCGTGATGACAGCCAACGCCATTGCCGAACATGCCGCCGGGCTGAGTTCTGCAATTGATGATCTGTCCCATCGCAGTGAAAACCAGACCCGCATTGTCAGTGACACCACCCAAAGCCTGCGCACCCTGATCGATATGCTGGAAGACACCGCGCGCAACACCGAAGGGTCCTTGCGCAGGGTGACCGAGGCGGCGGGCAAATCCGAGGCTGGCCGCCAAGTTGTCGAGACGGCGATCAAGGCCATGGATGACATCCATGCCAGTTCCGAAAGCATCCGCGGCTTTGGCGATGTGATTGACGGCATTGCCTTTCAAACCAATCTGCTGTCGCTCAACGCGGGGGTGGAAGCCGCCCGCGCCGGGGAAACCGGCAAGGGCTTTGGCGTTGTGGCCCAAGAGGTCCGCAGCTTGGCCAGTCAGGCCTCGGAGGCCGCGCAACAGGTCAAAGGCCAGGTACAAACCAGCGCCACCAGCGTCTCAAGCGGCGTCGAACAGGTCAAGAAAACCGGCCGCGCGCTGGAAGAGATTTCCGACATGGTCGAAGAGGTCCACAAGATGATCCAACAGATTGATGATGCGTCCCGCCAGCAATCTCAAACCATCAGCCAGTTGGGGCAGACGATGGAGGGCGTCGACGAGATCTCGCGCCAGAACGCGCAGATGGCCATTCAAGCCACAGAGACGAGCGCGACCTTGCAGCACAGCGCCAACGCGCTGCGCAATTCCGTATGCCGTTTCTCCATCGGGGATGAGACCGCACCCGACGCACCCGTGATGAAATCCGCTTGACCAATGGCCTTGTTGATCAGGATCAGGTTTTGACGCTCCAACGGGGTCGTCTGCGTGGCCACGGTGGGTATGGCCGCATCTGTCGCCGCGACACGGATTTGTGATGGCCGCTTTGCGCCATACCGCTGATCCAAAACGCAAATTTCGGCAAAATCAGGCTCACCTATAGGGGTCCTTGGCGTGGGGTCTGTGTCCTTCGGCCCGGTCATGACACCACACCGCGAAACGTTTGGAGAGTGTCATGCGGTTCGTGGTGAAATATGGCGTTGCCAGCTTGGTGGGGTTCACACTTTTGGCTTGCGTAGTCAGCCGCAACGTAGATGCCACCGATATCCCAGCGGATGTCCGCCCTCTTCCTTCCAATGCGGAGATCCTCGTCATCGGCGACAGCGTGATGTGGTGGCACAGCGACGATCACGCCTCTGTCAGCCATATCCTCGCGGCCCGGCTCGACACCGTGGTCGCCAATCTGTCGATCCCCGGGGCGCCCTTTGCCGCCGAGGATCATGACAGCATTCAGGTGCAATACCGCCCCGGACCATGGGACTGGGTGGTGATGAATGGTGGCGCCAATGATTTGGGCGATTGCGGCTGTGGGGCGTGCCTCGATGTCGTGGATGCGCTCATTTCAGAGGACGCGACATCCGGGCAAATCCCTGGTTTCGTGGATGCCATGCGGGAAAACGGATCAAACGTGCTTTTGACAGGCTACTACCACGTGATGACCCAAACCGGCCGTCTGGAGGCCTGCATGGAGGAGTTTCATGCACTCAATACGCGGCTGGACCTTTTGGCGGAGCGCAAAACAGGCGTTGAATTTGCCCCGCTTGAGGATCTGATCCTGCGGCGCGCGGATTTTGACGATGATCTGGTGCACGCATCCCGGCTCGGTACCCGCAAAATCGGGGACCGGATCGCCGATGTGATCGAGGCCAGCGGCTAGGCCGACGTCGCCCAGGTGGGATGAAACCGCCCTGCCTCAGACAGGGTAAAGATCTCGAACCCGTCGGCCGTCACGCCAATGGAATGCTCAAACTGCGCCGATAGCGATTTGTCCCGTGTCACCGCAGTCCAATCATCGCCGAGCACTTTTGTTTCGGGCCGGCCCAGGTTGACCATGGGCTCAATGGTGAAAAACATGCCCTCTTCCAGGGTCGGCCCCATGCCCGGACGCCCGTAATGCAGCACATTGGGCGGGGAATGGAACACCCGGCCCAGCCCGTGGCCACAAAAATCGCGCACCACCGACATGCGCTCTGCTTCCACATAGCTTTGAATGGCATGGCCTATATCGCCGAAGGTATTGCCGGGGCGAACGGCCTCAATCCCCCGCATCAGACTGTCATGGGTGACCTGCACCAGACGTTCGGCTTTGCGGCTCAGCTTGCCGGCCACATACATCCGTGAGGTATCGCCAAACCAGCCGTCCACGATCACCGTGACGTCGATATTGAGGATATCCCCCTCCTTGAGGCGCTTGTCGCCCGGAATACCGTGACAGACCACGTGATTGACCGAAATACAGCTGGCGTGCTTGTAGCCCTTGTAGCCGATGGTCGCTGATGTCGCCCCTGCGGCATCGACCATGTTTTCGATCAAACGGTCAATTTCACCCGTGGTTTGCCCCACGAACACATGCTCGGCAATGTCATCAAGAATGCGCGACGCCAAAGCGCCTGCCTTGGCCATGCCTGCAAAATCGGCCCGCTCATGAATGCGGATGCCATCGCGGGTCAGCCGTCCTTGATGTTCGTTTTGCACGTGAGTTGCCTTCGTTTGGGTTGAGCACGACATGTAGGTGACAAAGGCGCGAGATGCCAGTGTTCAGATGCCAAACTCCAGCACATCGCCCGCGACGATCCCGTCCGGCGTGATCTGACAGCCAAGCGCGATGACCTCAAGCCCGGCCTTTTTCGCCGCTTTGAACGCGGCGACATAGGCGGGATCATAGTCCTCCGCCAACGTCACGCGATGGCAATCTGTACGTTGCACGAGGTACAGCATCACCGCCCGATGCCCCATGCCCGCCATCTCGGTCAGATCTTCGAGATGCTTGCGCCCCCGTGTGGTCACCGTGTCGGGAAATTCCGCCAAGCCCGCCGCACGGCAAAGCGTCACGGATTTCACTTCCACATAGGCGTCCGGCCGGTCCTTGCCGCGCAGCAGAAAGTCGATCCGGCTGTTGGCCCCGTATTTTTGTTCCGGCAGGATCTCGTCATAGCCATCCAACCCCTCAATGCCGGGACCGGTCAGCGCCTCTTTGACAATGCGGTTGGGCAGGCTGGTATCGACGCCCACAATGTGTTCCCCGTCCTGCAGCAGCCGCCAGCCGAATTTCAATTTTTTCTTGGGGTCGTCATTGGGCTCCAACCACACGCGGCTGCCGGGATCGCAAATCGATGTCATCGGCCCGGTGTTGGGGCAGTGGGCCGTCACCTCGCGCCCATCGTCGAGCCGCACATCGGCAAAAAAGCGTTTGTAGCGTCTGAGCAGCGTGCCGGGCACCAGAGGGGTTTGAAAGCGCATGGGCCGAGGGCTATACCGGAGGTCCATCAACATGCAAGGGACGCATATGACAAACCCAACCGCGGCCATGCTGGTCATCGGCGACGAAATCCTCTCGGGTCGAACCCGGGATGCCAATATGCATCACCTCGCGGGCGTGCTGACCGAAAGGGGCATCGACCTCAAAGAGGTGCGTGTCGTGGCCGATGAGCCGGATGCCATTGTGGCTGCGGTGCGCGCGCTGTCAGGGGCCTACACCCATGTGTTCACCTCCGGCGGCATTGGCCCCACCCATGATGACATCACCGCCGACAATGTGGCCCGCGCCTTTGACACGCCGATTTCGGTGCGCGATGACGCCCGCGCCTTGCTGCAGGCGCATTACGACAAGACGGGCCAAGAGCTGAATGAAGCGCGGTTGCGCATGGCGCGCATTCCCGACGGGGCAACGCTGATCGACAATCCGGTGAGCACCGCACCGGGCTTCACGATCAAGAATGTGCATGTGATGGCCGGGGTGCCCAAGATCTTTGAGGTTATGTTGCAAAGCCTTCTGCCCAATCTCACCGGGGGTGCGCCGGTCTTGTCGCGCTCGGTTGAGATTTTTCGCCCCGAAGGCGATATCGCTGGCCCCTTGGGCGCTTTGGCGGAGACCTATCCCGCGATCTCGATGGGATCTTACCCGTTCATCCGCGAGGGACAGTTTGGCGCCAATATCGTAATGCGCGGCACCGATGAAAACCAGCTGTCCGAGGCGATGGACAAATTGCGCGCCGCGTTTGCGTGATGGCGCACGATCTGCCCACGCTTTACGCCGCGATTGATGCCACATGGCCCGCCGCCCGGATGCGTCGCTCCGGGCCGTGGATGCTGCGCGACGGGCAGGGGGGCGGCAAACGGGTTTCAGCCGCCACGGCAGATGACGCGGTGTCCGACGCCGATTTGCCCACCGCAGAGGCCGCGATGCGCGCCATGGGGCAGGACCCGCTTTTCATGCTCCGGGCGGGGCAGGAGGGGTTTGACGATCTCTTGGCCGCCAAGGGCTATGCGGTGGTCGATCCGGTCAATCTCTACTACGGGCCGCTGCAAGAGATGGCCGATACGCCGCCGCCCCGCGCGTTGGTCTTTTCGATTTGGCCACCACTGGAGATACAAAAAGACATCTGGAAAACGGGCGGCATCGGGCCGGAGCGTGTCGACGTCATGCATCGCGCCGCAGGTTCCAAAACCGCCATTCTGGGCCGCCATGAACAGTCGCCCGCTGGTACAGGTTTTGTGGCCATGCAAGACGGCATCGCGATGATGCACGCCCTTGAGGTGCTGCCGGAATTTCGCAAGCTGGGTGTCGGGCGGATGATGACCCTCCACGCTGCCCGTTGGGCCCATACGCAGGGCGCGACCCACATGGCCGTGCTGTGCACCCAGGCCAACACCGGCGCCAATGCGCTCTATGCTTCCCTCGGGCTGGAGGTTGTGGGACAGTATCACTACCGATTGCTCAAGGGGGCCACATGACCAAAACACCCACCGCGCTTGATCTGCCTATGGCCGACCCGTTGCCGCCAGAGACACAGGCATATTTCGATATCTGCCAAGAGAAGCTGGGCATGGTTCCCAATGTTCTGACGGCCTACGCCTTTGACATCGGCAAGCTGAACGCCTTCACGGCCATGTACAATGACCTGATGCTGGGCGAGAGCGGGATCACCAAGCTGGAGCGCGAGATGATCGCGGTCGTCGTCTCGTCGATCAATCGGTGCTGGTATTGTCAGGTGGCCCATGGTGCCGCGGTGCGGGCGCTTTCGGGCAAGCCCGAGTTGGGGGAGGCGATGGTCATGAATTGGCGCATGGCCGATCTTGATGCGCGTCAACGCGCGATGCTGTGCTTTGCGGAAAAGGTCACCAAATCCAGTGCCGAAGTTGAAGAGGCGGATCGCCAAACCTTGCGCGATCACGGCTTCACCGATCGCGATATTTGGGACATCGCCAGTGTCGTGGGCATATTCAGCATGTCCAATCGCGAGGCCAGTGCGACCGGCATGCAACCCAATCCCGAGTATCACGGGCAGGCGCGGTGAGGCTCTGCCACGCTGCAGGTCTGGCCCTCGCGGTCGCGCAGACGGGTCCGGTTGCCGCGCTCGATCTTGATTTGCCCGGTCGGGCAGAGTTGACGCGTGAGGTTGATCGCGACGCGGATACCTATTTTCTGCCTGAGGCGCCTTTTGCGCAGGGCCGTGTGCCGGCCCGTGAAATCGAGGGGCGCATTGTCCGTCAGGCCTGGCGGATTGAGGCGCAAGACCTCTCAACCCTTTCCCTCTTGGGGGCCATTCGCGCGCAAATGCAGGCGCAAGGCTATGATCTTTTGCTGGATTGCACGGCAGATGAATGCGGCGGGTTCGATTTTCGGTTTGGTGTGGACGTGTTGCCTGCACCGGACATGTTTGTCGATCTTTTTGATTTTCGCTTTTTGTCGGCTGAGAATGCCGCGCGGCCGGGCGAGGAATTTGTGTCCGTTCTGGTCAGCCGCGCCGGGCAGGTGGGGTATGTGCAGCTTGTTCTTGCGGGCGGTCAGGCCGCTGTTGTGGCCGTGCAACCCGATCCAGAGCCAGAGCCAGAACCCGAGCCAGTTGTCACGGCTGAGCCCGTGGCAGAGCCTGAGCCCACGTCGCAACCACAGACTGATCCGGTCTTGCCCGACACGGGTGAGAGCATCGCTGATGGTCTTTTGACCCACGGCCACGCGATCTTGCCGGATTTGGTGTTTGCCACCGGGGCCTCCACTCTGGAACAAGGCACCTACGCCTCGCTGACCGACCTGGCGGCTTTTCTCAACGCAGATGCCGGGCGCCGTGTTGTGCTGGTGGGGCATACAGATGCGGTGGGTGCATTGGAGGGCAATGTGCGGTTGTCGCGCGCGCGGGCGGCCTCGGTCATGCAGCGCTTGATGCAGGATCATGGCGTGGCGGAGAAACAGCTTGATGCGCAGGGGATGGGGTTTCTCGCGCCCGTGGCCTCCAACGCCACGCCCGAGGGTCGGCGCGCGAACCGGCGCGTTGAGGCCGTGCTTTTGAACACCGAATGAGTGTGGCGGAACTGTCCATAGCGACGCCTGTGGGCGACGTGACAGTGATCAGCGACGGCGCGGCGATCACGGGTCTGTCCTGGCGCAAGGCGAAGACGCCTGTGGAAACGCCTGAGCTGAAAGAGGCCTGCGCGCAGCTCAGGGCCTATTTCGACGGGGAGCTGACGGATTTTGATCTGCCGGTGCAAGTGCGCGGCTCCAAAGCGCAGCGAGAGGTCTGTGCCGAGATGGCCGCGATCCCCTTTGGTGAGACGCTGACCTATGGTGATATCGCGGCACGGGTGGGTCTGCCGGCGCAAGCGGTGGGCGCGGCCTGCGGGGGCAACCCGATCCCGGTGATCATTCCTTGCCACCGGGTGTTGGGGGCCACGTCATTGGGCGGGTTTTCAGGCGGTGTGGGGATTGACACGAAAGTCTGGCTTTTGCGTCACGAAGGGGCGGCAGGGTTGCTCATCTGACGGCGCGCTCGTCGCTTCCTTCGGGCGCGTCTCGCTTATGCCGGGCCCGCACGGCGGGACGGTATGATCTGTTGTGCGATGCCCGCTGTCATGAGGTAGGTGGTGGTGGCAATCAGCCCCCAATGGGCCCAGCTTTCAGGATGAAAATCCACCCAGGCCGCCCAACCGGCAAAAAACGTCCAGGCCAGGGCCATGGGCAGTGTCACCATACGCCAACGTTCGGTGCGCACCGGATGGACGAATTTGAACGGCACGAACATGGTAAAGGCCAGGGCCGTGACCCAAGCCAGCGTGATCCAGAAATTGGGCTCAATGGCAAAGGCCACGAGCACCACCATGTTCCAACACGCGGGAAAGCCGGAAAAGGAATTGTCCTTGGTCTTCATCCGGGTGTCGGCCAGGTACATCACAGAGGTAAACGTGATGATGATGATCGCGACCCAACCCGTCCAGCCCGGCAAGAGCCCAGATTTGAACAGCGCAAAGGCGGGGATGAAAATATACGTCAGGTAGTCGATGATCATATCCAGAAGATTGCCATCGAATTGCGGCGCATATTTTTTCACATTGTAATGCCGCGCCAGGGGGCCATCGATGCCGTCGACAAAGAACGCCACCACGAGCCACAAAAACATCAAGCTCCATTTCTCATCCACCGCTGCCAGCATCGCGAGCATGGCAAAAACGGCACCGGAGGCTGTGAAGAGGTGAACGGATAAAGCTTTGAGTTGCCGCGTCATAAAGGTGTCATGACGGAAAACCGCAAGGGGCGCAATCAGCCTTTGGGATGGGCCTTTCGGTAGACCTCCATCAACCGTGCAGCATCGACTGCGGTGTAGGCTTGCGTCGTGGAAAGTGACGCGTGACCCAAGAGTTCCTGGATCGCGCGCAGATCCCCGCCCGCGTTGAGCAAATGCGTGGCAAAGCTGTGGCGCATGGCATGCGGCGTGACAGAGGCCGGCAGACCAAGCTGCATGCGCACCGCCGCCACAACCTTTTGCACCTGACGCGCGCTCAGCGGGCCACCCCGCACACCCCGGAAGAGCGGAGCGTCAGAGGGAAAATCAAAGGGGGCCGTGCGCCGATAGATCTCCACCGCGTCCCGGGCAGCAGAGATCACTGGCACAATGCGTTCTTTGCCGCCTTTGCCCAGAATGCGCAGCGTCGCGCCCATCGGCACATCGGCGCACGACAACGACAGCGACTCAGCAATCCGCAACCCGCAGACATAAAGCAGGGTCACCACCGCTAGCTCGCGCGCATTGCCCCAAGGTATGTCCGATTGCACCTCCATGAGGTCAATCACATCACGCGCGCCGTCCACCGAGAGGGGTCTGGGCAATTTGGCTTGGAATTTGGGCGCGCGGGTGGACAGGACAGCCGTGGCATCAAAGCCTTCGCGCTCTGACACCCAACGATAAAAGCTTTTCACCGCCGACAGCTTGCGCGCCAAGGACCGCGCACCGGTCCCACTGCTGCGCTCAGAGGCCATCCAACTGCGCATGTCCCGCGTGCCGATCTGGGCCAATGCACCCACGCCCAAGGAGCCGCCCAGATGCACGGTCATGAAGGACAAAAACCCGACCAGGTCGCGATTGTAAGCTTTCAGCGTATTGTCTGACGCGCCCCGCAGCGCGCGTGCATGGTCCAGAAATCCCTGTAGCGCATCGCGTGCGCCGTCCGAGATCACGACAGCCAGCGCCGCATCGCGCGCTCAAACACGCCGCCGAAAAAGCCCAGCAGGTCTACACCCTGTTGCGGGCTGAACTGATGCGGATCCTCAGACCCCATGGCCAGCATGCCCGGCAGGCGACCAGGGCCAAAATCCAGCAAGATACAGGCCTCAGAGCGGGTGAACTCCGCCTCGCGACCATAGACATCAGGGTCACCCTCATGCACCTGGCGCAGCGTCACCTGACGCGGCGGTGTCGGTCCATGACCATCGGTGAGATAGCGTTCAATGAACCCGGGCTCCGCGACAGAGAGCACATCGCCCAGCTTTTGCACCGCCGGGTCATCATCGTTTTGCACGGATTCGAGCACCAGTTTCACGCAATCCACGCGCAGGATCACGGCAACCTCACCGCCCAAATCGCGCAGGAATTCCTCAAACTCTACCGGATCAAGCATGCGCAGAATGGCGCGATGGACCTGGTTGGTGCCCGACAGGTTGTCATAGGCCGCTGCGATCACGCTGCGATGCGTGTCCTCCAGCCGCGACAGTCGCGCCTCAAGGCGTTCCATGGCGATGCCGCGCAGATCCACGATATTGCCGCCCATGGCGCGTTCATTGGCTGAGATCAACGCGCGCATCAGGTCCTGGTCTTCCAGGATCACATCCGGCTGAGACAGAATTTTTTGGCGCATCACGTCCGTGATCACCGCAGGCTTGCTACTCATTTATGCCTCTACTCTTACTTTTGCGCGCTTATAACACGGGGTCAGAGAATTTTCTGCCCTGTTTTTTCCCAATCTTTCAAAAACGCGTCGAGGCCTTTGTCGGTCAGCGGATGTTGCGCCATTTTCTTGATGACATCCGGCGGCGCGGTCATCACGTCCGACCCGATGCGCGCGGCCTCAAAGGCGTGATTGACCGTGCGGATGGAGGCGGCAAGGATCTCTGTCTCATAGTCGAAATTGTCATAGATCTGGCGAATGTCCGCGATCAATTGCATCCCGTCGAGGTTGATATCATCCAAACGCCCGATGAACGGACTGATAAACGTGGCCCCCGCCTTGGCCGCGAGCAGCGCCTGATTGGCGGAAAAGCACAAGGTGACGTTGACCATGTTGCCTTCATTGGTCAGCACGTTGCACGCCTTGAGGCCATCCCATGTCAGCGGCACCTTCACCGCAATGTTGTCGGCGATCTTGGCCAGTTTGCGGCCTTCGGCGATCATGTCGTCGGCCTTGAGCGCTACGACTTCCGCGCTCACTGGCCCGTCTACCATCTGGGCGATCTCTTTGGTCACTTCCAGAATGTCACGACCGGATTTGAGGATCAGCGACGGATTGGTCGTCACCCCATCGACCATGCCCAGATCATTGAGCTCTGCGATGGCATCCACTTCGGCGGTATCGACAAAAAACTTCATGGGGCAGGCCTCCAACCGGCTTTTGGTTTCGCTCATTTCGCTTTACCCCATGAGACAGCTTGCCGAAACCCCTCAAGAGGGAGAACCCATTGCCCGAGACAGAGGGCTTTTTCTACGAAGGCGCGCTGGTGGGCGTGCTGACCACGCAACCTTTGGGTCGCGTGCTGGATTACCGCGCGCCAGAAGGGGGCTGCGTGTTGGGCGCGTTTGTCGAGGTGCCGCTTGGTCCGCGCAAGGTGATGGGCGTGGTTTGGGGCAAGGGAGAGGGTGGTTATGACGAAAGCAAAGTGCGGTCCGTCCTGCGCGTGCTTGACACCCCGCCCATGCGCGAAGAGCTGCGCGATTTTCTGATCCGGGCGGGGGATTATACCCTGACGCCGATGACCGCCATGTTGCGGCTGGCCACCCGCGCGCCCGGATTGTCCGATCCGCCCTCCATGCGCAAAGTCTATCGGCTTGGATCGGTGGAACCGGACCGTCAGACCGACGCCCGCCGCCGCGTGCTTGAGGTCCTGCGCGACTACGACGGGCTGTCCTTCACGCTCAAGGAACTCGCCGAGGAGGCGGGTGTCACAGCGTCGGTGGTCAAAGGGCTGGTCAAACAAAACGCCGTACTCGAAGAGGACACGCCGCGCGATACAGCCTTTCCGCGCCTTGACCCCGATCGCACGGGCATGGCGTTGACCAAAGATCAGGCCGCGGCGGCAGAGCATCTGCGCGCCTCAGCCCGGTCTGGTCACTACACGACCACTCTTCTGCGCGGCGTGACTGGCTCCGGCAAAACCGAAGTGTATCTAGAGGCCGTTGCCGAAACCCTGCGCCAGAACCGGCAGGCGCTCATCCTCTTGCCTGAGATCGCGCTTACCGCCGAATTCATGACCCGGATGGAGGCGCGTTTTGGCGCCCGCCCGGCAGAGTGGCACTCTGGCGCCACCATGACTGAACGGCGCCGCATCTGGAAAATGACGGCGGAAGGGGCCTGTCAGGTTGTGGTCGGTGCGCGCTCTGCTCTGTTTCTGCCGTTTCAGGATCTGGGGCTTATCGTGGTCGATGAAGAACATGACACCTCCTACAAACAAGAAGATGGTGTGCTCTATAATGCCCGCGATATGGCCGTGTTGCGCGCGAGCCTGTGCAGCGCGCAGGTGGTGCTCGCCTCTGCCACGCCGTCCTTGGAAAGTTGGACCAATGCAGAGGCCGGCAAATACACCCGTCTTGATCTAACCGCCCGATTTGGCGCGGCCGTGATGCCTGAAATGCGCGCCATTGACATGCGGCTTGAGAGTTTGCCGTCCAACCGCTGGATCTCGCCCAGCTTGCAACAGGCCGTCACCACGCGGCTTGAGGCCGGGGAACAATCGCTGCTTTTCCTCAATCGCCGCGGCTATGCGCCGGTGACCATCTGCCGGGCCTGCGGGCATCAGGTTGGCTGTCATCAATGTGACGCCCGCATGGTGGAGCATCGCTTTATCAAGCGGCTGGTCTGTCACCAATGCGGCGCAACCGAACCTATTCCTGAGGCTTGCCCGTCTTGCGGTATCGAAGGCAAGCTGGCCCCCGTGGGACCCGGGGTGGAGCGGCTGGAAGATGAGGCACGCGCGCTGTTCCCCGATGCGCGCATCGCAACGCTGTCGTCAGACCTCTTCGGCTCTGCGCGTGCGCTCAAAGAGCAGATTGTGAACATTGCCGAAGGTGCGGCAGATATCATCATCGGGACGCAATTGGTGGCCAAGGGTCACAACTTCCCCAACCTCACATTGGTGGGCGTGATTGATGCCGATCTCGGCCTGCAAGGCTCAGATTTGCGGGCGGCTGAGCGCACCTTCCAATTGATGCGCCAGGTTGCGGGCCGGGCCGGGCGGGCCGACAAACCCGGCACCGCCCTTTTGCAGAGCTTTCAGCCCGAACACCCGGTCATCCGCGCGATCCTGTCCGGCGATGAAGAAGGGTTCTGGACGGCAGAGGCCCGCGAACGTGAGGCTGCGGGCGTGCCCCCCTTTGGCCGGATGGCGGGGATCGTGCTGTCCTCCACAGATATGCAGGAGGCCTTTGACATCGGCGGTCAATTGGCGCGCAACGATGCACCCTTGCGCGCGGCCGGGGCCCAGGTCTTTGGCCCTGCGCCTGCGCCGATTGCTCGTATTCGCGGCCGCCACCGCGTGCGCCTGCTGGTCAAAGCGCCCAAAGGTGCAGCCCTGCAACCCGCGCTCGCCCGCTGGATTGCGCCTGTGCGCGGCTCCTCCAACTTTCGCCTAAGCGTTGATATCGACCCGCAAAGCTTCTTCTAACCATTGAGGCGCAACAGTTCCCACGCCGCCCGCATTTTTTCCCAAAAAATGCCCCACCAGCGTTGGCGCGAATTTTTTAAAAATTCGTCTCGCGCACAGGCGCACAGCCGTCTCTTCACCACTGCACTCGCCAAGTCTGCGCAAAAGGCGTAGAGCAAAGGCATGCAAATCGTCGCCCTCCATGACGCCCGCCACCTTCCCGTTTGGCGCCGGCCGGTCACGCTGCTCTTTCTGATGGCAGCGGCCATGCCGATTGCCTTTTCCACATGGTCGGCGCTGCTCAACAATTTCGTCATCGAGGTGGCCGATTTCGATGGCTCTGACATCGGCTGGCTCCACACGGTCCGGGAAATACCGGGCTTTCTGGCAGTTGGTGTGATCGCCATCATCATCTTCATGCGCGAACAGGTGCTGGGGATTGTCTCTCTTGTCATGCTGGGCGCGGCCACGGCGGTGACGGCGTGGTTTCCCACAATGGGCGGCATCCTGACGATCACCATGCTCAGCTCCATTGGGTTTCACTACTACGAGACGGTCAATCAATCCCTTCAGTTACAGTGGCTGGCCAAGGATCGTGCGCCGCAAATCCTGGGCTGGATGGTCGCGGCAGGCTCGGCCGCAGCCCTTCTGTCCTACGGTCTCATTGTCCTCACCTGGGACACGCTAGGGCTCAGCTACAACACGGTGTACATGATCGCGGGCGGGGTTTGTGTCGCCATCGCGGCGTTTTGTTTCTTCGCCTATCCGCAGTTTGAGTCCCCCACACCGCAGGTCAAAAAGATGATCTTGCGTCGGCGCTATTGGCTTTATTACCTGCTGCAATTCATGTCGGGCGCGCGGCGGCAGATTTTTGTTGTCTTCGCCGGTTTCATGATGGTCGAAAAATTTGGGTTCGAGGTGCATGAGGTGACCGCGCTCTACCTCATCAACCTCGTGGCCAATATGATCTGCGGGCCTTTCATGGGCAGCGCTGTGCACCGGTTTGGCGAACGCGCGACGCTGCTCTTTGAATATGCCGGCCTTGCCATCGTCTTTGGCCTCTATGGTGGGCTCTATTTCTTCGGCTGGGGCGTCGTGCTGGCGGCCGTGCTTTACGTGGTCGATCACCTGCTCTTTGCCCTCGCGCTGGCGCTCAAGACCTACTTTCAAAAAATCGCAGACCCCGCCGACATCGCGCCCACTGCGGCCGTGGCCTTTACCATCAACCACATCGCGGCGGTCTTTTTGCCAGCGGGGTTGGGGTATCTGTGGCTGATCTCCCCCGGCGCGGTCTTCTGGTTGGCGGCAGGCATGGCCAGCTGTTCGTTCCTGTTGGCGCTTTTGATCCCCCGCCACCCGGAACCCGGGCGCGAAACGATTTTCAGCCACATCACCCCGGCCCCAGCGGAATAGCCCCATGCCCACCTTCACCGCCCTCACCACGCTGCATGGTCAAGCCGCCGCCGAAGCGCTGGCCCAAGACCTGGAGCGCATGACGCCAGAGCCCACTGGCATCGGCACGTTTGAGATAGAAGATGGCTCCGGCACCTGGGAGGTGGGCGCGTATTTCCAAGCGCCCCCGGATGCGGCGGGCCTCGCCCTTCTCGCCACAATCCATACGGCCAAGCCGTTCGTGGTTTCGGAATTGCCCGAGGAGGATTGGGTCGCCAAGGTGCGTCGCGAATTGACCCCGGTCGAGGCCGGTCGCTTCTTTGTCTATGGCGGTCACGATGCCGATCAGGTGCCGCGCGATGTGATCCCGCTTCTGATCGAGGCCTCGATGGCCTTTGGCACCGGCCACCACGGCACCACGCAGGGCTGTCTTTTGGCGCTCGATCACTTGCTGGAGGCGGCGGCGCCAACGGGCCCGGTCCTTGACTTGGGTTGCGGCACGGCCGTGCTGGCCATGGCCGCCGCCCATGTGATGGACACTAAGGTGCTTGCCAGTGACATCGATGAAGTCGCCGTTGAGGTCGCCCGCGCCAATTGCCGGGCCAATGACATGTCCCAACAGGTGCATTGCTTTGAGGCGGATGGGCTCGATCACGCAGACATCGTAACGACCGGCCCCTTCGGTCTGATCTTTGCCAATATCCTCAAGGGTCCCTTAATCGCCCTGTCTCCGGCCATCACCGCCGCGCTGCGCCCCGGGGGATACGTGATTCTGTCCGGCATTTTGAATGAGCAAGCCGATGAGGTGATCGAGGTTTATTGCGGCAACGGAAACACTCTGATCCAACGGCGCGAGATTGGTGAGTGGACGACGACAATCCTCCAAAGAAATGCCTGCAACCAAAGAGAAAAAGCCGAAATTGCGGCGGTTGCCCAAGTTTTGCCACATTTGAAAATTAGTTAATATTGTGACGTCACGGGGGCGACAATGAGTATCTGGTGATGCAATGAAAACCCGATCGCAATACAAGCAGCGGGCTGAAAAGGCGCAGCAGCTCGATAAAGGTCATCCGCAGTCCCTCCACGCCTCCTCTCAGGCGCGCGTTGATGACATTATCATCGTGCCGACCCGGCAGGCAGCACCAACCATCTCTCTCTCCGGTTTTCTACTCCTTGTCGCCTCCTTCTTCGTCTTCAAAGGCGGTTGCATCGCCTGGATCGGGGCAGAGGAGTACGCAGCCTCGATCAAATACCTAAAATCCGGCACCGTGTTCGAACAGGCTGCGGCCTTTGTGATGACGCCGGATGCTCTCTCTCAATTTCTGGCCAACCAATTCCGGGTTGTCCTACCTTAAGGTGTATCCCTCCTAGACACATCTTAGACCTCCAAAGAAAAAACCCCCGCTGGTGCATCTCACACCGGCGGGGGTTTTTCTTCCCGTTTGGGGGAAACCGGATTTAGAATTGCATCCGGTCAATGTCACCGCGCACGAGGCCGATGTCTTCCAGCTCGCGATCGCTGAGCTGGGTCAGGGCCTTGCGGGTAATGCGCGCGTCATTCCAATCGTTGAATGCGGCGATGAGGTTCGACAAGATACCCGGTCCACCACCCATTACGGGGCCCGAGCGTGTCGAACGGGTTTGGTCGAGAAGTGCCATTTTGATCATTCCTGAAGTTATCGCGGCTGAACCGCTGTTTTCCGTTCGTTTGGGGGAGATAAGGGCGCGCCCATTTCCCAGCAAGGTGGCTTTTTGCATAGTCACTATGCACGGCTTGCAATGCTCAGAAGATCGCTAAGATCTTAAATTAAAACAAATTTTTTGGAACTCTCGGGGGAGGTGCTTGCGAAAGATCATGTGCGAAAGGTTAAGACGCTTGGCGAGTGTTCCCGTTTCGTGCTACGTCTTGCAAAACCGGCGAACGGGCAGTGCAACATGCGAATTTTGGGAATTGATCCGGGTCTGCGCAACCTCGGCTGGGGCGTGATCGATATGGATGGAAGCCGCTTGCGCCACGTGGCCAACGGGGTCTGTGTGTCGCAAGGCGAGGCCCTGTCAGAGCGGCTTTTGTCGCTGCATCAGCAGCTCAGCGACGTCGTCGCGGCCCATGCGCCAGATGCCGCCGCCGTGGAACAGACATTTGTGAACAAAGACGGTGTGGGCACGCTGAAACTGGGCCAGGCGCGCGGGATTGCGATGCTGGTGCCCGCGCAGTTCGGCCTGAGCGTGGGGGAATACGCGCCCAACAAGGTGAAAAAGACAGTCGTCGGCGTGGGTCATGCCGACAAAACTCAGGTGGCCCATATGGTGCGCGTGCAATTGCCCGGCGTCGATCTCGCCGGACCGGATGCCGCGGATGCCCTCGCCATTGCAATTTGCCATGCCCATCACGGGCGGCTGAGCGCAACCCTTGGAAAGCTCAGCGCATGATCGGGCGGCTGGCCGGGCGGATTGACTACCGCGCTGATGATCACGTGCTGATTGATGTGCGCGGGGTGGGATACCTCGTTTATTGCTCGGACCGCACGCTGCAATCGCTGCCCGGCGTGGGGGAGCATGTGGCGCTTTATACTGATCTTCTGGTGCGCGATGACCTGATGCAGCTTTTCGGCTTCACGAGTTTGCAGGAAAAGGAGTGGCACCGGTTGCTGATGTCCGTTCAGGGTGTGGGTGCGAAGGCGTCGATGGCCATTCTGGGCACGCTGGGGCCTGACGGCGTGGGCCGTGCGATTGCCTTGGGCGATTGGAATTCGGTCAAGGCGGCCAAGGGCATTGGCCCCAAAACCGCGCAACGCGTGGTCAATGAACTCAAGGACAAAGCCCCGCAGGTGATGGCGATGGCAGGCGGCTCGGCGCACGGCGCCTCGCATACCCCAGTGGACCCAGCCGTGATCGATGAGACAGATAGTCCCGGGCCGGCCCCGACGACAGCCGCAGCGCCTCAGCCCGGCGCGCAGGCAGAGGCGCTTTCGGCGCTGACAAATCTTGGCTATTCACCGGGTGAGGCTGCAGGTGCCGTCGCGCAGGCCTCGGGTGATGCGCCTGACGCAGAGACCGGTGATCTCATCCGCCTTGCCTTGCGCCTGCTGGCACCCTCAGGCTAGGGCAGGGACATGAGTGAGCCCGATCCTACCCTGCGGCCCGATCCTCTGCCCGAGGATCATGAGCGCAGCTTGCGCCCCCAGGCGCTTGAGGATTTCATCGGTCAATCTGAGGCCAAGGCGAACCTGCGGGTCTTTATCGCGTCCGCCCGACAGCGGGGCGAGGCGATGGACCACACGCTGTTTCATGGCCCCCCCGGTTTGGGCAAAACCACCCTGGCGCAGATCATGTCAAAAGAACTCGGCGTCGGTTTTCGCATGACCTCTGGCCCGGTGCTGGCCAAGGCGGGCGATCTTGCCGCGATCTTGACCAATCTGGAGGCCAATGACGTCCTCTTTATCGACGAAATCCATCGCCTCAACCCGGCGGTGGAGGAGGTGCTTTACCCCGCGATGGAGGATTTTGAGCTCGACCTCGTGATCGGGGAAGGCCCTGCGGCGCGCACTGTGCGGATTGAATTGCAACCGTTCACGCTGGTGGGGGCCACCACGCGTCTGGGCCTGCTGACCACGCCGCTCAGGGATCGCTTTGGCATTCCCACGCGGCTGCAGTTTTACACCCAAGACGAACTCCACGAGATTGTCACTCGCAATGCCGCGCTGTTGCAGATCCCGACAGAGGCCGAAGGGGCCCGCGAAATTGCACGCCGGTCCCGTGGGACGCCGCGCATCGCCGGGCGCCTCTTGCGCCGGGTGGTGGATTTCGCCGTCGTCGAAGGCGATGGGCAGATCACCCGCGCGCTCGCTGATGGGGCGTTGACGCGGCTGGGTGTCGATGGGCTGGGTCTTGATGGGGCCGACCGGCGGTACCTCCAATTGATCGCGGAGGCCTATCAAGGCGGGCCGGTGGGCATCGAAACGCTGGCGGCCGCACTCAGCGAAAGCCGCGATGCGCTGGAAGAGGTGATCGAGCCTTACTTGCTGCAACAGGGCCTCATCCAACGCACCCCGCGTGGGCGCATGTTGGCAGCGCGGGCCTGGGCGCATCTGGGCCTCGCCGCGCCCCAAAATCCCGGGCAGAGCGATTTATTCGGCAAGTGATGCCGCCGGCGGGAGTATTTTTGGAAAGACGAAGGCCGTGCGCCCCACTTGCCCCGGCGGTTGACTGTGATACCTCCGCCCTCATGACCGACACAGTGACATCCGACCAGATCGAAGCGCTCTTTACCCGTGAGAACGGGGAATACCTCTTTGCCCGTTGGGGACGGCCCATCGTGCCGGTGGTTTTTGGCGTCGATGACAAAACCCTGTCCGTGATCAAAGGCGCAGTGGAGGCGGTGACCGACCTTGCAGGCCACGCCATGGCCGAAACCGATCCCGAGCTGGGCGTGAACCTGATGTTCTTTTTCTTCCGCGATTGGGATGAATTGCTGGCCGTGCCGGATCTGGACCGGTTGGTGCCCGATCTTCCCGGGTTGATCCCCCGCCTGAACGAAATCGGGGCCAATCAGTACCGGTTTTTCCGGTTTGACGATGCCGATGCGATCAAGGCCGCTTTCGTGTTTTTGCGCATGGATCAGGAACTGTCGAAGATACCGGCCGAAACCCTGGCGCTGAGCCAGGTGGTGCAAACCATTGTGCTGTGGTCCGATGTGGCGTTCAATCACGCGTCCGCCTTGGCGCAAGTGCCGGGCGGCGACCGCATCATCTTGCGGCCTGATATCGCGGCGGTGATCCGGGCGGGCTATGACCCGGTCATGCCGGCGGTTGCGCGCGATGCCTCGCATGCTTTGCGGCTGGCCGCACGGATCAGGCCGAATTGAAAAGGGCCCCGCGATGGGGGCCCTCTGAGGTGTTACTTTTTCAGCGCGTCACGGATTTCCATGAGCAGGTCCAGCTCTGTGGGGCCGGGATCCTCTGCCGGTGCTTCTTCTTCTTCCTCGGCGGGCTTCATCTTGTTGACGGCCTTGACCAGCATGAACACCACCCAGGCGATGATCAGGAAGTTGATGACAGCCATGATGAAACGACCATAGGCAAAGACCGCTGCACCGGCCTCTTCCGCGCCTTCGATGGAGCTGTATTCGCCCTCACCCAGCAGGACGAACAGACCGGAGAAATCGAGCCCACCCATAAAGAGGCTGATGATCGGGTTGACCAGATCGGCCACCAAAGAGCCGACGATCGCGGTAAAGGCCGCGCCGATGATGATCCCCACGGCCATGTCCATGACATTGCCACGGGCAATGAAGTCTTTGAATTCTGAAAGCATATTTTCGTGTCCCTTGTTCTGGCGCGCCACACACACAGCGCGCATACGCGGGAATTGGTTAACACACTTGGCACAGCAAACCACCTTTTAAACCGTCGCACCCCATATGACGTTCCGTACATAGGCGGTTTCGCTCCAGCCGACGCAGGCGTAAAGTGTCGCCATGGATCACCGGTTTGCAGTGCGCGTCTATTACGAAGACACCGATATGGGCGGCATCGTCTATCACGCCAACTTCCTGAAATTCATCGAACGCGCGCGCAGTGATTGGGTGGCGCAGATGGGCATTGATCAATTGGCGATGCGCGACGGGGCGGGTGTTGTCTTTGCGGTGCGCCGCGTGAACGCAGAGTTTATCAAACCCGCGCGCTACGGTGAGGATCTTGAGGTGCGCACATCGGTGGCCTCAGTGACTGGCGCTCGTTTGATCATGCACCAGACTGTCTACCGCGGTGAGGAGCGACTTTTCACAGCCGAGGTCACGGCGGCGTGCATGACGCTGGCGGGTCGGCCTACGCGCCTGCCCCCGCAGATCCGAGAGCGTGTCAGCTGAGATTTGCCCCTGCGACCGACCAACACCCTCATTTTGCTGTCCGATGAACACAATCGCGATGTGCTGGGCT
>ERZ1740070.736-NODE-736-length-21641-cov-3.954647_pt1 | contig 21641 bp, 21 predicted proteins | sample MGYA00581734_ERZ1740070 | MGnify/ENA primary metagenome ERZ1740070 (study PRJEB43018, sample SAMN04849744) | marine metagenome | isolation source: floating plastic debris | place: Pacific Ocean | collected 2008-09-01 | study: EMG produced TPA metagenomics assembly...
GTCGGCAGTGTATCAGGCACCCCGTTAACCCACCCCGCCGCTACGCGCCACCCCTCCCGAGAGGGGATCTACCTCAGGCGATGTATCTGATATTTCTCCCCTTTACGGTCATTGACGTCTGCATAGGGGTTCCTGCTAGATAAAACTCCCCTTAGCATTGCAAATCCTATGACTGCTCAAATTCCTGCCCGTGAAACTGTTGCCGATTCAACGCCAGAGGTTTCAGGCCGTAGAGATGTTCAAGTTCTGCCTATTGCTGCCGATACGACTGTTTTGCGATCGCGCTCTTGGGAACGCTTGCGCTTCGAGATTGAATACGCACTAGAAAAAGGGACTACTGCCAATAGCTATCTTATTCGTGGCAATCAAATAGCGCTGCTTGATCCACCAGGTGCCTCTTTTACAGAGAAGTTTTTGACAGCGCTCAGGGATGAAATTGACCCACATGACGTTGACTACATTGTTTTAGGCCACGTAAATCCAAACCGGATTAAAACACTTAAGGCGCTGTTGGAACTGACACCACAGGCCACAATTGTTTGTTCATTGCCAGCAGCTTTGGTCTTGGAGTCTGCCGAAATCGAACATGCTGTGCAGCCGGTTAAGGGTGGTTCTGATTTGGATTTGGGCCAGGGCCATCATTTGGAATTTATTGCTACACCTACGCCCAGATGGCCCGGTGGAATGTGTACCTACGACAGCTTTACGGAGGTGCTCTATAGCGATAAGTTTTTTGGTGCTCACCTATGCGGTGACGAAGTCTACGATTTGGAGCGCGAAACATTGTTGGAAGATCAGCAATATTATTTTGACTGCCTGATGGCGCCTAATGCTCGGCAGGTTGAAACAGCGCTAGAAAAGCTATCGGACTATGCGCCTAGGCTGTATGCCGTGGGTCAAGGGCCTTTGGTTCGTTATGGGGTTGTGGAGCTGAGTGACTATTACAAGCAGTGGGCCGCAAAGCAGAAAAAGCAGACAGAATCAGTGGCTCTGATCTATGCGTCGGCCTACGGTAATACGGCGACGATTGCTCAGGCGATCGCACGCGGCATCACAAAAGCAGGTGTCTCGGTTAACTCCATTAATGCTGAGCAGGCTACTACCGCCGACATCAAAGAAGCTGCTGAAAACTCAGCTGGTTTCATCATGGGTTCTCCTACCCTAGGCGGCCATGCGCCAACGCAGATTCAGACGGCACTGGGTGTGGTGCTTTCTGCCGCGAGTAAAACTAAGCTGGCAGGTGTGTTTGGCTCTTTTGGTTGGAGTGGCGAGGCGATTGACTTGCTCGAAGGTAAGTTCAAAGATGCGGGATATAGCTTTGGCTTTGAGCCCATCCGCGTGAAGTTTACGCCGGATGCTAGCACGCTACAGATGTGTGAGCAGGCGGGAACTGATTTTGCTCAGCAGCTGAAAAAAGCAGCTAAGAAAAAGAAAGCTGTGCCCAAAGTGACTGCCTCTTCTGTAGAAAAGGCCATTGGCCGCTTAGTGGGCTCTATGTGTATTTTGACGGCTAAGCAAGGAGAGGTGAGTAGCGCTATGCTTGCTTCTTGGGTGGCTCAAGCAACCTTTACACCGCCTGGTTTTACGGTTGCTGTTGCTAAAGACCGGGCTGTGGAAGACTTGACGCACACGGGCGCTAGCTTTGTGCTAAATATTTTGGCTGATGGTAAGCATCTGGGGCCGATGAAGCATTTTCTGAAGCCGTTTGGGCCAGGGGCAGATCGCTTTGAAGGGGTGGAGACTCGTGAGACGGAGGATGGGCAGCTGATTTTGGAAGATGCGATCGCTTATTTGGAATGTGAAGTCGCTGGACGCATGGACTGCGGCGATCATTGGGTTGTATATGCCACAGTGAGTGGCGGCGAAGTCCTAGATATGAACGCTAAAACCGCACTTCACCATCGCAAAACGGGTACTCATTATTGATAGGTCTATACTAAATAAAGTCTTCACTTGATGCTTGTCTGTTAGGAAAGTTTCATGACTGCCGCATATTTACCTACAAAACCGCTCGACTTCAAAGCATATTTAGCGTACGACGATGGCTCTGAAGGGCGCTATGAACTGCTGGATAACGGGGAGCTAATTGAATTGTCAAATGAGAACGATATCAATATCAATTTGGCAATGGATTTGTATGAATGTCTAAAGCAGTTTGTGAGTCGTCGCTTGATTCGGATGAACGCAACAGCTATAGAAGTGACTCCTATGTCAGTGCGTTTGGATAATGGGCGAACCAGGCAGGTTCGTCGAAAAGCACGTATTCCAGACCTAATGGTTTTAACGAAGGCTGGTTTTGAGCAAATTCGAGGAGATTACAGTGGAATTTCACTGGACCAAAACAATCCTGTATTGGTTGTAGAAGTTGTCAGTGAATCTAATTCTGACGAAGACTACACAGATAAAAAGGCGCAGTATGAGGCTAGAAGTATTCCAGAATATTGGATTTTGGATCGACATCAGGAAGTGGTTACTGTATTGATTTTGCAATACGACCGGTATCAAGAGTCGTGTTATCGAGGTGGTGATGTTGTACAGTCGCTAGCCTTTCCAGATTTTTCGGTAACGGCTGAAAAGCTATTGACTGAGGATGATGTTTGATGGGGCTTATTTTGCTATCGGTAAATAGCGTGGGAAAATAAATAGAGCGCTTGTCACTGAAACCTTTATGCCTGCTGCCTTACACGGAACTGACGCTTCTAAAACAGCTGTCGTAACATCTCTTTATGCTGTTGATGAAATGACCCCTGAAATGGCAGAGATATTTCTGTTTTTGGCTCAGGTTCAGCAGCAGTCAATCGAAAGTAAGCATGCCAAAATTGCGAGCATTACGTTTCCTATTGCGGCTATTTCACCTTGGGTAGTGCTTTCGGCGTTGGGTGAAGCTCAGCAGCGTCATTTTTACTACGATTCTCCCCAGCAATGGGCCATTGTTGGACTAGATGAGGTGGTGGGATGCAGTGCCGCGGGTCCTACTCGATTTACGCAGGCTCAAGCGTTCACCCAAGCTTGGCAGACTCAGTTTGTCCATGCCAAGACAGATTCAAAAGCTGATTTGCCTGGTCGGTTCTTTTGCAGCGCTACCTTCTTTGACCAGCCAGGTTTTGAAGAGTCAGATCTTGAAGGTGCGGATAACTCTGCATTCTCTCCTGACTGCTTTGAGCCAGTGTATATATTTGTGCCGCAGGTTCAGGTGATGACACTAGAGGAAGGCTCTAATGTCACGTTTAACTATTTGATTTCGACAACAACAGAAATTGCTCAAACAACGCAGCATTTGTACGCCAAGCGATCGCAGCTGATGAATGCCAGTGCGCTTGGTGAAGCCAGGCTTGCTTCTTCCAAAACTGTTGTAAGAGATGTTGAAAACTTCGAGCAGGCGGTGACGGGTGCGCTGCAACAGGTTGACCAAGTGCAGGTGCATAAGGTGGTGCTGGCCGATGTGATGGATGTGGAGGCGCGGCAGGCGGTAGATGTGGTGCGATCGCTCCAAACCCTCCGCAAAAATCATCCTGACTGCACTGTGTTCTCTGTGGGTAATGGCAGAGGTCAATCTTTCATTGGCGCAAGCCCAGAGCGATTGCTGAGCATTAACGAAGGACGGCTAACTACTGACGCCTTGGCTGGATCTGCTTCTCGTGGAAAAACGACAGAGGCTGATAATGAGTTGGCGCAGTCTTTGCTGAATAGTGAAAAGGAACGATACGAGCATCAGGTGGTGGTGAAATTTATTGCGGAGCAGCTGCGATCGCTGGGCCTCGATCCTCGCTACACCCCTACTCCCCAACTTTTACAGCTGCTGCACATCCAGCATTTGCACACACCCATGAGCGCCACGCTCGACCGTACAAAAGTCTCCCCGTTAGACATTTTGGCTAAGCTTCACCCTACTCCGGCAGTTGCTGGACTTCCTCTAAAAAACGCCTGCGAACTCATCTACAAACACGAAAGCTTTGACCGTGGCCTTTACGCCGCGCCTCTCGGCTGGATAGATACAGAAGGTAATAGTGAATTTATTGTGGGTATTCGTTCGGCCTTGATTGATGGTTGCAAAGCTAGGCTGTATGCGGGTGCGGGTATTGTCACAGGGTCGGAGCCTGCGAAGGAGTTGGCTGAAATCAAGCTAAAATTGCAGACACTGCTAAATGCTTTGGTGTAACGCCTGTGCCTGATCTACTTCTAGTCACCTACTGAAGATGCCGGACTTTGTTTTGTTATGCCAATTGATTTTCGTAACACCAACAGCCTCTGGACATCGGTTGCCGTCGAAACGCTAAACAAGCTGGGTCTGCAAACTGCTATTCTTTGTCCTGGCTCTCGCTCTACGCCACTGACCTTTGCATTTGCGACTCATCCTAATATCGAAGCGCTACCAATTCTAGATGAACGCTCAGCGGCTTTTTTTGCGTTGGGTTGTGCCAAGCGTCAGCATCGACCTGTTGCGATTGTTTGTACTTCAGGCACAGCGGGTGCAAACTTTTATCCGGCAGTGATCGAAGCCTATGAAAGTGGGATCCCGCTATTAGTTTTTACCGCTGATAGACCACCAGAGCTGAGAGATTGCGCAGCGGGGCAGGCGATCGATCAGCAGAAGCTATACGGTGGCTTTGTGAAGCATTACTGCGAGTTGGCTGTGCCAATGGCTGATGCGGCGATGCTGGCTTATTTACGGCAGACTTTGGTGAGTGGATGGGGACGTGCGATCGCACCCACACCTGGCCCCATCCACTTTAACTGCCCCTTCCGCGACCCGCTGCCACCCCAACCAGACGACTCAACCCAATCTCTACAATCCACCTGGGACGAGTCTCAATTCTTTTCATCTGTCAGGCCACCTTCACCAGTAGTAGAACAAACGCAGCCAGTACCCGTTGAAGAGTGGCAAGCCTGCCAACACGGGCTGATTATTGCCGGTTCTCATCAATCCGTCTATCCGCAAGGATATGCCCAGACTGTGAGTAATCTGTCTCGACTATTGGGCTGGCCCGTACTGCCTGAAGGGCTTTCTCCTTTGCGAAATTATCAATGCCTGAATGAGCGATTGATTTCTGCCTATGACGTGATTTTGCGAGCGTCTGAAAGATCGACTGCGCTTGTGCCTGAACAAGTGATTCAGCTCGGCTCTTTGCCAACTAGCAAAGTGTTACGTCAGTGGTTACAGGTGCATCAGCCAAAGCGATGGATTGTAGGCCCACAGAAAAACTTGGACCCTTTGCATGGCCCTGCTCAGAGCTTGTTAACAACTTTAGATTACCTTGTGAGTGCGCTGAAAGAAGAGAAAAAAGAGAGTGTTTCCATCGCGGAAAATAGATATACTCAGCAATGGCTTGCATGCGAAAAGTCAGTGCGTCAGGTGATAGATAATACGCTGGCAACAGAAACAACTCTGGTGGAAAGTAAGGTTGTTTGGCTGCTGGCTCAATATTTGCCGGAGGATACGCCTATGTTTATTGCTAATAGCATGCCTGTTCGGGACGTAGAGTATTTTTGGCCACCGGGCGAGCGCAAGATTCAACCTGTCTTTAGCCGTGGCGCGAACGGCATTGATGGCACGCTTTCTACCGCTATGGGCCTAGCCCATCACAATTTCCCCACCGTTCTCCTCACAGGAGACCTTGCCTTTCTTCACGATACAAATGGATTGTTGAATGCTACTAAGCTTGCTGGTCATCTTACTGTTGTGGTGATCAATAACAACGGTGGCGGCATTTTTGAAATGCTGCCAATTGCTGAGTTTGAAGCTGTATTTGAGCCGTATTTTGCTACGCCTCAGTCTGTGGAGTTGTTCTCTTTGTGTAAGGCTTATGGGGTGGAGCATCGGTTGGTGACCAATGTGAAAGAGTTTGTGGATTGTGTGAGTGTGTTGCCGGTGCAGGGGATGCGGGTTTTGGAAGTGGTGTGCGATCGCAAGCAAAGCACACAGCAAAGGAAAGCACTACTGGCTTCTGTGTAAATGCCTTTCTTTTCTACTGAGCATCACAATATTCACTATGTGGCGGTGGGCGATCGCACAAATCCTGCCCTTCTAATTCTCCACGGATTTTTGGGTAGCCATCAAGATTTTACTCATTTACTCCCTACCTTCTCTCAATACTTCTATTGCATCGTTCCAGATTTGCCTGGACATGGCCAAACGAAAACTCAGACAGATAGCTATACTTTCCCGAAAACGGCTGATACTTTGCTGGCTTTACTGCGTCGTCTCAATATTCAAAAGACGCATTTGTTGGGTTACTCCATGGGTGGAAGGTTAGCGCTGCATTTGGTTTGCGAGTTTCCAGAGTGCTTTGTGCGGGTGGTGCTGGAGTCGGCCTCTCCGGGGTTGAGGACGGTTGAGGAGAGAGCAAGAAGGCGGGTGAGTGATGGTGTGATCGCTCATCGCCTACAGACGACGCCCTTACCTATCTTTCTTGATCAGTGGTATCGCAATCCGTTATTTGCCAGCCTGCAACAGTATCCTGACAAGTATGTAGCAATGCTTCGACGTAGAGAATGTAATAAGCCTACAGAGCTAGCACAAGCTTTGGAGGGATTAGGCACGGGCCAGCAAACATCCTTATGGAATGCCTTGGAGACATTAACGCAACCCCTATTGCTTGTAGTGGGTTCTTTGGATGATAAGTTTGTGGCGATTAATTGTGAAATGTTAGCGAGGGCGGGTGACGGGTATGGCTGCAAGCTAGAGATGATTGAAAATTGCGGACACAATCTGCACTTAGAAGCACCCACTGTTTATGCTTGTACGGTTTTACTATTTTTGAATGAGTCGACGGTGTTTCGTCAGTATGCGGGACTAGAAAAGGTACTGCCCGAGAACTAAGTTGTGTGTAATCGACGCGTTAAAAGGCGATGAATATGATTTGCAAAGACCATGTTGGATCGTGATTGGCTTTTTTTCAACTGTCTAAATGCGCATCAGCATTGGGCTTTTACCCCTGCGAACTCACGATAGGGTAAGAACTTTTCCGGACATTCTCAGAAATGTAACGATTGTTTGCAATCGCAGTGAATTATAGCCCTTAAGATTTCTTTTAGGTTGCGCGTGTGTATACTTTATAGACAGATGTAACGGCTTAGCTCGTGATATCAAGTCGCAGAGAGGGTTCTGCTTTGAAACGGTCCTCCGTTTGTTGCTTGCTTACATTGTCTCACGGCAACTAACGTTTGCAATCTCCATCCCTTCGTAAAATCCGTCTATTAATTCGCTTACTTATCTAACCCGTTTAACAATCATGCAACTAATTCTATTGGGGCCTCCAGGTGCAGGAAAAGGGACGCAGGCTGTTTCCCTTTCCAAGCGGTTGAATATCCCCCATATTTCTACCGGCGATATTTTACGTGAGGCGATCGCACAGCAAACCTCTCTCGGCCTTCAGTCAGAAACTTACCTAAAAGCAGGCGACCTCGTTCCCGACGTTTTAATCATGTCGTTAATGCGCGAACGCTTGAGTCAGTCCGATGTCAAAGACGGCTGGATTCTAGATGGATTTCCGCGCACCTTGCGTCAGGCGAAAGCACTAGATGAATTATTATCCATTCTTCAGCAGCCCTATCCAAAGGTGATCTACTTTGATGCCCAAAGCGGCATCCTGATTGACCGCTTGCTCCAATCCGGACGTCAAGATGACAATGTTACTTCTATTCGACGACGACTAGAAGTCTACACAGAAGAAACAACACCTTTAATTGAACACTATCAAAGGCGATTGTGTCTCACTACAATCAACGCAAATCGCACCGCCGAAGAAATCGCTACCGAGCTATCTTTGCTAGGCATCAAGGAAACTGGTATTGCCAAATATATTAAGGACGAAGCAGAGTTTGATGATCTGTTGACAAAAGAAGTTCCACTGGTAGTGGATTGTACGGCGTCTTGGTGTGGCCCTTGCAAGCTGGTTGCACCCATGATGGATAAACTGGCGGCTGAGTTTGGCGATCGCGTCAACGTATTTAAGCTAGATCTCGATAGAAACAAACCAGTCGCCAGCCGATTCGGCATTAAAAGCATTCCAGCCGTCATGTTCTTTAAAGGCGGCGAGCTAAAAGAAACGCTGACTGGGGTAACGCCTTATGACACATTTAGTACAACAACAGCGAGTTTTTTATCATGAAAAAAGCACTCTCGGCTTTGCCCCCATCAAACTTGGTTAATCAAGAGCCTGCATCAAGCTCAACTAACAAAGAGCCCGTTATGCAGATTGTAAAAACAACGCAAACGGTCCACTGTCCTACTTGTGGAAGCTTCGCCGAACGTCGTCTGTTGAGAGATCGACAGACGACAAACGGTGAGTATTCTATTCAGACTGCTTGCCCAGCCTGTGACTACTTTATGGTGGTAAGCTCACTCACAGGCAAAGTGCTAGAAGCTTATGCCCCGGGGCAGGTAAGCGCTTGATAAGAGCTTCTTAATGGAATCATAGAGAAGAGATGGCCCGAATCTCGTTTTCTCTATGTTTCTCCTCAGCCAGATTTGTTGTTCATTCATTACCCCAACGAAATACATCTATGAAAGCTTCAGATATTATGACCAAAGAGGTGGTCACTATTAGCGGTTCTGCTACAGTTGCAGACGCTGTAAAGCTACTCAAAGACAAAGGCCTCAGAGCACTCATCGTAGAGCCCAGATATAGCGGTGACCCCTATGGCATGATTTCTGAAACAGACATTGTGTATAAGGTAGCTGCTCATGGGCATGACCCCAAAACGATGCACGTTTACCAGATTATGACTAAACCTTGCATTGTTCTCAATCCAGACTTAGGCGTCGAGTATGTTGCGCGGCTATTTGCTAATACTCGCATTCGACGTGCGCCTGTGATTCAAGGCAGTTTGCTAGGCATGGTCTCTGCCAGTGACATTTTGCGCAAAAGCGACTTTGTGGAAAAGCCTAAACAGCTGTTTATTGAAGATCGCATTGAAGTGGCACGCGCCGAAGCACGCGCCGTTTGTAAAGAGAAAGGAGACACCTCTCCTGACTGTGCAGCCGCCTGGGATGTGCTTGAAGAGCTACAAATGGTTGCGTCTGATCAGCGCAAAAAGCAGGAAGATTCAGGCAAATCGCCTTTTGAAGTGTACTGCGAGGATAATCCCAACGCGCAAGAGTGTCGAATTCATGACGACTAGGCTTTTGCTAGTCGGAAAACTCGTCGTTACTAGTTCATATCAGCCAGTTTGTTGTATTCAAAATATAGAAAGGAGCATATTTCACTATGATGCAAGCAAAAGAAATCATGACTAAAGATGTCGTGACCGTTAGCGGCTCTGCGACCGTTGCTGAGGCGGTGAAGCTTCTGAAAGACAAAGGGCTACGGGCATTAATTGTAGAGCCAAGGTACGAAGGCGATCCTTACGGCATGGTGACTGAAACCGACATCGTATACAAGGTTGCCGCTCATGGTCATGATCCGAAGAAGATGCATGTCTATGAGATTATGACTAAGCCTTGCATTGTTGTGAATCCTGAACTGGGCGCAGAGTATGTGGCTCGATTGTTCGCAAACACGCGTATTCGACGCGCTCCGGTGATTCAGAATGGGTTGCTAGGCGTTATTTCTATTAGCGACATTCTTAGAAAGAGTGACTTTGTTGAAAAGCCTAAGAGTGATTTTGATCGTTACTGCGAAGAGAACCCGGGTGCGCGAGAAGCTCGTATGTATGACGACTAGGTCCGCAGCTTAAAGGCTGAAGATTTTTTCTCCAGCCTCAAAAATAATCAAAGATAAATTCAAACTTAATTTAAATTCCAATTTAGCCCGTTTAATCTATTAGGATGGTGAAGTGATGCGTTTGCTCGTTCCAGGATTCTCTCTTAGCACCCCACAAAGTAGGCTTGTTGATTTGGCGGAGTATTATGATCTGCCATTGGTAACGCTGAACTCATTGTTGACACAGGCTATTAGAGAGAAAACTTGTCTGGGCGATCACGCCAGGCAATGCCTAGAAAGTGGACAACTCATTTCCAACGATCTGTTCCTACAGCTTCTGGAGGAGCGACTTACAGAAGCTGACATGTATCGTGGATGGATTCTCGCAGGGTTTCCACGAACATTGAATCAGGCTGCCGCGCTAAATTCAATGTTGCTAGATATCGGTCAGACCTATGACAGGGTTATTCATTTTAAGAGTGCTAATCATCATCATCTAGTCTCTTTAGCCAATGGCCAACCAGACTATCCTGATTACCTACCCGAGCATAAAATACTCCAAATCCCCCTGGTTAAATTCTACAGTCGGCTCCGTCTGTTTATCTCCGTGAGCTGCGACGTGCCATTGGCTATTGTTGACAATGCTCTCAAATCGTCGCTTAGAGAACTTACCGAAGCATAGACAGTCTAATTACTGTGAAAGACATTATCCTTACAGTAGTTCAAGGTTAGGTTCTATCAAGGTTTCCTCTTCATTCGATATTGCATCGTTAACCTGCTGAACTAACTGACTAGCCTGTTTCAGTCGCGGCCTGTGAAATAGATTGAGTTGAGTACTTTCGGTTGCTGTGTCAATGCAGCCAATCGCGTTAGTAAGCAGCTCCTGTAGAGATTTTTCTGACTGTGCTGATATGTCGGGCATGAGGATGGGGGTTGTTTCTTGGCCAGTTTCACCTTCTACTGTTAGCTGTTTTACAGTCTGCTGCAAGCTATCAATAATGCTACACATCTCAATCGGATCAAAGACTCGCAGTAAGCTGGTTTGAGTAATAATTCCGATGTCTCTTCCCCAATTCCAAGACACCACTAATCGGCTAACCTTACGATCTTGCATGGCTTGATGTGCATCCCACAGCGAATCTTAGGGATTGAGTAAAAAGAGAGGCGCACTCATGACCTCTCTGGCTGAAAGCTGATGTAAATCAAGCCCTAACGATTGAAACTGTACGACATCCCGCTCAGTCACAATGCCAATAGGTGGATTGATAGCGGGTTCACCATCTTCTTCTATGACTAGCGTATCAACAATCACAACGCAGCTCACACGATGCTGCGCCATCAGCTGAGCGAGAAAGATAACCGAAACGTCAGCAGGGGCCTTCACAACATCCGTTGTCATAATATCTGCAACCCGGCGTAGCTTTAGTAGGTTAGCAGGTTTCAAAACCTTACGAATACTGGCTGGGGTCACCACGCCGACTAACTGACCAGTCGCATCGACAATCGGCAAATGCCGAATCCGATAGCGACGAAATAAAAATAGTACGGCAAAAATATCTTGAAAATCTTCAAGTTCAAGCGTCTTGACCGGTGCCGTCATCACATCGCTTACGGGCATCTTTGTAAAGGATGGAGAGGTCTGCTGCTGACTGGCGGTAAGCCCGACAATATCTCGCTCTGTGAAAATACCAATGACAGCTGTTGCCTCGTCGATCACCACAGCGCAGCTAGCACGAAGGTTGCCATACCCCTGACTCATTTGGTGAATCACATCTGCAACGTAGGTATCTGGAGAGACTTGGAGAACTTGGCGATTGATGGCACTCGTGGTAGACGGGGTCACCGTCAGGGGAGATTGAGAGACCATAGTACCGTTGAGAACTTATTTGTTTGAGGGATGTATTTGAGGGTCAGTGGTTCCAGGGTTGATGGCTCCAGAACTGCTAAGACTTGCCGTATAAACGGTCTAGTACACGCTTCACAGAAATTCGCTGCCACTGCCGACCGCGTTTAGTCTTATATCCGTTTTCATTTAACCAATCGGCCACTTTTTGCAGTGACTTTCCTGACTTGTGATGGCGGCGGATCATCTCAATAATTTCTTGTTCGCCACTGTTTTTAACAAGCTGACCATCAACCGTTTGCTCTCCAAAAGCAGGAGAACCGTAGCCCGCATAGCCTCCCTGTGCGGCTTTGGCTTGTCTGCCAGCTTCCAATCTTCTCCATACAGAATCAGAATAGTCTGGGTTTGATTCAGCGTTTGTCATTGCACTTTAGAGCTTACAGAGAGGACTTACAGCGGTGCCTATGGCTTACACAGAGTAAAGTTTATATGTCTTTGTATTACCTCTATGCTACCAAAGATCTTGATGTAAACAGGTGCTGCTACCTTTATTGTTACATCCGTACTACTAATCGTGCGTATTCCTAGTCGTCAAAGTAATCTAGAGCAAGATATTCGTGATTTAGTGGATGGAGAAGCTTTAATATCTACAGACAGCGCCTCTACTTCGTCTAATTGTGACTGAATTCCTTCTTTTGCCAGCGTGTTAATCGCCTGCTCTCCAATACTTTGCTTGGAATTGTCCATAGTCTACTCTCTTGCCTAATCACAAATGCTTCTACCAAGAGTGTAAAAATGATTCAGCCCAATGCTGTCTATCAGAAGGTGTGAGTTGCGATTTCTCAACTAGCTGTCTAACTGGCTATAGATCGTCGCCAGTTGAAGAACTTTCTCAAACAGTTCTGTAAGAACGTATTCTTCGCGTACTTTTGCTTTGTGAGTAGTAGTGCCGTTTTCGGGCTAATTTCACTTAGCGTAGGATACACGTGAATGCATTGCAGGGCGCTGACACTCAGGTTTTGGCTCATGGCGATGACAGCTTCGTGAATCAGCTCTCCTGCATGAGGGCCAACAATGTGAGCGCCCAAAATCACTCCTTTTTTGTTGGTGATGAATTTGGCAAAGCCATAGCCCGCTGCTTCTGCGAGCGCTCTATCGACGCCGTCAAAGCCCTGCTTGAGCACAAACACGTCATCACCATAGCGATCGCGCGCCTGATTCTCTGTCAATCCCACCCGAGACAGCTCAGGATCTGTAAACGTTGCCCAAGGAATCACTCGGTAGTCGGCCTTTTTCGTCGGTGCAATTAGCGCATTTTGCATGGCAACGCCCGCTTCATAGCCTGCTACGTGTGTAAATTGGTAGCCGCCAATCACATCGCCCGCTGCATAAATTCGCTTATTACTTGTACGCAGCTTAGCGTCGACCTTAATCCCTTTTTTATCGTAATTCACACCCGCCGCTTCCAGATTCAGCGAACCGACGTTGGGCGTGCGGCCTGTTGCGATCAAAATCTCATCGACAACGATCGTTTTACCGCCTGCCGTAATGTGCTTTCTGCCATCGACGATGTCTACTCTTTGTGCCCTAGTATTGGTTAAAATCTCTAGCCCTTCACTCTCAAGCTGCTTTTGCACCACTGCCGCTGCTTCTGGATCTTCCTTCGGCATAATCACGTCACGGCTTGCTAGCAGCGTCACTTTTGATCCTAGCCGGGAGAAAGATTGGCCTAGTTCACAGCCAATGGGCCCTGCGCCAATCACCGCAAGCGCATCTGGGCGATTGGTAACGTTAAAGACTTCTTCATTGGTCAAAAAGCCCGCTTCTTTGAGCCCTTCTACTGGAGGAACAGTTGGTCTAGAGCCTGTTGCTACTAAAAATGCGCGGGATTTGAGCTGCTGACCGTTGACTTCAAATGTTTTGTCATCAATAAATTGACCCTTACCATAAATGACATCAACGCCTAGTTTTTCAAAGCGTTCTGTAGAGTCGTGCTCTTGAATAGTGTCGATGACTTCGTGGACATGGCCCATCGCTTCTTCGAGCTTAATAGTGGGTGGCTGGGTGTATATGCCAAACCGGGAGGATGTTTTCACGCTGTAGGCGATTTGCGCGGCGTGAATGAGTGACTTACTAGGGACGCAGCCGTAGTGCAGGCAGTCGCCACCGAGCTTGGCTTTTTCAATGAGAGCAACTTTGGCGTTGATTTGCGCGCCGGCACTGGCAGCAACGAGGCCCGCTGAGCCACCGCCAATGATGACTAAATCGTATTCTACTGACATTGTTTTTTCCCTCGTTGCCCAGTTTCGGTGAGTGTGCACGAGCGCATGGCTTTTACGCTAGTTACACTCTTGCCCAAGAGTATGCCGCTTAGCTGAATCTTTGATGAGAGATTCCCTAAAAAAATATAGATTTTGATGCATCTTGCTTCAGATCCCCGAACTCGGGGTCGGGGGCCTTTGAGGTATGAATGTTTTAGCGATATTCCTTACGTTCGATACGCTACTGCCAAACATTAATAGCTTGGTTGTTGCCGCTAATGAGGGTTTGGCCGTTGGCTGAGTCGCTCTCTGTAAAGGCTATGGCGATAACGGGGTCGGCGTCTTGGTCGAGGGTTTTGGTAAGTTGGCGGCTGGGGAGGTCCCACAGCTTGAGGGTGCGATCGCTGCTGCTAGCCAATGTAGTCCCGTCAGCGCTAATCGCAAGGCTGGCAATCTGCTCTGTGTGTCCAGTGAGGGTGGTTTGCAAGTCGCCTGTAGCAAGGTCCCATAGCTTGATGGTTTGGTCCCAGCTGCCGCTGACGAGCGTAGTGCCGTCTGGGCTGATGGCAATGCTACGGACTGTGCCCGTGTGGCCGGTGAATTCCTGTAGGACTTGACCGGTGGCGATGTCTCTTTGGTGGAGGTGGCTGCTGCTGCCGCTGACGAAGGATTGACCGTCGGGTGCGATCGCAATGTCTCCTACTGCTTTGCCTTCGTTTATGTGGTAGCGCTGCTGGCCGCTAGCTATGTCCCACGCGGCGATACTGCCATCTTCATCACTGCTAATAAAGGTAAGAACATCGGGCGTAAAGGCTACGGCACTGATAGTTTTGCTCTGAGTAGATAGCGAGTGGATGAGTTACCCTGTTTTGGGATTCCAGACGTTTAGGCCTTGGTTGCTGCTGCTGATTAACCACTGGCCAGATTCTGACATGGCAATTGATTGAATGCTCTCGCTACTACTGGCTAGGGTGTTGATTGTTTCGCCAGTTTGGCCGTCCCAAATTTTGATGGTGCCGTTCGATTTGCCGACGATGACTTGGGTGGTGCCGTTGCTGGGGGTGTGGGTTGCGATCGCGCGAATTTGACCGTTGCCTGTGAGTGACTTGGTTAGCGCTAGGGTAGTGACGGACTTGGTTGCCAGCTGTTGCTGGGAGTTGACGATGGTGGGCAGTGCGAAGGGAATGCCAACGGCGATGGCGATGCCTGCGGCTGCGATCGCAGGTATCCAGTTGCGCTGTTGCCTCACTCGATGGCCTAGCAGTGCGGCCAGTCGTTGGTCACTTTCGCGTCTGCCCCACTGTGTGTTTTGTTGCTGTGTGTTTTGTTTTTTTGAGGTGTTGGCTGCAGCTGGCTTTGCTTTTCTATGATTCTCTCTTTGCTTTTGCCGTTTACTAGGGGCCTGTTTATTTTGATTGCGAACGGGCATTGATGACAAACGGACACTTTGCTGCCAGTCAATGGGCTCAGCCGTTGTTTCACGTCCAATTGCTTTTCTGGGTTTCGTGATACGACCTAGAAAAGATGGCTTGGCAGGTGTGGAATTTATGGCCGCACTGTTTTTGTCGGTAGTCAATGCTTGTTGGGGTTCTGGATGCAACTTCCAATCGGCAATGTTGCTGCTGTAGGGTTCGGCTTTGGGGTCTGGTAGCTTCACAGAGCGAAGATCCACATCTGTAAACTGCGTGCCCAGCAGATTAGCTTGCCGCATGTCGGCTCGTTCTATTGCTGTTTTAGTAAAGTTTGCGTGGGCAAGGTTGGCTCCGTAGAAGTTAGCATCTCCCAAGTATGCGCCCGAAAGGTCTGCACCCGAGAGGTCTGCGCCTTTAAAGTTTGCACCGACCAAGCAGGCCCGTTGAAGATTGGCATCTCGAAGATTAGCACCTTCAAAGTTGCCTTCAAAAAAGTAGCCGTGGCTCAAATCTTGGTTTTCTAGATCGCAAGCTTGGTTAGGATGCTTGGCTCGCCATTGATTCCAACTTTCAATGCCTTGCTCTAGCAGCGTGAGATAGTCCATCGTCTGGGTGCCTAAAATGAAAAAGCCCCTTTCGATTAATTTCTGTGGTGCACAACCTTAGATAGGCACAGCGGAAACTAAACAGAGACCATGCAATAGGCTTCCCAGTGCTCTGTTCAGGACTGTACGTAATATTGTCTAAATTCACCTGTCCGCGCAGTGAGTATGCTCACAGGAAATACGGACTTGGCGCACTCCACACTCCATCAAGACACTTCATCAAGATTTTATCTGCGTGATGCCATGCTCATTGCCCGTTCGCCTGTGAGGCTAAAAGCCCGAATTTCGGTGATTTCGACGGGAACGATTTTGCCCTTGAGCGTGTTGATATCGCCGGGAAAAAAGGTGAGCCGATTGCCACGGGTGCGGCCCATGACCTGTTCGGGATTTTTAGGATTAACGGCTTCGACTAGGACGGTTTCGGTGCGGCCTTTGTAACGCTGCGATCGCGCCGCTGCCTGCTGCGATACTAAATGGTTCAACCGCTGCAGTCTATCCTGCTTCACTGTTTCAGAAAGCTGCCCATCCCAGTCGGCTGCAGGCGTGCCAGGCCTTGGTGAATAAGCCGCCGTATTTACCATGTCAAATACGATATCTTCCATTAGCTGAATCGTATTTTGAAACTGTTCTTCAGTTTCTCCAGGAAACGCTGCAATGACGTCTGCGCTGATGGAAGCATCGGGTACGTAGCGCCGTACGGTATCGATAATGCGGCGATACTTTTCGTGAGTGTAGCCACGACCCATGGCCTTTAGCACATCGTTATCACCAGACTGAAAGGGAATATGAAAGTGCTCACAAATTTTTGGTAGCTCAGCGCAAGCTTTGATCAGTCGCTCGGTAAAGTAGCGTGGATGGCTTGTCGCAAAGCGGATTCGTTCGATCCCGGGCACATCGTGAACGTAGTAAAGCAAATCCGTCAGCGTATTCTCTCTGCGCCCTTCCGGTGTGATTCCTGGCAAATCTCGCCCGTAGGCATCAATGTTTTGACCCAGCAGTGTGACTTCTGTGTAGCCCTGCTCCCCAAGCATCACCATCTCATCACGGATGGCTTCCTTGGTTCGCGATTGCTCTAGCCCACGCACGCCTGGCACCACGCAATAGGTGCAGCGCTCGTTACAGCCATAAATCACATTTACCCAAGCCGTCACCTTACTGTCGCGACGTGGCTTGGTAATGTCTTCCATAATGTGGACTGGCTCAGTTGCCACCACTTGGCTACCCTGTGCCACCTGGCTCAGCAGGCTCTCCAGCTGATTTGCATACTGTGGTCCCATGACCAAATCTAGCTCTGGTACCCGGCGGAGTAGCTGTTCACCCTCTTGTTGAGCGACACAGCCTGCTACCACCAGCGTCAGGTTTGGATTTTTTCGCTTGCGCTTCGCCTGCTTACCTAGGTACGAATACACCTTTTGCTCGGCGCTATCACGAATGGTGCAGGTGTTGTACAGCACCAGATCTGCCTGAAGCGGGTCTTCTTCCCAGCTCATGCCCATCGTTTCTAAGATGCCAGCCATGCGTTCGGAGTCTGCCTTATTCATTTGGCAGCCGAAGGTGGTGACGTGATAGCGGCGAGATTCACTCATAGCAAAAGACAACAGCTTTTAATAGCTTTAAGGGAAAGATTTTTGACACTCTATTGTGACATCGAACTCCCTTTTTTAACGCGAATTAGTTTTCCTATTAACAAATACTCGCGTTGTTATTCGCTTTGTGCGTTGCTTTGTCTATTCAATAACCGCTTATTCAGCAACCTCAACTTCTTCATATTCATCGTCATTCAGCATCTCTAGAGCTTCTTGCTGATTAACTCGCAGTGTCTCTTCTTCACGATCATTGAGACGGAGCTGAATTCGATATTAGCCTTCATCTGCCTTTCCTTCTCCCGAAATTCTGCCAGCGCTATGGAACAAATCCCAAATACTAGTACCCGATCCCAAAAAGCCTTCCTGAGAATCTGCAGACTTAAAATCTTCAGCGGTATTAGCGACACCTGTTTCCTGCGCAATGGCAGGTACTGCGCTTATACCCATGCCTAGCAACAGGCTCATACCCATCAAACGCAGTGCTAACTTCCTCACGATTCGGATTCTCCAGCTTAATAATTTTTCTTAGTGTACCAACTCAGTTCTGTTGCGGCACAGTGTATGTGCCGATCTGCCAGTCGGCAGATGCAGTAGTGTACGCTTATCCAATTCGCCGACTAATTAACGGACGAATGGTTGCTAATGCTGCGATGCTGAAGGCTAATAGTAATGAAACGGCTAGTCCTAGACTGATATCGCCAAAGGGGGCGGCCATTACTGTGCTGCCAAAGCTCCAATCGCTGTGCAGATAAATGTAGCGAATGGGCTCAATGGCATAGCTCAATGGGTTGAGGCTAGCGATGACTTGTAGCCACGGTGGCATGAATGATAAGGGGACTAATGCGGTGCTGGCAAAGAGTAGCGGCAGGTTGGTAATGAAAATAACGGCCAAAAGTTCAATGTGACCCGGTAGCGCAAAGGCAAGACCCAAACTCAGCGCGGTAACGCCAAATACTAGCGTCAGCACGATGAAGGTCATCATGAGTAGCCCGCCTAGTCCTGGTAGCCCTGCGCCCAGTACTGCGCTTAGCGCCACAATCGCTGCTGTTTGTACGAGGCTCATCGTGGCGATGAACAGCGCTGAAGCAATCACAATCGAAAAGCGTGAGGCTAATGGTGCAACCAAAAGCCGGTTTAAGAAGCCAAACTCACGGTCGAACATGACGGGCAGCCCAGCATTGAGGGCGCCAGCAAAGGCTGTGAATACGATGATGCCGGATCCTAGGAACTGGCCGTAGTTTTGACTTTCGCCGAATAGGCCGCTGGGTACGTTTTGAAATAGTGCGCCGAAGAGGATGAGCCACATTAACGGCTGAATGACGCCTGCAACCAAAGGCGTTGGTCGTCGCTGTAGCTGAATGAACAAGCGACGTGTGAGGGCGGTAGTTTCTTGAATAAATTCTTTGGTGCCAGGAGATGGTAAATCGGCAACGTTGGAGTTGAGACTGCTGGAGGTGGGAGTGATTGACTGACTCATCACGCTTTGTGGTTACTTGGTTTATCCATAGGCTAGCGTAAATCGCTATGGTCTAGATTACGCAACTCTTAAGCTTATGACTTTGCCCCCAGTCAATGCTGCATTTGTGCTGTTTGCTCTCTCACACGTTCGACAAGCGCTAGACATTTACATACTGACTTTGGGAGTGAACCATTCCACAACCAAGGCAGCAATGAGCTGGCATGAGATAATAGAAAGCCATAGTGGCAGCAAGAAGCAATCATGAGCAGAGAATTCAATGTTGTTATTGAAAAAGACACAGACGGATACTACGTTGCAAGCGTACCGAGCCTACAAGGGTGTCACACCCAAGCAAAATCTCTCGACACACTTATAGAGCGCATTCAAGAAGCTATTGAACTGTGTCTAGAATTTGAGGAAGATTCCCGTGACACCCTAGAATTTATCGGTGTTCAGAAGGTAACCGTAGGCGTATGAGCCAGTTACCTAGCCTGACCGGGAAGGCGATAATTAAGGCTTTGAAGCAAACAGGTTTTGAAGTGGCTAGGGTAAAAGGAAGTCACCATATCTTGCTCCATGCAGACGGAAGAAAAACGGTGGTCCCTGTTCATTCGGGTGAAACAATTGGCAAAGGACTACTCTCTCAAATATAGCGTGACTGCAAGCTTACTAAAGACGAATTCAGGCAGCTTCTGTAAGCGTCCATAACATCCTACCGTACCTAGCCTCAACAGCTACTGCTCCGCAACTTTAGATTCGTCGATAGCCTTTGTATTCGACGGTATGCACTGCGGTACTGCTCCTCTAATTCATTTCATACTCTGCTTGCGTTCCTTTTTAAGATCGCGCGTGCCAACTGCTGCCATCTCAGCATCCATGAGCGTGCGCCCGGTGGCTGCTAAGTACACATCATCCAGGCTAGGTTGCGATTGAGCGATGCCGAAAGTAGGTAAGTCTGCGTCTTTGAGCGCAGATTGTACGGTGCCAAGCGCTTCGCCACCTTTGTCGACAACGAGGTTGAGGGAGTTGCCTTGGTCGCTGTTGATGATGACGTCTTGCACGAGGGGTAAAGCTTTGAGGAGGCTGCGAGCTTTCTCGGCTTCGTCGTCGGTGGTGAATTCGCGAACGCGCAGGGTGATGCGATCTCCTCCCACCTCAGCCTTCAGCGCCGCAGGCGTCCCCGTCGAAATCACCTCGCCCTTGTCAATAATTGCGACTCGCCCCGCTAGCGCATCCACTTCTTCCAAATAATGGCTGGTGAGCAAAATTGTGGTGCCTTCTGACTGCAGCTGCCTTAAAAACTTCCATACGGCTGAGCGGCTTTCGATATCGAGCCCTACTGTGGGCTCATCTAAAACCAAAACTGCAGGCTGATGAAGCAGGCCTGCAGCGAGATCTAAACGTTTCTTTTGTCCACCGGAGTAGGCTTTTGTCTTTTTGTCGGCGATGTCGTTAATTTCTAGCAGGTCTAGCATCTTCTCGATGCGACCTTGCAACTGCGACTTGGGTATGTGGTAGATAGCCGCTTGTAGCTCTAGCAGTTCGCGGCCTGTGAGTACTGGATCCAGCGCTACTTCCTGAGCGATATAGCCCAATAGCTGCCTGGCTGTTCGCGGATTGTCCAGCACAGATATTCCGCTGAGTTCTAACTGACCTGCATCGGGTGTGATGAGTGTACACAGGCAGCGGATAGTTGTGGTTTTGCCCGCGCCATTTGGGCCAAGCAAGCCGAAAATCTCACCGGGCTCAATGGCGAAAGAGACGTCTTTAACAGCCTCTACATCGCCATATGATTTTTTGAGATTTTCAACGAGGACTGCAGGAGGCATGTTGTGAGCTCTGTTTTTGTCGATGGGCTATGGTGTGCATCTTACTACTGATAAGAAACCCTAGCTGCGACCAAGTGTAGCTATACGCCTAGCCAAGCATGGGGATCGCCTGTAAAACTTGCTGAATGCCTGTCGAAATTGCAGCTGTGCCCATACGAGTAATTGGCAATGCATCAATGACCATTACTGCCGAAAGCAGCATCATATAAAAGATGGAGAATTTGAAGGTGCCTTTGGCAAAGTCTTTGCTGTCGTAGTCGTTGCGTAGCTGCCAAGCTTTTTTGAGGAAAATGGTACCGAATGCGATCGCACCCAATCCATATACTGCACCACACACGCCTAGCGGATACACCATCAGCAGCGTCAACGGCACCAGCCCAACGGTGTACCACCAAATTTGCTGAGCCGTAGCTTTGTTACCCACAATTACAGGCAGCATGGGGACATTCACTTTGGCGTAATCCTCTTGAATCAGCATTGCCAACGCCCAGAAGTGAGGAGGCGTCCATATAAACACAATGGCGAAGAACACCCAAGCAGCTAGCGTCAGTTCATTCGTTACTGCAGCCCAGCCGACCAGAGGCGGAATTGCACCCGCTGCGCCACCAATCACAATGTTTTGGGGAGAGGAACGCTTAAGCCAGAAGGTATATACACCGATGTAGACGGCGATCCCGAGCATAGCTAGCCCGGCACTGAGCAAGTTGGCATAGTGAGCCAGTAGTGAAAAAGACATCAACGCCATGACTACGGCAAAAATTGCAGCGTCCTTGGGCTGAATGCGTCCAGAGGGAATGGGGCGATGGCGCGTGCGCTCCATGTCGTAGTCGATGTCGCGGTCGTAGATGCAGTTGATTGTTTGTGCTGACGCTGCGGCTAGGGTGCCGCTGAGTAAGGTGACTAACAGCAGCACTGGGCTGACTTGTCCCTGACCGGCAATCCACATGCCCGCAGTTGTTTCTATTAGCAGCAGCGGAATGATACGAGGCTTAGTGAGCTGCC
>ERZ1740070.737-NODE-737-length-21616-cov-7.251009_pt1 | contig 21616 bp, 19 predicted proteins | sample MGYA00581734_ERZ1740070 | MGnify/ENA primary metagenome ERZ1740070 (study PRJEB43018, sample SAMN04849744) | marine metagenome | isolation source: floating plastic debris | place: Pacific Ocean | collected 2008-09-01 | study: EMG produced TPA metagenomics assembly...
CGCTGCGCACGGCCAATGACGGGTTTGAGGCGGTCAAAGCCTATCAAGACGACCGACCCGATGTGATCTTTATGGATATCTCCATGCCCGGTATGGATGGCAAACAAGCCACCGCGAAAATCAGAGAGTTAGAGGGCGACGGCCCCAACGTACCAATTGTAGCCGTGACCGCCCATGCGATGGACGGGGACAGGGAACACATCCTTCAGGCCGGGTTGACCGATTACCTTACCAAACCTCTGCGAAAAGATGCGCTACTTGCAAAGCTGGAACAGTATTGCCCGCAGGTTCAGTTGGCCTCATAGGGTCGCACGAAAACGGGTTTATCCGGTTCCGACAGGTCCTCGCGATAGGCGTAGCCGCCACTGTCAAAGTCCAGAATGCCATCGGCCGAGGTCAGACGCTTCTGGATGACATACCGCGCCATCGCGCCACGTGCTTTCTTGGCAAAGAAGCTGACCATCTTTGGACCTTTGCCATCGCCTTTGTCTTCCATAAACGCGGGCGTGATGATCCGCAGGCCCAGCGCCTTAGGCGGCACCGCGCCAAAGTACTCCTGGCTGGCGCAATTGATGAGCGTATCGGTATTCAAATCCGCCGCCTCACGCTTCAACTCTTTCGATATCTGATTGCGCCAATAGTCATAAAGGTTTGCGCCGCGCCGTGTTTTCAAACGACTGCCCATTTCCAGACGATATGCCTGAATGCCATCCAGCGGCTTGAGCACCCCATAAAGACCCGACAGGATGCGCAGATGGTCCTGCGCCCAGCGCATTTCGTCAGCATCCAATGTGTCGGCCTCAAGCCCCTGATACGTGTCACCCGCAAAGGCCAAAGCAGCGGGGCGGATGTTGTCATTGGCGGGCACGTCTTCAAACGCCTTGAACCGATCGCGATTCAGTTTCGCCAGGTCATCACTCAGATCCATCAACGCCTTGAGATTGCCAAGCGTCAGATTGCGTGAGGTTTTGGCCAGTCGATTGGCGTCATCCAGAAACACCGGCGTCGTCATCTCGACATCTCTGTCGGTCCAATCAAGACGTTTGGCCGGGGAAATCACGACGAGCATGGCAGCACCTCAAGTTAACTTTGTTCGATCAGGATTTAGTCCGCAGCGCGTAAGACGTCCAGAAAAGTGCGGGCAAAGCGTGCGGCGCGACGGTCACCGATGAGCCGGGCAATGCCGGCTGCATCACGTGGCTTGGTTTGGGCCAGTTTGGCAAGTTGCCCCGCCTCGCATGACATTGGCTTGAGCGTCCCGCAGTCCCCGCGCATCAGATTGGCCTGGCTGTCGAGCAGCGCATCGTACAAACCACCTGCGCCTTTCGCGGCAAGCTTGCGGCGGGCGGGATGCGTGTCGGGCTGATCGCCTGCAATCACCTCAAGAAAAGCGCGCCCGTAGCGTTCAAGCTTTTTGGCACCAACGCCGTTGATCCGGGCCATATCGTCAAGCGTCTGCGGACGAATTTCGGCCATCTCAATCAGGGTGCGATCAGGGAAGATGACATAAGCAGGAACCGATTGTTCTTCGGCCAGCGCACGGCGTTTGGCCTTCAGCGCAGACATCAGCGGCGCGTCTTCGTCGCTCACCAAAGTGCGAACCTTGGGCCGTCTTTCGCTGGCGGCCTCGATGCTGTCTTTGCGCAGTGTGATCGACGCCTCACCACGCAGGATCGGACGGGCGGCTTCGGTCATGACCAGTGCGCCGTGTCGTTCACTGTCAGGACGCATCAGATCGTGACCCATCATCTGCCTGAACACCGCCTGCCATTCGCCCCGTTTGAGGTCTTTGCCCACACCAAAGGTCGGCAGTGCATCATGGTTTCGGGCAAGCACCTTTTCAGTTTTGGTTCCAAGCAAGATGTCGATCAGATGGCCCGCGCCAAAGCTTTCGCCGGTGCGTAATGCTGCAGACAAAGCTTTGCGCACAGCCTCTGTTCCATCGAATGTCTCAGCCGGTTTGTCACACAGATCGCAATTGCCGCAGGTGACATCCCGTTCGCCAAAGTATCCCAGCAACGTCTTGCGGCGGCATTCGAGCGCCTCGCCCAATCCAAGCAACGCGTTCAAACGCCCGTGGTCAGCATGGCGCCGTTCCGGCGGGGCAAGGCCTTCGTCAATTTGCGACCGGCGCAGGCGAATGTCGTCAGCGCCATACAGCGTAAGCGTTTCGGCAGGCGCACCATCGCGGCCTGCACGACCGATTTCTTGATAGTAGGCTTCGATGGATTTGGGCAGGTCAGCATGCGCGACCCAACGGATATCGGGTTTGTCGACACCCATGCCAAAGGCAACAGTCGCAACCACGATCAGACCATCCTCAGTTGCAAAGCGTGCTTCAACATGGCGGCGTTGCTCTGCCTCCATGCCACCGTGATAGGCGCAAGCAGAATGACCTTCGGCGTTCAGAGCCTGAGCAAGCGTTTCGGTCTTGGCGCGGGTGCCGCAATAGACAATGCCAGACTGGTCTTTGCGGGCAGCAGCGAATTGCAGGATTTGCTGGCGCGGCTTGTTCTTGGGCGCGAACATCAGATGGATGTTGGGCCGGTCGAACCCCCGTAGAAACGTGCGCGGCGCGTGACCATCGAACAGACGATTTACGATTTCTTCCTGGGTTTCGGCATCGGCTGTTGCGGTGAACGCCGCCAGTGGCACATCCAGCGCGCGGCGCAGTTCACCAATGCGCAGGTAGTCGGGCCGGAAGTCATGGCCCCATTGGCTGACACAATGCGCCTCATCCACAGCGATCAAGGACACGCCTGCCTGAGACAGCATTCGCTGGGTACCACCCGAAGCAAGCCGTTCCGGCGCAAGGTACAAAAGTTTGAGCGCGCCATTGTGGAGCATATCCCAGACAGCGTCATTTTCTTCATCCGTATTGGCGGATGTCAACGCCCCCGCCGCAACACCGGCCTCGCGCAACCCGCGCACCTGATCGCGCATCAGGGCAATCAACGGCGAGATGACCACCGTCACACCATGCCGCGCCAAGGCCGGAAATTGAAAACAAAGCGATTTACCACCCCCGGTCGGCATAATGGCCAATACGTTTTCGCCTAGCGTGACAGCCTCTACAATCTCGGACTGGCCGGGGCGGAAGCTGTCGAATCCAAAAACGTCGCGCAGAATGCTGTCTGCGTCGGACATATCGCGGGGCATGGGTGACCTGTCAGGTTCTTAACTATATCTGCTCTTACGCTGACAGTCTCATACTAAGGATATGTGAACAAGCCTTAGCTTGGGTCAGAAGCTATAGAACCATCCGGCGTTGTTCTGCAGAATGATGCGCAAGATGTAGACCCCGATCAGGGCCACCAGCGGTGCCAGGTCAATGCCCGACATGGGCGGAATGAACCGGCGCAGACGCGAATACAGCGGTTCGGTGATCCGGTTCAACGCTTCCCAGATTTGCGCGACAATGGGCTGACGCAGGTTGAGCACCTGAAAATTGATCAACCAGCTGACGATCACGTGGGCGATGATGAAAAACCACACGATGTCGAGAAGCAGCATGAGGATCTGGTACAGCGATTGCATCGTAGCGGTTCCTTTGTTTGTCGCAGGCCAACAGGTAGGGGTAAGCGGCACGAAGGACAAGGCATGCGAGTTGCCGCGAGGTCGCGGTTGACGTGCCTTGGATTTAGGTCAACTCAGATCGGGATAAGGAGAGCCTGCATGTACCCGATCATTCGCATGGCCGATGCCATGTGGCGCGCGCGCAAAGCTCCAGAGATGGGGCCCTTCGATACCTATGTGTCGCATCACAGGTGCTGGCCCTGGGACATCGACATGTGGATGGAGCTGAACAACGGGCGCACGCTCACACTTTATGATCTTGGCCGTATTCCTTTGGCGCAGGTTAATGGATTGATGGACGTGGTCCGGCGCGAGCGATGGGGCCTGACCATGGCCGGCGTCGTCGTCAGGTATCGTCGCCGCATTCGCACGTTTGAAAGGTTTGAAATGCGCAGTCGCTTGCTGTGCTGGGACGACCGGTTTTTCTATCTTGAACAATCCATGTGGAAGTCCAACGGCGAATGCGCCAACCATGCCGTCTATCGGGCGGCGATCACTGACAAGGCAGGCATCGTGAGTTCAGATCGCGTGATCGACGCGATGCATATCACGGGCATCACCTCACCAGACATGCCGGATTGGGTGGTTCAATGGATCAAGGCGGAAGACGCCCGACCCTGGCCCCCGATGAAGGAAGCGACCTAGCAGGAAGTTCGCTTGCCGGGGGGTGGTTTGCGGCCCATAACCCTGATCAGGGGGACATGGCATGGCGGACGCAACCTTGCGCAAGCGGATACTGGGCTGGTCATTTTTTGACTGGGCTCAGCAGCCCTATGCGACGCTTGGCCTGACCTTTATCTTTGCGCCCTATTTCGCCGCCGTGGCCGCTGACCTGTTTCAAGCGCAAGGGTCGACCGAGGCGTCGGCCAAAGCATCAGCGCAAAGTCTTTGGTCGTCAGCACAAACAATCTCGGGACTGTTCATCGCTTTCACAGCCCCGTTTCTAGGCGCATGGGCGGATGCCACCGGACGGCGGCTACCCTGGATTTGGGTGTTCAGCATCATAACAGCGGTCTGTGCATGGTCGCTTTGGTATGTCTTGCCAGACGGCACGGGGCTGATCTTTGGACTTGTGATGTTCTGGATCGGGTTTACGGCGGCGGAGTCTGCTTTCAACCTGAACAACGCAGCGCTTCCTTCGTTTGGCCCACCTGACAAGATTGGGCGGATCAGTGGCGGAGCGACGGCGTTTGGTTATTGGGGTGGCGTGGTCGCGCTGTTCATCATGCTTTTGATTTTTGCGGAGAACGAAAGCGGCGTCACGCTGATCGGGATCGAACCCGTGCTTGGCCTTGACCCGGACACGCGTGAAGGCACACGGTCTGTCGGGCCATTCATTGCTATCTGGTTTGCGGTTTTCATGATCCCGTTTTTCCTGTGGAGCCGGGAAGTCGCGCGGCCGCCAGCAAAACGGCCAAGCAGCAAACAGGTAATTGGCGATCTATGGACAACTGTGCGCGGTTTGAGACAGCGCCGATCTCTTGCGGCGTTTCTGGTCGGGTCGATGTTTTATCGTGATGCACTGACTGCGATGTACAGTTACGGCGGCATTTACGCGAGCCTTGTCCTTGAATGGCAAATCATCCAGATCGGGGTCTTTGGCATTGTTGCCGCCATCGCCGCAGCCATCCTAAGCTGGGTGGGGGGCATTGCAGACCAACGTCAGGGGCCGAAACCTGTGATCGTGACATGCTGCCTGGCGCTGATCCTGGTGTCGGTTGTCATTGTGGGTATGTCACGTGAAAGCCTGTTTGGGATGCCATTGGACCAAGGATCATTGGTGCCGGATGTGATCTTTTACATCTGCGGCGCGGTCATTGGCGGGGCGGGTGGTGCTCTGTATTCCGCATCACGATCTATGATGACCCGGCACACCAACCCAGACCGCCCGGCAGAGGCATTTGGATTGTTCGCACTGACTGGCAAAGCCACAGCGTTTCTGGCCCCAGCTTTGATCACGGTGTTCACAACAGTAACGCAATCCAACCAATTGGGCTTTTTGCCGGTGATCTTTCTCTTCCTCCTTGGTCTCTTTCTGCTACGCTGGGTGCATCCAGAAGGAGATCGAGCAGAATGGTCCGCACCCTCCTCATCCTCGGCCTGATTGCAACGCTTGCCGCGTGTGGTGATGGCGAGTCGTCGAGTCGCAATGACGACACAGCAGCATCGCAACCCCGAACCAATTCTGTTCTGAGCACACGTGAAGCCAAACAGCTTTTTGGCGGCGTTTCGGGTGCATCAAGCCAAACTCCGCAGGCGATTGGGAGCTATGCAAGAGGCTGCATGGCGGGCGGCGTCGAGTTACCTGAGACCGGGCCAACCTGGCAGGCGATGCGCCTGTCCCGGAACCGAAACTGGGCCTTGCCGATCACCGTTGATTTTGTGCAAGACCTGTCGCGCATTGCCGCCCAACAGCCCGGGTGGAACGGGATCTATATTGGCGACATGCACCAACCGCGAGGTGGGCCGATGCTGACCGGGCACCGCAGCCATCAGAGCGGTTTGGATGCCGATATCTGGATGCGCCCTGCCGACCGTCTGAACCTGTCAGTGACAGAGCGGGAAAACATCTCGTCCATTTCGATGCGGCGATCAGGCGGCGCGTTTACGAACAGCAGCTGGACCCCCGCGCACCGCAACATCCTCAAGGCGGCAGCACAGGATCCGCGTGTGGCCCGAATATTTGTTTTTCCGGGCGCAAAGGTGGACATGTGCAATGCCGAAACCGGAGATCGCAGCTATCTGCGGAAAATCCGGCCATGGTGGGGGCACCACTATCATTTCCACGTCCGACTTGAATGCCCGCGCGGCATGCGGGGGTGTGAGGCACAGGACCCACCGCCACGGGGGGATGGATGCGCAGATGCAGAGCGTTGGGTGGATAACATTCTCAATCCGCCGCCCCCGGACCCGAACGCACCACCCCCACGGCCCCGTCGGGAACTGACGCTCGGGGATTTGCCAGCGCAGTGCGAAGCTGTGTTGACAGCGAACTGACCGCACCCCGTGACAGATCTGAGCGCGCAGGCGAGGTTCCTGTCGTCTTATGAATGGTCCAAAGATCGGGACGGTTTCGGCGGATACTCCGCTATTACGATGTCCCCGGATGGGACGCGGTTCACCCTACTTAGCGACCGGGCTCATACGATTGACGGGACGCTGTTTCGCCAAGGCGACCGCATTCTGGGCGTACGCAGCGACGAGATGCAGGTGCTTGATTACCCGGTTTCGATATTGGGCACGGGATATTCTGAACGCGACACCGAAGGCATGGCGCGGGATGCCGACGGGCGACTGTATATTTCGCTTGAAACTGACAATCGGGTGATCCGCCGCGATATCGATGGCACATGGTCAGCGCTGCCGCCTTACAGCGCGATTTCAGGCCTGCCTCCAAACAAGGGGTTGGAGGCATTGGCGATAACACAGGACGGTGCATTGGTGGCGCTGCCAGAGAAAGTCGGCAGATCAGACACGATGTATCCGGTCTTCAGGTATAGAGATGAGATCGGATGGGACACGCCTTATGCCATATCCCGCGTACCTTCCTACCAACCGGTAGGTGCGGATTTTGACCCTATGGGTCGGCTTTACATACTGGAGCGTGGATTTGCGGGCATTGGCTTCTTCAGTCAGGTGCGCCGCTTTACGCTGGTCCCGGATACTGTGACGGAGGGTGAGATACTGTTGCAGTCGCGCACCCGACAGCACGATAACCTCGAAGGGATTGCCGTCTGGACTGCCCCGGACGGAGAGTTAAGGGTGACCCTTGTGTCAGACGACAACTTTCTGTCGATCCAAAAAACCGAGATCGTGGAATACGCCATTCCTAAATAGCTTGTGCCTGCGAATTGGCCGCTATATCCAGCGCGCCATTCCCGAAGGTCGGGAATCAAGTCCCCGCAACCTTGGCAAAACGGGAGCCATTATGAACCGCTCACATATTCCTGGCATTCTTGCCATGGCCGCCATTGTGTTGGCCTCAAACATTCTTGTTCAGTTCCTGTTCGGAAACTGGCTGACCTGGGGGGCGTTTACGTACCCGCTGGCCTTCCTTGTGACAGACCTGATGAACCGCCTCTATGGCCCATCCGCGGCGCGGCAGGTGGTGTTCGCGGGTTTCATCGTCGGTGTTTTCTGCTCGCTTGTCGGCACACAGATCATGGGTGAATTTGGCCCATTGGTCACTCTGCGCATCGCGCTTGGGTCGGGCATCGCATTCCTGACAGCGCAGCTTTTGGATGTAGCGATCTTCAACCGCCTGCGTGAGGGCACGTGGTGGCGCGCGCCTTTGACGTCTACGTTGATCGGTGCAACGGTCGATACCGCCTTGTTCTTTAGCATCGCCTTTTCAGGTGCGCTGACCTTCCTCGAACCGCAAAATGACGTGTCGTGGGCAGGTGAGATGCTGCCGATGTTGGGCGCTGGCCCGGTTGTACCGCTTTGGGTGTCGCTGGCTGTGGCCGACTGGATGGTGAAGATCGCGCTGGCACTCATGGCATTGGTACCATTTCGACTCATTGTTTTGCGATTTCGCGAAAACTCGGCCCTGACCTAAAGAAATATCTTGCAGTTATCTAAAACCGTGCCACGCTGAAGGTGCGTTTTGAAACAGCTGAAAGGAGGTGATCCAGTGTCGAGAGAGGTATTGGAGAGAGGTGTCGGAACAGTTCGTGAGGTACGCATCTAGGGCAGCCCCTGGGTGATGAACCCAACGAATTGGTGAGGAACCTAACCGGACCCCGCCTCCGTAAGTCTCGAAGGGCCATCGCATCGCGGTGGCCCTTTTTGTGTGTTTCGTTTGCCGGTATGTGAGGGGCCATGTTGACCATTTCCGACAGCATCACGATTGAGGACTGGGAATTGACCGAACAGTTCATCCGCGCCTCTGGCCCGGGCGGACAGAACGTCAACAAGGTCTCAACCGCTGTTGAGCTGCGGTTTGAAGCAGAACGGTCGCCGAACCTGCCCGGTCCGGTCAAAGCACGGCTGCGCCGCATTGCCGGGCGGAAGTGGACAAAAGACGGCGCGCTTGTTTTACAGGTTGACGAAACACGGTCGCAGGCGCGCAACCGCGACATCGCACGGGATCGTCTGAAACAGATGATTGTCGCCGCGTTGACCCCGCCCAAACGGCGCGTGCCCACAAAGCCCACCTTGGGTGCCAAAAAGCGGCGGCTGAAAGCCAAGAAGGTACGCGGCGAGGTCAAAGCTTTGCGTGGGAAGGTCGATCCAGAGGGCTGAGCCTACGACGTACCGCCGTGCACGACCGTCCGTCCCGAACGCGTCTTGCGAAAGCTGATGAGGAAGCTCATCTAACCATTGTCACGGCTTGGGTACTGGATGCGAACGCGAAACATGTCGAGTTGGGTTCATCGTACTGTGGAGCTCCCATCCGGGGAGGCAACGTTTCTTGAAGCCAGGATCGGCAATGCGAAGACTGTTCTTCTTTTGCACGGGGGCGGTCTGGATTGCGCCAGCTTGTCATGGCGATATCTGATACCTGAGTTGTCGCGTGATTGTCACGTGATCGCGCCGAACTGGCCGGGATATGCAGGGACATCCGGGTTTGGGAGGCCGTTTACGATTTCAGACCTAGGGGCATGGCTGATCACGTTTATGGATACGCTGGACGTTCACCGTGCATCTATGGTGGGTATCTCAATGGGTGGCGGCGTCGCGCTTTGGTCAGCGATCCATCATCCAAAACGGGTAACAGCGCTTGTGCCCGCGGGAACGTTTGGAGTTGCGGAACAAGCTCCGTATCACAAGCTCTCTTATCTGCTCACCAAGCTTCCTTTGAATGCCCTGTCGTACGCTTTGATGCGGAGATATCCTAAGCTCTTAAAACGTGCTCTTGAAGGACTGTTCGCCGACCCAAAGAAGGTCACGCCAGAGCTTGTTACTGACGTCGCAGAAGTTCTTCGGACTGCAGGAAATGGCGCGGCATTTTCGCAGTTTCAACAAGGGGAAATGACGGTATCGCGTTTGAGGACAGTGTTTGATGACGACCTAAAGACGGTACATCACCCGACACTTTTCATCCATGGACGGAACGATGCCCTTGTTCCGCTGGACGCTGTCAGGCACGCCGCCACCTTGATGAAACATGCGCGACTTGAAGTTATGGATGCTGGGCATTGGCCGATGCGCGAACGACCAACCGAATTCAACCAGCTGGTCGTTTCCTTTTTGAACGCCGCTGACGACTAAGCCGCTTTTAAACCTTCGAGCATCTTCAAGTCGACGAGTTCCCTTCGCAGATCAGAAGCGGTCCAGTAGCCGTTCGAGGTATTCAAGCTCTTCCTCGGGGCGCTCGCCCTCGCCAGAGCGGCGGCGGATTTCGTCGAGCAATTCTCGCGCGCGACGGTAGACGTCTTCACCTTGCAAAAGGTTCTCGTTTGACCCGATCTGACCATTTGTTCCGACATTGCGCCCAAGCGGGTCACGTTGCTGACCGGGGTCCGCGCCTTCGGCCATACCTTGCTGGCCCTGACCTTGCTGCTGTGCTTCGGCCATTGCTTCACCAAGGTTGCGCATCCCTTCGCGTAGCGCCTCCATAGCCTCGGATTGGTTATCGATGGCACCAGCGAGATCATTTTCGCGCAGGGCCTCTTCGGCACCTTCCATTGCGCCTTCGGCACGGTCTAGCGCGTCGCGCGCGGCATCCCCCGATTCCGTTCCGGCACCCGGCAGGTTTTGGGCCTGACGGTTCAGTTCCTGGCGCAGCGCCCGCTGACGATCAGCCAAGCTTTCCTGAAGGCTTTGCCCCTCACCATTTTGGCCTTGGCCCTGACCCTGCTGTTGCCCCGGTTGTTGACCATTTTGGCCCTGCTGACCTTGACCCTGTTGGCCCTGGCCTTGCTGTTGCCCGGGTTGTTGGCCCTGCTGTCCTTGCTGCCCGGGCTGCTGACCCTGTTGCTGGCCTTGCTGTTGGCCCTGACCCGGGTTGAACTGCTCTTGCAGATCACGGAACGCCTGATCTGACAGGCCCTGTTGTTCACGCAGCGTTTCAGCTAGACCTTCCATGGCTTGTTCGCCCGGCGACTGACCCTGCTGGCCCTGCCCTTGCGTGACCTGCATATTTTCCATCATCTGACGCAGTTGTTCGAGCGCTTCTTGCGCTTCGGCCATCCGGCCTTCTTCCATGAGTTCCTGAATACGATCCATCATCTCTTGCAGATCGTTCTGGCTCATCTCCATCATGTCCTGGTTCTGCGTCATCTCCTGATCAGGATTATTCTGCTGATCCTGCTGCGCCTGACGGGATAGTTGGCGCAAGTAATCGTCGGTCGCTTCGCGCAGCTCCTGCATAAGTTCGGCGATTTCCTGGTCCGACGCGCCGTTGCGCATCGCCTCGGACAAGCGGTCTTGCGCGCGTTGCAAACGTTCAAGAGCGTCTTCGAGATCCCCCTCTTCCAGACGCAGCGCGAGGTCCCACATGGCTTGGGCAATCTCGGCCTGTTGTTCGTCGTTCATCCGCACCATCGACAGTGCTTCTATCCGGCGCAGGATGGCACGCAGGCGAAGATAATCCGTGCCCGAACGGAATGCGTCGTCAGGGCGGTTTGATATGGCGCGGATCAAAAGCGCAACGTCATCTGCGTTGTCGCGGTTCCAAAGGATCGACCTGCGCAGATCGATCACGGCGGCCGCCATCGGGTCAAAGAAACGGCGACCTGGCAAATCAATCACTTCCGGAACCGCAGCGCCCATTTGGTCCGCCTCGTCTGTCACAGTGAGGTTCAAGGTAACCGGCAAATTGGCCCAGGGATGTTCGGAAAAATTGTCGATCAGTGTTTCGGTGAACTCTGAACGGTCACCTGCGATCGGCATGGGCAATGGCAGCTCGATCACTGCTCGTGGCTCGGGGTCCATGCGCAAACCGTAACGGCGATCAACTTCGCTCAACGCAAGCTCCAGTACGGCCATGCCTTCGGCAACGGCGTAATCGTCAGACGCGGTGAAGGGGATTTGTGCCTCGCCATCGTAGCTGATGTCGATCTCGCCATCGAGGAACACCTCAGGCGCGCGGTCGGGTGTCGCCACGACTTCCCAATAGCGCCCACCGGGGCCTTGGATTTCGATGCTGCCGGATTGTGTGACATCGAACTCTTGTGCTGTTTGGATCGACGCTTCGATCACCTCTTCGGCGCTGTCAGTGGTTGATGCACGACCCGAGATTGTCTCGTTCACGCTCAGCGCGCCAACTTCACCGTAAAAACGCAGGGTCACACGGCTGCCGACAGGGGTTTCCAACCGCGCCGCATCAATGTCGTTCAGATAAATCGACGGCAGACCGGTGTAGTGCGGCGGCTCCAACCAACCCTCCCATGTCGGACCGGACGCAAGGTCAGACCCGGTGGGCCCCATGGCAGACACCGATTGCACCCGCAACACGGACCCAAACACCATGGCCACCAGCAACGCCAAAACGGCCACGTAGCGCAGCGCAAAAGGATCAGCGTTGGACACGCGCAGGTCAGGTTGCGGAGCTTTGGCGCTTTGCAGCCGCTCTGCCATGCGCTTTTTATGCGCGTTCCATACTGCCAGAGAGGCGGCGTCTTCCGCCCCGATAGCCTGATTGTCGAGCGTGGCCAGAATGGGATTACCCGGCATCGTCGCATCAAGGCGCGCCAAAGCTTCGGTTTGGGACGGCCAATGGAACCGCTGGATGCCCCGAAAAAGCATGTAAACGCTGCCCAGCGCAAAAAGCGCGATGATCGACCAAGTGATTTCAAGCGGTAGAAAGTCCTGAAGGCCCAGCATCAGGAATGCAAGCAGCGCAAACGCAACTGACCAGAACGGCCAGAATGCCCGTACCACTGCCTCTGCGCCCATGCCGATCCGGGTGAGCAAAAGCGGCCAGCGAATGGCGGCATTTATGTCGTTTGGCAGGTCATCCTGTGCGGTCATTCCGATCTCCTGGCCGGTTACCCGGCATGTCGACCGCAAGAGGAATGCCCTACAGCCACGGAGGAATGGTATCGCGGTTTATGATTTCGTCAAAGTCGGGCCGGGGGCGGATGACAGCGAATTGATCACCCTTTGCCAAAACTTCGGGCACGAGGGGCCGTGTGTTGTATTCACTGGACATCACAGCGCCATACGCACCGGCAGACCGGAACGCGACAAGGTCCCCATCGGCAAGCGGCGGCATCATGCGGTTCTTGGCAAATGTATCCCCAGATTCGCAGACTGGACCAACAATGTCATAGGGCTGCTGATCGACCCCTGGTTCAGGTTCAAGGACCGGTACGATATCATGATACGCATCATACATCGCCGGGCGGATCAGGTCGTTCATGGCGCCATCAAGGATCAGGAACTGACGGCCTTCACCCTGCTTTACATAGATGACGCGGCTGACAAGAATGCCCGCATTTCCCGCGATCAGGCGACCTGGCTCAATCTCAATCTCGCAGCCCAGGTGTCCAACCGTGCGTTTAATCAACGCGCCATATTCAGAGGGCAGCGGCGGCGCTTCGTTCGACCGCGCATAGGGGATGCCCAGACCGCCACCCAGATCGAGGCGTTTGATGGTGTGACCATCAGCACGCAGCTGCTCTGTCAGTTCAGCGACCTTCTGATAGGCCAACTCGTAGGGTGCCAAATCGGTCAGTTGCGATCCGATATGCACGTCGATCCCAATGATCTCAATGCCGGGAAGTGATGCAGCCTCTGCGTAAACCTCACGGGCTTTGGCGATTGGGATGCCGAACTTATTCTCGGATTTGCCTGTCGCGATCTTTTCGTGGGTCTTGGCATCGACATCCGGGTTCACCCGCACCGTGATCGGCGCTGTTTTGCCCAACCGTGTCGCCACCTCCGAGATAATCCGCATCTCGGGTTCGCTTTCGACGTTGAACTGCCGAATGCCGCCTTCCAGAACCTGATGGATCTCAGCGCGCGTCTTTCCGACGCCAGAAAACACGATCTTGTCGCCAGATACACCTGCCGCTTTTGCACGTGCGTATTCACCTCCCGACACGACATCCATGCCAGCGCCCAGCTCTGCCAGTGTTTTCAGAATGGCCTGGTTAGACGCCGCTTTCATGGCGTAACAGACCATGTGGTCCATTCCGCTCAACGCTTCGTCAAACAGCTGGAAATGCCGTGTCAGGGTCGCTGTCGAATAGAGGTAAAACGGCGTGCCAACGGACGCCGCGATATCCGCGATGCGCACGTCTTCCGCGTAGAGCTCACCGTCACGATAGAGAAAATGATCCAAGACCGCCTCCAAAACAGACCGCGCCGCAGTAGCGCATGGGCGTCAGTCGCGCCACCCTCTGCTTCTTCTTTTTGAAAATATGCAAAAAATGTCCTAACCTTAGCGGATGGGACGCGTCCTTAGGAAAAGATAAAGCGGCAGGCCACAGCTGACCCCGATGCAGTAGGTGGCCGGGATAGCCAGCAACGCCTCCCAGTTCCGCCGCACCGCCACTTCGGCAATGATCCACACGGTCAGGGTGATCGCCGCAATAGTTAGATCCCATGTCAGACCAGTGGTGGAGTCGTTCACGTACCACGCGTCGATCAACGCGCCGAGGCTCCAATCATTCGCCGACAGGTATGACATGAAATAATACATCGGATGGATTGCGCCCCAAACAGCAAGGGCAAGGTAAACCCAGCGCATGAATGTCATCAGAACCCAACCCCGACTGTCACGGGACCCTTGCGCACCGTTACTCCAGTAGACGTTTTGATCCCGTCTGTTCCCACGGACACGGTTGTGCTTACCGAAGGCCTGACCGGTTCTCCATCTGCGCCGCAGGCTGCAACCGCGAAGAGTGAAACGATAAGCGCCGTTCGGATCATCCCAATTGGTCCTTCCACCGCGCGACTTGTTCCCGCACCCGTACAGGTGCCGTCCCACCATAGCTGGTGCGGCTGGCAACCGAGTTATGCACGCCAAGCACATCGAACACCTGTTCGGTGATCGCGTCATGGACTGACTGCATGTCACTCAGGCTCAAATCCGGCAAATCGCATCCTTTCTGTTCCGCCATCGCCACCAATGACCCGGTAACGTGATGCGCGTCCCGGAACGGTAGGTCAATTTCGCGGACAAGCCAGTCGGCCAAATCGGTTGCGGTGCTGAATCCAGCCGATGCCGCAGCTTCTAACGCAGATATGTTTGCCGACATGTCTTTGACCATGCCTTCCATCGCCGCGAGTGCGAGCATCCAGTTGTCCGCGGCATCAAACACCTGTTCCTTGTCTTCCTGCATGTCCTTGGAATAGGCCAGCGGCAGACCCTTCATGACAGTCATTAACGCGACATTCGCCCCGAAGATTCGCCCGATCTTGGCACGGATCAGTTCTGCAGCATCCGGGTTCTTTTTCTGCGGCATGATAGAAGAACCGGTCGAAAACCGGTCGGACAAGGTGACAAAGCGGAATTGGGCCGAGGACCAGATCACCAGCTCCTCTGCCATGCGGCTGAGGTGCATGGCGCAGATGCTTGCGACGCTCAGGAATTCGAGCGCGAAGTCACGGTCGCTGACGGCATCAAGGCTGTTGGCCATAGGACGGTCAAAGCCCAGCGCATGTGCCGTCATATCGCGATCGATCGGGAAGGACGTGCCAGCGAGAGCGGCGGCCCCCAACGGCGACTCGTTCATGCGGTCGCGTGCGTTTTGCACACGGGACAAATCACGCGCGAACATTTCAATGTAAGCCATCATGTGATGGCCCCAAGTCACGGGCTGCGCGGTTTGCAGATGCGTAAAGCCGGGCATGACCCAGTCTGCGCCTGCTTCTGCCTGATCCAGCAAAGCGCGGATGAGGGCTTTGAGGCCCGAAGACGCCGCATCAAGCTGGTCGCGCACCCAAAGCCTGAAATCCGTCGCCACCTGATCATTGCGGGATCGACCCGTGTGCAAGCGGCCAGCGGGTTCTCCGATTACCTCTTTCAAGCGCGCTTCGACGTTCATGTGGATATCTTCAAGTGCAGTAGAGAACTCAAAAGACCCTGTTTCAATCTCTGACAATACGGTGAGCAGGCCTTCCCGCATCGCCTCTGCATCGCTAGCTGTTACGATGCCCTGTGCAGCGAGCATTGCCGCGTGGGCCCTTGATCCGGCGATGTCCTGTGCCGCCATGCGTTTGTCGAACCCGATTGAGGCATTGATGGCCTCCATAATCGCATCGGGTCCGGCCGCAAAACGGCCACCCCACATCTGGTTCGAGGATTTGTCGGACATGTCTTAACCCCTTCGGAGGGACGATGAAAAAAACGATTGCCGCCATCCTCTATACGGGCCTCGTGACGCTTGCAAACCCAGCTCTGGCTGACCTTTCCGCCGCCGAGGCGATGCGCGAAGGGGATATGAAAAAACTGGTGTTTCATAGCGAGGCGCAAGCGGCGGGAACATCCGACTTTACCACCTTTGAAGGTGAGCCGCTGTCACTTGCTGACTATGGCGACAAATGGGTGCTTTTGAATTTCTGGGCGACGTGGTGTGCGCCCTGCCGCAAAGAAATGCCGATGCTGTCGGAATTGCAAACCGAGTTTGGCGGTGCGGACTTTGAGGTTGTGACTGTCGCCACTGGGCGCAATCCACCCCCTGCGATGAAGACCTTTTTCGAAGATATCGGTGTCGACAATTTACCGCTTTATCGCGATCCAAAATCCAAGCTGGCACGAGAGATGGGTGTTCTGGGCCTACCCATCACCGTAATACTGAACCCGGAAGGACAGGAAGTTGCCCGCATGCGAGGGGATGCCGATTGGGCGTCAGACAACGCCAAAGACATCCTGCGCACTATTTTGGGCCAACCCACATCTGGATAAGTATCGCGAAAGCCGAAGGACGCGCTTTCGCAGGAACTCTGGTGCGGCCCCCGCCGCTGACTTGGCATGCAGCACTTCACCTCGGATCAGAGTTGTAGCTGCAAAGTTGCGCCCCCGCGCATGCCGTAAATCGTCTTAAAGCCAGAGCTCCTGCGCTGCTGCGGATGACGTCTCGTGCGCATGTATTCCGGTGAACCCGGCATCCGTGAGCAAAGAGAGAGTGTGGACGTGGTCAGAGACCAAACGCATCGACGTCACCTGTGTTCAGGCCCCCGCCCGACGCCGTTTGTTTGTCAGAAATGTGGCGGCGGACCAAGTGTTTTGCCTTTTTTGCCCTGATCAACGACCGTTCAGCAGACAATCGTGTTGATCACCGCAGAATTGTGACCGCGCGCCGCTATAATCCTGCCACATTTGCGTCCCATTTCGAACGCCCTTGGCCATCTTTGCGACTGTGCATGAAGAGAATCAGGCGCGCCGTCTTGAGCAAAATCCAAACGTCCAAGCCAAACGACTGATGGGCGGCATAGTGCGCTTCTATCTTGAGTTTGCAGGGCAGGATGTTTTCCACATAGATCCGCTCTAGCGTTTCATGATTTGCCGCTGATCGCATAGCGCCCCGCTCTTCCGTCGCCAACATGACCGTACCGAGCCCAGTGACCCCAGGACGAGATGATAAGACTTTCGCAAAGTCAGAATGGAACGCTTCAACCATGCGCCGGGTCGGCGGGCGCGGGCCGACGATGCTCATGTCCCCAACCAGGACGTTCCAAAGCTGTGGTAGCTCATCGAGGTGCCACCGTCTTAGAGCCTGACCCAAAGGTGTGATCAACGCCGCTTTGGTACCTCCGGTAGGAAGCCCATCGTCACACCCCCTCATTGTGCGCAGCTTCCACATGGAAAACGGCGCATCCACACCCCGCATCCTTTGCGCTGCAAAGAACGGCGCGTGACGATCCATACACAGGATCAGAAGCGCCAACCCTGCAATCAGCGGCCAGAGAAAAAGCAAAAGAACGGAAGCAATCACGACGTCAAAAAGACGTTTAGAGCTTGGCATATGGGGTGACCCTAGTCGTAAACTGTTCGCGCCAGCTTACGTGAAAGAACCCTAATGTGCCGTTAACCTACTCTGACGCAAACCCGCGTCGCCCAACGCTTTCATAGGAAACAAACCCGGCGTCTTTGGCTAATTCGGCATTATAGACATTGCGTAGGTCTGCCATCGCAGCATTTGACATCGACGACGCAAGCAGTGGCAAATCCAAGGCGCGGAATTCGTTCCATTCAGTCATTATAACCAGCAAATCCGCTTTTTGCGCCGCAACATATGGATCGTCCACCCAAGTCACACCCGGGAGCAGCGCCCCCCCCTCATGCTGGCCTTGCGGGTCACACACCCGAACCTGAGCACCGCCACCGACAAGTGCAGGTACAACGGTCAGTGATGGGGCGTCACGCATGTCGTCTGTATTGGGTTTGAACGTCACCCCAAGCACCGCAACGGTTTTTCCATTGAACGACCCACCGCACAAATCTTGCAGCTTGTTGATCATCCGCCGTTTGATGTCTTCATTGACCGAAATCACAGCTTCTGTGATGTGCATGGGGCTTGCGTGTTCCTGCCCAATCCGGGCCAACGCTTTGGTGTCTTTAGGAAAGCATGATCCGCCATAGCCTGGACCAGCATGCAGGAATTTATTTCCGATGCGGTTGTCCATGCCCATGCCTTTGGACACTTGTTTGACGTCTGCACCCACCTTTTCACAAAGCGCCGAGATTTCGTTGATGAAGGTAATCTTGGTCGCAAGAAACGCGTTGGCCGCGTATTTGATCATTTCCGCGGATTCGAGATCGGTTGTGACGATTGGGAAATCACGCAGGTACAACGGCCGATAAATGTCAGACATGACACCTGCCGCGCGTTCCGTCTCAACGCCGACAACAACGCGATCCGGCTTCATGAAGTCATCAATGGCCGCACCTTCACGCAGGAATTCAGGGTTGGAGGCGACATCAAAGTCCAGGTCTGGATTTGCAGCTGCCACAACCTCACGCACTTTGCGATTTGTTCCAACGGGAACGGTCGATTTCGTGACGATGACAACATAGTCTTTGGCCGCTTTCGCAATTTCTTCGGCAGCCGCCATCACGTAGGTCAGGTCTGCATGTCCATCGCCGCGACGTGTCGGCGTACCGACGGCAATAAAAACCGCCTCTGCCCCTTCGGTAGCCACTGCAAGGTCCAGCGTGAACGCAAGTCTCCCAGCCTCAACATTCTTTGCCATGAGCGTGTCGAGCCCCGGCTCGTAGATCGGTACCTCACCGCGTTCGAGCATCTCGATCTTGCGTGGGTCTTTGTCCACGCAAACCACATTGTGCCCAAAGTCCGAAAAACACACACCCGACACAAGGCCGACATACCCTGTCCCTATCATCGCAATTTTCATGACACTGCCCCTTGTTCTGTAAGCACGTTCTGCGGCGATCACGTTTGACGGTCAACTCTTCGAAGAAAAGACACCAAAAGAAAAGGGCGCGCTGTGACAGCACGCCCTAACTCTGAAATCTTAATGCGGTGTTTACGAACCAGTTTCTTCCAGTTCCGGTCCCACGGACACCAGATAGGCATAGACATCTTCCATACCCTTCCGCAGGCGGTACGACATCTTGGACCGCGCACCGGCGTCATCCAGATATGTTGCGAGGAACTTCTTAGGGTCCTGAACATACTCGACGAACGTCTCTTCGTCCCAGATCAGACCCGCTTCACCCGCAGCGACAAGGCTGTCACCATAGCGAAACCCTTCTTGGATACCGGCTTGTTTGCCGATGATTCCATAAAGGTTTGGCCCTGTACGGCCACCTTTCACGATCTCGGTACCGTCATCGGCCACGATCATGTGGCAGGACTTACACTTGTTGAATTCCTTTGCACCTGCTTCCGCGTCACCCTCTGCGAATGCTGTTCCAGCAAATGCGATGGCCGTGGCTGTGGTTACGATCATAAGCTTCATGTCGAACTCCTTTGGCTATGGTTGGCCCCAGTTTAGTGTGCGTTTTCTTTGATAACCAATAACAAACGCCTTTTCGTCTGACCGGACCTAATCGACAAAGGCCGCATGTCAAGCAACGTCATGCGCGATTGCACATTGTTTCCAAAGGGTTGAGAGCGCCTGAACCAAGTGTTCGATATCGGCATCGCTGTGTAGCGGACCTGGCGTAAAGCGCAAACGTTCCGTACCTTTGGGCACCGTCGGATAATTGATCGGTTGGACGTAGATCCCATAGTCCTGCATCAGGATATCTGCGAGCATCCGGCACTTGACCGGGTCCTTGATCATCACCGGAATAATGTGGCTGGGATTTTCGAGATGTGGAATACCCATCGCATCAAGACGCTGGCGCAAACGCGCAACTTGAACCCGTTGGTTTTCGCGTTCGACATTGCTTGTTTTGAGGTGCTGAATCGAGGTCCGTGCAGCTGCAGCAACAGATGGCGGAAGCGCTGTTGTGAAGATAAAGCCGCTGGCAAAAGACCTGACAAAGTCGCACAGCGCCTCAGTCCCGGTGATGTAGCCGCCCATGACGCCAAAGGCTTTCCCAAGCGTACCTTCGATCAGCGTGATCCGGTCTGCCAGACCTTCGCGTTCTGACACGCCACCGCCGCGGGGGCCGTACATGCCCACAGCGTGAACTTCATCCAGATACGTCAGCGCGTCATGCTTCTCTGCGACTTCCACGATCTCTTGCATCGGGCAGATGTCGCCATCCATCGAATAGACCGATTCAAACGCCACGATTTTGGTCGCGTTCACCGGCAGTGCCGCAAGTTTGCGATCCAGATCCTCCGGATCATTATGTTTCCAGATGACTTTGTTGCAGCGGGCGTGACGAATGCCTTCGATCATGGATGCGTGGTTCAATTCATCCGACAGGATCACCGCGTCTGGCAGGCGCGAGCCAAGGGTCGAAAGCGCGGCCCAATTCGACACATAACCGGACGTGAACAACAAAGCGCTTTCCTTGCCGTGCAAATCGGCCAGTTCCGCCTCAAGCAACTTGTGCTGGTGATTGGTCCCCGAGATATTGCGCGTCCCGCCTGCACCACATCCGTTTTCGGCCACCGCATCCTGCATCGCCTTGATCACCTTGGGGTGCTGGCCCATGCCAAGATAGTCGTTGGAACACCAGACCGTCACCTCATCCGGGCAATCGTCATCGTGGCTTTTGGCCTTGGGAAAGGCGCCGCACTTGCGCTCCAGCTCGGCAAATATCCGATAATTGCCCTCTTCCTTCAGGGTATCGAGCTGGGCATTGAACAAGCTGTCAAAGTCCATGGGCGTCCTCCGTTCGTCTTAGTGTCTTGTCATGTTGTTGTGATTTGGGCGCCGGCAACATCCAGCGCCAGAGTTTCTCATCGGGCAGCGGCAGAACCATGAACCAGTGCTCAAGCAGCGCCAGAGCGGTGATGGCTGCCAACAGGGCAAAGCCCACCACATCGCCTTGCGTGGTGGCCGAATAAATCCGCTCCAACCAGCACGCGACAGCGAAGGTCAGCGCGGTGATGGACACGGGAAAAAGCCAGTTCATCTTGGCATAGCGAAAATGACTGGGCAGATGCGCCAAGGGGGCTGGCAGAAATTCTGTGTTGATCTTTGGAACCCCCAGAAAGAGATTCAGCTTGGCTGAGATGCGCGCGAAGAACAGCACCGCAAAGGTCCAGAAGCCAAACGTGTTCTCTGCCCCGTGCGTGTATAACCAGATGCCGGCCAACGTCGCCGCAAGCAGCATCTCGTGATATGCAATGGTCCCCCAGGCGCGGATAAAGCGTTCCCATTCCGGGATATCATCCCGACAGTCATGCGTGTTGGGGCCAGTGATGGTTCCGGTCAGAAAGGCCATCTCGATCCAGCCCCATAGCGCGAGAGCCGCCAGAAACGCATGATAAGCAGAAGCCACAGACGTGCCATGTGCGCTTGACCAGACGCCATATGCACCCAAGAGGAACACCGGGAATGCTGCAACCGTCAGGACCTGACCAAATCGCAAACCCCGCCGGTCAGCGTATTTCACGACCATAAGGATCACCCCGGTGGAAAACCACCAGAGGAAAAGCGCCAAAAGGGCTGCGATCCATGGGTCACTCAGCACGCGTATCTGACCTTCCTCTTGCTTCAAATACCTTTGGGGGTCTGGGGGCAAAGCCCCCAGTTGGTCGCCGCCCGAGGGCGGCGAAAC
>ERZ1740070.738-NODE-738-length-21609-cov-6.538322_pt1 | contig 21609 bp, 16 predicted proteins | sample MGYA00581734_ERZ1740070 | MGnify/ENA primary metagenome ERZ1740070 (study PRJEB43018, sample SAMN04849744) | marine metagenome | isolation source: floating plastic debris | place: Pacific Ocean | collected 2008-09-01 | study: EMG produced TPA metagenomics assembly...
AATAGATTGAAACCCCTGCAGAAGCGGGGTGCCTGACTTTAACAGCAAACCCTAATTATTTTGCCAATGCCAAGTTGGGCAGTAGAGCTGCAGGGTAGTCAGCAGATAGAACAATCCGCCACTTTAGTAGCGCTACGAGCTAGGGCACCGATTCCTATTTATCTACGGCCTGCACCTAATCAGCCTAATGTTGGCTATGGTGTGAATGGTGATGCCGTTACGGTAATAGAACGGCTAGCTAGCTTTTGGCCGGAAGCTGATGAGAGTAACGCCTGGAACCACATCCGCTTAGAGCATGAACCCTACACTGAGGGATGGGTTCAGGGTAAATTTCTGTTGATGGAAAAAGCTGATACGCACACACACGAATAAAGCACATATTAATTGGCTGGCAGAGCCAATGATGGGGTATCAAAGAGTTTTAGCCCAATCAGGTAGCTCTCGAAGAGCTAGAGTTTGGAAGTTCACTGTAGTCGAGATAGTAGGTGCGATCGCACCTCATCAATCTATTATCTTCTCGTCCTTGTTTTTTCTCAATACCTACCATTCTGTGTATAACACCTGCTCCATCCAAGGTAGTTTAATCACCTGAATACTCCAGGGCAGCTGGTCCAGTAAGACATCATAGGTTTCACGTTCAATCTGCAATAACCAATTGGCATTGTGGCGTCGCAAAATACCTGCCCTTTGCAGAAAAGCATGGCGAAAACCATCAGGGGTCATACTCTTTAAGGCTGACCAATTGTGAATAACCGCTGTAAGCAGCGTATTGCACTCAGTTTTTGCTAGTTCAGAAATCTCTAACCTAGCTGCAACCGGCACTGACAAATCTACTCCACAGAGAAGTTTGTTGAGCGGCAGTTGATATTCAGGAATTTCAACCGACTTATTAACTAAATACTGCAGTAACAGAATAGCCTGACCAGCTGTCCAAACATTGACAAATTGATTTGTTCGTAACAGATTTAATGTTTCAAAAAACCGGGTCAGAAATGGCCAAAGTAAAATCAAACCCGCATTTTGAACATATATTTCGTCAGATTTATTAAAAGAATCTGATGATTCATTAAATAGAGCAGAGGCTGTCAGGCTCTCGGGAGAACGAGCTGAAGACTTAATAAGTTGGGAAACTGTCTTGATTTGCTGACCTAAGGAATGATAGCCTGGCAATGTCTCTTGTTCGAGACTAGTCACCAGCGCAGCTATCTCGAGATATAGTGGGTTGATAGACAGGCTTTTCGCAGCACCCTGCAGTAATGAAGAAAGCTGGTGCAAGAGAGTGTCAATATTGGCTTGTAGAGATAGCGAGAGTGGTTGTTCGGTGTTGATTTTTTTTAATACAGTTAAGAGACTGATAAGATGCTCAATCTCTGATTGAAATCGAATACGTGTGTTTGTAGTTGTTTGGGAGCGAGCTGTCAGAATAGCCGGCAGCTCACTCTCAAAACCAACACCCTCAGCACGTAACTGATCCAGAGCACCGAGCATATCTTGCCAGAGAGTGGACGCACTAAGTTGAAAACTAGTAGCTAACTGCAAGAGTTGATTTCGAATAGCTAAATCTACATTGCCAGAGAAAGTAGAACTCAAGGATAGCGGTCCAAATATCTCTTGCCAAAGTTTGAGCCTAAACTGTTGAAAATCAATGCCTTGAAAGCTATCCATCTGGGGCAACAATACTTGCATATCTCGCAAGTAAGGCGATACCCACTGAGCGCCAACGGGGGCTAATAAAGCCACTAGCTTTATCAACGTTTGATCGGAAAATTGATAAATCAAACGCCTTAAGGCATGGACATGTTTGATTTTTGTCTGAATCAAGGCTTTAAGAGTGACGGGTGAGGTCTTGAGTAAATCGTCACAGTAGTCTTCTAAAGTTGACTGACTGAAGGAGGTACACCACCAAGGCAGATGCCCAGTCTGCAGGAAATAGCTAAAGAGTTCGAGTCGAGAGGTCGTTGAGTCAGTCAGAGAAAGTTGCCTAGCAGCTTTCTCCAAAGGCAGGATCTGACCAGCTTGAGACTCTACCAAGGAATCATTTTTTGGGGCTAGCTGCTGAGACAGATGCTTTTCAACAGCCGCAACAAAGTCTGTTTCCAGGGTTTGTAAGTCTATTTCACCCAGGTCAATATCGAGGGTATCGATTCTAAGAATGCTGTCTGGCTCACTGAGTCGATCACAATAAACCTCAAGCAGGGGAATGATTTTACTGCGATAGAGAACACTAACTCGATTTTGCAGCTCAAAAGCTTTAATATTTGACCCGATGTATAGGTCTAAATATTGTTTTTTGATCACATGGCGCTGTTGAGACATTAGGGCGCACTCTCTCCCTCATGGTTTTGAGATACCGTGAATGGATTGATTGTGCTGCTATCATTATCCCCTTCACTAATGGTCATATAGCCAATTAAAGCAGGAAAAGCAGGGATATCAGTGGAGCCCAGTTCTAGAAAATTGATCAAGCGAGTGGCTGAAGCCTTAGCTTCATTATCCGCATCAGTACCTCCTTTAACATCACCCGACAGGTGCTGAAGCCAGATAGCGTAGATAGATTCAAACCGTTGCATGTTGGCTGAGTCTAGCCAATGAATATGCAGCGTGATATGGGCAGGGGTTTCAGCAATTAGGGTATCGTAAATAAGTTGCTTGACACTAACTGCGCGAAATCGCTCAGGCCAGTCTGGAATAACAACACTAATCTGAAAGGAAAAGGGATCGGGAGAGTGATCGCTGCGAACCCATTCACCAGTATCTTCAGCCACAAACTCCTGAGCAATATCAAATGTGTCGGCTTGGGGGTTCAGCACGCGATAGGTGCCGTTGTAGTAGGTGGAATAGAAGATATTAACAGAGTCATCAACCTTGAGACCATGGTTGGGAGATATACAGGTAAGTTGACCTTGGGATGCAGATTCTTGAAATCGAGTAATGGACTGGGAAAAACTGAGGAAATTACTATCAATAACATTCGGGTTTGATGTCTCGTTAGCAGTGGGACTAGCTTCAAGGACTGGTAGCTGGCGAGGGCGTAAGAGAATATGCTCCACAATGTAAAACCCTTCTGTGTCGCTATCGGAAGCGAGAAATTGCCGATTTGGGTCCATTCCTAACAATCGAGCAACCCGTCGCTTTAGCCCTGATACATTGCCATAATTTTCAAACTCGTTGGGATTACGAGTATAGTCAAACGCTTGCCCTCGTCCAGTGCTGACTTGACGATAGTCTTGGGCAAAGGCCGCTTTACGGTCGAGAATGGTATTGGAGAGAGGACTGTTGGGATAAAGTAAAGATGAGTTAGTAAAGGTCTCACCGTATTGGGCAATCAGATGGTCTAAGAGACGACTCTGGCGATCTAGCTCAACCGTGGCATCGGCTGAGCTGGTAAGATATTGCGCATAGGTAGCCTGGAGAATCTCTTGAGCACCCGGAAAGTGGGCAATGTTTTGGGAAAAATAGGTTTGAATTTGGGCAGTATCGAGAGAAAAGAGATCCCTAATGTGATCGAGCTGAGCAAAGTAGTTAGCCAACAGCTGATCAAATACCATTAAATAGGCTTGCAGCTGTTTTGCCTGAGCTTTACGTTCGGGGCTAGCGGAAGCGGGTAAACCCATCTCACCAATGCCATAGGTGAGGGGAAATTCAGATTGAACCGATTCATAGTCTGCTAGTTCTCGATAGTTGCCCATAGGGACTGACAGGTTGAGGCTGTCATCTGGTGGGAGTGACAATTCAATGGATGAAGATTGAGATGTAGCCAGAGACATGGCTGGTTGAATCTGCTCAACATCCAGTTCACAAAGAATCTGACCTTTATAGAACTGAATATTCTCCTCCTGCACCGTTTTCTCTAGGGATTTTAGACGGGGTGTGAGCTGAGGGTCAAGATCTAGAGCCCACTCTTGCAACTTGGCCTGGCTACCCGAGAGCGTGATGCGTTTTACGGCATTCACCCCAGGCATATCTAAAATAATGCGAATTAAATCAGACGTATGAAGTTCGGTTTTACGACCAAATTGTTGCAGCTGGTCATTGTCAAGAAAACCATAGTCCAGGGCAGGTCCTGAAAAGATATCTTCAACGGGTTTGCCTTGCTCCAACAATACTGGCAGACTCAAAAAAGGTAATGAAGGGGAAATATAGTCTGCCAGGGCTTTATGGATAAGACCCATAAGAGCCTGAGGATCAGTATCTTCTGCAATTTCTAGTGCAGCATCAACGGTAATCTCCTCAAATCCCATGATGTGAATCTCAGCAAAATCTTCGCAAAGATTACGGTGCTGGTGCAGTTTGGCAGTAACGTTTGCTGCCAACTCAGTAGCCTTACCCTGATAGGCTAGTTCGGGTTCAATTAAAACTCGATAGAGACCGCATAATTGTACTGGCTCAGCTAAATCTTGACTGCTAAACGTTAATTGGGCGTTGGGGGCGTCGTAGTATAGTTCAGGCTGAGGATTATCAATAGGTTCTAGCCAGGCGTTTTTGACTCCATCGATATCAATCAGAAGCTTGCGATAGTCGGTGATAGTGAGGGGATTGACCGTGAGGATCTCCCTGGCAGTAAGAAATAAGGGATCTGCTGACTCACTGACAGGGTGGGCTAACAGGTCTTCTAAGCTAAAAGAGAGGCGATAGCTGAGATCGGTGACGGCATAGCACAGGGCCTCTAGAATGGTGATACCGGGGTCATGGCTGTTATGGTCGGTCCAACGGCTGCCTGAAAGCTGCTGAATGGATTTCATGCTTTCCTGACGCAAGAAAGCATAGTCCATACCAGAATGCTCAAGAGGGGCATTGGAAATGGTGGGGGAGTCAACCATGAGGGTAAAAACCAAAACTAAAAATCTCTTACCGACCTTTTATCCTTTGACTAGGGTGTCTACTGTTTTTTTGGTTACACCGTTGTTGGTGTTTATAGTTTCATTAGTTGACACAGAAGCTTCTTCTTCGTTTGCCTTAGCTAATTCTTCTTCTAATACCTGAATTGCACCTTGAATACGCAGCAGGGTGCCTTGAATATTTGTTCGCTTTTCTTCGAGTTCTGCCAATATTTGCTGACCCGATTGAAATTCTTCTTTGAGTTGTTGGAGGCGCTGTTCTAGCTGTTGTTTCATGAGTTTATGTCTATTTACTTATCAAACAAGGTGAGCAATAACTACTTTATGGCCTCTCTTTAAAGATCTCATAGGACTTTAGACAACATGATGAGGCGTATTGTGATTGTTATGGACCACCCTTATTGTCGAATCAGCACCAACCCATCCCTGCCAATAATGACCTTTCCATCGAGGATTATCTTGTATAGCTCTTATCATTGTACCTTTGGGTTTACCTGACAATTTTTCTTTAAAGTACTGCATGATCGGGTGATTCTGAGCGTTCCAATCATCTCTGCTTTTACAACGTATTATATCCAATTGCTCCATAATAGGCCCTGTAACATGTAGTTTTTCTCCCGGTGAATCCGTGCCGATACCAACATTTCCAGCACCATCTAGAACCAAATCTGTTGTTTCCCACGGCTCACGAATAAAGTAGAGTTTGTTGCTGTTTACATGGATTGCCCAGTCCTTGTGATCGGTATCAATAAAATCAATCTGAGGCGCGTTACTTTTGATGGCTAAATTGCCGCTATAGGTCATACCATTGGCGTCATCTTTCCCAGAATTATACCTGCCAACTACGGTAAGAGTTTGTTTCGGATTGATCTCACCGATACCAACCTTTCCAGCTGCGTCAACAACAAACCGAGCGCCATTGTTACCGACCTGCAACGTTCCGTCAGTGCGTAAAATACCGACATCATGGTAGACGTTCTTCTTGCCGAAGCTGCGAATCCATTGCTTATCAGTCATATACCAGCCACCATCATATGTCTGATTGTACCAACCGGTTTTTCCGTAGGTGCGCACCCAACCTCCGCCGTCATCACGGAGTGCGCCCTCTGGACTAAAAATGGCCCCCGTGACGTTTATGCTTCCTTGCACATCAAGCTTCTGTTTTGGTGAGGCTGTACCGATACCAACCTTTCCAGCACCATCTAGAACCAAATCTGTTGTTTCCCACGGCTCACGGATAAAGTAGAGTTTGTTGCTATTCACATGGATTGCCCAGTCCTTGTGCTCGGTATCAATAAAATCAATCTGAGGCGCGTTGCTTTTGATTGCTAAATTACCGCCACTAGCCATACCATTGGCAGCGTCTTTCCCTGAATTATGGGTGCCAACTACAGTAAGGGTTTGTTTTGGATCGACTGTACCGATACCAACATTGCCGTCTGCATCTACCACCAGAGGCGTAGTATCCCCTGCTTCATCATCAAGTCGCAGAATATCCTCACTGCCTGACTGTTGAATATGCAGTTTCGCCGTTGGCTGATTGATACTCAGACCCACATTGCCCGATGCGCTATCAATAAATAGCTTACTCACACCCCCGGTTTCAAAATTGAGTCCTGGAGTTTTTGCACCCGTTGGCTTTTGATTGACCCGCCAGGTATGGGTCTTTTTTGCATAGAAATCTAGCAGATTTTCGCTGTCTCCATGGGCTAAAATTTTGAGCGGATTATCAATGCCAGATGGCTTTTCGATACCATCATCTTCGGAATTTATCAGTGCATCGATTAAGTCCTTAAAGTCTCCCTCAGAAGGTTTTGCCCCGGTCTTAAAGAGAGTTTGAAGTTGAGTTCTATCTTTTTTGCCTGCCATGAGGGTGCTCCTGATGAATGATCAAAAAGAAATTAGAAAATTACGTTAGGAAGAAATCAACGCCAATAATCATGTAGTCAATGCCTTCAAATGCCTCGTCTTCATAGTCAGATGTGGTGATCAAATCGATGATGTGTTCTGGAGCAGACACTAGAATTGAATCCACCTGTTTGACCTGGGCTAAGTTGGTGGGATTCACATGGTAGATAGTGTCCATTTTAGAACGGCGGTTATGGGTCAACATGACCTGTTCAATTAACTTCAGATTGGTCACATAGTCTACATAAGGTCGAGTTTCGATAAAATGAATCACAGCTGAACTGTGGATAGAGCTGCCGAAGGAAATATCGCTTTGTTCTTCATAGGCCCAGGGAGATAGAAATCGAACTAATTCTTTATTGAGCTGCTTGAGATAATGGCCTTGTTCGTAGCCATCATGGAATCGTACGCCAATGCGATACTTGATCTGTTCGTAACGGGGGTTTTTGACAGATACTTTTACAAAGGGAGAGGTATGAGATTGAAGGTAGGCTTCGATCTCTCTCAGCAAATATTGGGGAGCTTTGGGTTCTAAGGGTAAAAAGGGAGCTGTATTAGCCAGATTGGGAATTACCACTACGGTTACTTGGGCCGCACTGGGTGCATTGGCCTGTTCGGCCTGGGTAAGGCATTTGACTTTATAAATTTGAGGGAACTGCTCTAACACCAGCCGTTCATAGTCCCAACGGGTAACAGCACGGCGCTTGTGGCGCAAATGCTCACCCACACGAGTGTAGAAAGTATGAGATGATTCTTGCCGACGTCCACCAAAGGAACTGTAGGGTTGTTCTATGGTTGCGATCGCACCATTATCATCCACCAATGCTTCGATAGACTGAGCCTCCAGGGGCTGACTCAGATGCTCAGGATCATTCTCTTGATCTACAAACGTTGTCGTCACCGCCTGGGTACGAATCGCCAAAACATCGGGAATAGCAGCGGCATTAGTCTCCACCGTCGCTCGCAACCAATGCAGTCCGGCTGGCAACAGATGATTTTGGCGGGTCGCCGCCTCTGGTATCGTAATATGCACAATGCCCGAATCCACTAAACCATTCGTGCTATCAGCCAACACATCTACAGGTGCAAACCGGTGCCAACGATCATCCGCCAAATAGCTCCACACAATGTCAGGATGGGTGAGATCAGCGTTACCACTACCCGACACCAGTTGAAATAGCAGTGTCAACGACTGGGGGGGCTGCACCCCTCGAAGGCCAATGAACAAGCTACCCTCGGTATCATTTTGAGGAAGTAAGAAGTATCGACCGGGTATCTCCTGGGCCGTTTGTTGCAAATCTACATAGCCAAAGGGGTGTAGTTGAAAGATTTTCCCAGCGGGAGCACTGTCAGTCTCTGCCCTGAGATCAATCTCGGCTGAGGCTTGATAGTCAAGGGAGATTCCTTTTATTTTGGGCGTATAGGGAGGATATACGACAAGATCTTGAATTTTTTTATCCTCAGTATCCGCTACTAAATCCTCTTCTTTAGCCCTAGCCACCTTGTTTATCACCAATGGATAGAGCATATGCTGAAAGTCAGGTTGGATTAACTCTAAGCGAAAATAGCGGCTATAGGCCCACAGGTCTTCGGTAGTAGGTTCCTCAGGTATGGCTATAAAAGCAGACTCAGGCAATCTAACAAACTGAGCTTTGTCATAGTGCAGTGTGCCTAAGGGCAAAAGTGTGGTGGTGCTATCGGCCGTTGCCGTACTAAAGAGCGATCTCGTGCCAATGTCATGCCAGGTACGATTGAGCAGCAACCCCAACTGAGCTTTAAAGCTATTGTTGTCAAGGGTCGGAGGCTGGGGTGAAAGACCGCAGCGGGGGTAGGCATAATAATGACTGGCATAACTATCCGGTAACCCCATCCACTCTAGATTTAGCGATAGGTTATCTAGTTTCTTAGTGACAATTTCTGGATGGGAGAAATATAAGGCCGCCCCAGGGATCGGTGGATTATCAAAGGGTTCAAAGGGGCTCCTAGGATTAAGCACGGTGCGATCGTTCCGCAGCTGTAGCGTCTGCAACTCTCGAACACTCACCTGCACATTGGCCTTTTCTAAACAGAAGCCCTTAAACAACTGGTAGGCCGAAGGCTGTCCTTGCTTATCTTCTAGATCTTCTAAGGTGACTGTGATAATGGGATCAGGTGTGTGGAAATCTGTGGTGCTTGTGGATGTATCCCCGCTCTGTTTAGAAGGAGCGATAATTGCAGGCTGGGTGGCATCTAGGGAAAATTTAAACTGCAGTGCATTCAAATAGATGCCCGTAGCCGAATATTGCTCAATCTGAGTCTGGGGTGTGGGGGTGCGACCAATGCGCCCGATAGGTGTGATGGTGGCGGTGCGATCGCTAATAAAGGCAGCTAGTTTATAAATCTCTCCATTTACCCCGGTCATCAGAGTGCCAATATCCTGGGGAGTAAACACCGTGTCAGCAATATCTGTAAAGCCAATTCGAGCTGGAGTGAGAGTCTCTAACCGTGCCGTTGGGGCAGCATTAAAGACAATACGATCATATTTTTGAGTTTGGCCAGAGGGGGGTAAATAGCCCCACAGCTGCACATCAACTCGCGTTGTGCCACCAACGCGTTTAATTTCATAAATAATGCCATCGGACCACACAATAAAGCTGCCAACATCCGACCGTTTGAATCGAAAGGCTCCCTGGGAGGGGCTTCCGGTCGCCCGCATTTCTCTCAGATCAGCGTTGTTGGATGCAGATAGTTCAAGATTGGTAATGACGACTCCACCATCGCCTAAGGTCAGGTTTGAATAGTGATAGATAGCATCACTGGAGTCCACCCAGCCCACCGCGCTTAAAAATACACCTGTGGAGCCCTCAACGGCGTTAATGTGATATACCCCCCCATCAGGAAATCGCAGGTACTGCCCCACATGGGATTCTTCAAAGGCAGTCTCAGGGGTCTGATACATTATCTCTACGTGGGTTTGGCCATAGGCATTTAGAGATGACTCTAGAAAAAAATCCCCCACCTGAAAGGTCAACTGATTGCGTAAAATCGAAAGCCAACCGGTTTCACTGCTAATGGCAACGGCAAAGGGTCGCTCTCCCTGCTTTAACAGGTCTTCTAACAGACCTCGGTTAAAGGTATCGGCTTGGCAGGCCAGGGTAAGAGTAATCTCACGATGACCTTCTTCCATAGTGAGCACGGGGGTGGTGATCGCCACCCCCAATGCCTGTACCCCGGTTTTCTCACCAGAGTTACGATCTCCTGGGGTAAGGCTTTGGGCGCGGGCTATAAAGGGATGGAATCGGGGGACCGTTAACGCCGACTCATCGGGCTTGGCGTCGGCAATGGCTTTGGCACAAATAGCCTTTAGCTCGGTACGACCAATGGGGGGATAGGTAAACTGACGTTTGCGAGTTTGTGCCCGCTCCAACAGGCGATACACTTCCGCCCATTGTCCCTGTTCTTGCTCCGTCATCGGACGATTAACAGGATTATTGGGCGGATCGTCTGAGCCAGCAACCACCTCACGGGCCATGTATTGCGCCTGGGTACCCATAATTTTTCGAAAATCAGCAACACTGAGAAACAGCTGTTCTTGGATGTAGCGGGCAGTATTCTCAGCGTTGGCTCCCGCTAACTCTGTCAGTAGCTCTGTCAAGACTGCAGGCTGATCTTCAGCAATTGGGGGCAGTGGATCACCTGGAGATGGCTCCCCTAGAACCAGCTGCCACAGCCCTAAAAATGCGACAGCGGCATCGTCGTAGTGTTCGCTGTGATGTTCCTGCTGTAGGCGGGTGCGGCGATCTCGATTAATTTTCTTTCGATAGGCTTTTTCCACCAGTCGATAAACCTGTTGCCATTCCGCTTCGGTAGGGGGCTTGACGTCTGGTAAATGTTTAGTATTCTCGCGGGTGTGGACATCAAAACAAAATTTGAAATCGTCCAAGTTGGCAAAACACAGCTGGTTGAGAATATAGTGCTGTCGAGCTGGAGCAACATTTTCTAGGGTATGATTTTCGACCGATTGAAATTCTCGAAACAGAGCAATAATTTCAGAGAGGGTGGTGTCATTGGTCCTATTTTCCTGGGTTGCCAACGGATCTGTTGCTGGCAACATGGGCAAGACACCCCCCTGGCTTGGGGTTCCCACAGCCCAGCGCAGCATTTTCTCAAAAGCTTCATCACTGCGCTGGTCGGCAAGATGGATATATCGAAGATCAATGTAGAGCTTCTCAACGGAAAGAGTTTTGACACTCGCCACCTGAGCCTGGGTAATGTAAAGGTTGTCATCTAGCTCATAGGTTAGGTCTTTGCCTTGTTGATCAACACCCGCACTCAGGTGCGTGCCCTTTGTTAGCAACGCATCTGTTTGAGTAGGTTCGAGGGTAAAAATAACGTGTGCTTGATCGGGAATAGCCGATTTCTCAGCTAGTCTTAACACCTGTCGATAATAGAAATCTAAACGACGCTGGGTAAGAGCCTTGAACTGCTGTTGGGGATATCGCAACAGCCTCAAAAAGGTGAGAAACAGGGCAAGATGGGGCTGAGATAGGGTCTGGAGTATCTCCGGTGCGATCAATAGCTGAGCCGCGTGACTCACAGCCCCAGCATCTGCTTTAGACTCTAGCGTCTCAATCGCCGCGGCCATTTCATCCGCATCTCCAGCAAAGAAAGCAGACCAATCTCCGTCCGGCTGGTTAAATTCATTAAAATAGGTCAGGTTTTGGGCATAGGCTTGGGCAAAGCGAATCCAGTCGGCCAGAGTTTGTTCGTCAATAGAGACATAGTTAGGATCTTGCGATCGCAACCGGCGCCCCTGTTGTCTGTTTACATCCCTAAACACCTGAGCCTTCATTTCCATAGATTCCTAGGCTCCCTTCCACTTCATATTTGTAGTTTGAAACATACCTTGGCCAGAATAGAAAGGCGTCCCATCAGGAATAGGCCCCCCTGGTGATGGCTGTTGAGCAGGCGATTGCACCTCAAATTTGGCCGTAAATACACTGCCCTTTAGCAAAACAGCCTTTCCTTCGCGGTTTGTTTTAGACGCCTTTTGATTCCCAGCCAAAGCCTCGATTTTTAACGTACCAGTTCCCGGAATAGAATAGGGACCTGCAATATAGCTACAGCCGGGTACCGAGACATCTTTCTCATCACCGTCCACACACACCGGCTTGCCTCCAATGGTATCCTTACCACCACTGCCCGCTAATGTACCGGGCTGCACCACCACAATAGCCATGCCAAATGTAGGCATAAAAATCACCTGGTCGCCATCAATCAAAATAAAATCGGCCATTGGTTTGCCAGTTGCCTCCCTAAAAAATGCTGGCCTCGTTCAGGTAGAACGGATACACCAAGTTTGAGCGCGTATTTGTTTGACGGACCGTATAGTCAATATCAATCAACAATAAGCCTGCTTCAGCTGGGTTAGCACTCACCTCAATGTTATCGACCTTGATTCGAGGCTCGTGATATAGCAGTGCATCTGAAACAATATCTTTAATCCGAGTGATCACCTCCTGTCGAATTTCTTCGAAGACAAACTGACTTAGCTCACAGCCAAAGTTAGGCTGCATCAGTCGCTCCCCCGGCTGAGTCGAGAGAATAATCTCCAGGCTCTGTTGAATATCAACTTCACCATCCACCATAAGCACCTGAGAACGACCGCTGTCCCCTCGATTAAACTGAGGTGGAAATCTCCATCCAGTCCCTAGAAATGAGGAATCATTCACCATACCCATCTCTCCTTCCCAGACCAAAGTTAATCACAATCCTAAACAGTTTCCCGTAACAAGACCGATTCGGGCAAGATTTACTTAACATCCACACTATCTCCTTGAAGGGTAATATTTTTGCCTTTAAGGATAATTTCGCCACTTTCAGCATTGATGACCATATCTTTGCAACTTGTAATCTCGATCCCGTTTGAATTCATCACCACCGAATTTTTATTCATATCAATAATTTCAATCCCCTTATCGCTCTCCTCAGTGAGGATGATTTTGTTACCCCCTGGTGTCTCAATGGTGATAGTTTCCTTTTTATCTTCATCATTAAAACAGAGCTTGAGATTTTTCTGAGTAACAATTCCCTTGTGCTCATTTTTTTCAGTAATCTCCCAGGGCGGCTGATTTTTTTTACTATGCAGAGATCCCAAAATAATTGCCTGTCTTGGGTCATCATTCAAGAATCCTAAGATGACCTCATCCCCTAGTTCTGGCCGAAAGAAAGTACCCCGGTTTGCCCCTGCATCCAACGCTGTCAGGCGAGCCCAAACCATTCCTTTCGAGGCTTCTTTTTCTAACGTGGGAATTTTCACTCGCACCCTGAGCTTTTCGTCTGGGTCTGCCTCATACTTATCCACAATGCCAACCTGCAATCCATTAACAGCTGGTAAGAGACCTGCGGCAGGGACATCAGTAATATCTGGACTATGGGTAAACCAGTGGGCAGACATACCATATTGAATGTCGGTATCCCAACCCTGGGAACTTACCTGATGCCGCACACCTGTGACCAAGGTTTTACCGTTAAACCGTGCCCCCATGCCACCTAGCTCTATGACATCCCCAAGATGAATATCCGCAAAGCCAGGTACCTGAATCCGACCCCTCACCATAGAAAGACGGCCTTTAATCATTTGAGCATCGGCCCAGGTCTGAACTTCTGATTCATTCAAGGCACTACTGGTAATCAAGTCACACTGTTTGGCCCCGATTTTGTCAGCTAATGTTTTAGGAGATAAATTTCCCTGTTTTATGCTGAACGCTTTGGCCTGCTTTGGCGATGAAAACAACGTTTGTTTAGTCTCATCCCAGGCCGTCCCTTCTACAACTCCACACAGATGCTGAATATCAGCATCTGTCTCAAATTCATAAATATTATCGGTACCATATTTGAAGCTACGTTTTGGTTTCGGACTTAGGTCCGGTGGTGCCATACTAATCTTGCCATCTTCCACCCGTACCCAATGACCATTGGCTTCAGCTCTCGATAAAATAAAGTCCCAATCGGTGCAACAAAACTGCACCATTTCGGTATGGTCCACCGGAGTAGGTTTAATAGTGTCTTCCTCGACGCCGTACTTTTTGGCATTTTGAAGAATTTCTTTAAAAATGGCACTATCTTTTATCTTGTTTTTACCCTTCGAAAAAACAAAATTCTTACGCTGAGTCGTCAGTGCGATCGCAGCATCTTTTAACTCAACAGTTAACAAAGAGTGATGGATATTTACCTGCAGACTATGGTGGATGACGATTCCTTTAAAGACGGTTTTTGCCTTTTGGGGAGTTTTGCTTTTTTCCTCATAGTGCAGCCGAATCTCGATGGTTTGCCCCGGTTCAAAAAAATTCGTATCACTCAGGGGAAAGACGGATTTAGCCGCATCACCATCGACAAACACAAGTTGAGCATAGGGAATACGGTTAATGTTTTTAGCCACATCAATCGATAGAACCTCGTATTGATGTTTTAGTTCTTTTTGACCATTTAGGATAGTGGCTGTTACAACACCTGTCATATTGCTCTCTTATGTTTTGGGTTCGACCGCATACTCCAGCAAAGAATCTGACTACATCTCAACCACTGATTTATTCAGACTCTCGTTTGCTAATTGGAGGCAAGTTAATTTTAGAGCCCGATTTCAGTCGCCTAAAGTTATTGAGCTGATTGGCCTGGGCCAGTTGAATATAGTAATTAGGATCTCCATAAATCTGTTCCGCCAGCAGCGGTAGTGTTTCAGCCGATTTAACCGTTCGAATATGGGTGAGGTCAGGGGAGCTTTTATTTTCTTGCTTCAGACGTTTAGAATCTTCAATATCATATGTAAATTGGGTATCAAGCTTTGCCCGTGTCGCTTGGCCGCTGCGATTAAACAGGGTGTAGCTAACTTGAACAGAGGTCAAACGACAGTCAAAGGTTAAATCTCCCCACACAACTTTCAGAAACTTAGGTTGGTGAAGTTCTCCATCCATATAGGTGGTCAACTCTAAAAACCGTTGAACTCGCTTATAAACATCATTTTTACCGGTGACTTTATTGACGAGGGCACTGCCTGTGAGCAGAGTGCCAGCAATACCCGGATTAGCAACTACTCCTGAGTTATCTAAAATCAGCTCTAGCGATAGTGTCGTGGGCTTTGAAAGAGAGTATCTGGCGGAACGAGTACTTGTATTGATCCCCTGGTAGGACTGGTATTTATTTTGATATTGCAGCGAATACGACTCAGGATTAAACATAACCTCAAACGTATCTTTTGGCTCACCACGCCTATCTGGTTTCTTATAGACTTGAATCTTAAGTTTCTCTAGCTGAAATCTTGCCATGGTCGTTTAGTTATCGTTCCTTCTCACGCTTTAAAATTTTCAACACCTGGGCGGTGCAGGCAGCAATAATGCCCTCTTTAGTGGCATCATCAAGGCCGCTATCAGTCTCATCATTTTGACCAACCTGAGCTGTGCCATTGACAATGGTCGCTCGTAAAATGAGTTCTCGAATTTCAACCGGCATCTCTAAATCCTCACACTTTGCAAACGAGAGTATTTAAGTTCCATCGTGTCAATCACAACAGAATTTTGATTGGCATCTAAATCAGAGACTGACCACTTGACAGGGTAGGCATGTTGAAATAGCCACCCTGAAATCGGCACATCGCTTTTATTCAACAGCATCACCAAGACATTGCTGGGTGAAAACGTCATAAAACTCATAGCAGCATTGAATTCTACATTTAGTAATGAACCAATTACCATGCCCCGCTCTAAGACCAAATTGTCATAGGTCACCCGGTTGGGCAATGTATGCATGAATAGGTTTTCACCCCCTTCTTTGACCTCTGTCGTCTCAATCGTTGAGGTCATACCAGAGACTTTTTGAAAACGAATATCTAGAGGGTTGGGAACTACACCCCCAATGAGAAACGTAACCATAAACGAGAACCCTACGGGCGGCGTTTGAGTAAACGAACGTTCATCAAACACTGCCCAATCAAGCGGTGCGCTAGCCATTAGTGTTTTTTATAGTGCTTAGGTGGATGGATTCTTGATCTCAAGATCGCTGGCCATCAGTTCTAAACTCTCAATCGCGACCTCATTGCTAGAGGCATTAAACGAAGGAGCATCTAGCTTTTTAGGAAATGCATTTTTTACCACCCATGATACAGTCGGTTCACCCGCCTCATTCAGCAGAGAAATAGTGAGATCTCGCTTTTCAACAGTATTAAGCTTAATCGTATTGATCCAGTCCAAAAGATAGCTGTCACCTTTAACAATGCCTTTTTGCAACGTGACATTGACAGGGGTGCCTAGCCCTGGCATATGCTTGGAGCCTTCGCGATAGCTCAAGCCGTCTTTATACGTAATCGTTTCGTACTCAATTGCCAGTCCCGATACTTCTGAGAACGCAATGGGCTCCTCATTGTCAATGGTGACCGAATAGTAGAAAACAGGAATCGGATAAGTGGTGTTTTGGGTATTGATTGAGTCTGCCATAGATGCTGTTCCTTATGACTAAATCATGGGTCAATCGACTGGGGTCTGTTAGGGATGAGGCTGCTCACCCTAGGCTCCTTCTAAGCCTGCTGCAGTTTATGGGAGAACCGCAACACAATAAACTCTGCTGGACGCACCGCCGCAATGCCAATTTCAACAATCATGCGCCCCTCTAGAATGTCTTGCTCAGTCATGGTGCGTCCCAGCCCCACATTGACAAAATAAGCATTCTCCGGAGCATCTCCGGCCAATGCCCCCTGTCGCCACAGACCTTCTAAGTAGGTTTCAATAATTGTTTTCACCTTAAGCCAGGTAATGGCGGTATTAGATTCAAATACGACAAAGTTAGTTGCTTTTTGAGTCGATTCTTCAATTAAGTTAAAGAGTCGCCGCACCGAAATATATCGCCATTCATTATCGTTACCCGCCAGGGTGCGTGCTCCCCAAATAAGAGTGCCCTTGCCTGTAAAACTGCGAATAGCATTGATAGATTTACCCGCTGTAGCATCTACATTGAGGTTGTCCTGATCCTCGTTGGTGATCTTGACGGTGGGGCCAATGACCGAGGCCAAACTAACGTTGGCCGGCGCTTTCCATACACCCCGCTCGCGATCAACTTTGGCATAGACCCCAGCAACAGCACCGCTAGGGGGTAAAACCACCCGAATGGCATTGAGCGCTGTTTTTATCTGGTTGTAGAGTTCAGTTCTGCCAGTTTTAACCGACGTATCCCCTAGCGTAGTACCCGTGCTAGATGCATACTGCAGAGACGTTTCATTTAGGGGAGTATCGATTGTTGTACTATCGTCTCCACTGGCAGCAAGACTATAATTCTCGACACTGGTGGACTTGGCTAGAATCTCGCTAATTGTGGCTCCAGCCTGAGGCAACCGAACAACTAATACCCCACTAGTATCTACTTCAATTTCAATGTCTTGACGACGCGTCAAGGTGATTTTCACCCGAGGATTCTCAGACTGAGGTCCACTGTAGGTGACCAAAAGCCCATCTGCACCTGTGTTATAGCTGCCTATGGAGGAAGCCTGTGTACTCGCTGCGGTCAGCCCCTCGATAACCACCGAATCATCCGTGTAATAGGTACTCAGGGCCGTTTGTAAATAAGGATAGTAGGCAGCTCCGTATTTGAGATCCGACGTACCAATCCCTTCTCTAAATTCAGTCCCAATACTGTTGGTCGTTTTATCACTGGCCAGTACATCAAAAATTGCAAAGCGATCTTGCAGCTCGGTACATTGCTTTAGTACTCCCTGGCAAAGGGTGTAGTAGTCAGTACTGGGTAAGTTAACCCCATCCGCTAACAGAAGTAGAGTCGGTTCGTCTTCTTTGCGAATGGCCGCCAGACCATCTTCAAAGGCTTTCTTATCAGGTTTAGCACTGTAGTCCCCAATTGAGACAATATAGCAAGGGCCACCGCCATTATCAAAGAACAGACGCAGCGCGTAATACATTAAAAACGTTGGAGTTGCCGTAGCGCCATCGGCAAATGAAATATCTGTAATTGATGTGGTTTTAGTCTGTGCATCCTCAGCCACATCAACCTTAAAGCTTGTAGCATAGGCTCCACCAAAATAAGAGGTGTAGTCTAAGAGTGAGCTAATGCGAATCGGCTGATGGCGATATTCGTTATTGTTACCGGCCTTTTCGGTACAGCCAATAAATGCTGGCACCGCTGTTGCCACCGGCACCACCGACGGTGGCAGGGTGGGCACCTCTTCCACATAGACATTGGGCGTTTTATATGTGCGCATTGGGTCTCCTTTATAAATTATTGGGGCTATGGGAGCCTATACATCTTCGAGCAGGTTGATCACCTGGGTGCCGTGGTGATTGGGTGGATTGGGTAAGTGGGGAATCCACGGTTTGGAATGCCCTTGTTTTAATAGTTGGAGATTGGGCCTGCCATATTGTTGGCACGGTATGGGGCGACTCGACTGCAACAGAATGGGCTGTCTATCGGGAAAGCGCTGTTGAATGGCTGTGACGATGCGATCGCGCGGATTAATCTTTACTGATGAAAACGTCAGTTCAGCCCGCTCATCTTGAATTGAAAACGTCTTAGTCGATGTGCCTTTGTCCGCCACCAGATAATACGTCCAAACCTGTTGCTTAGCCGCAAATCTAATATTAAATTCACTCATATCGCTAAAGTCTTGAGCAAGTGAACCATTGTTATAGAGAATAACCAGCCCAAAGACTGAACTACGCTGGGAAAATGGTAAAGCCGCCAAGGTAGCCGCGCACTGAGCCTCTAGGGGCGACCGGTCGGCTGGTAGTTTGGCCTGCCGCTGCACGACAGTTGTGCCCAAGTCTGACGACCCTGGCACCTTAAACCCGTCATTACTAAAAACATAGAGACTCTGGCTAGCCTGATACTCAGACTCAAACTGAGTAAACGACACAAAATTAGGGTTCTTTAGCCTCAGAACAAATACCCAGCTCAGCGACTCTGTTAGAGGCACAACGGGTCGTTGATTATGTTCTAGGGGCACCAGCATCTGAAAACCATTGACACTGGGTTTGAACACACAGCGATGGTTGCGCAGCAGACGCTGACAGGCCGCCGTCGGCTCAATAATAAAGTCAGCACAGATGTGCTCCGCATAGTAACGGTGGAGCAGCTGCAGCTTGAAATAAGGATGGTATTGCATCAGTCTGCTGCTAACGTGATTGAGCACTAAAGCCGGAATGTCAAAAGTCAACAACGACTAAACCTGTGAGGTCGCCACCTGAACCGTGTTGATCCCGACACCGGGTTCAACCGCATCAATTTCAGCATCTTGATAAACCAACATTCTCACCTTATAGAGGGCCGATGGGCTCACCGGCAGCTCCAGCGACCGCCACAGCTCACCTTGTTCCATAAACGTAAGATTGCCCAGCTCTGTCGACAGTTGTTGAATATCTGAACTCAGGCCAGGAAACTTCTGCTGATTAAAAATTCGATAGCTACGAAAAAACTTTAAAACCAGAGATAAAATCCTGAGTCCTTCCACATAGTCCTTAAAGTTTGCAATAAACATCATGTGCAAGTTAAGACAAAGCGTCGGAATGGCCGCAGCATTCGCCCCACTTGCCAAATGATTAACCTGATTTGCCCCCGAGCGAAAGAGCCGCTCTTCCTCTAAATTCACCAACAATGCTGTGATCGCATTGTTTTGCATCGTCATCTCCTTAGGCGGCTGAATTTCAGCAAATTGTACAATATCTTCTTTTTGACCCCCTGTTTTAAGCTTGATGTAATTACTTAACTCAGCCTGAAAAAAAAGTAGAGCTGCGTCTAACATCGAGAACCTCGGTATGCAAAGAACACATTTAACCGATTCGCTTTAAGCACAAGAAGTCTAGCCAAACAGCAGTGATCCGCAGATAATAAACAAACTGACAAAATTTTGGGAATTGTTGATCTTATCAGAATGTTTTTAGACGTAAGAGATCGTCGAATAATAACGGTTCTAGACCGATTCATCCTTTAAATCAGCAATCACAAATCTTGGTGCCAGCTTCCACCATTACAGATATTGTTGTCTATACTACAAGATGCATGTGCTATTGATTTTTTTTATAGTAACGATGTACGGAACAGTGAGCTATCTTACGAACTCCGTCATTCTCCCCCACACCCGCAATAAAAACCACTATCAATTCATTAAATTACTATAATTGTTCATATAAGCTCGAATTTAAGACCATCCTTTTATCTCTTCATTAGTCAGCAGTTTTTCGAGCTTAAGATATTCTCGTTGGGCTGCCTGACGAATATGCTCCATCGTGATGGGTGTATTACATTGAGCTGCCAGAAAAGCCGCATTTAAGGCAATATTACGAATGTGACCGCCCGCCACCTTGAGCTGCCCTAGCTTAGTAGCATCTAACCCTTGGGTTGGCGTTTGGGATGGGAAGATGCGCCGCCAGATTTCAGCTCGGGCATAGGCATCAGGCATTGGAAACGGCACCATAAACCGCAGACGCCGCAAAAATGCTACATCCAGACTGTCCTTGAGGTTACTGGTGAGAATAGCCAGCCCCCGATAGGTTTCCATCCGCTGGAGTAAATAGCTCACTTCGATATTGGCATGGCGATCGTGGCTATCTTTTACCTCCGAGCGTTTGCCAAATAGAGCATCCGCCTCATCAAATAACAAAATCGCGCCCCCAGTTTCCGCCGCATCAAAAATACGACACAGATTTTTCTCTGTCTCACCAATATATTTACTCACCACCGTACTGAGGTCGATGCGATAGAGATCCAGATTACAGGTGGCCGCCAGCACTTCCGCCGCCATGGTTTTGCCCGTGCCGCTTTCACCATAGAACAGAGCACTGATCCCCAAGCCTCGGTTGCCCTTTTGGGCAAAACCCCACTGATGATAAACCCGAGCGCTATGGGTGAGATGGGTAGAGATATCACCCAGAATTTGCCGCTGACGATCTGGCAGCACCAGGTCATCCCAAGTGGCGGCGGGCTCTATACGCTGAGCCAAATCATCCAAATTAGGACGAGCCTGGGACCGGCATAGCGTCCATAGTGTGTGTGGCAAATCGGTAGGGGCCTCTGATGTAGAACCCAGGGCCTGAATACAGACAGACTCTACTGCCGTTGGGCTGAGTCGAAATTGAGTAGCGAGGCGGTGGATATGGCCATCCAGCTCTTGGGCAGGGGGGCCAAGGTGGGTGTGCCAGAGGGCTGTTTGCTCAGTATGGGTGAGGGGGGGAATATCAAACGTAATCAGCGGACGGCGGACCTGGGGTTTACGTTCTCGGCTACTGATGATGACTGGGGTGCTGAGGGTCTCAAGAAAAAGAGAAATGGCTGTCTCGCGAGCCGGGTCACCAGGAGTTGTAGTATCACAGTCAAGCAGTAACGCACAGTTGGTCAGGATGGCTTCGCGTTCCCAGTGGCGCTGCAGCTGTCGTAGCTCTTGGGGATCGGTGGGGAGAACAGCCGTGGATAAGGTCATAAGACCCAGACCCATGAGGTCACAGGCAGCAACAGCGATTTGGGTGCGGGTGGTGGCGTCGGGGCCGGTGAGGGTGAGGAGGGGCCACTGGTGGTGGGGCTGTGACCAGGTAGCCACTAGCTGTTGGGCAAGGGTTTGGTAGGTGGCGGGTAAGTCAGTGGTGAGCGCCCTGGCTGGCGTGACTAGGTCAGATAGTTGCGGGACGAGGGCGGGTTCGCCCAGGAGGTAGCAGAGGATGCGACGGTCGATGGTGATGGGAGATTGGGTGAGGGTGCGGCCAGGCTCGGTGTGGATGAGGTGCCAATGATGGAGGGGGTTGTGGGGGGAGAGGACTGACCAGTCGGCTTCGGGGAGGGCGGAAAGGGCAAGGGCGAGGGTGGGGTAGGGTTTATTGGGGTCGCCCTGGGCTTTGGCGTA
>ERZ1740070.740-NODE-740-length-21518-cov-8.268602_pt1 | contig 21518 bp, 13 predicted proteins | sample MGYA00581734_ERZ1740070 | MGnify/ENA primary metagenome ERZ1740070 (study PRJEB43018, sample SAMN04849744) | marine metagenome | isolation source: floating plastic debris | place: Pacific Ocean | collected 2008-09-01 | study: EMG produced TPA metagenomics assembly...
TAACTGATAACTGATAACTGATAACTGATAACTGATAACTGTTCACTGTTCACTGTTCATTTCTTGGTCATGGTCCAAACTCCACTCCAATCTTGGGGAATTCCATTACATTGCAATTCTTCAACTCTTTCTAAATATAACGCTGCTGCTTTATCTTCTTTATTTACAGCTAATACTTTTTCAAAATACTGTTTAGCTTTATCGCAATCTCCACAGCGATAATTCTCTAATCCGTTTTCAAAATCTGACAGGGTTTGTAACTTTAAATCACGAATTTCTGCTAATTCCCCATCTAATATTTCGTAAATTGCTATGGGTTCGCTTCTACCTTTGACTATCACCCTATCAAGAAAACGCATTTGATATTTTTCGGGGTTACTTAAATGCTCTAAAGCTTGTTCGCTAATTACTAAAGATACTCCGTAAAATTTAGTCAAACTTTCTAAACGTGCTGTTAAATTAACATTGTCGGAAAAAGCATCTCCCTGCATTCTGGCTGTTTCTCCAACCATTCCTACCATCATATGACCGAAATGCACCCCAATTCCCACCTTAATCGGTAATAATCCCTGCTCAATTCTCTGAATATTTTGCTCTTCAACTTTCTTCAATTTACCAATACCAGCAGCAACAGCATCATCAGCACCTTTGGGGAAAACAGCCATCATCCCATCCCCTAGATACTTGACAATAAATCCGGTATTATCGCGAATTACGGGAGATACTTGTCTCAAATAGTTATTAACAAAATCAAAGTTTTCTTGGGGTGTCATACTCTCGGAAAGGGTGGTAAATGAGCGAATATCCGAGAACATTACCGCCATTTCTTTACTTACATGGTCGCCTAATTCTACATCGATAATGCTTTCTTTACTCAGGAATTTTAAATATTCGTGAGGAACGAATCTACCGTAAGATTTGGAAGTTTGAGAAAGCTTGATGTGAGACTTAATTCTAGTTAATAATTCTTCTTTTCGGAAAGGTTTTGTTAAATAGTCATTTGCACCAAATTTAAACCCGGTAACTATATCAGTAACTTGATTTTTTGCGGTTAACATAACGACCGGTAATTGATGGGCTGGATATTTTTCTCGTAATGCAGCACATACCTTATAACCGGACATTTTTGGCATCATTATATCCAATAGTACTAAGTCAAATTTATCTTCGTTCTCAACAGCTTTTAATGCTTCTTTACCACTTAAAGCTTGGGTAACTCTGTATTTATGCAGCGATAAGTGGTTATTTAATACTTGTAAATTTACAGGCTCATCATCAACAATTAATATGTGATATTTACTATTATCAGATATATTTTCTTCACTTTCTTCAGCAGAATTTGTGGAAATAGAAGTAATACTATTGGCTTTAACTTTTTGTAGAGTAGTTTTTCGAGATTTTTTAGATATTATATTTGGTAAATTAGATTCTTGAGTGTTTCTATTCTCTGAATTATTTTGAATTTTATTTTGATTAGAAGCAGCACTTGCAATAGGTAAAGTAAAGCTGAAAGTAGAACCTTTACCAACTTGCGACTCTACCCAAATTTTACCACCGTGGAGTTTTACTAGTTGCTTTGTAACTGCTAAACCTAAACCCGTTCCACCATATTCCCGCGATGTTGAACCGTCTGCTTGTTCAAATGATTCAAATATTTTCTCGTGTTTTTCGGGAGGAATACCAATTCCCGTATCTAAAATCGTAATCGTTAATTGGTCTTTGTCTTCTTTTGCAAAAACTTCGACTTTTCCACTTTCTGTAAACTTAATTGAATTACCAATTATATTGAAAAGAATTTGCTCTAAACGATGTTCATCAGCGTAAGCTAAAGGTAAATTATCAGGTACAGAGTTAATCAATTTTAAGTTCTTTCCACCAACTAAAGATTGACTAAAAGCTAAAACTACATCTACTAAGGAATATATTCCTACAGGTTTTTGTTGAAGTTCAATACCTTGATTTTTCAGCTTTGCAAAATCTAATATATCATTGACTAATTCTAATAATCTATGTCCGCTGCCAGCTATCATAGATAAATTTTTGTGCTGTAATGGTGTTATCTCCCCCGTAGCACCATCAACTACCGATTCTGCAATCCCAATCATCCCGTTTAGAGGAGTTCTTAATTCGTGGGAAGTATTAGCTAAAAATTCATCTTTTAATTTATCCAGTCTTTCCAATTCCTCATTTTTTTCTTCCAAATATTCAAACGATTCATGTAGTTCGTGAGACATACTATTAAATGAAGTTGCTAATTCCCCAACTTCATCAATACGAGAACCTTGTACGCTTTCTGTTCCTTTCCAGTTACCTCCTGTAATATCTTTCACTGCTTCATTTAAACGAGAAATTGGTTGAGAAATTCTGCGAGCGGTAATAATACAAACGATTATAGATGTAATTAAAGGAAGCAAGCATAATAATATCGTGTTACGCTGATTTTCATTAATTTGTGCCATGAAATCAGCTTCGGGAATAGCAACAACAATCAACCAATCTAAACCATATTCGTCGTTGTATGTTGTAACCTGTAAATATTGACGTTTATTTTTAATATCAAATTCTAGCTGGTGAGTTTTTTTAATATTATTTAAATCACCAAACTCTTTTTTTAGAAACTGAGTAGATTCACTAATCAAGGGAGAAGTACTATTACTAGCATTCAAACGCTCTATTTTCTTATCTTTCTTATAAGATATTTTCTCATTGCTCGAAGAACCAACCAGAAGTCCGTTACGCTCAATAATAAAAGTTTTACCTGTCTTACCAACTTTTAAGGTTCGCAAATATTTACTAATTTGCTCTAAGGATAAGTCAGCAGCTAGTACACCCTCGAATTTAGCGTTTCTATAAAATGGACGAGTAGCTGCGATTACAATATCGCTACCATCGCTATATGTATAAATATCACTCCACTGAGAGCGTTTCTTATTTTTTGTTTTTTTATACCAAGGTCTTACACGAGCATCATAATTTGGCTGGCTTAACTCAGGTATACCATAACGTTTCCCAGTATTTCCAGTATTGTAAATTAGAATCTGACCTGCTTGAAAATTTCTGGTAGTAGTTATTTCATTAGTCGTATCTACACCTACATAACCACCATTCTCATTACCAAAATAGATGACATTAACATTTTTAAATACCTGCTTCTGCTGCCAAAATTTCTGTGCTATCTCATCCGGTTGATTTATATCTAATAAACCGATACGCAGGGATTTATCGTTGTTTTTATTAATTAAGTTTGGTGATTTTAGAAAAACTTCAAGATGTAATTTAATATGTTGACTAATTTCATTTCGCAATTCTGAAATAACTGTATCTACTGCATTTTGGGAGTTTTTAAATGAAAGATAACCGACTAAACTTACCGTTCCAAAAATCTGCAATACAAATGGAACAATCAATACGGTACGTAAAGGAATTTTTTTTCTCGCTGTCATTAATTTTTTCAAAAATCCCTTGTTATCTTCATCTATTGCTTTTCTATCTAAATTATCCGCAACCATTAGCCACTCTCCTAATTTAGCCCAAATTTTAAGCCTTTAATTTTTACAAGTTAATCGTTAGCAATTAAAAAGAAACTAAATATTGTAGTTAATCCCAAGAAATTAATTATTTTGTTTAATATCAAGGAACAAGATACTTCCACTACATGATAAATATAGAATTCTTCCCTTTCCCTAATCATTCACATCTGACCGATGAACAACTGTTTATTTCTTGGTCATAGCCCAAACTCCACTCCAATCTTCGGGAATTCCATTACATTGTAATTCTTCAACTCTTTCTAAATATAACGCTGCTGCTTTATCTTCTTTATTCACAGCTAATACTTTTTCAAAATACTGTTTAGCTTTATCGCAATCTCCACAGCGATAATTCTCTAATCCGTTTTCAAAATCTGACAGGGTTTGTAACTTTAAATCACGAATTTCTGCTAATTCCCCATCTAATATTTCGTAAATTGCTATGGGTTCGCTTCTACCTTTGACTATCACCCTATCAAGAAAACGCATTTGATATTTTTCGGGGTTACTTAAATGCTCTAAAGCTTGTTCGCTAATTACTAAAGATACTCCGTAAAATTTAGTCAAACTTTCTAAACGTGCTGTTAAATTAACATTGTCGGAAAAAGCATCTCCCTGCATTCTGGCTGTTTCTCCAACCATTCCTACCATCATATGACCGAAATGCACCCCAATTCCCACCTTAATCGGTAATAATCCCTGCTCAATTCTCTGAATATTTTGCTCTTCAACTTTCTTCAATTTACCAATACCAGCAGCAACAGCATCATCAGCACCTTTGGGGAAAACAGCCATCATCCCATCCCCTAGATACTTGACAATAAATCCGGTATTATCGCGAATTACGGGAGATACTTGTCTCAAATAGTTATTAACAAAATCAAAGTTTTCTTGGGGTGTCATACTCTCGGAAAGGGTGGTAAATGAGCGAATATCCGAGAACATTACCGCCATTTCTTTACTTACATGGTCGCCTAATTCTACATCGATAATGCTTTCTTTACTCAGGAATTTTAAATATTCGTGAGGAACGAATCTACCGTAAGATTTGGAAGTTTGAGAAAGCTTGATGTGAGACTTAATTCTAGTTAGTAATTCTTCTTTTTGGAACGGTTTTGTTAAATAGTCATTTGCACCAAATTTAAACCCGGTAACGATATTAGTTACTTGATTTTTCGCGGTTAACATAACTACAGGTAATTGATGGGCTGGATATTTTTCTCGTAATTTAGCACATACTTTATAACCAGACATTTTTGGCATCATGATATCTAGTAATATCAAATCAACCTTTTCTCCATTTTCCAATATCTCTAAAGCTTCTAGACCATTCATCGCTTGAACTACCCTGTATTTTTGTAGCGATAAATGGTTATTTAGTACCTGTAAATTTACAGGCTCATCATCAACTATTAAAATATTATATTTACTATTTCTTGATATCTTTTCTTTTCTATTACTGACTGGAACAGCATGATTAGAATTATTTGCTTCAGTTTTATTAACTTTAACAGTTTTCTTCGACAACTTTAATTTCCGTCGTTGATTTGGTTCTTGTTTATTTTTCTTCTCAGGCTGAACTTTCTGTGATTGAACTTTACTATCTACAACGGGTAAAGTAAAGCTGAATTTTGAACCCTTACCAACTTCTGATTCGACCCAAATTTGACCACCGTGGAGTTCCAGTAACTGCTTAGTAACTGCTAAACCCAAACCTGTACCACCATATTCTCTTGCTGTTGAACCATCAGCTTGTTCAAATGATTCAAATATTTTTTCGTGTTTTTCAGGAGGAATACCGATTCCCGTATCTGAAATTGTAATTGTTAATTGTTTTTGATCTTCTGTTGCAGAAACTTCTACTTTTCCACTTTCTGTAAACTTAATTGAATTACCGATGATGTTGAAGAAAATTTGTTCTAAACGATGTTCATCAGCATAAGCTAAAGGTAAATTGCTCGGTACGGAATTAATTAATTTTAAGTCTTTACTTCCAATCAAAGATTGACTAAAAGCTAAAACCACATCAACCAAAGAATATATTCCTACAGGTTTTTGTTGAAGTTCAATACTCTGGTTTTTCAGCTTAGCAAAGTCTAAAATATCGTTAACTAATTCTAATAATCGGTGTCCGCTATTAGCAATCATCAACAGATTTTTCTGCTGTAATGGTGTTATCTCTCCCGTAGCACCATCAATCATCGATTCTGCAATCCCAATCATACCATTGAGAGGAGTTCTTAATTCATGAGAAGTATTAGCTAAAAATTCATCTTTTAACTTATCCAGTCGTTGCAATTCTTCGTTCTTTTCTTCTAAAGTTTCAAAAGACTGATGTAGTTGATGAGCCATACTATTAAAAGAAGTGGCTAATTCTGACACCTCCGAGATGCGCGAATCTTTGACAGAATCCGTTGCTTCCCATTTTCCTTCGGTAATATCTTTAACAGCTTGATTTAAGCGTAAAATTGGTTGAGAAATTCTACGAGCGGTCAGAATACCAATAATAATTGCGATAATTAAAGCAAATAAAGACAGCAAGAATGCATTGCGCTGATTATCATGAATTTGTGCCATAAAATCTGCTTCGGGGATGACAACAACAATCAACCAATCCAAACCATATTTATCGTTGAATGTTGTTACTTGTAAATATTGGCGCTTTCCTTTTATCTTGAATTCTAACTGTTGAGTTTTCTTGATATTTTTTAAACTACCAAATCTATTTTGGAGAAACTCTGTTGATTTACTAACTAAAGGATAATGGCTTCTAGTAGCAGCTAAACGTTTAAATTCGTTTCCTTGCTTAGAATATGTATCTTCATTAGTTGAGGAAGCAACTAGAAAACCATCACGTTCAACAATAAAAGTTCTCCCAGATTTTCCGACTTTTATTTTACGCAAAAAACTGTTAATTTGATTCAATGATAAATCAACTGATAAAACCCCTTGCAACTCGTTATTTTTATATACAGGTGTTGCAGCAGCAATCGCAATATCAGTACCATCGCTATATGTATATATATTGCTCCATGTAGAACTTTTTTTCGCTGCTGCTGCTTTATACCAAGGTCTTTCTAAGGAATTATAATTTTTTTTAACAAGCTTGGGAGTACCAACTTTTGAACCTTTATTATCGCTATCATAAAATAAAAAATCACCTACAGAAAAATCTCTAGTGATTGCAATTTTATTCTCTGGTTCTGCACCAACGTATCCACCCCTTTGATTACCAAAATAAACTGCATTAACATCAAATACTTGTTTCTGCTTCCAAAAATAACGAGCTAAATTATCTTGGTTGTTAATATCTATTAAATTTATCTGATAAGATTTAAGATTATTCTGATTAATTAAATGTGGTGTTTCGAGGTAATCTCTTAGATGCAAATCGATGCGACTGCTAATTTCACTCCGTAGTTGAGAAACAATATCGCTCACTGCTTCTTGGGAATTTTTAAAGGAAAAATATTCTACTAATGCTACGGTTCCAAAAATTTGCAATACAAATGGGACAATTAATACAGTACGTAAAGGAATTCGATTCCGTAATCCAGCTAATTTATCGAGAAATCCCCTATCATCATTTGCTGGTTGATTCTCAAACTTCTCTGCAACCATTAACCAATCTCCTGTTTTTACAGCCTGCTTGACTGATTTTTTTGCAACTAATATTCCGTTTTATTAAATCACCCTTTACTTGCTATATATTTTACATAAATTTTTAGTTTATAAGTATTTTTTCTATAACCATTTTCTTTTTCAATATTTTTAATAGAAAGCATTTATTGTTAAATAAGTCAACAAGCTACAAAAAAATCTGTTGGGAAAAATATAGCTTACGAGAATTGACTTGAGTAGGATATTAAGATGATTATAATACTTTTAGTAAATTTAAATGCTTAATATTTGTACGGATAATAATTAAAAAAATCCTGTAAAACAATCATGTTTAGTATTTGGAGAGTTATCTACATTGATACTGAAATCAATAAATTATTTATCAAAGTTATTTTTAGTTGAAGAAATCGAGCTAATTAACGAAAGCGATATTTCACTAATTATATTAATAAAGCAATGGTTGCTTCAAGAACTACAGCGACTAGGTCAATTTACCAACAAAATTTTTAACGTCAAACTATTTGAACTAGATGATAAACCTGTTTCCCTAGCTTCTCTAACACAATTAATTATATTAGCCTTCTGTGCTTATTTAATTGCTCGATTATTACGCGGATTTATTCGACGTACTATATTAACCAGATTTGGTTTTGATAGGGGAACTTTAGAAGCTGTAGCTTCTGTTATCGGTTATTTATTAACTGGGTTTGGATTCTTAATTGTATTAGAAATTTCTGGAATTAACCTCAGTTCTTTAACTGTGATTGCTGGAGTTTTAGGAATTGGAGTTGGGTTTGGATTTCAACAGCTTGCAGCTAATTTTATCAGCGGAATTACCCTGTTATTTGAACAACCGATAAAAGTCGGCGATTTAATTCAAATTGATGGTCTTTTGGGGATAGTAGAAAATATTTCAATTCGTTCTACAGCAATTAAATTGTTAAACGGTACTTTTGTAATTATTCCCAACTCTGATTTTATTCAAAATAAAATTATTAACTTGAGCTATGGTAAAAGTAAATGTCCTGTAGAAGTAACTATAGAATTAGCATACGGTAACGATACGACTTTAGTCACCGAAGCAATGTTAGCTGCTGCTCGTCAGCAAAAGAATATTTTATTGGAACCTCCACCAAAAGTTTTGTTTCAAACATTCTCCAGTAATTTAAAATTTAAACTGGTAGCTTGGATAGACAATCCTTTAGGGTTGAATAGCGTTATCAGCGACTTAAATTTCGCAATTGAGTCTGAATTTGAAGTCAGAGGAATAAAAATAGTTTCTCCCTATCAACAAGAAGTTAAGATTAAAAATCCACAGGAAGTAATTTCAAATTTACAAAGTTCCACAAGTCTACCCCAGGAATTAACCTCGTCTTTTCCAGTTCCAGCAAATAAACCAGTTTCGATATCAAAAAAACTCAAAAAGTCTTTACAAGGTGAAACTTTAAAAGATTTACTCCCAAAAATTAGCTATTTTCAAAACTGTACGAAAGAACAAATTAGACAACTAATTGAAGACGGATATCGTCAATTTTTTCCACAGAATACAATTATCTGTCATGAAGGTGACCCGGGGAACTCTTTTTATGTAATCCTTTCAGGTATAGTGGAAATATTCTCCGAAAAGTTAGATAAACATATTACTAACCGTGAATCTGGAGAGTTTATCGGTGAAATGGCTTTATTGATGGGAATTCCTCGTTCTGCTAGCATTCGTACTTTAGAAGATACAACCTTATTTGTAGTTGACCGAGATAACTTACAAAAACTGCTATCAAACTATCCACAGTTAGCAGACCAAATCTCTGTAGAAATTGCGAATCGTAGGGAATCCTTAGAAAGTCTCAGCATCTTTCCCGAAAAAATTGATTCCGAGCAAACTGTTTTAAACTGGGTTCGTAAAAGACTTAATTCTATTTTTGAAATTTAATCTATTTAAAGAAAAACAGTACGCTCAAACTCCTAATAAACAGCATTGTTAATCCAAATAGATTTCTAGATTTATTTTGTCTTATACTTCAATACAAATCTTTACAGAGTAATAAGTATTTTTAGTGTGGGCAATATCCGCAAAATTACTTTATTATATTATTCTAAAAGTCTTTCAAAGGATAATCATTGGTAGATAATCATACTATGAGTCAAAATCAAGATAGCGAAGTCTTAGAAAATCCACACATAGAAAATTTTGGATTAACACCAAAAAACTTTGAACATGCTGTTGCGATGATTAAAGACTTTGCTTTTGTAGAAGTAGAAAAAGAAGCACGAAAAAAGCAACTCTACTTTCATAATTATGCTCACGCACAAGCGGTTCAACGCAGAGCAGAAATAATATTTAATGCTATTGAACCCTTTTGGGATAGAATTTGTCAGGAACCAAATTCATCAGATAGCAAACGAGCAAAATACTTAATTGATATTTGTGCAGCAAGTCATGATATGGTTCAAGAATTCTTACCATTGAAATCTCCACAGACAGCAAGACAGCGAGAAACTGGAGTCAGCGAAAATGCCACAATAAATAAGTTAATCGATTTTATAAAACAGTTAAACAAAAGTTTTGTTGCTCGAAATCCCGGAGTTCCCCCTCTATTTACCTTGGCTGATTTAGAGATAATCCGAAAATCAATTTCAGCTACAATTTGTCTTTTTGACACCAGCGATAATTCAATTTATCAACCCGATTTATACAATCTACAGCAACAAATAGCTTTAAATGCACGTATCATTGCGCTAGCAGATATTGGTGGATTAGGGATTGACGGAATTCCGGCTTATTTACAAGAAGGTAGTTTAATATTACTCGAAGAAAACCTTGATATAGTCCCTTTGATTAAAGAATTTTTAAGCAAAGGAGAAAATAAAGATGATAAAAAAGAATTATATGAAAATCTCAGACAGCGGTTATTAAAAAGAGCTAAATTCCAGATTAGCTTTGCAAAAGGACGTTATAAAAGATTGAATAAAGAGCTTGAAGGTTTACCTCGTGAGGTAATTTTAGTATTAAAGGAAAAAGTTTTTAAATATCTAAACGAAGAAGTAATTCAAGAAATAGAGACTTCAACACCCACTGCTGATAATACAAGTTTGCCAAGATTGATTGAGTTTTTTGAGCTAGACAAGTATATTCATAACTAGCATTTAGCAATCAAATATCTTACTTGTTTACCTATGGAATGGCTTTTGCAGGAAGGACAAGGGGTTCCGGGATTTTTCTGGAATTTATATAAAGCAAAACTTTTTGAGTTGGATGACGGTAAATTTTTTACTCTAGATTTACTCATCCAACTTATTTTTTATGCAGTTATTGCTTATATTGTCGGTAGTTTAATCGGTCGGTTAATCCGGAATACTATACTAAGTCGTTTCAAAATTGATAGAGGTACAAAAGAAGCCATTTCTTCAGTTGTCGGTTACTTGATTGCTGGAGTCGGATTTTTAATTGTGCTAACAAGTGCTGGTATCGACCTCAGTTCCCTGACAGTTGTTGCTGGGGTACTAGGTGTTGGTATTGGTTTTGGATTACAAAATATCGCGAGTAACTTTATTAGTGGTATTGCAATTTTATTTGAACAACCTTTAAAAGTCGGGGATTTAGTAGAAGTTGATGGTTTACGAGGAATAGTAGAAAAAATATCGATTCGTTCTACAGTTGTCCGTACTTTAGATAACGTATTTGTAATTGTACCCAATCAAAAGTTTATCGAAAACAATGTAGTTAACTGGAGTTATCGAGATAAAAAATGTCGAGTTCACGTACCAGTTGGAGTCGCTTACGGTACCGATACAACTTTAGTCACCGAAGCACTTTTAGCAGCATCAAGAAGACATCCTCGGGTTCTAGCACAACCAACTCCCAAAGTTTGGTTTAAAGAATTTGGTGATAGTTCCTTAAACTTTGAATTATTAGTTTGGGTTGACGACCCACCGAGTATTCCTCAATTCAAAAGTGACTTAAATTTCTCGATTGAAAATGAATTAAATCTCCGAGATATTAATATTCCTTTCCCTCAAAGAGATTTGCATCTTAAAAACCCGCAAGATTTAATCCAAGTATTTCAAGGTGCTGGGAATTCAAAAGTTTCAGATAGTGATATCTCCACCGATAACTCTACAACAAAAGCTCCCGATACTGCTTCTAAATCATCAGGAACTCAAAGTTTAAGGGATTTACTTCGTCAGATTAGTTATTTTCAAAACTGTACTCCCAGACAAATTCGAGAATTAATCGAACAGGGTTTCAGACAAATGTTACCAGCAGAACAAATTATTTGTCGTGAAGGAGACCCCGGAAACTCGTTTTACGTTATTCTTTCTGGTTCCGTAGAAATCTATTCCGAGAAATTGAATAAACATATTGTCAACCGTCATGCTGGGGAATTCATTGGTGAGATGGCATTATTAATGGGAATTCCTCGTTCTGCTAGTATACGTACCAACGAGCAAACTACCTTGTTTGTAGTAGACCATACGAATTTACAAAGACTATTATCAAACCATCCTCAACTAGCAGACCAAATTTCCGCAGAACTCGCAACCCGTAGCGAATCTCTAGAAAGTATGGGAATTTTACCAGAGAAAATTGACTCCGAACAAGGAATGTTTCAGTGGATTCGTGGTCGAATAAACACCTTATTTGAAATTTAAGTAATTACCAATTACCAATTACCAATTCCCTAAACCGGTAAATAAACTGTAAAAACACTTCCCTCACTCAACTTAGAACGTACCGAAACTTTACCACCCATTCCTTCAACTAAAGTCTTAACTATAGATAATCCTAACCCAGTTCCACCCGCACGATTACGGGCTTCATCTATTCGGTAAAAACGCTCAAATATCCGCGATTGATGTTGTAATGGAATTCCATAACCGACATCACAAACTTGAACGCATCCCTCACCTTCCTTACGAGTTAACTTTAAGGTAATCGGTGTTTCCGGTTCGGAATATTTAACAGCATTGTCAATCAGATTAAACAATACTTGTTTGAGACGAGTATAGTCTGCTTTGACTTCAATTATCTCTGTTGAAGCTTCGACTTTAATTTCTCTTTCGCTGCATTTATCAGCCATATCTACAACTTCGATAACTACATCATTTAGGACGCATTTTTCTATATTTAGATGTAAATTACCGTGGTCTGCTCTAGCTAATTCCAGTAAATCTTGTAATAAACTAATTGTATTGTCCGCTTCCGATGCAGCAGTTTCTAAAGCTTCTTTTTGGATTTCTGTTAAATTTTGCTGTCTTCTTAATACGCTTTGTAAGTAACCGTGGACAATTGTTAAAGGAGTTCTTAATTCGTGGGATACGTTACTAACAAATTGTCGCTCTTTTTCCCATGAATCGGAAAGCCGAGTCAGCATCAGATTACAGGTTTCAGCTAACTGTTTAACTTCGCTTGGTGCTTTATCCAAATAAAGTTGTGCTTTTCCTAAATCGTCAGCAGAAATAACTTCCGTCATTTGACTTAATTGTCTTAAAGGTTTCAAAGAGCGCTGAATATAAACAGCAATTGCGACCGCCATGACGACAATTACTAAAACGCTAGTAACAACAACACCTTGCATCATTGCGACAAACATTGTTTGGTCGCGGGTGATATCCTGGGCTACTAAAATTCTGCCGATTACGTCTCCTTTAATACTCAATTCATCGCTACATAATACATAATAACGATTATTAATTTGGATAACTTTAGGTTTAATTCGTACTTTTGTAAAAGCAATTAATTGATTTTTTTCAGAGTTAGATGAATTCATCAATGTATTAGATTTTGCTAATACTTGATTGTCTAAACCTTCGACCCATAATAATGCGTTATTAACCTTGAAATTTTTAATTGCTTCGGAAATTGCTTCTTCTTGCGAACCCATTCTACTCATCATCTCAACATCGCGAGGAATGGTAGTAGCAATTTCTTCAACATTCGTTTTATGGTTTTCAATTAGTATTTGCTGCATTCTCCAACCAGTCCAAGAAGCAAGACTTCCTAAACCGAGAATTGAAAAGGCTGCAACACCAGCCGTTAAACGTAGTCTTAAAGAATTAAAGTCGAGTTTCATATAAAAATTAGTAATTAGTTGTTAGTTGTTAGTTGCGATAGTAATTAAATAATAGAAATTAAATAATTTATATTTTAAAATAGAAAAATTAGTTAATTATCAGCTATCACTAGTAACTTTTAACTGATAACTGATAACTGTTCACTGTTCACTGTTCACTGTTCACTGTCAAGAGCAGGTTTTATTTACAAAGTCGCATTGGAAGACAAAAGGTTTCTGCCAACTCAAGGGAATTTCTAATAAATCTCTGACTCCTGTCATACCTTGTCCGATAAATAATAGTAGAGCGAAAGTATTAACAACTGTGTGGATAATCCGCCATTTATTGGATTTGTCGCGATAAATTTCCGGTACAATTGCTAGAGAGAAAACCATCAGTAAAGATGCAGCTATTCCGTAATAGTAATGCGACCAATACCATTCATTTGTACGTCGAAAAACTCCATCTTGGCAACCTAGTATAACTATTCCCATTCCGGTTAAGGTTGCAAAAATTGCTCTCCAATGCTTCTCTTTAGCTTTGTAGAGAAATACTAAAGAAGCGATTGTAGCAACGAACAATAAAATAATAAACACAAATTGAAAAGGTGATTCAATCCACAATTGCTTTTTTTTCATCTCTTCTGCAATTGGATGTCCCACACCGATTAAAGTTAATCCCACAACCGAACCTGTTAACCAATCTCCCAAACGCTTATGTTCTGCACCAGAAACAGCGGGTATTTTGCTTTTTACTTTAGCTTTTGTTTGCAGACGACGCTGACGTGCAGCCCATGCTAAGTTTACTACGTTACCGATGAGAGGAAATACAAAAATAACTGCGATCGCTGGATGTATGAGTGTCAAAAAATCTGATAGTTCCATTTTTCTGTCTAAGCCTTGTATTATTGAGAATTAATGAGAAGCGATTGTGAAATAGTTTGATAATCTATGCTTTCAGTACTGCATAACCGAAAGTTGCGTTAAATTTACGACACCAAATAGCTACGGATTTGAAGTTAGCTAAATCTACACTTTCAGGGATTTCGTACTTTTGAGAACCGTTTGTACTTTTCAAAGCAGCAATACTTACATAATCTGCTTCTTTAATTCCGGTAATTGGTAATTTGTCATCTCTATGCAAAATTACAAATAAGTCGGGGCCATCATCGGATTTAAAGTTGTCATCAAATTGAATATACTTCTTACCGTTTTCAGTAATAATACTAGCCGTTCCTTTGGTTGGGTGTTCCGCATCAATAAAATCACCTGAAGCTTGAATTGAACTATCAGCAGGACTTTCTGCAACAGTTTCTGCTTGGGGTTGAGTTTCTGGATCTTGCGATTGCGATTCTACATTTCCACAACCTACAGTTAATAAAGCAACAATACCTACAACAGCTGCATACTTAAATTTCATCGCGGTGTCCTCACGTCTATGAGTACACTTTATGGCTTTGTACTAATAGATAAATTAATAGAAGCTGAGAAGTTGTTGAAAATTAGACTAAATTTACGATTTTATTTCTAATCTTGTTTTAATCCAAAGTTATGCAAATCAACCTATATTGAATCTTAGTTGAGAACAGTATTGATTTGCGTATGATTACTCACGCGTGTAAGCTCAGTTTTCTTTAAATTAAATTATATTAAATAATGTAACAGCTATTCATTGTCGTGTTGCATATGTTTCAAGGTCTATCCCCTAAAGAATTAATAATCCAAAATCTAAATCAATTCATCTACTAAATCAAATATAACAATGACTATTACACAATCTAACCAACGAAAATACAGACGCAATCCTCGCAAAAGTAGATTCAAACCTAGAACTGCAACTCTATTTTTACTAAGCACTATTATCTTATCAGCGGTTGTTGTTGGAGCTTGGTTTGCTGGGGAAGATAAAATTAACGCGATATTTGCTGAAATAAACCTTTTACAGCGGAATCCACCAATGTGGTTGGAAGCTCCCATGGTGACGGGAAAATATTTATTAGCCCCGACTGTAGCTTTGTTAATAGCTGTTTGGGGGATAATGAGAGTTTCACCTCAACCCAGAGTTTGGTCAAGAAGATTGGTCGTAGGAATATTATTATTATTAACTGGTAGATATATTTTATGGCGTTCTTTTTCAACTTTAAATTTAGACACTGCTTTGAATGGAGTGTTTAGTTTGGGTTTGTTTGGTTTAGAAATGTTTGTGTTATTGAGTGCTACAATCCAGCTATTTTTGATGCTGAATGTAAAAGAGCGTCGTCACGATGCTGATTGAAAATCTATAGCTGTTATTGAAGGTAATTTTAATCCTAGCGTCGATGTTTTAATTCCGACTTATAACGAACCAGCTTTTATTTTAAGAAGAACAATTATTGGCTGTCAGGCTTTAGAATACCAAAATAAAACCATTTATCTATTGGATGATACTCGCCGTCCAGAGATGAAAGCTTTAGCTGAAGAATTGGGATGCGAGTATATTACTAGAAAAGAGAATAATCATGCTAAAGCCGGTAACTTGAATCATGCACTTACTAAAATTAATGGAGAACTAATAGTTGTTTTTGATGCCGATTTTATTCCTACCTCAAACTTTTTAACTCGTACAGTTGGATTTTTTCAAGACGAACAATTAGCTTTAGTTCAAACACCGCAAAGCTTTTATAATGCAGACCCAATAGCTCATAATTTAGGTTTAGAAAATGTAGTAACTCCAGAAGAAGAAGTATTTTACAGACAAATTCAACCGATAAAAGATAGCGCGGGCAGCGTAGTTTGTGCCGGAACTTCTTTTGTAGTCAGACGTAGCGCTTTAGAAAAAACAGGTGGTTTTGTCACTGAATCTCTCAGCGAAGATTACTTTACAGGAATTAATTTATCAGCCAAAGGTTACAAACTTATATACTTAGATGAAAAACTGAGTGCGGGTTTAGCTGCGGAAAATATCGGCGCACATGCAACACAACGGATACGATGGGCACAAGGTACTTTACAAGCATTTTTTATTAAATCAAATCCTCTAACAATTAAAGGATTGCGACCGTTACAAAGACTAGCTCATTTAGAAGGATTACTTAACTGGTTTGCCAGTATTTCCCGCGTTGGATTTTTATTAATGCCTTTAGCTTACTCATTTTTCGGCATTATTCCCGTACAGGCAACCGTAGAGGAAGCATTATATTTTCTTTTACCTTTTTATCTGACCCAGCTAGCAGTATTTTCCTGGTTAAACTCACATTCTCGTTCTGCAATTTTATCGGAAATATACAGCATAGCTTTAGCTTTTCCCCTAGCATTAACGGTAATTAAAGTAATGTTAAACCCGTTTTCTAAAGGATTTAAAGTGACACCCAAAGGAAACGCTCATAACAAGTTTTATTTCAACTGGAATTTAGCCTTACCTTTAATTTTATTATTCATCGGTAATGCTGTTAGCTTATGGCGCAATTTAGGAATGTGTTTATCATTATTATGGCAACAAACAACCACTCCTGAATTAGTAGAGCATTTTAAAGGTTTAGATTTAGGGTGGATATGGAGTATTTACAACTTGGTATTAATTGGAATTGCTCTATTAATATTATTAGATGCACCAAAAGCCGATGTTTACGAATGGTTTGACTTGAGACGAGTAGTACGTTTAGATATCGGCGAAAAAACAGCTTGGGGAGTAACAACAATGATTTCCGAAGTTGGTGCAGAAATTGCATTGACTCAACAAATTCCAATAGAATTACTTCCAGGTCAATCAGTAAATTTAGAAATAACTGAAGAAAACTTGCAGTTAAATGCAGAGGTTTTACGCACCGGAATCAAAGACGAATTTCTGACAATTCGAGTTAAATTCCCCCTCGTTACAGTACCTCAACATCGCCGTTTAGTACAAATGCTATTCTGTCGTCCCGGACAATGGAAGCGTAAATTTACTCCTGGTGAATTTCAATCATTTATATTGCTCTTCAAAATATTGCTCAAACCAAGAATATTGTTTGATAGGAAAGCTGATGTTAATGCTGTAATGGTTTCTAAGGTTTAAAAATATAAAAGTTTGTAGTTGCGCTTTAGCGCCAAATATGTGTTGTAATAAAGCGCAACTACGAACACATTTTTATTTAATAGACTACAATTGTAATACTGTATGAATTATCAGGAGGTCGAATATGAGTGAATTTGTATTCCGAGAGATTGTAACGCTACATAACCAATACAAAGCACAAATATTCCCGTATTCGGTTTCCTGGTTCCAAAATTATCCAAAATAAAACCGAATTTCCGATTGTTGTGCTTTGTGCGACCAAATAAACAACAATTAAGGAAAATAATGAATTTAGAATATTTAGGTTGGAACGATTTTTTTGCTTCCAACTTTGAACCACTGCGTCAAAAAGGACTGACAGTAGCTAGAGTTGTTATAGAACATCGAAATTCTTACATCCTTCATAGCGAATTTGGCGAACTTTCCGGTGAAGTAACTGGTAAATTTCGTCATCAATCAACTCCAGCAGAATTTCCAGGGGTAGGAGATTGGGTTGTTATTAGTTTGAGAGAATTGGAAAAAAGTGCCACAATCCACAGCGTTCTACCCAGGAAAAGTAAGTTTTCTCGTCAAAGTATAGGTGGAATAACAACAGAACAAATAGTTGCTGCTAATGTTGACACGGTATTTTTAGTATCGGGGTTAGATGGTGATTTTAATCCGAGAAGAATCGAGCGCTATTTAGTATTGGCTTGGGAAAGTGGTGCAAATCCGGTGATTTTGTTGAATAAAGCAGATTTATGTCAAAACATAGAAGACTGTTTAAATCAAGTTGAAAATATTGCTTTGGGTGTACCGATAATAACAATTAGTGCAGCGAATTCTCAAGGATTATCAGCACTTCAAACCTATTTACAACCGGGACAAACTGTTGCTTTGTTGGGTTCATCAGGTGTGGGTAAATCAACTATTACCAATCAACTCAAAGGTGAAGAAATACAAGCAGTCAAAGCTGTACGTCAAGGTGATGACAGAGGTAGACATACAACAACCCATCGTGAATTGATTTTATTACCAAATGGTAGCTTAATTATAGATACCCCAGGAATGCGAGAAATTCAAATTTGGGCAAGTGAAGATAGTTTACAGTCTACTTTTGAAGATATCGAAACCTTGGCTGAAGAATGTCGGTTTCGTGATTGTCAGCACGAACAAGAACCCGGTTGTGCTGTACAGCAAGCATTACAAGATGGGAAGCTGGATTATTCGAGGTTTTTGAGTTACCAAAAATTACAAAAAGAACTTAATTATCTTAGTCAAAAGCAAGACCAGAAAGTCTATATCGACAGTAAAAAGAGATGGAAAAAAATTACTAAGTCGATGAAAAATTATCATAAACGGGATTGATTTTGATTGATACCGTTTCTTTATGTAGTCCGTGCAAACGGACTTTATTTTTATAGCCCCAGTCTTATAGGCTGCGGATAATTAAGCGTAATTTCATACAGATTTTGTCTAGGTTTGTAATCCGATATTTATCGCTACAAACCAAATTGATGAAGACGTAGCAATGCTACGTCTCTAAAAAGTTATCTTTGTTATTTTCGGATTTCTTCATGTATACGAACATAATTGGGAAATGATTTAGCAAACTTAGGAATCAAATCTACGGAACTTGGTACAATAGTTTGCCAACTAACAAAAATTCCAGCGAACAAACTTACAGAATACACGCTTGCTAAAATTACTTTTGTTATCCGCTTGCTGTAAAAACAGTTATATCTTTCAATTAAATTCTTTACCAAAAAATATCTGCTGTTGAATGGTAAATGATGGTAATCAAATTCTTTTAAGTACTTGAATACCGAATATATTATATTTTCTTGATTAATCTTATCTTGATTTTGAGGTGGGTTGTTTCGGAAAGACTTTTGTAGCTTGGAATTTATTTGAGCAGCACGATAGCTGTTTACAAGATTAAAAGCTAAGGGAATTGTCAGTAAAAATAATGCTGGATGAGCAATTCCTAATATGCTAATAATAATTGCTCCAAATGCTTTCAATAATACATCGCTATAGGGAAATCTGGAAAACAGTAAAATATTGACTATTTGTCCGCCATCAAGAGGATAAATAGGAAGCAAATTAAATAAATTTAAGCAAATTAATATCCAACTTGTTTGTTTAATCCAACTTGAATAGCCAGCATCTTTAAATATTATTGCCAATACTAAACCTATAATTAATCCGGGCATTGGTCCAGCTAAAGAGACACAAAACTTTTGAGTAATAGTCGCATCATCTTTACGAGCAGTAGCCACAGCGCCAAGAAAAGGTAAGAAAAGTAAAGAACAATCTTGATAACCGCAAATTTTCATTGCTAATAAATGTCCTCCTTCATGGAGCATCAATACAGCAATAAAAATAATTAAAGTTTGAGTACCAAAATAGTTTGTGGAAGTAATCACGAATAAAACAAAACTACCTAATATTAACCAAGGACGTATTTTCCTATCGATAAGTCCTCTCTGCAATATTTCCATCCGTTGAAATCCCTCTACTTCTAATTCTATAGGAATTTCGATTGATAGTTTAGAATTACTTTTAGCTTCTTCTCGACGTTGTTTTATTACTACAGCACTTTTATTATTCTCGCTAATATTTTTTTGAGTAAGTTTTAGGGCTAACCTTCTATTTAAGCTAAATAACCTTTTCCTTGGAACAGGTAATATATACTTTGATTTAATTAAAGTATTCAGATAATATTGAAAATATATCTGGAGTGCTTCTGTTAAAGCTTCCGGCGATAAAAGTTTAGGAATTTTCTTGCTTCTTAATTTTGCAAATCTGTCTTGATGAAACTGCCATTGTAGAGATGTTTCAGCAGTATAATAATCTTGCATGATAAAGAAAGGAATTTTGCCTATCACAGCATTTCCCTTACCATTTGTTGTTACCAAACAAGTTTTATCTTTAAAAAAAGTATAAAATTCAATATCAAATAAATGTACTGGTTCTATCGGGTGACGTATTCCAACCTTTGCATAGCAATTATAGGCTTCGTTATACAATAAGACTTCCCAAGCAACATCGGGATAAACCTTTAGCATTGGCTTAACCCGCAAATAACAGCATGATTTAAAACCAAACTCCTGAAGCTCTTGAGTTGGAATCACAAACAACCTTTGTAGATAAGCAGGAATATTTTCAACTTTTTGTATTTGGTAGTTCGGGTATTGCAGCGTTACCTTACAAAGCTGTAAAAAGGTAATGATATACGAGACAGCAACTAACAACGCATAAATTACAACAGGGTAAAGCAAATATTGCATACTATGTAAAAAATAGAACCATACTTATAATTCCCAACAACTAGCCTGGATTATCAGCTAAACCCAGATAGTTTGTTTTACCTAAATCTCTCTATCGACCCAGGAATAAAACAAAAAGACATAATTAACTTAAAATGTTTTCTCGGTAAAGAAACGGCTACAATCACCATTAAGCAAAACATGTCTAAGCATACACTGGGATTAGAAAATCCCATATATCAATATTTACTATCAGTATCTATACGGGAACCGGAAGTTTTAACAAAATTGCGTCAAGAAACCGCAAATCATCCCAGGAATATCATGCAAATCTCACCAGAGCAAGGACAATTTATGGCTTTACTGGTGCAATTGATGGGAGCTAAGAAAGCTTTAGAAATTGGTGTGTTTACAGGTTATAGTTCCTTGGTGGTTGCCTTGGCATTACCCACCGACGGTAAGATGGTAGCCTGTGACATTAGTGAAGAATATACATCCATAGCCAGTCGTTATTGGGAACAAGCAGGAGTTAGAGATAAAATTGATTTACGTATAGCTCCAGCAATAGAAACTCTCGATAAATTAATTGCAGAAGGTGAAGCGGATAGTTTTGATTTTGCCTTCATAGATGCAAATAAAAGCAGCTACGATGATTATTACGAAAAAGCATTAAAATTAATTCGTCCCGGTGGATTAATCGTAATTGATAACGTATTGTGGTCAGGAAGAGTAGCAGATTCACAGATTCAAGATAACAGAACCAAAAAAATCCGCGCTCTAAACGAAAAAATTCATCAAGACCAAAGAGTCACCATCAGTATGGTACCGATTACGGATGGTTTGACACTAGCAAGGAGGAAAGACGAAAGTTAGGAGTAGCAAGTAGCAAGTAGCAAGTTATAAATTATTAATTTCCCTCACTCTCTCCCTCACTCCCTCTCTCACTCAAATTTCTACCCCCTCTTACCACTCTTCCCCCTCTCCCCCTCTCTCTACTTGTCCCCCAATCACCCCTTCTGTCTTTTCTTCTCCA
>ERZ1740070.741-NODE-741-length-21509-cov-10.409388_pt1 | contig 21509 bp, 5 predicted proteins | sample MGYA00581734_ERZ1740070 | MGnify/ENA primary metagenome ERZ1740070 (study PRJEB43018, sample SAMN04849744) | marine metagenome | isolation source: floating plastic debris | place: Pacific Ocean | collected 2008-09-01 | study: EMG produced TPA metagenomics assembly...
AGGATACCTAAGATACTCGCAATCAGACCAAAACTGCGGAGGCCGGAGGTGGCCACAACATCCCCCGATTTTACCCCTTGACTCAACAAATACGCTGCGATGGTCTCGGCCCGCTGTACTAGCTCACCATAGGTCCAATGATGATTTCCTTGACTAATGGCACATTGTTCTGGAGACCGTTCTCTCCAGTTAAATACTATTGAAGGAACTGACTCGTAGTGGCTGGCTGAGAGTAATGCGGTTGGATCTGGCAACGCCGATATGGCGGTTGGACTCACCAATGAATATGCATCAATGGAACGATAGGGATTAATCACAATCTGCTCCAACAGTTGCTGGAACTGATGCAAAAATTCCTCCATGCGCGCTGCTGTAAACAATGCCTGCTGATACACTAAGCCCAGATGAAGCTGGTCATCCTGCTCACTGACGTATAGCGTCAGGGTGAATTTAGCATCACTGTGTCCCACTGCCATCGGACTCAAACTCACCCCGGCCATGTCTTGAGTGGTTTTAGGAAGATTGGCGAAGTTGAGCATTACCTCAAAAATGGGATGTCGGGCCAGGGAGCGTTCTGGATTGAGCTCGGCCACCAATTTCTCAAAGGGCGCATCTTGATGGGCATAGGCATTTAACGTGGTTTCTCGCACCTGTGCCAGCAACTGTTCAAAGGTAGGACTGTTACTCAGATCTGTACGTAATGCCAAAGAATTTAGAAATAATCCAATCAGTTTTTCAGTTTCAAGGCGAGGGCGACCTGCAATCGGGGTGCCAACAATAATATCGTCTTGGCCACTGTGACGATGTAACAGCACATTGAGCGCTGTCAACAGAGTCATAAACAGCGTTGAATTTGTTTTCTGACTGAGAACTTTTAACTGAGTAGTTAGCTGATTTGAAAGGGTTAATGCATGGTAAGCACCACGATGATCTTGCTGGGTCGGACGGGCATAATCAGTGGGTAGCTGTAACAACGGCAAAGGGCTGCTGAGTTGTTGTTTCCAGTAGTCAAGATGGGTTTGGAAATCTGCTGTCATCGATTGCTGATGTTGCCAGTTAGCAAAATCAGCGTATTGAATCTTCAAGTCTGGTAAAGGGGACAATTGCCCCTGACAAAAAGCTGAGTAAAGGGATGATAGTTCGTTAAAAAATAAGCTAAAGGACCAACCGTCAAAAACAATATGGTGAATATCGACAATTAATACATGGTCAGTGGGGGTCAACCTCAAGAGCTGTGTCCGAATGAGGGGACCTTGCTGTAGATCAAACGGTTGGTGGGTTGCTTCAGTTGCTAACCGTTCAGCTGCAGCTTGACGATCACTTTCTGGTAAAGCTTGTAAGTCGGTAACCGGCAGCTTTAGGGTTTTAGGAGGTGCAATTATTTGAGATGGCTGGCCATCTACCTCATGAAATGTGGTGCGTAACACTTCGTGGCGAGCAATAATCTCGCTTAGGCTATGCTCCAGGGCCTCGATATTCAGCTCACCGCTAAGACGAGAAACCCGTGACATAGTGTAAGCAATGGTCTCAGGCTCTAACTGATTTAATAGCCAAAGACGCTTTTGAGCGGGTGACAGGGGCAAATGCCCTAGGCGCTGAACGGGCTCAATAGAGTTCTTTGGGCCTAAATCATCCGACGGCTCCAAGCAACGGGCGACAATGTTTGCGCCGAGTTCCGCAATGGTTGGTAGTTCAAATAAGCTACGTAAGGGTAACTGAATTGAAAATGCATCTTGGATGCGAGAAATCACTTGAGTAGCCAGTAGCGAATGACCACCTAATTCAAAGAAATTATCGTGAATGCCGACTTGCTCCAGACTGAGGAGATTTGTCCAAATATGACTCAGGGTGGCTTCAGTGGGATTACGGGGAGCTACAAACTGATTGTCAAGGACACGTTGGGTCGGATCGGGCTCTGGCAGTGCTTGGCGATCTACTTTGCCACTGGGGGTCAACGGGAGCTGTTCTAAACAGATAAACCCAGTGGGAATCATGTACGCAGGTAATGATTGCTTCAGAAAAGAGCGTAGGGTGCCGACGGTGGGAGCGGTATCGTTACCGACGAAATAGGCAATCAACTGCTGACTACCCGACTTATCTGGACGAGCGATCGCAACGGCTTCTTGGACCTGAGGATGCTGCATTAAGGCGGTTTCAATGGCTCCGAGCTCCACCCGAAAACCACGAATTTTGACCTGCTGGTCGATGCGGCCCAAAAATTCCAGGGTGCCATCGGGGAGATATCGCACTAAATCCCCGGTTTTATAGAGTCGGGCCTGGGCATCATCGCTAAATGGATGGGCAATAAAGCGCTCAGCAGTCAGTTCTGGACGGTTGAGATAGCCTCTGGCAACACCGATACCCCCAATGTGAAGCTCCCCTGGCACGCCAATGGGAACCGGCTGGCAATACTTGTCGAGTACATAGGTTTGGACGTTTGCGATCGCACTCCCAATCGGTACCTCCTGGGCAACCCTATAATCCGCCGTAATGGTGTATGCCGTAGCGACAACCGTGCCTTCCGTCGGACCATAGGTATTGAGCAAACGTGGAGAGTTCCCCACCACCGTCTGCCAAGTCTTGACCGCCTCCGGGGAAACCCGCTCGCCCCCAATAATCACTAACCGTAGGGAGTCAGGTAGCTTACCAGCCGCCAGCTCAACCACAATTTGTTGCCAGTAGGCCGTGGGTAAATCAAGTACCGTCAGTTGCCACTCGTGACAGGTTTGCAGAAACTTGGCCACTGAGCTGAGCATGTCATCGGACCGCAGCACCAAAGTTCCCCCTGTCGTCAAACAGGGATAAATTTCTTCAGCTGCCGCATCGAAACTGATGGAGGCAAACTGCAGTAAGCGATCGGTGGCATTGATTTCATACTCACTCACCGCTGCTTGGGTAAAGTTCACCACAGCATCATGCTGCACCATGACCCCTTTAGGGGTGCCTGTTGATCCAGAGGTATAGATCACATAAGCGAGATTTTCAGGTGTGGAATGACAGTCCGGAGACTGAGTATCAGCCTGGGTAATTGTCGGCCAGTCACGATCAAAACAGAGGGTGGGCACCGTTGTCTCGGGTAGGACACTGAGCCAACCTGCTTGAGTCAATAAAACAGAAATCTGGGAATCTGCCAGCATGAAAGCCAGGCGCTCCTGCGGATAGTGCGGATCTAAAGGCACATAGGCTCCACCGGCCTTAAGCACGGCCAATAAACCAATGATCATTTCCACCGATCGCTCTACACAGAGACCCACCAACACATCCGGACCGACCCCCAAGCTTTGTAAATGGTGGGCCAATTGGTTCGCCCGCAGGTTCAGTTCCTGGTAAGTTAGCGATTTTTGTAGCCCAGCAAAATCTTGATAAACAACGGCCATTTGTTCAGGAGACTGGGCTACCTGCTGCTCAAACAGCTGATGTAATAATTGACGTGGCTGGGCGTTGACACGTTGATAACCTGACCAGTCCTTTAAAAGCTGCTCTTGTTCATCAGAGGTCATGATGGGTAGCTCTAGAACCGTCTGCTCAGGCGTTTCCACAATGGCTGCCAGCAACACCTGAAAATGGTCCACTATGCGTAGAATAGTGGCTTCATCAAAGAGATCCGTGTTGTACAGCAATGATCCCTGCAACTCTCCATCAACCTCAAACACATCCCAGGTCAGATCAAATTTAGTCACCTGGGTTTCCATCTGAATTCTAGAGGCTGATAAACCTTTCCAGTCAAGCGTTTCACTAGGTATATTTTGCAACGCAAAAAACACCTGAAACCAAAGAGAATAGCTCTGATGTCGCTCTGGTTTTAAGGCGGATACCAGATGTTCAAAGGGAATATCTTTATGGGCATAGGCTCCGAGGGCAGTTTTTTTAACCCGCTGTAGCAGCTCTGCAAACCTAGGGTTGCCTTGGAGTCGCGATCGCATCACCAACGTATTCGCAAAGAACCCAATAATTGACTCAATATCCTGACGATTGCGATTAAAAATAGGCGAGCCGATCATAATGTCTTCTTGCCCGCTATAGCGGAACAACAAGACCGAGAGCGCAGCCAACAATGTCATATATAGCGTCGCCCCACATTGTTGGCTCAACGCTGTCAGCCCAGACGTGATAGTTTGATTGATTTGAAAGTCTTGCCTAGCGCCTCTATGGCCTTGCACGGCTGGACGCGGTCTATCGGTGGGTAAGTCTAGCAAAGAAGGGGCCCCACTCAGCTCCCCTTGCCAATAGTTTAACTGGGTCTCCAATCTGTCTCCCGTCAACCATTGCTGTTGCCAGCTAGCAAAATCAATATACTGAATTGGCAACGGTGATAAGGGTGATGGTTTGCCCTCACTAAAGGCGTTATAAAGGGCATTCAAATCACGGGTAAGAATACCCATGGACCAACCATCAGAAACAATATGATGCAAGACTAGAAGTAAAATATGCTTATCGTCGGCCAGCTTAAGCAACGTTCCCCGTAGCAATGGGTCACAGGCTAAATCAAATGGCCGATTAGCCTGTTCGTTCAAATAATGCTGAATCTTTATCTCTTTTTTATCCCTCGGCCATGTCTTGGCATCAACAATAGATAATTCTAGTGGCGATGCCGCCCTCACTATCTGCACAGGTTTGCCATCAACCTTACGAAAGACTGTACGTAGAGCTTCATGGCGCTCAGTAATCGCGTCAAGGGTTTGTTGAAGCGCATCGATATTTAGATCGCCCACTAATCTCAGTGCCACGGCCATGTTATAGGTAGCCGTATTCGGTTGCAACTGATCTAAAAACCATACTCGCTGTTGAGAAGAAGACAACGGTGCAGACTCTCGGTCAGAGAGACGGGAAATTATGTCCGTGGCAGCCTCCTGTTTTGTCTTCTGAGCCGCTTGCTGCAATAATCTTTTTTCAAGTATGGCACGCTTTTGAGGTGAAAGACGAGCCAGCCGAGCGGCTAGTGCATCCATCGAATTAGATTGAGAGGACTGCTCACGATTCATAATTGTTCTTAAAATATTTTTTGTATAGCTCTAAAGAAGCCTAAAATACCACTCAGGTAGGTTGGCTATAGGTTTCATTGACCGCATATTGATCAACCATGTCATCCGAAAGCTCATCTAACTCATCCAACAAATCAGTGATGTAGACGATGTCTGAATCATCATTTTTATGGTGTTCATTACCCCCAATCGCCAGGGTCAATTTGACTGTAAACTCAGCAATAGTAGGGGCTTCAAAAATGACCGTCAGAGCCATCTCAATTTGATACTCGTGACGAATTCGTGTGAGCAGCTGAGTCGCAAGCAGTGAGTGTCCCCCCAGCTCGAAAAAATTATCATAAATGCCTACTTGTTCTATCTTAAGAAGATCACACCAAATTTGAGCGAGTTGCTTTTCAACTGAGGTGCGGGGTGCAACAAACTCATGGTCTAGAGTGCGCTGACTCGGATCAGGCTCTGGCAGCACTTTGCGATCTATCTTGCCACTGGGGGTGAGGGGAAAGCTGTCCAACCAGACAAACATAGAGGGAATCATGTACGCAGGCAATGATTCCTTGAGGTACGACGGTAGAGTACTGGCCGTTGGAGCTTCATTGTTGGCGATGAGATAAGCGATTAGTTGTTGACTGCCGGATACATCTGGACGAGCCACAACAACCGCGCCTTGAACCATGGGATGGTGGGCCAAGGCGGTTTCAATTTCACCCAGCTCCACCCGGAAACCGCGAATTTTGACCTGCTGGTCGATGCGACCCAAAAATTCTAGGTTGCCATCGGGGAGATATCGCACTAGATCCCCAGTTTTATACAGTCGGGCCTGGGTATCTTCACTAAAAGGATGGGCAATAAAGCGCTCAGCGGTCAGTGCGGGACGGTTGAGATAGCCTCGGGCCAAACCCATGCCACCAATGTGGAGCTCGCCTGGCACACCCACGGGAACAGGCTGGCCGTGCTGGTCTAATACATAGGTTTGGACGTTTGCGATCGCACCTCCAATCGGCACCTCCTGGGCAAACCGATCATCCGCCGTAATCGTGTAGGCCGTGGCCACCACCGTGCCTTCGGTCGGACCATAGGTATTGATCAAGCGCGGGGAGTTACCTACTAGCATCTGCCAGGTTTTGACTGCCTCAGGAGAGACCCGCTCCCCCCCAATGATCACTAACCGTAGGGAGTCAGGTAGCGTGCCAGCCGCTAGTTCAACCACAATTTGTTGCCAGTAGGCCGTAGGTAAATCAAGTACTGTCAACTGCCACTCGTGACAAGTTTGTAAAAAATTGGTCACTGAGCTGAGCATGTCATCGGAACGAAGCACTAAGGTTGCCCCTGTAGTCAGACAGGGATAGATTTCTTCGGCTGCCGCATCGAAACTGATGGAAGCAAACTGGAGTACCCGGTCAGTGCTGCTAACCTCGTAGGTCTCGACGGCGGCATGGGTGAAATTCACCAAAGAGTTGTGCTGTATCATCACCCCCTTGGGTGTGCCTGTAGAGCCAGAGGTATAAATGACATAGGCCAAATTCTCTGGAGTTGTTGTGCTGATTAGATTTTGATGGGAATGCTGTGCGATCTCAGACCAATCACGCTTTAAACAAACTGTCTGAGGGACTGAATCAGTTAGTGAACTGAGACACGGCTCTTCAGTAACTAGTACGGTAATTTGAGCATCTGACATCATAAATGCCAAACGATCTGCAGGATAGTGAGGATCAAGGGGAACATAGGCACCACCAGCTTTGAGCACAGCTAGCAAAGCCACGATCATCTCTAAAGAACGCTCTAGACAAATGCCGACAACTTCATCAGGCTGCAATCCTAGCGTTTGCAGATAATGGGCCAGTTGATTAGCACGGCTATTGAGTTCTCCATAGGTGAGCTGTTTATCGTGAAAGACAACAGCAATCGCACTTGGTGTACGTTCCACCTGTTGCTCAAACAGCTGATGAATACACTGATCTTGGGAATAATCCTTCTGGATGTTGTTCCACCCCACTAAGAGCTGATGACGTTCTGTCGGTGTTAACAGGGATATTTCTTTAAGTGGCTGATCCCCATTAGTCACAACTTCCTCTAACAACACCCTATAGTGGTCAGCCATGCGCTGAATGGTATTTTCATCAAAAAGATCGGTATTGTACTCAAATCCAGCGATCAGCGCCCTATTGTCCGAGTTAGTTTGAGCATCTGCACGATTAATAATCGTCAAGCTCAGATCCAATTTTGACGTTCGCATTGGGATCGGTTGGGATTCAACCGTCAGGTTTGCCAGCTTCAGAGTGCGTTCCTCAGGCCGTTCATGCAATGTGAACATCACCTGAAAGAGTGGATTACGACTCAAATCCTGTCTCTCCTGTTCTGGGAGCAGCTCCTTGATCAGCTGTGCAAAGGGAAATTCTTGGTGCGCATAAGCCTTAATGGCCACTTCACGTACCTGAATCAGCAAATCTTGAAACGTCGCTGCGCCGTCTAATGTTCCCCGAAGCAGCAGATTGTTAGCAAACGACCCCAGCAATCTCTCCGTTTCACTTTGTAGGCGATTAGAAACGGCGGTAGCCACTAGGATATCTTCTTGCTGAGTATAGCGATAGAGTAAGGCTTGAAAGGCCGCCATCAATGTCATGAAAAGGGTCACACCTTCTCGCTGGCTCAAGCCTCGCAGGGCATCAGAAAGGGTTGGGCTCAGGGTAAACCGATAGCTAGCACCACGGTGATTTTGAATCGCTGGGCGGGGGCGATCGGTCGCTAGTGTCAAAGACTCCACATCAGCCAATTGTTCTTTCCAGAACTGTAATTGCTCCGTGAGGGTAGCACTCCTGATTCGCTGACGTTGCCAGTGGGCAAAATCACCATATTGAATGGGGAGCTGTGGCAGTGGCGTTAGGTCGTTATTGGGTTGCTCGGTAATCAAGCGAGTGTACAGTGATGTCAGTTCTTCATAGAACAACCCCATACTCCAACCATCTGCCACAAAATGGTGAAGATTCAGCAGGAATATATGCTCCTGGTGCTCACTGTTGTTCTCTGTTAAAAGCAATGTCGCCCGAATCAGAGGTCCAGTTGCCAGATCAAAGGGTTGATGAGCGGTGTCATCCTTGTATTTAGCCACTGCCTGGTGGCGTTCCCCGTCGGACAAGTGAGATAAATCAATAATGGGTAATGACAGTCGTAATTCCGGGATAATCCGCTGAGTGGGTTTGCCATCCATGGCCGTACAGGTGCTGCGTAACACCTCGTGACGGCGGATAACTTCGTTCAAGCTTTTTTCTAGGGCCGTTACGTTTAACGCTCCAACGATACGAAATGCCATCGGAATGTTATACACAGGGCTATCGGGTGCTATCTGGTCAAGCAACCAAAATTGCTCCTGGGCAAAGGAAAGTGGCACGTCCTCCATATCCTGTGGACGACGTGAAATTGCCGATGTGACTGCGGATGAATTCTGTGACTCCGCACGCTTTCTTTTGTTTAACAACAGCTCAAAGAGTGCCTGTTTCTCTGGGGAAAGCGCATCCTTGGCTTTTGAAACTTTATCGCTGCGCTGATTCACTAATTTTCCTCCAACAATCTAGCCACATCTTCATCAGATAGCTGATCAATTCTTTGCAACAAGCGAGCTGCTTCCTGGTCGGCTACCTGATCAAAGCTTCCATCCCTCACTTCATTTTGCGCAACAACTCCCTCAACAGTCGTTGTATCTACGGCACCACCTAGTAATGAATGCAATAAAACATGATTGTCGTCTAACTTAAAGAGTTGACGAATCGACGACGAATTTATCTCACCAACTTGACAAAGACCCAGGTTACAAATGGGGGCTGACATTTCCAACAGCTGAGTTATCAAACCAGCTTCGATAGTGGCATAGTGCAGACTGGCCTCACGATAGATGGGGGTCATAGCAGCCAGCTGTCCAACCAAAAAGAGACTAAATGCAGCTTCATGAAAGATAGGCCGATTGATCAAGCGATCATAGGTGGATGGATCTAGCTCTGCATTAAGCCTTAATGGATAAAGTCGATGTTCAATCGGGTGATAGTAATAGGTACCATGGGTCAACCCCGATATGCGACCAGGTTGCACGTAGAGATACGTCTGTACAGGATATAAGCCGCCTGCCGAACCGTAGCGATATTTATGTTTTTCATTGAGCTGGCATGACCGCAAACATTGCAGCAGCTCACTTAGCTGAGTTTGATCAACGGGTTTTAGGGAAAATTGTCGATGGCTACGGCGTTGCCAGTACAGCCCCTCATCCAAATTGACCGCTGGCAGTGCGATCGCAACAGCATCCTCTAAATCTGATCGTAACCCTGGTTGTTGCTGCTTAAATGCATCACGGTCTGCCGGATCTAAGGCAGGTACATCCAGTAGACGGGATAGCACCGGGTGTACCCCCTTGAGATTAGCAATGCCTATCTGGGATGAAACTGACTCTCCCACCTGTTTGGCATAGAGCCGGCTCAAACCTGCAACGGTGGGCGTACGATAAAGCTCATCAATGGCAGGACGATAACTAAGTTCTTTTTCGATCCGATTAACAATGCGAATCATATCTATAGAGGTTGCCCCCAACGTAAGAAAGTCAGTATCTGCATCCAGACTGTCCACACCGAGCACCTGCTTCACTAAATCAGTGATCTGCAACTCAAAACGGGTTGCTGTTTGCTCTTTAGCTGGGGAAATGGAAACAACAGAAGGGGCTAGTAAGGCCTTGCGATTAACTTTTCCGTTTGATGTTAGGGGTAGACGTTCTAGGGGAACAAAAATGCTAGGCACCATGTATTTGGGCAGCCTGTCAGCTAAAAAGTGACGCAGCTCCTGGTCTGCTGAAGCCAAGTCTTGACCATAAACGACATAGGCCACAAGCCGTTTCTCACGCTGGGCTTCACCCTGTACAGCCGCGACACAAGCACGGACAGCCGGATGCTGGATCAGAATTGCCTCGACTTCCCCTAATTCAACCCGAAACCCCTGAATCTTGACCTGAAAATCCTCTCGTCCTAGGAACTCGATATTGCCATCGGGGAGATATCGCCCCAAATCACCCGTACGGTAAAGTCTCTCTCCCGTGCGAGGATGGTGGAAAAAGCTCGCATTGCTCTTTTCTTCATCCTGCCAATATCCCTTCGCTAAGCCAATACCACCAATGTACAGCTGACCCGGTACCCAGACAGGGCAAGGCTCAAGGGCATCATTGAGAACAGAGAACGTCTGATTGACCATGGCCTTGCCATAGGGAATACTAGGCCAGGCCAGGTCCACTGTTTCAATGGGGTACAAAATTGACCAGATCGAGGCCTCAGTCGCCCCTCCCATACTGATAATTTGAATACTCGGCTGCAACGCTCGTATTTTGTCGGGTAAGGTCAAAGGAATCCAATCACCACTCATCATGACAAGACGCAGGCTCGCTGGCATCAGCTCGACCTGATCGTCTATGTATTCAACCAACAGCGACATCAAGGCGGGAACAGAGTTCCAAATCGACACATTCTCTCGATTCAACAGAGTAACCCACTGGGCTGGATCGCGGGTGGCATTCGCAGGCGGCATCACAATCGTGCCACCTACGGCGAGGGTGCCAAAGATGTCGTAGACCGAGAGATCGAAGCTCAAAGATGATAGGGCAAAGACACGATCCTGGGGACCAACGTCAAAGCGCTGATTGACATCCAGAACCGTATTGACGGCCCCTCGATGGTCGATCATCACACCCTTAGGCATGCCCGTTGAGCCCGAGGTGTAGATCATGTAGGCCAAATCGCCTTCTGTTTGTACGGAGTCTAATGGGCTAACATTCGCATTGGCTGGCAGCTCGGTCTCAACCGCTAAACATTGAATCGATTGAGGCCAGGTAAAGCGATCTTCGACCCAAGGCTGAGTCAGCACAATCGATACTTCCCCGCGGTCTAACAGTTGCTCCATACGCTCCTGGGGAAAGTCGGCGGCAATGGGCAAATAGGCGGCCCCTGCATGCAAAATACCGAGGGCAGCTACCACCTGCTCCCAGCCCTTATCCATCACAATGGCAACAAGGGTATTAGGGGTTGCCCCCATAGCCCGCAGCTCATGGCCAATGTAGTTGGCATAGCGATAGAGTGATTCATAGGTCAGGGTTTGTTCTGCCGCAACCAGGGCCTGGTGATGGGGTTGACGCTCCACCTGTTCTGCAAAGAGCGTATGTAGCATACCAGCTGGCTTTGGCTGAGCAGGATGCTCAATATCTTTAGACCATGTCAGGCTAAAGGTTGAAACCAGTTGATGGGCCAGTTGTGGCCATTCTATTTGCCAAGATTCTTCTTTGTCTGCCAACTGGTGCAGCAAATGGCAAAATGCCGCAAACATCTGATCTAGAAGACCTGCAGGAAATAGCTCCTCAATCACATTCCAGATCAGGGTTAACTCTCCATGGGCCTCACTCACAATACAGTCCAACCAAGTTTGTGGGGTTTGTATGCTAGAGTCAACCACTTCACCTAGCCAATCATAGAAATTACCGTCAGATTCTCGCTGTAATAGTAGGCTGGTGAAGACTACTGGCATAGAGATATTCTGACCGCTCTGCTTTGAGAGTTTACGTAAAACGGAAACGCCGCTGACGTAACGATGGTCTAAATCTTCAAGCAACTGTTGTTGAAGCTGCTGGGCACGTTGGTAAAAATTAGTCTGGTCCGTCTGTTTCACCTCCAGTAAGGTCAGTGAGGTGAAATCTCCAATCACATCATTAACTTGTGCATGGAACGGTAACCGATTGAATAGGGTTAGGTTAATGGCAAAGTGAGAACTTTTACTCCATAAAGCAATCACCTCAGCATAGGCAGCTGCCAATAAACTCGATGGTGTCAGACCATTTTGAGTTGCTAGGCGCTTTAATTGTGTCCAGGCTTTCTGGTCCAATGTATACTTTCGCTGATTAAACCGAGGCTGCTTGATAGCACTTGGATTGACTGCTAGAGGCAGTTCTGGTGCATTGGGAAAACTGGGCAGACGCTGCTGCCAATAATTCCATGCTTTGTGATGTAGCTCGGTATCACGGAGAGTGTTCTCCGTTAAAACATAGTCACGGAACGACAGTTCAAGAGCCTCTAGCTGAATTGTAGGTTGTTCATAAAGCGTTTGCCATTCGTCGAAAAAGAGATGTAGACTCCAACCATCAAATACAAGAATGTCTAAACTAAGATGCAGACGCCAGCAATGTTCATCTAAGTGGGTAGCACGAATATCAAACAGTGGCCATTGATCCGTTGGGATGACTTGATGTGAGAGTTCATTGCGGACAGAATTGATTGTTTCATCTACAACGGTTACGCGCTGACCGCGCACATCGTTGATCGGGATCTGGTATTCAGCGACTTGGGGCAATATCTGTTGTTGCCCATCAGCAGAAATAATCATGCGCAACATCTCATGACGCTTGATTAATTGATTTAGCGTCTGATTTAAGCGATCCAGATCTAAATCAACGCATTCGATTTCATAATACGCATGGGTGGCAACATTGCCCAACTCGAACTGCCCGGTGCGGCCAATCCAATAGGCTTGCTGGACGTCAGTCAAAGGAAACGGTTGATGTCGCTCGGATGGTGCAACAATTAAGGATGGCAGCGATTGCTGTGTTGATCCATCTGCTTGCAACTTGACGATTTCAGCTGCCAGACTTGCAATGGTAGGTGCTCCAAACAGATAGCTCAAGGGCAAGTCTACCTGAAATACCTGCTGCACCTGGGTCGCAATTCGGGTTGCTAGGATGGAATGCCCACCCAAATCAAAGAAATTATCGTGGATACCGATGGGGTTTCTCTGCATTACATCAACCCAGATATCCACAAGGGTTGCTTCAATTTCCGAACGTGGCGCCGTATAGGCGGTTGCAACAGCTAGATCAGCCAGATCGGGTGCAGGTAGATTTAAGCGATCTATCTTGCCATTGGGTGTTAATGGTAGAGCCTCTAGGATCACAAATATGGAAGGAACCATATAGGCGGGGAGAACGGACTTAAGGTAACGTTGTAGCTCCCCACGAGAGACCGTGTGCTGTTCTGCAGCCGTAACATAGGCAACGAGTTGTTTGTCTCCGACCGAGGTCTCCCGCACAACAACGACTGCTTGCTTTATATCACTGTGTTTCAGCAAAATTGCTTCGATTTCGCCCAATTCAATCCGAAAGCCACGAATCTTGACCTGATGATCGATTCGTCCCAGATATTCAATTTGACCGTCCGGTAAGTAACGGACTAAGTCGCCTGTTTTATAGAGTCGAGCCTGGGGATGGTCACTAAAGGGATGGGGGATAAATCGCTCCGCCGTCAAGTCAGGACGATTGAGATAGCCACGGGCCAAACCATCCCCACCGATCAATAGTTCTCCGGGCACTCCAATGGGCACTGGCTGTAGGTGAGGATCTAGAATATAGGTCTGAGTATTGGCAATGGGATAACCAATAGGGGGTTGGGTGGAAGTATCGGTAACCTGGGCAATTGTGGCACAAACCGTTGCTTCAGTTGGACCATAGGCATTAAAAAAATGACGGTTAGGACTCCACTGAGCTACGAGTGTTGGCGAGCAAGCTTCCCCCCCTGTGGCAATACTTTCTAAATGAGGTAAGGGATGAGATGGCAATACTGACAGTAGAGCCGGTGGCATCGTCATAACGTTAATTTTGTTATGATGCAGCCAGTCAGCTAGTTGTTCTCCCGCGATCAGCTGTTCTTTGCGAACCAAATAAAGGGTGGCTCCTGAAATTAATGTGGGGAAGATAGACCATACTGAGCCATCAAAGCTCAGTGAGAAGCTCTGTAAGCATCGCTTATTTTCAGTGAGTTGAAATATTTTTTGCTTGGCTTGGGCCAGGTTGCATAATCCCTGATGCTGGATCAATACACCCTTGGGACGCCCCGTGGACCCAGAGGTGTAAATGGCATAGGCCAAATTAGCTGGTGTTACAGTCGCAGATACATTTTGTTCTGAATAGGTTGAAGGGTGGAGCTGATAGGCATCTAGGTGAATGACTAGTGCATCATGGGGTGGCAAGGTTGTTTGGAGTGCTTGCTGTGTTAGCACAACAGGCACAGATGTATCTGACAAGATATAGGCCAGTCTTTCGGATGGATAGTCTGGATCTAGGGGCACATAAGCCCCTCCTGCTTTGAGAATAGCAAGGATGCCAACCATCATCTCGATCGAGGGTTTGACACAGATACCGACCAAAACATCAGGACCCACACCAACCGTTTGTAAGTAATGGGCTAGCTGGTTTGCTTTAGCATTTAACTCTCGGTAAGTTAGTTGCTGTGTTTCAAAGACAGTTGCGATCGCATCTGGAGTACGCTCTACCTGTTCCTCAAACAAATGGTGAATACATTTATCCTTAGAATAAGGTGTCTGAGTGTTATTCCACTCCACCAATAGCTGATGCTGTTCCACCTCAGTTAACAAAGGTAATTTAGATATGACCTGTCCTGGAGTCTCGACTACGCCCTGGAGTAATCTTTCAAAATGCCCCGCCATGCGGCGAATCGTCGATGGATCGAATAAATCAGTATAATAGTGAAAATAACAAGATAGTCCTTGGGATCCTTCAACAACTTCCAACGCCAACTCAAGGGCCGCTTCACCACCACCAAATAAGGATTTCTCAATCGTTAAGTCCTGGTTATTATTCGATGTATTTGATAGAGTTTTGAGCTGAAAGAACGTCTGGAATATAGCATTTTGATGACATGCTGGTTGAATGGCGTCAACCAGTTGCTCAAAGGGAAGTGACTGATGGTCAAATGCCCCTAGAGTGGTCTCCCGTACATGGCTCAATAGGTCTTGAAAAATGGGATTCTCAACCAAAGATGTACGCAAGGCAAGGAGATTACTCGAACCACCCGTAGAAGAAGTAGAGTTGCTTTGCTCTGCCCCAACCGTGCCCACAATTATATCCGTCTGCCCCGTGTAGCGATGGAGCAGCACTTTAAATGCGGTTAGTAGCGTCATAAACAGGGTGGCGCTATGTTGCTGAGACAAGGTCCTCAAGTTATCTATCAGAGGATGCGGTATCAGCAAGATATGGGTGGCCATGTGGCCAGAAAGCTTAGGCGAACGCGGTCTATCCGTGGGTAATTTTAAAACCGGCAGCGCACCACTGAGTTGAGCTGTCCAGTAAGCTAGTTGCCGCACCTCAGACTCACTTAATTGCGGCTGGGCATGCTCAGCTGAGGGGAGATTTACATATTGCTGATCAGTATTGTTATTCATAATTGATCTCGTTTTCTAAATCTTTTAATCTATAGCTGATCCTTTTTTCTAAGTCTTTTAATCCACTGAACGGCCATTGCTGTTACGATTCTCCAGATTGCGATGTAGATGAACCGTACATTCTGCAACACCAATGCGATCTTTCTCCAAGAAGCCATTGCGTTCTCGTAGTAGCTGCATTTCTGCTTCTAGAGCGGCCTGGGCGGCAAATAAACAAGGAGTGCTATAGTTCACTAAGGAAACACCAGCACTTTTTAGATCATCCAAACTACAAGTAGGAGATTTACCTCCAGCAATCTGGTTGAACACCAAGGGTTTATTCACAGCCGTCTTCAGAGATTTGATTACGCTTAAATCAGTGATGCCATCTGCCAAAATAGCATCTGCTCCAGCAGCAGCATAGGCTGTCGCTCGATCAAGAATATCAGCTGGCTCCGAGGCATCTGTCCTTGCCACTACAAACAGATCATTGCGAGTCGCCAATACCTGATTGAGCTTTTCTAAAAAGGCCTCTTTTTCCAACAGCAGCTTGCCATCCACATGACCACAGCGCCGAGGTCGCTTTTGATCTTCTAAAATTACACCAGAGGCACCAATAGACTCCAGTAGCGATACCACATGACAAGCTACTTCCGTATCCACATAGCCATCATCAATATCTACCAAAATAAAATGGTGGGGCAACAGCGTTCTTACTCGTTGCACAAAAGCAGCAATATCAGACCAGGCAATAAAACCAATATCTGGCAACCCATAATAACTAGCGGCAAAGCCAAAACCACTAATAAAGATGCCGTCATAATACTTAGCTGCGATGGATGCAGAAAAGACATCATACACACCAATAAATGGAATGATGTCGCGTGTGTTTAATGCGGTTTTAATACGTGGTCGTTGAGCAATAGCCATAGCTGTTTTATAAGGGAAGACTATAGGAAAAATCTTTGTATTAATGTCCCTGGGTACTTTCTACTTAACAAGCTGTTGAGTATCTTCATCGGACAGCGATTCTAATTCAGTTAGTAGCTGAACCATTTCATCAGAATCAATTGTTTTTGCCTGCATTTGGGTAATGGCAATCGCCATATTGGCAATAGTGGGCTGTTGGAAAAAGATGAGCAACAGTAATTCAACGCGAAGCTCAACTCTGACTCGATTAATAATTTGAGCTGCTGTAATCGAATCCCCACCTAGTTGAAAGAAATTGTCATGAATGCCAATGGAAGGAATATCTAAGATTTCAGACCAGATATTAACGAGAGCGGCTTCAATCGGTGTTTGAGGGGGGACATAGACCGGCCTAGCCTCTGTCGGATCAGAGGCTGTTAGACCTAACTTTTCAGCTAGCCCAATACGCTGTCGTTTACCCGTAGGACCTTTAGGAATTTCATCGAGAAATAATACAACACGAGGAATCTTAAAATCAGCCAGCCGTTGGACTGCAAATTCCTTGATAGCCTGTTCAGTAACTGATTGACCCGACTTGAGCACAACCGCAACCGCGACATCTTCACCCAGTAGGGTATGGGGAGCAGCAAACGTAACGACTTGATCAATGGCAGGATGATCCAGTAGTACTTCATCGACCTCCCGCGGAGAAATTTTCTCACCTGCTCGGTTGATAATTTCCTTAAGCCGTCCCTTCAAAAACAGATAACCATCGGCATCTAAATACCCCTGATCACCAGTCCGAAACCAGCCATTGGCAAAGGCCGTGGCATTAGCTTCAGAATTATTTTTATAGCCCTGGGTAACATTCTCTCCCTGGATCACCACCTCACCAACTTCCCCGGCGGACAGCAGGGTTCCATGCTCATCCATAATTTGGACTTGGGGACCAGCCGCAATTCCAACTGAACCAGGTTTACGTGGTTTTGGTGGTAGAGTATTACTGGCCATTTGGTGAGATGCTTCGGTCATACCGTAGGACTCAATCACTGGAGCCGCAAAGACCTGCTCTAGCTCAGCCATGATTTGGGGGGGAAGCGGAGCTGATGATGAGCGCACTAGACGCAGCGGTTTGATTGGAAATTCATGGGACGAGGCTCGGCCTAGAATCTGTTGATGCATCGTGGGCACTGCCGAGTACCAGGTAGGTTGATATGTCTCTAGCCAGCCTAAGAAATGAGGGGCATAAAAACCAGGGGTACAAACAACGCTAGCTCCAGCTACCATGGATGACAGAAGAGCGCCAATCAAACCATGAATATGGAACAGTGGCATCACATTCAGACAACGGTCAGTCTCAGTGAGCGCTAATGCAGCTTTGACATTATGGGCTGAGATACACAGGTTACGATGGGTCAGTGGGACCATCTTGGGGCGGGATGTGGTCCCAGAGGTATGAAGAATTAGGGCCGTATCGTCAGGTTGGCTAAAGTCAATAGGAGCAGATGTTGAATTCACCTCAACTGACAGCTGAAAAAGACCTGCTGCTGAATCTAGGCTAGGCGATAGCTCAATTACGGGAATACCCAGTTTTTCTGCAACGGTTCTAGCCGGTTCAGCCACTCCAGGCTGTAGGATTAACGCTTTAGCTTCTAGATCGTTGAGATAAAACTCATACTCGCTGGCCCGGTAATTGGGGTTTAAAGGAGCACAGGTTGCGCCGGAAGCAATTGACAAGAAAGCTGTAGCCGCTTCAGGACCATTGGGTAGGGCAACGGCAACCCGATCATGATGTTGAATATTTAGAGCACGAAGCTGACCAACCACCGTGACAATATGTTGGTACAGTGCTTGATAAGATAGTGATAAGCGCTCAGAGGAGGTAAATGGCTCTGTTCTCGTCTGTGCGTTAGCGAGACCTTTCCAAAAAGAAATAGCAACAGAACCTTGACAACAATCTGCTCTGTTTTTGAGGACAGAGGCAAGATCTAATGCTTCCTTAGGTTGCATTGAATTAAAGTAATATCAGGACAAAATAATAAAAATATTGGTAATTGTACCCTTTGTCCGATAAGAGGTTAGCAGTTAGAGCCCCCCTGGCCTATGTACTCAAAGAAACACTATGAATCAGGAAGAAATACTAACAATCAGACTGATCAGATGTTTTATAGGCAACAAAATTATGCCATTAAACCGATAGAGTGAAATCTACTATGGATGACTCTGTTTAAATTGCATAACCTTGTACCTTTTGATGACCTAATACAAAGAGTCTCGGTTCCCTAGATATACAAAGAAGGCATAAACTTAAAATTCCAGCTCCTCTTATTATCTTATGGCAGCTATTTTTCATGACTCAATAGCTGATTTAGAAAGGTTGTTAAGTTCAACTTGAGCAGGGTAGTGTCAGAGCATGCAGCCTTCCGTTAGCCCAACTAAGTTAATCGAGGAAGAAAATACGATAAGACTATTCGCATGATGATGCGTTGGCCCGAGGATGTTTATTGCATTGAATATGGCATTAACAGCATTACCGAACTAGGGAAGCATGAAACGATCCAACTCGACAACGCTATGGCTGTGGAGAGTGTGGCATTCACTTTACGTCCATTTTTGGCATAATGTCATACATGCTATAGCAATTTATATCAAAACAATCAAGTATTTCTTGACCAGCTTTACAATCAGTGTCACTCAGTTGACTACACCACTTCTTTAGAAGTAATTGTGAGTCTCCCAGATTAATAGCCTGTATGGTGTCTTTTGTACAAAGCTTTGATGAAAAAGAAGGCTTGGACAAAATGTGAGCCATAATTTTAGTATCTTTAATATTGAGTGTCTGGGATAGATACCCAAGGCAAAGCTCTGGCTCAGAGATCAGGTGTTCATAGAAAAGTTGGCAGGATACCTTCTCAGAAAATTTTAGAGGGTAAATGATGTCGCATACCCAGCTGAGAACAGCTTTTTGAAATGCACTTCCTTCGGTTAAAATTTTGTTACCGAAAATAATTTGTTCTTGCGAAAAGAAATTCTCTAAAAAATCGATTTTCTTAAAGTAAATTTCTGCGGAAAATTTCCAGCCTAAGCGCATGACAGACAAAGCTTGAGCAGCTGGATGTCGGATCACCAAAATAATCTGCATCCCCTGTTCGGCAAATGTATCAGTTAACCATGAGGCTCGAAGTACTTTAAGACAAATACGATCTGATTTTAATGGAAAGTATGTACGACGAGATGTTCCTGTTGGCAATACCGCATGGTTTAACTGACTCATCAATTGCAACATCTCACTATTTTGTCCCCTATTGAGATCGAAGAAACGACAGTCTTGACGAGACTGCTTTATTGATAATGACTGTAGTTGTGGTCCAAGATACGCCCTACGACGGGGTGAAAATGGCTCACTATAAAACCACATACCTTGCTGTGCAGCAAGCATATCTGCAACGAGTGTTGAACCGCCACGAACAGCAGCGATAAGGACTATATTAGGCGAATCGCCTTGACGAAAGTCGATCAACTTTCGTTTACTGTTACGAGCTGCCCTACGAATAGTCTTCGCAAAAGATTTTTTCTTCATTTTAAGGACGTCTATCAATCACTAATTTAAGAGTTGGAAATTCACCAAGAAGTGTCTAGATTCCTTAAACACTGAATCAGCCAAATATATTTATTGTATTATATTACTTAGTATTGGGAATTTAATAATAGACTTAATCGAAGACAAAAGCAGCCTAAATAACCTCAAAGCTTTATTTCATAATCATTTGAAACATTTTTAATGTTCTTTAAATACTTGCTCTGCAAGAGTTCTACTATTTCTGATTAAGCCTCATATATCAATTCTCCCTTACAAGAAAACTACTGTATGTATACAAGTTGGAGAGTGACTTCAAAGATTGAGCCCACTCTTCGAGAAGTCATTTTGGCGTTTACATTACCCAGCCCTTGGTTCTTGGAAGAACAGGGTTATCCACCTCAAAGTCCTTCTCACTCACATGAAAAGGATTTAGTATAAAGTGCAATTCAAGATTAGATAGCTCTTTAGGAAGTTAGTTATCTTCTAGATGTGTAGACACCCTAGTTTATCAGGAGAAGAAAATTCATTCCATTTGTTGAAAAGATTAAAGTGGAAAATTATGAAATGTATATTACTTAGCCTCATCTAGGAAAATATTCTAAAAACAGGATGTTAACTCAAGCTGTTAAATCTCGTCTGGGTGAAGATTGCACAGCTTAAACTGACTTGTACTACTGCTAATGTTCCTAATATCCTAATTTACGTTGACCTGAAGATACCTTGTAGAGTTCCTCTTCAACTAAGAATTAATCAGATTCTTCATGAACGTATTGCTATCAAGGACTTGATGGACATTTATCCTGAGTTAGAAAATTTTGCATGAATACTAATTAGTAATTGTGCCTCTAATCAAAAGCATCTCCAAAACTATTGAGGGGAATTATCAGAAACTTTGCTAGTGGCTTCTTCTTCATTGAAAGAAAGATCCGTTTAATTGAGCATAGATTAAGGTTTCTATTTTACTTTCTTCTCATTTCCTAACTTTAAAGGCTATAAGCTGATTAAGCTTGAGAAGCGGTTAATAGTCTTTTCAAGTCCTGTAAGTTAGGAACTTAGTTATCACTCTGGATTCTCGCTAATTATATGAGATTTTTTGAGGATATGAGCGAAGTTGGATTTGTTGTCATTGGTAGAAATGAAGGAGATAGACTGATCCGATGTCTAACTTCTCTAAAAGATCAATTTTCTGAAAATGTAGCCATTGTTTATGTTGATTCTGGCTCCACGGATGGCAGTGTCGAATTTGCGCAATCAGTTGGAGCAGATGTCATTTCTTTGGACCTCTGCCAGCCATTTACTATGGCTAGAGGACGTAATACAGGACTAAGATACCTTCATCAGATTTATTCCAATCTCCACTATGTTCAATTTATCGATGGGGATTGCGAATTGCTTTCAGGTTGGATAGAGAATGCATTACAGATCATCCAAACCGATCCAACGTTAGCCATTGTCTGTGGCCGTAGACGAGAAAGGTATCCTGAGAGCTCTGTCTATAATTTACTAGCAGAAATGGAATGGAATACTCCTATAGGCGATGATACAGCCTGTGGAGGAGATGCATTAGCTCGAATATCTGCAATTATGGAAGTGGGTGCTTACAATCCTGCAATGATCTGTGGAGAGGAGCCAGAAATGTGCATCCGGCTACGCCGACATGGTTGGAAAATTCGCAGAATTGCAGTTGACATGACAAAGCATGATATTGATATGCATCGTTTTGGACAATGGTGGAAGCGCATGATGCGTTCAGGTTGGTCCATTGCTGAAGGATTTACCATGTATGGGAATAGTGAAGAGCACTATATGAAAAGAGA